>Ga0209640_10006089_pt1 | contig 10558 bp, 8 predicted proteins | sample RifCSP10_1_FD_184018 | JGI IMG/M metagenome (GOLD analysis project Ga0209640, IMG submission 184018) | Soil microbial communities from Rifle, Colorado - Rifle CSP2_sed 10_1 (SPAdes) (version 2) | ecosystem: Environmental > Terrestrial > Deep subsurface > Rock core/Sediment | place: Rifle...
CCTCCGATCATGTCCATGCTGTTTCAATCCGTCCCAGTACGCCTTCGCGTATTCGACAACCTGTTCCGGCGTGCGGGTATGAATCGGCAGAAACATGTTGACCCCGAGGCGTGCGCCGACTTCGACGCCGTCGAGTGAGCTGGTCGCCATGTAAAACGGCGGCAGCGGCTTTTGCAGCGGTTTGGGATTGACGATGACTTCGGGAATTTGGAAAAACTTGCCGCTGTGAGTAAGCGTCGGTTCCGACCAAGCTTTGCGAATCACGTCGAGCGATTCCGCCATCACCTCGTGCGTCGACTTGTGGTCCGCGCCGAAGCATTCATAGGCCCGGCTGTGCGGATGGCCGCCGCCTGCGGCAAAATCCATCCGGCCGTTGCTGACGAGGTCGAGCATGGCCGCTTGTTCGGCGAGCTGCACCGGATGGTGCACCGGTAAAGTGTTGACGGCGACACCTAACCGCAGCCGCCTCGTGCGCTGCGCCGCGGCGCCAAGCACCACGTAGGGCGCGGATAGCAGCGAGAATTTCGGCTGGCAGTGAATCTCGGCAACCCAGTAAGTGTCGAAACCCAGGCGATCGGCCAGCTCGGCTTGGTCCATAAATTCTTCAAGCCGCGCGGCGGGAGAAGATCCTTGCGGGCACTGAATCTCAGTAAACAGGCTGAATTTCACTCGAATGGTCTTTTCGTCGGAAGCCGGCTTACCCGGAGCAAAGCGTTAAGCGATTATCACCTTGAGCGACGTTGGAGATGACAAGTTCCTGTTAAGCCATTCGAGTCCTTCGGCGGGACTCCGGATAAACTCCGCTAGAATCAAACGTCTCAATAACCCAATGCGTAGGCAACGCGGCGCGGATCGGCGCCGCCCAGCCAGCAACCGTTATCCCGATCGCGCACGATAATTTTCGCGCTGCCGAAAGACCAGCGCTCGACGACCGATACTTTATGTCCTTTCTTGCGCAGGCCATCGAGCGTCGCTAGATCGTATCCCTCTTCCACGCGCAAAGATTCCGGCAGTTGATCGCGCGGCGGGGTGCCGGGTTGGTGGCTCCAGCGCGGCGCCTCGACGGCGCTCTGCGGGTCCATATTCAGATCCACCAGGTCGTGAATGAGTTGGAAGTTGGTCTGCGGCTGGTCGTCGGCGCCCGGGCTGCCTCCCGCGGCAAAAACTTCGTCACGGCGGAATAGCAAGTACGTGTTCAGCGTATGGGCGGGCCGCTTTCCCGGCTCGAGCGCATTCGCCTTGGCGGGGTCGAGTCCGAAACTGCACAGGCGGTTGTTCATGATGACCCCGGTGTCGCCGCCGATGACGCGCGAACCGAACGGCGCAAAAACGCTTTGAATGAACGAGATCGCGTTGCCATCGCGATCCGTAGCGCACAAATACGTTGTATCGCTGCTCTGATGGGCGGCGGCCGCCGCACGCCGGTTCATGATTTCCGCCACCAACTCGCGCCGCTTCGCCGCATGTTCTTTCGAGATCAGCAAGGCAATTCGTGGATCGCCGAACGCCGGATCTTCCAAGTAGCGAATACGGTCCTCGAAGGCGAGTTTTTTTGCCGCGACCTGGCAATGAATCATGTCAGCACGGCTCATGGTGCCGTCGTTCATCGGCCAGCCCTCGGCGATATTGAGCATCTCGAGAACCATAAAACCCTGCGACACCGGCGGCTGCTCGTAGACCACCGTGTCGCGATACGTCGAGCTAAGCGGTTCCATCCACTGGCAAACGACCGTGCGGAAGTCTTCCTGTGCCAGTAGTCCGCCTTCTGACCTGATTGTGGCGCAGATCTTATCGGCCACCTCGCCGGCGTAAAAACCGTCGCGCCCTTTTTGCGCGATCTTCTCGAGAACGCCGGCCAGACCTCTTTGCACGAGAATTTTCCCGGGTTTCGCGCCGCCGAGGGGCTGACGATAAAATCCATCGATCCAGGGAAATTCCGCGCCAACCTCATTGATGCTCTCGGCAAACTCTTGCGAAATCGGAAAACCCTGACGCGCAATCCGCACGGCGTCGGCTACCAGCTGAGCCAAGTCCTTGGTGCCGTACTTTTTGTGCAGTTCGAGCCAACCGTCCACTGCGCCTGGCACGGCGATGCTCAGTGGTCCAGATTGCGGAATGCTCTTGAGACCGCGGTCGTGGAAATAATCGCTGCTGGCTTTCACCGGGGCCGGGCCGCTAGAGTTGAGCGCTTCCACTTTGCCGCTCTTTTTCATGTAAACCAAAGCAAACAGATCGCCGCCCGGCCCGCTCGCTTCCGGCTTCACCACGGCCATGACGAAGGCGGCCGCCAGCGCCGCATCGACGGCGTTACCGCCTTCTTGAAGCATCTTGACGCCGGCGAGGGCGCCAAGCGGGTGACCCGAGGAAACCATACCGTTCTGCCCCATAATGACCGGCCGCGCCGCTTTGGTAAATTTCATGCTGCTCCCATCCCAAGGATTCTCGCCGCATTGCCGCCGAGGATTTTCTCCCTGTCGGTAGTATCCAGTTCAAGGCCGTCGATGGCTTTCAAACTATTCTTGACCAGCACGCAACCTTCTTCCGGCCCATAAGGATAATTCGTGCCCAGAACCATGCGGTCGGCGGTAAAAAAATCCTTGACGCAACGCAAGGTCGAGGCCGGATGATCGGCCGTATCGACGTAGAAGCGCCGGAAGGAATCGAGCGGGTTTTCCTGCAACCCATACTTGTGGCGAATCTCGTCGGTGCGGCCGCTGTAAATGTTGATTGCCCGCTGGGCGAAGAAGGCGAGCACACCGCCCACGTCGGCAACGACCCAGTGGATCTCCGGAAAACGCTCGAGCACACGGCCGTAAACCAGCCGGGTCATCGCCACCGTGCTGTCGAAGGCCCAGCCGAAAATCAACGTCGGCATGATATCGATGCCCACCGCCTCCGTCGCTAGCGGCGCGGTGGGATGGATGTAGACCGGCAACCGGTACTGCGCCAGACGTTCGTAAATCGGAAAAAGCTCTTCACGGTCGAGCGGCTGCCCGTTGAGATTGGCGAAGCAGCCGAAGCCGCGCAGGCCCAGCTGATTGACCGAGCGATCGAGCTCGTCGAGCGACGCTTTGATGTCGCTGGTCGGCAGCGTAAAAAACCCGACGAAGCGCTTGGGGTGTTTGCGCGCAATTGCCGCGATCGCGTCGTTGGCAACGCGCGCGATTTTAACCGCACCGTCGGCTTCGAAACGGTCGGCGCCCGGCGCGGGAATCGTCAGGATGTGAATATCGATGCCCAACTGATCCATGTGTCTGAGGCGCTTTTCGATATCTTGCCCCTGAAACGTCGCCGTGTTGATCCGGCACTTGAGCTGCTTGTCGTAGAAATACCTCATGCCGCTGTGCGGGTCGGGCTCTTCGAGCACGACCGCGCCATCGAGCCGTTTCATTTCGGCGATGTAGGCTTCGGGAAAGACGTGCGCTTGGAAGTCGATGATCATAAAAAATTTCTCGTTCCAGGTTCAAGGTTCGACGTTCAGGATCATTCCCGAGCTGGAACCTTGAACTTTGAACCCTGAACTTAACCGTTTCGACGCCAGCCCTAAGTTGAAAGTCCCTGGTTGTTTTACCGTTGCGATCATTTGCAAAGATTTTACAGCCCGTAGAGCGCCCGGGCGTTGTCGTCGAGGATCTTGTTGACGACCTTCGCCGGCACCGCGCCGTCTTCTCTGAGCTTGCGCAGGGCAAGAATCTCGGACGACGTGTCGTTGTGCCCGTAGTCGGTACCGATGATTAGCCTGTCGTCGCCGGCATATTTGAGCACATAAGGCAGGTCATCATCGGTCTGGCAAGTCACCCAGATGTGGTTTTTTCGCAGCACCTCGGTCTTGTCGACCTTGTTGCCGCCGCGCTCACGCCGCCGGGCAAAATCATGAATGGCATAGGGGATCCATTGGGAGCTGACTTCGATGAACGACCATCTCGTCTTGGGAAATTTTTGCGGGACATCGTTGAAGATCAGCGAGTGAAAAGACCCGACCACGGCAAGCTTGAACTTGTTAAAGCCGCATTCATCGAGAAAGTAATCGTGGACCGCGAAGCTGCCGGTTGCGGAATGAACGCAGATCGGCAGATCGAGCCGGCCGGCCTCCTCGTAGATGGGAAAAAAGTACGAATCGCTGATCCGTTTATCACCCTCAAGGCCGCGCATGAAGATGCCGCACGCTCCGTGCTCTTTTGCGTAGCGCGCCTCGTCGATCGCCTTTTCCATCGACAAGAGCGGTAACACCGCCACCCAACGCAAGCGCTCCGGCGCCGCCTTCCAAATATCGATCAGCCAACGATTGTAACTTCGCGTCACCGCCAGCTCGACCTCGGGGCGGCGCGTAAACGGCCGGAGAAAGATAGTCGGATAAAGCACCTGCACGTCGATGTCGAGCTCGTCCATGTGCGCAAGACGCGCCTGAATGTTTTCCATTTCGCGCGCTTCGCGGGAAGTGTCATGACCGACGTTGCGCGCCTTGCCGATATAAGTGCCGTCCACCAGCCACGACTCTCCGCCGGATGCCGCATCGTTCGGCGTCGGCACGATGCGCGGCCGCATGTCGCGCTCCGACTCCAGCATATAATCCCAGGTGCGGTTCGTCTCTAAAACATGCGCATCTGAATCGATCACCGCCATGATTAAAATCCTCCAGATCTAGCTCGCCCGCCGCGTGCCAAAGGATCGATGCCCGCCTTCTCGGTCTTGGACCCGACCGAATTATTGCAGCCCTGACAAGTGTAATCGTAAAGCTCGCCGTCCGGCAGCACGAGCAACAAGCGCTCCCGAACCGGCATCGCCCGGCCGCACTTATTGCAATAGAGCAGGGCGGCATTGAGTTGGTCGAAGGATTTTTCCATTGATGCTTACCTAGTCAGGCTTTATGGTCGCCTTCCTGTTCCGCCGCCTTTCTCGCTTTGGCTTCCTTGACGACCTTCTCGGCGAGATGCGCCGGCATTTCCTCGTAGTGCGAGAATTCCATATGAAACTCGCCCCGCCCGCTGGTCAGGGAGCGCAGGTCGGGCGCGTATTTTAAAACTTCCGACATCGGTACCCTCGACTTGATAACTTGTGTGTGACCTTTGGTATCCATGCCCAGGACCTTGCCGCGCCGGCTGTTCAAGTCGCCGATGACATCGCCCATGCATTCGTCGGGTACGGCGACTTCCATGTTCATGATCGGCTCGAGCAGCACGGGTTTAGCCTTCTCGACGGCGTTTTTGAAACCCAACGACGCGGCAATCTTAAACGCCATATCCGAGGAATCGACGTCGTGGTACGAACCGTCGTATAAAGTCACGCGCACGTCGACCATCGGATAACCCGCGAGATAGCCGTTGCCCAGCGCTTCTCTTACGCCCTTTTCCACCGCCGGAATATAATTGCGCGGCACGGCGCCGCCGACGATCTGATCGACGAATTCAAAACCGGCGCCATGCGGCAGCGGTTCGACCTTGAGCCAGGTATCGCCGTACTGGCCGCGCCCGCCCGACTGTTTTTTGAGCTTGCCCTGGGCGCTGGCGCTGGCGCGGATCGTCTCCTTGTATGGCACCTTGGGCGCTTTCAACACCACTTCGGCGCTGTATCTCCGGCGCAATTTTTCAACGACGATTTCAATATGCTGCTGGCCCATGCCGGAAAGAATAAAATCGCGGGTCTCCTCATCGCGGTGCAGCGCGATGGTCGGATCTTCCTCCATCATGCGATGCAGACCCTGAGGCACTTTCTCTTCGTCGGCTTTGCTCTTCGGTTCGAGAGCGAAGGAGATGACCGGCGAGAAATGCGCCGGCCCCTCGAATTGGATCGGTGCCTTTTCATCGCACAAAGTATCGCCAGACGTGACCTCTTTCAATTTTGCCGCCGCGACGATTTCGCCGGCGACGGCTTCTTTGACCCCTTCCTGCTTCTTTCCTTCCAGGCGGAACATGTGGCCGATTTTTTCTTTCGACTGCTTGTTGACGTCGAGGCATGTCATATCGGACGTGATCTTGCCCGAGATCACGCGCATGACCGAGAGCTTACCGGCGAACGGATCGCTGATGGTCTTGAACACATACGCGGAGAAAGGCGCGCCGGGATCCTGCTTGCGCCTGGCTGCGTCGCCGTTGGACGGGTGCTTGCCCTCGATTTCGCCTTCGTCCAGCGGCGACGGCAAATAGTCGATGATCGCGTCAAGCAGTTGAGCGACGCCGATCTGCCGAGTCGATGAGCCATAAAGAATCGGGAAGATCTTTCTCTCCCGTATTCCATTGCGCAGCGCTTGTTTGATCTCATCGGTCGAGAGCTCCTTGCCGTCGAGAAACTTTTCCAGAAGCTCATCATCGGTTTCGGAGATGTCCTCCACGAGCTTCTGGCGCATCTCCTCGGCGCGCGCCTGCAAATCGTCCGGAATGGCCGCCTCGGCAAATTTGCCGGACTCGCTTTCATAGACGTAAGCTTTCATCGCGAGCAAATCGACGACGCCTTGGAATCCCGCTTCCACGCCGATCGGGAGCTGGAGATAAACCGGTTTCGCTTCCAGAGTCTCGAGCATGGGCGCGATACGTTGCTCAACGTCGGCCTGCTCATGGTCCATCTTATTGACAAACAACAACCGGCTTATCTTGTTGTCGTTGGCCAGCGCCCATAAGCGCTCGGCCTCCACGCGCAGTCCGACCGACGGGTTGAGCACAAACACCGCGCCGCCGAAGGCACGCATACAGTTGATCGAATCCGCAAGAAACGCAGCGTAACCCGGAGTATCGATAAGGGTGAGCGGGTGTTTTTTCCACGATAGCGAGTGAAACGCCGTCGAGATCGAAATATGATGCTTGATTTCCTCCGGCTCGTGATCGAGCACCGACGTACCGTCCAATACCTTCCCCAGCCGCTGCGTCGCCCCCGCCCCAAACAACATCGCTTCCCCTAACGAGGTCTTGCCCGACCCTCCTTGACCCAGGATGCCGACGTTACGAAGTTTTTCCAGCTCCGCTACAGCCATGTGGATGGGTTCCTCCTTATTGGATTTTGCTAAGTTTGAGCTCTTGCTTTCACTTCCTGGAGCGAATTCCGCTCGTGGATGAGGCGCAAACCGTCAAGAGTCAAAAATTCGTCCACCGTGCCGATGCTGGAACATTCCGACGCCACCAGCGGCGCCAGCCCGCCGGTTGCGACCACTTTGGCCTTGACACCAAACTCGTGTTGAATCCGCCGCACGATGCCGTCGACCAAACCGACGTAGCCATAGAATATTCCAGCTTGTATGGAATTGATGGTATTGCGTCCGATGACTTCCTTGGGCTTGACGATCTCGATGCGCGGCAATTTCGATGCGCGCTGAAACAACGCCTCTAACGAAATGGCTAGGCCCGGCGCGATCGCGCCGCCGATATACTCGCCTTTCTTGGAAATCAGATCGATGGTGGTCGCCGTTCCGAAATCAACGATGATGCAAGCGTCGTGAAATTTCTCGTAGGCGGCGATGCCGTTGACAATCCGATCGGCGCCGACGTCCTTGGGGTTCTCATAGAGAATCGGCATGCCGGTCTTGATACCGGGACCGACAATCAACGGCGCGATTTGGAAAAACTTGTCCGCCAGCTCCTGCGTGGTCGTCAGCATCGGCGGCACGACGCACGACACCGCGATCGCGGAAATTTGCTCGCAGCGATGGCCGGAGTAATCGATAAGCTGGGAAATGATCACGCCATATTCATCGGAGGTGCGCTCCGCATGAGTGGCCAAGCGCCAGTGAGTGATGAGCTTCTTACCCTGGTATAAACCGAGGACAATGTTGGTATTACCGATATCGATGGCGAGTAGCATGTATTACCGTATCAAGTCTCCAGTGGAATCACGTCTCCGGCGATGATGCTGCGTCGTTGCTCATCGTCAGTTTCCACAATCAGCGCGCCTTCATGGTCGATGCCCTGCGCCCGGCCAATGATGGTTTGGTCGCCGAGCTCAACTCTAACGCGCCGCCCGCGCAAGCCAAAATGCGTTTCCCAACGCGGCCGCAGAGCGGCGAAACCGCTCTCTTCAAGCTCTCCATAGCACCTGTCTAGGTCGTGAATCAATCTCACTAACACGGTTTCGCGACAAAGGTTTTCCCCGGCCCTATCGGCCATCGAAGTTGCTCTCTGACGCAGCGTCTCCGGCATCGTCTCGGCGCGGTAATTGAGGTTGAGCCCGATGCCAAGAATGACGTATTGGACGCACTCGGTGTCGCACGCGGCCTCGGTCAGAATACCTGCCAGCTTTTTGCCGTCGATGAGAATATCGTTGGGCCACTTAATCACGGGCGGGCGAGGGAGGAACGAACCGACCGTCTCTACCAGCGCCACAGCCGCAGCCAAAGTAATCTGCGGCGCGTGTTTTGGCGGCAAGCCCGGCCGAAGGACAATCGAGAGATAGAGATTGCTCAACGGAGGAGATTCCCAACGCCGTCCCAAGCGGCCGCGGCCTTGGGTTTGCGACTCGGCGATAACGATTTCGCCTTCTGCCGCTCCGCTCTCGGCGAGCTCGCGCGCCCGGGTGTTGGTCGAGTCGAGCTCGGCGAAGTAATGAAAGCGCGTGCCTAAACGTTTCGCGCTTAGCCGCGCGCGAACGTCCGTGATGTCGAGCGCCGCGCTGAAAGGCGCGGACAGTATGGCTTTTCTTTCACTTGGCGGCATTCATAGTAATCTTCATGTTGAAATCGACCACCGGCGCCGAATGAGTGAGCGCCCCGGACGAGATAAAATCCACGCCCGTCGCCGCCACCTGGCGGATGTTCTCCAGCGTGATGCCGCCGGAGGCTTCGACATCTGCGCGCTTATTGATCAACTTGACCGCCTCGGCCATTTGCGCAAGCGTCATATTATCGAGCATGACGACGTCCGCCCCGGCGTCGATCGCTTCTTGAACCTGCTTTAGGTTACTCGCTTCCACTTCGATCTTCGCCATAAACGGCGCATGGCGGCGCACCGCTTTCACCGCTTCGGCGATCGAGCCGGTCGCTTCGATATGATTATCTTTCACCAAAGCGGCATCGTACAGGCCGATTCGGTGGTTCATCCCGCCGCCCATGCGCACCGCGTACTTTTCCAGAGTGCGCAGCCCCGGTGTCGTCTTGCGGGTATCGAGCACCTTGCACGGATAATCCTTGACCGCCTCGACGTACTTGCGGGTCAGCGTTGCGGTACCCGACAGTCGCTGGAGAAAATTGAGCGCTGTGCGCTCGGCTAACAGTAGCGCGCGCACCGGCCCGACCGCTTGTGCGACCACGGTGCCCTCTTTGACTTGCGCGCCGTCCTTCGTCAGCAGCCGCACTTCGACTTTCGGATCGATGAAATAGAAAATACGGTCGAGCAGCACCATACCGGCCACCACGCCGGCTTTCTTGGCGCGGAATAATCCGGTTCCGCGTGAGTCGGCCGCAATCGTCGCCATGGTCGCCAAATCACCTGCGCCGATGTCTTCGTCCAGCGAATCGCGAATCAATCGTTCGATCTGAGGGCTGACTAAAATATCCATTAGCTTATCCCTCCCGCTTGAAGTCCGTCGATCTTCTCCAAGCTGCTGCGCAGCGTGCGTATCTTTTCCTCGAACTGAACCGCCTTGTCCTTTTCCTTTTGGATCACCTCGGCTTTGGCCTTCGCCATAAAATCGCGGTTGGCAAGTTTCTTTTGCACGCGCGCCAGCTCGTCTTCGATCTTGCCCACTTCTTTGGACAACCTTGCCCGTTCCTCCTCGAGGTTGACCAAGTCATCGAGCGGCAGGTAGATTTCGATGGCGCCGACGACGGCCGTCGCGGCGCCCTTTGGACGCTCGCCGGACGCGGGAGCTTCCGCCATGACGGCACGCGCCAGCGCGCGCAGATACGGCTGTTGCTCGCGCAAGAATGCAAGATCCGTTTCCGGACCGCAGAAAATCACCTTGACCTCTTTACCGGGCGGGCAATTCGTTTCGGTCCGAAGATTCCTGACGGCGCGAATCACGGCCATCAAGAAGGCCATCTTTTTTTCTGCCTCCTCGTCGGTCCAGCCGGCCTGCGCGACCGGATAACCTTGCGCCATGATGCTGCGCCGGCCGCCGCCCAGCACCTGCCAAATCTCCTCGGTCACAAACGGCATCAGCGGATGGAGCAGCAAGAGAATCTGATCCAACAGCTCGCGCAATAGTTTTCGACTGCGCGCGGCGGTATCGGCGTCGGGACTGTTAAGCGCGAGCTTGCTCATTTCGATGTACCAGTCACAGAACTCATGCCAGGTGAACTGGTAGAGGACATTGGCGTAATCGTTGAAACGGTAACCATCGGCCGCCTCGCGCGCCGCGCGAATCGTCGCACCCAGACGCGAGCGAATCCAGCGATCGGCGAGATTGAATTTGTGACCTAATATCCGGATTGCGAGTCTATCGGCGGCGAGATTGGATTCCGCCATATTCATTTGCACGAACCGCGCCGCGTTCCACAGCTTGTTGACGAAATTTTGATAGCCCGCGATGCGCTCTTCGGCGAGCCTGATGTCCCGCCCCATGGCCGCCATCGCCGCCAGCGTAAACCGGAATGCGTCGGTGCCGTACTGGTTCATGATGTCCAGGGGATCGATGACGT
>Ga0209640_10006090_pt1 | contig 10558 bp, 9 predicted proteins | sample RifCSP10_1_FD_184018 | JGI IMG/M metagenome (GOLD analysis project Ga0209640, IMG submission 184018) | Soil microbial communities from Rifle, Colorado - Rifle CSP2_sed 10_1 (SPAdes) (version 2) | ecosystem: Environmental > Terrestrial > Deep subsurface > Rock core/Sediment | place: Rifle...
GGGCTGTCGAGCGGGTATGGTACACCGCCCCGCAGGCGCAGGTAATGGTCGTTTCGCTGTAATCAGGATGAATCTTGTCTTTCATGTTACTACTCTCCTTTTATTTATTCATGTTGTCAAGAAACTCTCTGTTTGATTTATACTTGCTTATCTTGTCGATCAAAAGCTCCATGGCCTCGGCGGAATTCAGATCGTTAATGGCTTTACGCAAAAGCCAAACGCGCTGCAGATCCGACTCGGGCAGGAGCATTTCTTCATGGCGTGTGTTGGAGCGCTTGATGTCAATGGCCGGATAAATGCGCCGTTGAAATAGCGTGCGGTCCAATTGCAATTCCAAGTTACCGGTTCCTTTGAACTCTTCAAAAATAACTTCGTCCATGCGGCTTCCGGTGTCCACAAGCGCGGTCGCGATGACCGTTAAGCTGCCGCCTTCTTCGACCGCCCGGGCGGAACCGAAAAAGCGCTTAGGCTTATGAAGGGCGTTACTATCCACACCGCCGGAAAGGATCTTTCCGCTGTGCGGCACAACAGTGTTGTAGGCCCGCGCCAAACGCGTGATGCTGTCCAAAAGAATGACGACATCGCGTTTATGCTCGACAAGGCGTTTGGCCTTCTCTAATACCATCTCCGCCACCTGAACGTGGCGCTCGGCCGGCTCATCGAAGGTGGAAGCGATAACCGTCCCCTTCACATGGCGCTGCATGTCCGTGACCTCTTCCGGTCGCTCATCGATCAAAAGAACGATGAGGATAATGTCCGGATTGTTGGTCATCATCGAATTGGCTATTTTTTGAAGAAGGACCGTTTTACCGCTGTAAGGCTGCGCCACGATCAAGGCGCGCTGGCCCTTACCCAGCGGGGTCAAAAGGTCCATGATCCGCGTGGAAACCTCTTTCGGGTCGGTTTCCAAAAGGATCCGGTCTTTGGGATAGATCGGCGTTAAATTGTCAAAGAAGATCTTATCTTTGCAATGTTCCGGATTCTCAAAGTTAACCGCCTCAACCTTAAGAAGCGCGAAATATTTCTCGCCTTCTTTGGGCGGGCGGATGTGGCCGCTGACGCTATCGCCTGTTTTCAGATCGAACCGGCGAATCTGGGAAGGCGAAATATAAATATCATCCGGACACGGAAGATAATTATAATTGGCGCTTCGTAAGAATCCAAACCCTTCCGGAAGGATCTCCAGCGTCCCTTCGCCGAACATAAGCCCCTGTTTTTCGGCCTGGCCCTGAAGGATCTTGAAGATAAGGTCCTGTTTCTTAAGAGAGCTGGCGCCATCTACACCCAAGCGCTTGGCCATTTTATTAAGCTCATCCATCCTCATCTCTTTTAACTTGGTGATATCAAGCTGATCCTCACCCGTGGATGGGGCGTCTTTTTTGGACTCGGACTTCTTCTCTTTTTCTTCGGATTTAACTTTTTCTTTTTCCTCCGAAGCTTTCACTTCTTCTTCTTTTTCTTTTTCTTTTTCTGTTGATTTTTTTTCTTTAGTTACAGTTTTTGCCATAATGCGTTCACCTGTTTTTCTGTTTGATTTTTGGTTCCGTTGTTATCTATGATAAAATCCGCTAACCGGATTTTCGTTCGCAAAGGCATTTGGGCTTTAATCCGCCTTAAGGCCTCTGCTCGGCTGATGCCAAGTTTGCGCGTAGCACGCCTCAGCTGTATTGCTTGATTAGCTTTCACGACGACGACACAATCGGCTAATCTATCTAAACCCGCCTCAAAAAGAAGCGGGACCTCTAAAACGACTATTTTTGCGCGGTTCTTGTACCTTTTTAACTCCTCCTTGATAAGCTGTCCCACCCGCGGATGGACAATGGCCTCTAATTGTTTCAATTTTCTCTTACTGTTAAACACCGCGCCCGCCAATTTCTTGCGGTCGATTCTTTTCCCTTTTAAAATGTCTTTACCAAACACCCGGATAACGGAAGCATAACAAGCGCCCCGGGGTTCCAGCAATCGATGAGCGAGGCGGTCCGCATCAATGACTTTGGCGCCCTTTCGCCGGAAAATACCCGCAACCGACGATTTTCCCGTTGCTAAACTCCCCGTTAATCCGATAATAAGCATTGATAGGTTTTCTTATACGCTTCAGCTGAATCCTTCCATGGAAACCGCGATTTAAAGGCGTTGGCGATGGCGTGTTCTAATTTGTCTTTATGCTTATACAGTTCACACGCACGGCGAACCGCCTTTAAAAACCCTTTTGTAGAATGTTGTGAAAAAACGATACCATTACCCGTTTTGAAAGATTTATCGACCGGAACAACCGTATCCGCCAACCCGCCGGTCTCAAAAACAACCGGGACCGTTCCATAGTTCAAAGCGATCATCTGGCTTAAACCGCAAGGCTCATATGTCGAGGGCATCAAAAAGAAATCCCCGGCGGCATAAACCTGATGGGCCAGCACCTCGTCGAAATCAACGCAGACAGCCAAGCGGTCCTTGTGGCCTTGGGCCAGCGCCTTCAATTGCTCCTCGTAACGATGATCGCCAACCCCCTGGATCAAGATTTGAAGATCTTCTTTCATCAAATCCTTCATAACATCGATCATAAGATCGACCCCCTTTTGATGGGAAAGCCGCCCCACGCTGGCAAATAAAGGCGTGTTTTCTTTGACCGGCAACCCCAGCCGCTGTTGAAGCACGGATTTGTTGACCGCTTTCCCGTGCCCATAATTTCCCTTCCCATAGGTCTTGGCGATAAAACGGTCTTTGGCCGGGTCCCAAGTGTCATAATCGATGCCGTTAAGAATACCGACAAGCTTACGGGATCTTTTCTTTAAGATCGCCTCCAACCCGCAGCCGAACTTTTTTGTCTGGATTTCTTTGGCATAGCGCGGGCTGACAGTGCTGATCCTATCGGCGTAGACGATGCCCGCTTTTAGAAAATTTCCTTTCCCGTGAAATTCAAAAACATCCGATGAAAATAGATCCTCTTTCAAACCCAACCAGGCAAACTTTTCTTTGTGGAAATGCCCCTGGTAAGCCAGATTATGGATCGTCAAAAGGGATTTTGTCTTTTTAAAGAACGGGTCTTTCTGATATTTCTCCTTTAAATAAACCGGTATGAGCGCCGCGTGCCAATCATGCGCGTGAATTATATCCGCCGGATGCCCCAAGGTTTTAAGCGCCTCGAAAACCTGGATATTGAAATGGTGGAACCGCTCAAGATTATCATGATACTCGCTGTGGCGGTCCCCATAGATTCCGTGGCGGTGGAAATAGGCCGTGCTTTCGATAAAATAAACGTCCACGCTTTGGCCGAGCTTCGTATGCGAAAGATGCGCGTTAACTTTCCTGATATTGAATTTCTCCCGCTCGATGCAGCCGTAGCCGGGTATGAATACATCCAGCTTTACGCCGATCTTCTCAAGCGCCAACGGCAGCGTCCCACAAACATCGCCCAGTCCGCCGGTCTTGGCAAAAGGGGCTACTTCCGCTGAGCAAAAGGCCACTCTCATCCTAAACTTCCTTGGTTTCCAACCAGTTCATCCCGACCTTAATACTGACCTTAACAGGCGTTGACAGCTTCATCGGCGATTCCATTTCACGGCGGACAAGCTCAATCATCGCCTTTTCCTCGTCTTTAACAACATCAAAGACCAGTTCATCATGGACCGTCATGATCATCCGGGAAGCCGTCTTCTGGCGGTCCATCTGTTCCTGGACCTTGATCATGGCAAGTTTGATGAAATCCGCCGCCGAACCCTGAACCGGCGTATTGATCGCCTGGCGCTGCGCCAACTGGCGGATCGCATTGTTCTTGCTGTTGATATCGGGAATATAACGCCGGCGGTTCAAGATCGTCGTCACATAGCCGTTGGTTTCACATTCCTGAATAACCCGCTCAATATATTCCTTAACTTTAGGATAACGGGCAAAATACGTGTCAATGAACGATTGGGCTTCGGGTGTTGAGATATTGAGATCTTTGGCCAAGCCGTAGGAACTCATCCCGTAAATGATGCTGAAATTGACCCGTTTGGCTGTATTGCGCATCTCATAGGTGACCTCGGACTCCTTGACATCAAAAATCAAAGATGCCGTGAGGTTATGGATGTCCTCTCCCTTTTCAAAAGCGCTCAGAAGCGTCTTATCCTGGGAAAGGTGCGCCAGGATCCTCAGTTCAATCTGCGAATAATCGGCCGATAACAGCACGTTCCCTTTTTTCGACGGGATAAAGGCCTTTCGTATCTCGCGCCCCAACTCCGTGCGGATCGGGATATTTTGCAGATTCGGATTGCGCGAGGAAAAACGCCCCGTTTCCGCGCCGATCTGGTCGAACTCCGCGTGGATCCGGCCGTCTTTGGCATCCACCATCTTCGGCAACGCGTCGATATACGTTGATTTCAATTTAGCGAGCTGGCGGTATTCGAGAATGAGCGAGGCCACGTCATGGTTCTTGGCAAGGATCGTTAAGACCTCTTCGTCCGTTGAGAAACCTGTCTTTGTTTTTTTAACAACCGGCAACTTCAGTTTCTCAAAAAGGATTTGGCTCAGCTGCTTGGGTGAATTAAGGTTGAATTCCTGCCCGGCCAATTTATACAACTTCTTCTCAAGATTGCCGATAGAGCGCTCGCATTCTTTGGATAACGAGGCCAAGAGCTCTAGGTCGATTTTTACGCCATGGCTTTCCATTTTGGATAACACAATGGACAGCGGCACTTCCAGTTCATTATGAAGCTTAAGCAGCTCGCGCTCTTTCAATTCCTTCAATAGAACAGGATACAGCCCCGTCAGGGCGGCTGTTTCGTGGGCGCGGCGGTTATTGTCAGAGATCGATTGCTTTAAATAACGCCAAGCCAAATCGCTGGGCGTTGAGGTGGTATAACTTAAACCGGCCAAGTAACTGGCCAGCTTCACATCGAAAATATTATTAAAAAAATCCCCCTCGTTATCGAATTCTTTTAAAACACTTTTAAAATCATACGTGATCTTAGCGATCTTCTCGTCTTTAAAAATAGGTTTCAAATGCTGCGTCAATTTCGCCTCGATCTGAAAGACCGAGGCCCCGTCGATACTGAGGGTTAACCCGGACTGATGGAAAAGCGACTGCTCCGATACATCGCCCGGCAGGAACGCAAAGAACTTCTTTGACTTTATCTTATCGATAAGCTCATCCAGGCCCGCTTTGGCCGCAATGTCTTTGATGGCCATTTCCTTCTGCGGCTGATCCGCCGATGCGTACTCTTCGGCCAGGCGCCGGAATTCCAATGAGCGGAAGATCCCATGGAGCCGATCCCTATCCGGTTCTTTGACCTCCAACTCATCTAACGCGTATTTGACCGGGGCGTCCGCTTCCAAGAGCGCCAATTCTTTGCTGAAGAAAGCCTGGTCTTTCTGCGTCTTAAGCTTCTCCCTGACACTTTCTTTATCGACTTTGCTGAGGTTCTTATAAATGCTTTCCAAAGAGCCGAACGATAAAAGGAGACTTCGAGCCGTCACCTCACCTATCCCCATAACACCCGGGATGTTGTCGGTATTATCGCCTGCAAGCCCAATAAAATCGACAATGAGCTGCGGCTCGAATCCCAATTTCTTCTTTAAGGCCGGCGTATCATACGTTTCATCGTTTCGCACGCTGTAAAACTTAAGGTCCTCACTGGCCAGCTGGTACATGTCTTTGTCATCGCTGACGACCGTGATTTCCAGATCATTCTTGGAAAGCTTCTTGACGACCGCGGCGATCAGATCATCGGCCTCATAACCGGCCTGCTCAAGAATGGCGACGTGATACGCGCCCAGAACCTCTTTAATGACCGGGATCTGTGCGCTCAAGCCCTCCGGCATGGCCTGGCGCTGGATCTTATACTGGGCGTACTTGGCCGAGCGGTGCGTCTTTTCTTTCGAATCGAAGCAGGCAACCACATAATCGGGCTTCATCTCGCGCAAGATCTTACGCAGCGTGTTGACGAAGCCGTACACCGCATTGGTCGGTTGCCCCGCACTGGTCGCTAATTCCCTGATGGCATAGAACGAACGGTAACACAACGCATGCCCGTCGATAAGAAATAATCTTTTTGTTGCCATACCAAGTTATGCACTGAAGAACGTTTATACATCCATCGGATCTTGCGGATCCCTGGGTGCCGATGTTTGGTGGAAATCTACTCGCTTGGAATTGTGGAAAGCATGTTCCGGATTTCTTGTCTGGCAGACAGCGTATTTCCCGATTCAAGCATTTTTAAGGCGTGCTCCGAACGACGCTCAAAATCTTCCTTGGCCTTTTGAATCACCAGATCCTTTTTTGCCTGCACGATTTTGGGATTGTGGGGCGTCAGCCTCAGCGCCTCATCGAACTCCAAAAACGCCCTGGTATATTGGCCTTCTTGGGCAAATTTCTGGCCGCGGCGAAAATGTTCATTGGCCAACGTCACGCTTTTGGTGAATTCCTCGTGGACTTTGACGACAAGCTCTTTATCCAGCCCTTTAGCTTCATGGGTCAGGGCCCAAGTAACCGCTTCGGGGCGGATCTTTAACAGCTCTTCTTTGGCCTTCTGGGCCCAAGGGTCGTTGGGCTCAGCGCGTTCAAAACGCTTCTTGAAATACTGAAAGGCTAATTCCTCTTGTCCGTTTGACTGGTACAGATAGGCCAAGTTCGTATAGGCCGGCAAATAATTCTCATCTACTTGGACGGCTTGAAGATAAAATTGTTCCGCTTTGGAAAAAAGTCCTATTTGCTCGTAAATCACCCCGATATCATTGAGGACCACCGGGTTTTCTAAGCCCAACTCAACGGCTTTGATGTAATTATTTAAAGCCTCGGGTAAATTCCCTTTTTGTTGCTGCGTAAAACCCAAATCTCGATATTCTTCGGCTGCTTTTAATTTTGTATCGGCAAACGTAAGGGAATGAAAGGCGAAACAGGAAATGAATGAAAGAAGAACAACAGTACTAAGACTGGAATTTCGTTTTTTATGTGAGTTAAGCATAATATAAAATCAGACGTTTGGCAAGTGAAAATTCCTGCCCGTTTTCTAACCTATTGCCCCTCCTCAAGTTGTCTGAGAAGCGCCCCATTGCCTTGCGGTTGTGTTTCGGCCGGGCTGGCGGCGATGAACTCCGGAGCTATTTCCACCAGGCTGATACTTCCTTCAACGGCCTTCCTGAACAAGTCCTTTTTATCCCGAGCGTTAACTAAGACGGCGCCAACGGCCCGGCCTTCATTGATCACAAGCTTTTTGAACGTGAAGTTCGCTTCATCGAAGAATATCTTAACGTCTTGCCCCTGCCCTTCATAGGAGCCGATACCAATGATATCCAGCCCATCGCTGCGCAGTTGGTCGACAGCAAGATGCGATATAGCCGAGGTGTTCTCACCCAAGATGTGCGCCGCAACAAGTGTTCCCTGCTGTTCCAACTCCTCAACGGATTTATCCGGACGGTTGTTTGCCTCATTTTCCTGCTGGGCGGCCAGATCAACGGCATAGACACTATCGACATTCGTCTTAAAATTCCCATCGACCACAATTCTGTTTTTAACGGCTAAATGGGAGTCGGCGAACAATTTATGGTCCGCAGCGGCATCGACGAATAAAATAACGTCGCCACCGACCACTTTATTGGATTTTAACCGCACCGCCTTGGCCTCGCCTTCTCCTAAAATTTCGGAAATTTCCGTGCCTGTGTAAAGGTTCAATCCTTTCTCAATGAGGATATGCGCTAGCTTGGCGCAAACATCCGCCGGGAAAATAGAGGATAATACCTGCGGGCTTTGGGTCACCAGCGTCACGTCCTTTTCCTGTTTGCGAAAAGCCAAAGCCACTTCCAGCCCCTTTAAGCGGTCCGATTGGATCGCGACCGATTCATAAATGGGCAACGTATCGTAAAGCTCGTTGATGATCTTGAGCTTATTAAACGCGTTGACCCCGGCCTTACTTGTCCCTTTAACGTCCGGATATTTTTCTGTCGGGAAATCGGCAATGATCAAAATATCAAAATCGATCTGTTCTTTCTCCTCGGTAAAGATCTTCTTCCTGTTGAGGTTAACCCGGTCGATCTTTTTATCCAGAAGGACATTGATCTTGTTCTTCTCAAAAAATTCCCTCGACTTGTAATAAAGCTGGCTTGTCTTGTGCTCCTTGGCGATCAAAGGGCCAAACAGCAACCGGTTGCACGGGTAAAACCCATCAAGGGAGATGATGGTGATGTCTGCCTCTTGGTCTTTCTGCCGGATGATCTCAACGGCCTTGACGGCCGCGATGGAAGTCCCTAAAACGACGACTCTTTTCATACGCTGATTCTCTCCTCGTGTTTTCGTTGTAGTTTAAAAGCTTCAATGCCGTTACGCATCAGCATGACGACCGTCACCGGCCCGACACCACCGGGAACGGGCGTGATAAAGCCCGCTTTCCCTTTGGCCTTTTCGAATTCCACATCACCGACGATTTTCTCACCGACACGATTGATGCCAACATCGATGACAACGGCCCCTTTTTTAACCCAATCGCCTTTAATAAGGTTAGGCCTGCCCACCGCAACGACCAAAATGTCCGCTCGATTCACGTGCTCCTGAAGCTTGCCCGCTTCGCTGGTCGCGATATGGCAAACGGTCACCGTCGCGTAGCTTTCCAAAAGAAGCAACGACAACGGCTTGCCCACGATGCCGCTATGGCCGACGATCACCGCCTCTTTACCGCGGATGTCGAGTCCGGTTGACTTGATATGTTCCATCACCGCCGCCGGCGTGCAGGGAATGATCCTGGTTTCCCCCAGGATCATCTTACCGATATTAGCGACGTTAATGCCTTCCAGGTCTTTATTGGTATCCACCATATTGGCAACGATATGATAATCGATCTGCCGCGGAACCGGCTTATGAAGCATTATACCGTTCACGTTTATGTCATTATTTAGCTTTTTGATCTCATTACTGAAATCCTTTTGGGAAATGCTGGCGGGGAACGTCTTAAGCTCATACCTGATGCCGATGTACTCGGCGGCCTTTATCTGGGCATTGGCATACGTGCGCGAGCCCGCATCCTCTCCTATCACCAGATTCACCAGATGCGGCACGTCATTATACTTGTCTTTCAGCTGAGCCACTTGCGCTTTAAGCTCATCCTTGATCTTTGCCGCCAGGATTTTTCCGTCCAATAATTTAGCCATATCAGTTATATTGCGAAAGGGTTAACGCGCCGTTAAAGGCGGACAATAATAATTCGCACGCCACCGCCACATCGGCGATGAGGTATTTGTTACCGGAGGCGACCAAAAAAGGCGCCTGATCGACCGCCTTATAACAGAGCCGGCACACTTCCAGAGGGACCTCCCTCGCCTTTATCACGGCCGCCTTTTTTACGCTGGGCGAGGCGTTCTTGGTTTCCCTCAACCTTAAATAAGCCTGAGTGTCCAAATCGACCAGCTCCAGCAACCTTTGGCGAAGTTTTTCCATTTCCTGGACGGTTTTCTTTAACTTTTTCTCGACCGCTTGGGGGGCTCCCTTGCCGAGGGAATATCGGGCAACCATCGACAGAAGCCCGGCGCCCAAAGCACCAGCCAACGCCGCGGCCGAACCGCCGCCGGGCACAGGTGTTTTCTCGGCTAGACAATCAAGGTATTCCTTAAGGGTGTGGTGTTTGAACGGTTTCACCGGATATAATTATAAATACTTATAAGAATAGAAATTAAGGGCGGAAGAGGCGTTTCTCTCAACTTTGCCAATTTAGATTAGCATTTATTTTATGCCAGTTCAAAAGCATTTTTGATTATTTCTATGGCGGGGCTATTATCCGGGTCTCCCAAAACCGATATAACATCAAACCTGGCATGGTGATCCATTAATTGATACTGCATCAAGTAGGCCTGGGCCAAGCGCGCCAGCTTTCTTTGTTTATGGATGGTAACGGCTTCGAGCCCATCGCCAAATTCATCGCTCAAGCGGGTCTTCACCTCAATGAAACACAGCACATCTTTCTCTTTCGCGACAATGTCGATCTCCCCTATCTTGTGGCGGTAATTCGTCTCAAGGATACGGTAGCCGTGCTGGCGCAAAATAGAAACGACCAGCTTTTCGCCGAGTTGTCCTAAATCTCGTTTAGACATTTTCTAATAACTGAACGATTTTCGATGGATCAAAGACGGTCCGAACCGCCGCAGGGCAGCTTTATGCGCAGGCGTCGGATAGCCTTTATGCTGGCTGAATCCGTACTGGGGATAAATGCGGTCGTAACAACTTAAGATCCGATCCCGGACAACCTTGGCTACGATGGAAGCGCAGGCAATGGAAAAAACTTTATTATCACCACCAATGATCGAGCGGTGGTGAAACGATAAATCACTTTTGAACCGGTTGCCGTCCACCAACAAACAGACCTTTTGATGAAAATTGCCCGCCTGCCTTCGCCGCAGCGGCAGCTTGCCGATAAGCTCGTTAACGGCGTTGGTCATGGCCAAAAAGGTTGCCTCCAAAATGTTAACGCGGTCGATGACCTCTTGTGAAATAATGCCGACGCCAACATAGGCGTTATCCATGATCTCATGGAACGCTTCTTCTCTTCTTTTGGGGGATATGAGCTTGGAATCTCGGATGATCGTACGGAAATTTCTTCTT
>Ga0209640_10006093_pt1 | contig 10557 bp, 11 predicted proteins | sample RifCSP10_1_FD_184018 | JGI IMG/M metagenome (GOLD analysis project Ga0209640, IMG submission 184018) | Soil microbial communities from Rifle, Colorado - Rifle CSP2_sed 10_1 (SPAdes) (version 2) | ecosystem: Environmental > Terrestrial > Deep subsurface > Rock core/Sediment | place: Rifle...
GCACCACGACGACGAGGAGTAGTCAGGCATCCGGCATCGGCCCCGGGCGTCGGGAGGCCGAAAGCCGGAGGGCGGATGACGAGATGGCCCTACGGGGCCGTTATGATTGCGCCCCGTCCCCTTCTCGAGGTCTTTCCATGTACGCGATCATCCGCACCGGCGGCAAGCAGGCCAAGGTCCAAGAAGGCGACGTCATCGACGTCGAGCGCCTGCACACCGAAGGTGAGGTCACCTTCACGCCCCTCCTGGTCGTCGACGACAAGGGAAAGGTGTTCTCCGGCCGTGACGAATTGAAGACTGCGAAGGTGACCGCCAAGGTGCTGGGGGAGACCGCAGGCGACAAGGTCGACATCTTCAAGTACAAGGCCAAGACCGGCTACCGGCGACGGGGTGGCCACCGCCAGAAGTACACGACTCTCGAGGTGACCAAGATCGAGGCCCCCAAGAAGGGCGCTGCCAAGACTGCCGGCGCGACCGATGATCCGGAGCCGGCGAAGGAGGCCCCCTCCGCCGCCAAGCCCGCCGCCAAGCCCGCCGCCAAGCCCGCCGCCAAGCCCGCCGCCAAGACATCAGCCCGCAAGCCGTCGGCCAAAAAGGAGTCCTGACATGTCGAAGACCAAAGGCGGCGGTTCCACCAAGAACGGCCGCGATTCGCATGCCAAGCGCCTCGGACCCAAGGTGTTCGACGGGGCGACGGTGACCGCAGGCACGATCATCGTCCGACAGCGCGGAACCGTCATCCACCCCGGTGAGAACGTCGGCCGCGGGGGGGACGACACGCTGTTTGCCACAGCCGAGGGCGTGGTTCAATTCGGGACACGCCGCGGGCGCCGTGAGGTCAGCGTCCTCGTCAAGGGCTGAGGCCATCGCGGCTCGGGGAGAGTCGTGTTCGTAGACGAGGTCGTCGTTCACCTGCGTGCCGGTGACGGCGGCGCGGGGATCGTGTCATTCAGGCGTGAGCGTGGAAAGCCCCGGGGCAAGCCGGAAGGTGGATCCGGTGGCGCCGGTGGGGACATCATCGTCGAGGCGGACCCTGCTGTATCGACGCTTCTCGACTATGGCCGGCGGCCCCACCGCCGGGCTGGTTCCGGAACGCACGGCAAGGGCGATCTTCAGCACGGGAAACGTGGCGACGACCTCGTACTCGGCGTGCCTCCGGGCACGGTCGTACGCGATGCTGTGGGGACTGTCCTGGCCGATCTCGCCCGTCCGGGGCAGCGGGTGACCCTTCTCGCCGGTGGGCGGCCCGGACGGGGAAACGCCGCGCTGGTCGGCCCAAGGCATGTCGCTCCCAACTTCGCCGAGCAAGGCGAGTACGGCACCGAGGCCGACTTCACGTTCGAGCTCAAGACGGTGGCGGACGCAGCCATCATCGGGTTTCCCAACGCCGGCAAGAGCACCCTGATCGCACGGGTTTCGGCCGCGAGGCCGAAGATCGCCGACTATCCGTTCACAACGATCGAGCCGAATCTGGGTGTCGTCGAGATAGACGATCGACAGCTCGTGCTCGCCGACATTCCAGGGCTCATCGAGGGCGCTTCCGACGGGAAGGGCCTGGGTCATCGATTCCTCCGCCATGTCGAGCGGGCCCGGGCGCTCCTCGTGCTGCTAGACCCGTCGCCTCTTCAGGAGCACCCTGTGGCAGTGCAGCTCGGCATCCTCCGTTCGGAGCTGGCTCGACACGATCCGGCGCTCGCTCGCCGTCCCGAAGTCGTGGCGGTGTCCAAGGCCGACCTCGCCGAGGCGGCACCGGCCCGGGACGCCCTCGTCGTCACAGGCGTTGCCGCCCATCTGTTTTCGGGGGTGACGGGAGTGGGGATCGATGAGCTGATGCACGCCATCGCCGACGCCGTTGGGGAATCCGAGCGGGACCTGCCGGAGGGCGAGGGCTTTGTGCTCCACCGTCCCGCCCCTCCAGGCTTCGAGATCGAGCGCGATGGGAGGCGCTGGGTCATCACCGGGAGAGTGGCGGAGCGAGCCGTCGCCTTTGACGATCTCACGAAGCCCGAGGCGGCTGAAGCGGCGGGCCGCCGGCTCACTTCGGCCGGGATCGACGACGCGCTGCGCCGGTTGGGGGCCGCCGCAGGGGACGAGGTCCAGATCGGGGATCTCGTATTCGAGTTCACCGAGGACGGCGCCGCCCCAGAAGGCGGCGCCGTCTCCGACGTCGACGCCCCAGAAGGCGGCGCCGTCTCCGACGTCGACTAGTGCGCCGTCCTGAACGCGGGAAACGTAGTGAGACACACCACTAGCTGTTGCCCAGGTTGGCCAGCTCCTCAGGGGTGAGGCACTCGAGGAACACCGGAAGGATGGCGGCCACCACCGTATCGCTCTCGAAGGTGCTGTCGCCGCTCACGAAGGACTCGCCGACGGCGTCGCGGAATTCGTCGCTGGCGAGCATGCCGTCGACCACGCAGCGGGCAGATTCGGCCGAGAGGCTTCCTTCTCCCGAGATCTGAGCGACGAGGACCTCCGCGACGTCGACGCAGCCGAGCATTACGTCCACGACGGCGCGCCGTTCACCGGCCGAAAGGGTTGCCATGAAGGCATCGAAGCTGAGGTCGACTCCGCTCTCGATCTTGGCGGCGCCGAGCTCAGCGATCAGCCCTTCAGCGAAGCAGGTGATGTCGTCGTCTGTCATCCCGAAGGTGGAGTCGCCCTGAGCCTGGGGGCTCTCGCTGATCCGACTGCGGAGAGACGCGACGAGCTGCGGGTCTGCGTTGCTGGAGTCGTCGCCGCATGCGCCGACGATCAGCGTCGCGGCGAGAAGTACGGTCAGTAGTCGTCGCACCCATCCTCCTGGTTCGATCGGCGAAGGCTATCAGGATGGACGGGCCACCTAGACTCGCGCAGTGAGTTCTCGATCGGTACGGCTATGACCACCTTCGACCACCCCAACGCGGTCATCGCCGCGCTGCGCGGCCAGGGTTACCTGGCCGACGACCGGATCGCTCAGGTCGTGTTTCTCGCCGGCCGACTCGACAAACCCGTGCTCGTTGAGGGCCCGGCCGGTGTCGGCAAGACCGAACTGGCCAAGGCGCTTGCCGCCGCCACCGGGCGCCGGCTGATCCGCCTCCAGTGCTACGAGGGCCTCGACGAATCCAAGGCTCTGTACGAGTGGAACTACCGCAAGCAGCTGCTCCGACTGCAGGCGGATCAGGGCCGGGAGTGGTCCGAGCTCGAGGGCGACATCTTCACCGAGGACTTCCTCCTCACCCGGCCTTTGCTCGAGGCGATCCGCTCGTCGGAGCCCGTCGTGCTGCTGATCGACGAGGTGGATCGGGTGGAGGTCGAGACCGAGGCTTTGCTGCTCGAAATCCTGTCGGACTTCCAGGTGTCGATACCCGAGTTGGGCACGATTGCAGCCACCACGCAACCGGCCGTGTTCTTGACCTCGAACAACACCCGCGAGCTCTCCGAGGCGCTCAAGCGTCGCTGCCTGTTCCTCCACATCGGTTATCCGACGATCGAGCGCGAAACCCAGATCCTCCTGACACGGGTGCCCGACCTGATCGCCACGCTCGCCGATCGTATCGCCCGTCTGGTGGCCGGCATCAGGGCACAGCCATTGCGCAAGCCGCCCTCGGTCAGCGAGTCGGTCGACTGGGCACGGACGCTGCTGGCGTTGGGAGTGGGTGAACTCGACGAGGCCGTTGTCGCCGACACGCTGCACGTGCTCCTCAAGTATCAAACCGATATCGAGCGGGTGCGCGACGGCCTGGCGGAGGCGGCGTCGTGAGCCTCCAGCCTTCGGCCTCGAGCCACGGCGATAGGCCGCCGGCCGGATGCGAGCGTGCCACCTCGGGGCGCCGTCACAACTGGGGCCCATGCCCTCCTTCCTGACCGCATTTGTCGACGAGTTGAGGGCGGTCGGCGTTCCGGTTTCGATGGTTGAGGCAGTTGATGCCGCTCGAGCGCTGAAATACGTCGAGATCTCCCGCCGGCCGGCCCTGAAGGCCGCCCTGGGTGCGACACTGGTGAAGAGCGCCCGGCACATCGACGCGTTTGATGCGGCATTCGAGGCCTTCTTCTCTCTGCTGCCACCACCGGGCGAGGCCGGCGAGTCAGTCCGGCGCGAAGACCTGTTGACGATCACCGCCGCCGGCCGCGGAGCCGGATCGGGATCTGGGGATGCCGACGTCGAGGACCTCGTGGCTGCGCTGTTCATCGCATTGCGCGATGCCGAATCAGGTGTGCTCCAGGCCGTGGTGAGGCAGGCCGTGGCGCGCCTCGCCGGAATGGAAGCAGGTCGGCCGGTCGGCGGCACCTACTACCTGTATCGGGTACTGCGGAGGCTGGACCTCGATGCGATCGGCGAACGGCTCATCCAGGCACTGTCCGTGCCAAACCCGTCGGCTCTGGAGCGGCGACTGACGATCGAGGAGGTCGAGCGGCGGTTGGAGGCGTTCCGGGAAGCACTCCGCTCCGAGATCCGCAGGCGCCTCGTCGCAGACCGGGGACCGGAGGCGGTTGCGAAGACACTGCGGCGTCCCCTGGTCGAGGACATCGACCTCACCACTGCGACCCGCGACGACCTCGCACGAATCGAAGCCGTGATCCATCCCCTCACGAGGAAGCTCGCTGCCCGGCTCGCCCAACGTCGGCGAGTGGGTCGCATGGGGCGCCTCGACGTGCGACGCACGATCCGGCGGTCTCTATCGACCGGGGGCGTGCCGGTAAACCCCCGGTTTCGCCGGCCGCGGCCGGGCAAACCCGAGATCGTCCTGATCACCGACATCAGCGGATCGGTGGCGACCTTTGCCCGGTTCACCATGCAGGTCGTCCACGCGATCGCTGCGCATTTCTCGCGGGTCCGGTCGTTCGCCTTCATCGACGCGATCGACGAGGTGACGGGTTACTTCGGGCCCGGCACTGACTTCACTCATGCCCTGCGGCGGATCGGCACTGAGGCCGAGGTCGTGTGGCTCGATGGCCACAGCGACTACGGCAACGTGTTTGCGGCATTCTGCGAGCGATATCTCCCGGCGGTGAACGCCCGCACGACGGTGATCATCACCGGTGATGCCCGGACCAACTATCACGATCCCGGAGTGGCGGCGCTGCGCAGAATCTCCTCGGCGGCCCGCGCCTTGTATTGGCTCAATCCGGAGAACAACCGCTATTGGGACACCGGCGACTCGGTGATGGGTGCGTACGCGGCGGCGTGCGACGAGGTGTACGAGGTGCGCAATTTGCGCCAGTTGGAGAGGTTCGTCGAACGGGTGGCGACGCCGGTCACCCGGCCTGCTCGTCGACCGGCGTGAGGGAGCCTCGCTGGAACGCGGCGGCGAGCCGCAATCGGTGAGAGGCAGCCGGAGGATGGCCGGGATGGCAGCCGCCACCTGGCGTACTAGCCCCTCTGGGGTTCGAGCGGTGGTCCTCAAGACCACGATTGGAGGGGCCGATACCACTCTCAGTAACCAGAGAGGTGTCGATGGCGCAGCGAGTGCTCGTGGTGGAGGATTCGGCCGTGATCCAGCGGCTCATCTCCGTCTGCCTGCGGCCCGCCGGGGTCGAGGTCGAGACCCGTGCCGACGGTCCGACCGGGCTCGAGGCGGCCTTGACGACGAGCCCGGATCTGCTCATCCTCGACGTCGGCCTGCCGCGGATGGATGGCTGGGAGGTCCTCGAGCGGATCCGCTCCGATGTTCGCACCCGCGCCATGAAGGTGCTGGTCCTCACGGCTCACGCCCAGGAGGAGACGAGGGAGCGGGCCGACCGGGGCGGTGCCGATGCCTTCCTCACCAAGCCTTTCCGGCCCGACGACCTGCGCAGTGTCGCGCTGCAGCTTCTCTCGGGACCGGCGGCGGCGACGGCATAGGGCGTCAACCGTCGCCCGTCTCCCGTCGCCCGTCTCCCGAAGAGGGTTCCCAGTTCCCAGTTTCCAGCAAGACGCGTCACCCTACGCCCGTTAGGAGTGTCGTCGTCCCGACGCCCGACGCCCGACGCCGGATGCCGGGTGTCGGATGCCTGATGCCTGATGCCTGATGCGTGATGCCGGTTTCCCGTCGCCCGTCGCCCGTCGCCCGTCTCCCGTGGTGGTGCGCGACTCTTTCGCCGGGTGTCGGGCCCTTTCTTACTGGAAACTGGAAACTGGAAACTGGAAACTCCCTTGCCGGCGATGTACTTTGCCCGCCGTCCGATGGTGCTCCTCGCCACCCTCCTGTCGGTTTCCTGCCTGCTCGGCCTGCCCGCCGACGGCCCTGTCGTTCGTGGGTTTGCGCCCCAGGGCCCCTACGGCGGTCACTGGGGCGTCGATGTCGCGGTCGACCCCGGCACCCCCGTACGGGCCGTCGCCGCCGGTGTGGTGACCTTCTCGGGTTCGATCGCCGGGAACCAGACTGTGACCGTCAGTCATGGTGGCGGCGTTAGAACCTCGTACTCCTACCTATCGGCGCGATATGTAACCGGCGGGCACCGTGTGGCGATCGGTGGCGCAGTTGGTGCCTCAGGGGTCGATCACGGAGTCGCCGCAATTCATTTCTCCCTGCGGGTCGGCGATCGGTATGTCGATCCCTTGGCGTCGTGCCGGACGCCGTCGCCGGGTCTCCGCCTCGCCTCGGCCGTCGCCTCCTATCCTGTCGCTCGTGCGCCGCGGTCTTCTAGGCGGAACCTTCGATCCGCCGCATATCGCTCATCTGGTCGCCGGCGAGGCGGCGTTCCGAGCCCTCGCCCTCGATGAGGTCACGTTCATGCCCGCCGGAGCGCCGTGGCAGAAGGCGAGGCGGGACGTCAGCCGGCCTTCGGATCGCTGGGAGATGACCCGGTTGGCCGTTGAGGGAGTTGGCTACTTCCGGGCGGATGACCGCGAGGTTCGACGCGATGGGTGGACGTACACGATCGACACGCTCGATGAATTCGCCGACGACGAGGTCGTGCTGATCATGGGGGCTGACGCCGCGGCCGGACTTACGACGTGGCATCGGGCGAACGAGGTCATGGCACGAGCCGGCGTTGCGGTGATGCCCCGGCAGGGCGGAAACCGAGCCGCCGTGGAGGCGACCGGGGCCTCGATCGTCTGGCTCGACCTGCCCGAGTTGGCGATCAGCGGAACCGACCTGAGGGCACGAACTCGCGCGGGGCTGAGCATTCGTTTTCTGGTGCCGGAGCCGGTGCTCGCCTACGTGGTCGACCACGACTTGTATGTCGTCGAATCGTAGGGTCTGGCGGCGCGTCGTTCTTGCGATCACCGCGGTCGGCATATTGGTCGCCGGGGCGGTTCTCCAGTGGGACTGGGTGCGGGCACGCGCCGGTGACGTGTCCGATCAGGTTGTGCAGTGGAGCATGAAACTGAGGGACACCGCGGCCACCCTGCCCGAGGCGGAGCTCGAGGCGCGCACCGTCGCCGGCGACTCAGCGTCTGTGCTCGTGGTCGTGGGAACCGGCGAGGGTGATGCCGCATTTGCCTTGCTGGCGGTGTCACCGAGTGGTCCCTCGTCGCTCGTGATCGTGCCGCAGTCGATGCTTCTGTCGGTGCCCGGATACGGCGAGTTCCGCCTCGTCGACGCACTCGCCTTCGAAGGGCCGGATCTTGCCGCACTGTCGATCACCAACGAATTCGGCGTGCGGATCGACAGGGTGGCGGCCGTCGCGCCCGGGACGCTCGGGCGGGCTGTGGACGAGCCCGTCACCGTTGAACTCGCGACCCCGATGTTCGTCGACGAGGGTGGGGTCATACGGCGCGTGGTCGACGCCGGCGTGTCGGAGGTCACCCCCACCGTGCTCGAGTCGCTTCTGGTCACCCAGGGCGAGGGCGACCCATTCGAGTGGCTGCAGAGACAGGGTGCCGTGTGGTCGGCCGTGCTCGACGCGGTGGCGGCGAAGCCGGTGATCGCCGATCGGCTTCTCGACGAGGGTGGTGGGCCCGCTTCCGCTGACTTGCTCGTGACCATCGCGGGGCAGGACGACACCGGCGTGGCGTCGGTGCCGGTCGAACGGGCAGCCTCTGCCGCGGCCGATGCGGTCGCGCCGATCGGAGATCGAATAGACACGTTTGTCGCCGAGCGGCTCGGCCACCTCTCGATCCGTGTCGGGGAGCGGCCGCGAATCGAAATACTCAACGGCAACGGGCGCATCGGGGCGACCCGTCCTGTCGCTGAACTGCTCGTGCGACTCGGATTCCACTTGATTCGCACCGACAATGCCGATGCCTTCGACTACCCGCAGACTCTGGTCATCGGTCAGGGCCAGCACAACGAGGCGTCCGCCCGTGAGGTTGCCGCCGCATTGGGGCGGGGAAGCCTGCAACTCGAGGTGCGCGCTCCCTCCTCGGTCGTGGACGTCTCTATCATCGTTGGCGAGGACATTCCCGCAGAGGAGGGGTGAGGCTCATAGCGCTGCATCCAGACACGGCATCGGCCGCCGAGGCAGCCGCGTCTGCGATCGATGGCAAGAAGGGTCTGGCCGTAGTGCTCCTCGACGTGTCGAAGGTCATCGTCCTCACCGACGTGTTCGTCATCGCTTCGGGCACCTCGCGCCGCCATGTCAAGACGCTTGCCGACGAAGTCGAGTATCGCCTCAAGGATGCGGGACGCCGTCCGTTGCGTCGCGAGGGTGTCGAAGACGCGACGTGGCTGCTCCTCGACTTCGGCGATGTCGTCGTCCACCTGTTCGACGAGGAGACACGGCGCTACTACGACCTCGAACGACTGTGGGCCGACGCCCCCCGGCTGGAGTTCGAGCCGGCTGCACCGTAACTCCGAATGATCACTGGGCGGCCTCCGTCGGCATGTCGGAGCGGGTAGGGAGGGACTCGGACCCGCTCGACGACGGTGATAGCGTCGGGCGAACGCTCGGAAGGCACCGCATGTGGGCGATGGTCGTCAAGGAGTTCCGCCAGGTGCGTCGGGATCGCCGCACGCTGGCGATGATGATCCTGATGCCGGTCGTGTTGTTGGTGGTGTTCGGCTACGCCGCCAGCTTCGACGTCGGGCACGTGAACGTCTCCCTCATGGGCCCCGGCGCCGAATCGCTGAGAGAGCGAGTGCCCGACCGTCTCACCGTCGTCGAGGTCGACCCGGCGGGCGGTCGGGACGAGGCGGTCGACGCGTTGCGACGGGGGAAGGTGGTGGCCGTGATCGTCGCCGAGGCGGATTCGCAGCGTGTGCTGGTCGACGGGTCTGAGCTGTTCGCCGCCCGGGCGGTCGTACAAACAATCACGGCGTTCCAGCAGCAGACTCCCGGACTATCGGTAGAGGTTCTGTTCAATCCGACGCTCGACACTTCCGCCGTACTCGTCCCCGGCCTCGGCGGTCTCATCCTGCTTTTCGTCGGCACTGTCGTGACGAGCCTCGGTGTGGTCCGTGAGCGACAGGCCGGCACGCTCGAGCAGCTCGCGGTGATGCCGCTGCGACCTCGCGACGTGTTCGTCGGCAAGGTCGCTCCATACTTCCTGGTTGCTGCCGTGGACCTGATCGTCGTGCTCACCGTCGGGACGCTCCTTTTCGACGTGCCCTTCAACGGCTCCGTGTTCACCCTCGCGCTCGGTTCGGTGCTGTTTCTCTTCGTGACTCTCGGGCTGGGAGTGGTGATCTCCAGCGTGTCGGAGAATCAGGGTCAGGCGATCCAGCTTGCGCTGATGACGCTGCTTCCCCAAGTGCTGCTCTCGGGGATCATCTTTCCCCTGTCGTCCATGGGGGCCGGGGTCCGCTGGATCGGCTACCTGCTCCCGCTCACGTACTTCAATCAGATCGCCCGCGGTGTGATGGTGCGAGGTGCCCCTTTCGACTCGCTTCTCCGTCCACTCGGCTTCCTCGCGTTGCTCGGTTCGCTCGCCTTCACACTCGCCGTTCTGCGTTTCCGCAGGTTCCTCGGCGCCGGGCATCGGCACGCATGACGGTGTGGGGACTCGAGTCAGTCGTCGTCCGCCTCGGTGGTGGGCCGGCTGCCCTCGACGGGGTGTCGTTGAGGGTCTCTCCCGGAGAAGTCGCGGTCGTGGTCGGGGGGGACGGCGCCGGCAAGACCACGCTGGCGCGCACCCTGGTCGGATTGGAGTCCCCGTCGTCGGGGCGCGTCCGGCGGCCTGACGGCCGCCGGGTCGGGTACCAGCCGGAGGGCTCAGGAGTCTGGCCTGACCTGACCGTCGAGGAGAACCTCGCGTTTGTCGCCGCTGCATTTCGCATCGGCAGGGCGGAGACGGCGGAGCGCATCTCGGAAATGCTTGCAGCCACTGGTCTCGGGGCCGCACGGAATCGCCTTGGAGTCGAGTTGTCCGGAGGCATGCGCCAGAAGCTCGGGGTGGCCATGGCACTCATGGCGGGGCCGGAGATGGTGGTGCTCGACGAACCGACCACCGGGGTCGATCCGGTGAGCAGATTCGAGTTGTGGCGGTTGGTGTCCCGGTCCGCCGCGGACGGGACGGCCGTGGTGATGACCACGACGTATCTCGACGAGGCCGAGCGAGCAGGCACGATCGTGGCGCTCGATTCGGGGCGGATGCTGGCGGCGGGCACGCCGGATGAACTGCGTGCGTCGGTGCCAGGGGCGGTGTTCGAAGTCGAACGGCCGACTGAATCGACGCATCAGTGGCGCCGCGGCTCTTCGTTGCGGCTCTGGACC
>Ga0209640_10006095_pt1 | contig 10555 bp, 7 predicted proteins | sample RifCSP10_1_FD_184018 | JGI IMG/M metagenome (GOLD analysis project Ga0209640, IMG submission 184018) | Soil microbial communities from Rifle, Colorado - Rifle CSP2_sed 10_1 (SPAdes) (version 2) | ecosystem: Environmental > Terrestrial > Deep subsurface > Rock core/Sediment | place: Rifle...
AAATCGCTTGCCGAGCAGATGAAGGCGGGCGACTACGGCCGGGTGCAGGCTGATGCGCTCGCGCAGGTGGCGGCTGGCGCGCAGATCCTGGACGTCAATGCCGGCATCCCGCTCGCCGACGAGCCCCGGATCCTCGCCGAGTGCATCAAGCTCCTGCAGTCGATCACGGATGTGCCGCTGTGCATCGACTCCTCCATCGTCGAGGCGCTCGAAGCGGGACTCGCCGTTTATCAGGGCAAGGCGCTGCTCAATTCGGTCACCGGGGAAGACGAGCGGCTCGAACGCGTGCTGCCGCTGGTGCGCAAGTACGGCTGTGCCGTCATCGCGATCTCCAACGACGAGACCGGCATCTCCGAGGACATCAATGTGCGCTTCAATGTGGCGCGCAGGATCGTCGAGCGCGCGCGGGACCACGGCATTCCAGCCTGCGACGTGATCGTAGACCCGCTCGTCATGCCGATAGGGGCGATCAACAGTGCCGGCCGCCAAGTCATGCAGCTGGTGCGCCGCCTGCGCGAGGAGCTCGGCGTCAACACCACCTGTGGTGCCTCGAACCTGAGCTTCGGACTGCCAAACCGCAACGGGCTGAACTCGGCATTCATCAGCATGGCGATTGGAAGCGGCATGACCTCGGCAATCACGAATCCCCTGCATCCCGAGTTGATGCAGGCCGTGCGCGGCGCCAACGTGGTCATGGGTCATGACCCGCAGTGCGCTGCCTGGATGCGCAATTACCGCGAGCCGGCCCCGGAAGGCAGCGAGACGCGGGGCCGGCGCTCCGGCCGGCGCCATCGCCCCCAGGGCGAGCCGGACGCATCCGCATGAGCGGCCGATGACCAGGACTGCGCAGGACGATCCCTTGGTCGTGTTCTCGCCCTCCGGGCGGCGCGGCCGCTTTCCGCGGGGCACCACCGTGCTCGCAGCGGCGCGGAGCCTCGGCGTGGATCTCGACTCGGTCTGCGGCGGGCGCGCGATCTGCGGCCGCTGCCAGGTACAGGTCGTCGACGGCGAATTGGCAAAGCACGGCATCGTGTCGCGGGCCGCGAGCGTGTCGGTGGCGGGCCCGTCAGAGACGCGACTGAAATCCCGCATCGGAATCGGCGGGGAACGACGACTCGGCTGCCAGGCCCAGGTGCTGGCCGACGTCGCCATCGACGTGCCACCCGACAGCCAGGTGCATCACCAGGTCGTGCGCAAGCCACACGAGGCACATGACATCGACATCAACCCGGTGATTCGCGCCTGCTTCGTCGAGGTCACAAAACCCGACATGCAGGATCCGAGCGGCGACCTGCAGCGCCTGGTCACGGCGCTACACGCAGAGTGGCAGCTCGAGGGACTGGGTGTGTCGCTGCCGGCGCTGCAGGAACTGCAGCGCACCCTGCGCGAGGGTGACTGGCGCGTGACGGTCGCGGTGCGGGAGGAACGGGAGATCGTCGCGGTGTGGCCGGGATTCAGGGATCGCCTTTACGGCGTCGCCGTGGACATCGGTTCAACGACCATCGCCGCACATCTTTGCGACCTGACGAGCGGCGAAGTGCTCGCCAGCACCGGTCGCATGAACCCGCAGATCCGCTTCGGCGAAGACCTGATGAGCCGGGTCTCGTACATCATGATGAATCCGGGCGGCGAGGCTGAACTGACGCGCGCCGTGCGTGGGGCGATCAACGAGTTGGTCACCGAGGCCGCCGCACAGGCCGGCATCGGCGCGGACGACGTGCTGGAGATGACCATCGTCGGCAACCCCATCATGCACCACCTGGTGCTGGGCCTGAGCCCGGTGGAACTCGGCACCGCGCCCTTTGCACTCGCGAGCGACGCCGCGATCAGCCTACCGGCCGCAAGCCTCGGCATCGGGATCCATGCCGGCGCCAGGGTCTATGCCCTGCCCTGCATCGCCGGCCACGTCGGCGCAGACGCGGCCGGGGTACTCCTGGCCGAAGCGCCGTGGGAACGCGATGAAGTCTCGCTGATCGTGGATGTCGGCACCAACGCCGAGATCATCCTCGGCAATCGCCGGCGCCTGTTAGCCGCCTCGAGTCCCACGGGCCCGGCCTTCGAAGGCGCGCAGATCAGCGCCGGGCAGCGCGCGGCGCCCGGCGCGATCGAGCGGGTGCGCATCGACCGTGAGACGCTCGAGCCCCGCTTCAAGGTCATCGGTTGCGATTTATGGTCGGATGACCCGGGGTTTGACAAGGAGAGACCGGCTTGTGGCGTCACAGGCATCTGCGGCTCCGGCATCATCGAGGCGATCGCCGAACTGTTCCTGTCGGGAATCATCCTGGCCGACGGCACGATTGCCGGGGCGCTCGCCGCGCGTTCGCGCCGCATCGTCAATGAGGACCGGACGTTTGCGTACGTTTTGCATACCGGCCCCCCCGAGTTGCGCATCCGGCAGAACGACGTCCGCGCAATCCAGCTCGCCAAGGCGGCCCTCTACGCGGGCGCGCGGCTCTTGATGGACCGCTTCGGCGTGGCGCGCGTCGATCGCATCCGCCTGGCCGGCGCCTTCGGCGCGCATATCGACGTCCAGTACGCGATGACGCTCGGCATGATCCCCGACTGCCGCCTGGACCAGGTATCGTCGGCCGGCAACGCCGCAGGCACCGGCGCGCGCATCGCGCTCCTTGACCGCGCGGCACGGCCGCTGATCGAGGAGCGTGTGCGGCAGGTCGAGAAGATCGAGACCGCCGTCGAGGCGGACTTCCAGCGGCACTTCGTGGCAGCCATGGCGATCCCGCACCAGTCGGACGCGTTCACTGAACTGGCCCAGGTCGTGGACCTGCCGGCGCCGCCTGCAATCGGGCGGGCCAGCACCCGTCGCCGGACCAGGCGCTGACCGATGGCCAGGCCGTTTCAGGCACCATTGCCGAACGCCGAACGCCAAGCCCTGGCGCACGCGGTGCATGAGACCTACATGGAGATCTTCCCGAGCCCGGGCATTGAAAAGCATCTCGACCGCCTCGAACCGCGCTCGTACGTGGCGGTCACCTGTTCCCCCAGGCGGGGTGTCGATCAGACCCTGGGGCTCAGCGAACGGCTGATCGGGCGCGGCTTCCGCGTGGTGCCGCATATCGCGGCGAAGATGGTGCGCGACCAGGCACATCTGCAGGAAATCATTCGCCGGCTCGCCGATCTCGGCGTGGAGAGCATTTTCGTGCCGGGCGGCGATGCACCAGAGCCGCTCGGCCCGTATGCAACGGCATTTCAACTACTGCGCGATATCGCCGGCTTTGACCACCGGTTGCGGCACATCGGGGTCGCCGCGCACCCCGAGGGCCACCCCGCGGTCGACCCGGAGACCCTGCTGCTCGCGCTCGCCGCCAAGCAACAGTACGCAAACTACCTGGTGACGCAGATGTGCTTCGATGCCACGGCGATCGCCACCTGGCTCGGCCTGGTTCGCGCCCGTGGCATCACCATGCCCGCATGGATCGGCCTGCCCGGAGTCTTCGACCACGCCGCGTTGCTGGCCACCTCGCTGCGGATCGGCGTCGGCGCCTCGCTGCGATTCGTGCGCGATCGCGGCAGGATCGTCAGGCAACTGCTCGGGCCGAGAATCTATCGTCCGGACACGCTCCTTTACGAGCTTGCGCCGAGCATCGCGAAGCCGGAGCTGGCCATTGCCGGATTTCATTTGTTTTCCTTCAACCGGGTCGAGCAGTCGGAGAACTGGCGTCGCCAGTTTGTCGCCGACCTGCGGCACGAGGCCTGACCGGCAAGCGCCATGACCCGACGCAGCGGCAGGGAGAAACGCGTGGCATCGGCAGTGAGGCAGCTGCCGTTCAAACAACTGGTCAATCCCTACGCGCCCATCGAGATCCTCAGCGCCGACCAGGTCGAGGCGATCATCGATGCGGCGCTCACGATACTCGAGACCCGTGGCATGAGGTTCCTTGAGGACGGCAGTCGCCAGTTGCTGCGAACCGCCGGAGCGGAGTGCGACGAGGCGAACAGGATGATGCGCTTCGATCGCGGGCTGGTGCTGGAAAAGCTCGCTCTCGCTCCCGCGGCGTTCACGCTACGCGCCCGCAACCGCGCCCACGACCTGCGCATCGGCGGAAATCACGTTATTTTCAGTTCGGTGGGCGGGCCGGCCTTTTGCAGCGATCTCGACCGGGGCCGGCGCCCCGGCACCCATGCGGAGCTCTGTGACTTCCTGCGCCTCGTGCAGAGCTTGAATATCCTTCACCAGGAAGGCGGCGGCGCTTTCGAGGCGATGGACCTGCCGCCCGAGACACGGCACCTCGACCTTTACCTCGCCCAGTTCACGCTGCTCGACAAGAACTGCCAGGCCTATGCGCTCGGCCGGGAGCGCACGGTTGACTGCATCGAGATGAGCTGCATTGCACTCGGCGTCAGCCGCGAGGAGCTGGCGCGGGACCCGGCCGTGATGGCCATCGTCAACACGAATTCACCCCTGCAACTCGACATTCCGATGACCGAGGCCGTGATTGAGCTCGCCGCCTCCGGCCAGGTCTGCTGCATTACGCCGTTCACGCTCGCAGGCTCCATGAGCCCGGTCACGATCGCGGGCACACTGGCGCAACAGAGTGCTGAGGTGCTGGCGGTCGCCACCTTGGCGCAGGTCGTGAAACCGGGCGCCCGAATCATCTACGGCTCCTTTGCCTCGAACGTGGACATGCAGAGCGGCGCGCCGGCGCTCGGCACCCCGGAGTACACCAAGGCCGCACTGGCCAGCGGCCAGATCGCCCGCCGACTGGGCTTGCCGCTGCGCTCAAGCAACACCACTTCCTCCAACTGCGTCGACGCGCAGGCAGCCTATGAAAGCGAGATGTCACTGTGGGGCGCGATCATGGGCCACGCCAATCTCGTCTATCACGCCGCGGGCTGGCTCGAGGGCGGCCTCACGGCCTCATTCGAGAAACTGATTACCGACGCTGAAATGCTGCAGATGATGGCCGAGTTCCTGCGGCCCATCGAAGTCAACGCCGATGAGCTCGCGCTCGACGCCATCGCCAAGGTCGAGCCCGGTGGCCACCACTTCGGCACGGCCCATACGCTCGCCCGATACGAAACCGCGTTTTACGCACCGATGTTGTCCAGCCGCCAGAACTTCGAGTCCTGGCAGGAGGCCGGCGGTCAGGACACCGCCCGGCGTGCGAATGTTATCTGGAAGCGATTGCTGGCCGACTACCAGCGACCGCCGCTGGACCCGGCCATTGAGGAGGCGCTCACCGACTACGTGGCGCGCCGCAAGGGAGAGGCTTCATGAGACCCACACTCAACATTCTGAGCGACGAGCTCATCGGCAGGATCCTGGCCGAGGCGAAGCGGATCATGGCCGAGGTCGGCATGGAGATTCGCGGTCCCAAATTGCGCCAGCGCCTGCTCGACCATGGCCTGACAACGTTGGACGGCAGCAATCGCGTGCTATTCCCGCCGGAGGTGGTCGATCGCGCTGTTGCGACCGCGCCGAAATCGTTCACACTCTACGACCGCGATGGCCGGCCGCACGCAGAAATCGGCGGTTACAACGTGCACTACGTGCCCGGATCGAGCGGGCTCAAGATCATGGATCACCGGAGCGGCATGACGCGGCTCGCCAACTCAACCGATTTCGTCGAATACGCCCGGCTGTGCGATGGCCTGCAGCACATCGCCTATCTCGCGACTGCATTCTCGACCAACGACGACATCGAGTCGCAGGTCTCCGACGCCTGGCGCCTGTACATGGTGCTGGTCAATTCGAAGAAGCCAGTCGTAACGGGCGCGTTCGGCGAGCACGGTGTCCCGCGCATGATCGAGATGATGCAACTCTTCCGGCGCGACCGCGCCGAGCTGATCGCGAAGCCGATGTCGATCTTCACGGTCACCGCGACCGGCAATTTCCGCTTCGGCGAGGATTCCTGCCAGAACCTGCTCGATTGCGTCGAGGCCGGCATCCCGATCGAGATCGTGCCGGTCACGCTGATGGGCCTGATCGCGCCGGTGACGCTCGTCGGCGCGCTCGTCTTCCACTGCGTCGACGTGCTGACCGGCATCACGATGGCGCAGATCGCAAGGCCAGGAGCCCCGGTATTGTTCGGCGGCGCGCCGGCAACATTTCACATGAAGGCGGCCAGCGCGCCGATGGCTGCGATCGAAGCGCAGCACCTGAATGTCGGCTACGTCGCCATCGCCAAGTCGCTGGGGCTGCCGACCCAGGCCTACATGGCGCTCAGCGATGGCAAATTCCTCGATGCGCAGGCGGGCGCGGAGACGATGACGAGCGCATTGCTGGCCGCGCTCGCCGGCGTCAACTCGGTGTCCGGCCCCGGAATGCTCGACTACGTACTGACCTTCAGCCTGCCGAAACTCGTGTTCGACAACGAAGTCTGCGGCCAGTGCCTGCACTTCGTGCGCGAGATCCGAGTGCTCGAGGACCTGCCGGCGAAGGACCTGGTAAGCCACTTGCGGCAGCACGACCACCTGATCACGGCACCGCACACGCTAAAATACTGGCCACAGGAGTTGTATCTGACCGACCCGGTCATCGACCGGGAGAACCGCGAGAACTGGGCAAAGGCGGGATCGAAGGAACTCTACCAGCGCGCCTGCGAGCAGGTGGACCGGCGGCTTGCGGCATACCTCCCCTTCGACACCGACCCGGCCATCGACGGCGAATTGCGCCGCCTGATCATCACCGGCCTGCGGGAGCAGACCGAATTGCCCGTGCTGCCGCCACCGCCAGAGCCTGCTGCCGGCGAAGTCGCAGCGGGCCGGCGCAGCCGGCCCGGGCGGCGGCGCGCCTGAGCGGCGCGCGAACGCGCCCGCCGCGGAATGGAGTGAAGCGGAGTGACTCAGCGCGGCGGGACGCAGGGCATCAGGCGATCGCTTGCTTCCTTGACGATGGCGTAACACTCGCAACCCAGTGTCGCAAGTCTCAGCCGGTCCAGCACCGTGATGTGCCCACGTCTGTATTCGATGGCGCCGAATTCATGCAGCTTGCCGGCGGCATCGCTGATGCCTTCGCGGCGCACACCGAGCAGGTTGGCGAGCAGTTCCTGGGTCATGGTCAATTGATTGCCGGGCAGGCGGTCGAGGGATAGCAGAAGCCAGCGGCAGAGCTGTTGGTCAATGGTGTGGCATCGGTTGCAGACGGCTGTCTGTGCCATTTGCGTCATTAGGGCCTGCGTGAAGTGCAGCAGCAGGACCAGCATCTCGCCGTGGCGATTGAACTCGTCCATGAGCCGTTGTGCCCGCAGCCTGTAGGCCAACCCGGCGCAATGCACGACGGCCCGCAACGGGGTGCTTCCGTCGCCCACGCACGAGGCCACGCCGACAAGGCCTTCGTTGCCTACCATGGAGACCTCAACCGAGACGCCACTCTTCAACACGCCGAGCCACGACACAATGGAGTCGATCGGAAAATAGGTCTGGCGCATCACCTCGCCTGGCTCATACACGACCCGACCGAGCGGCAGGTGTACCAGTTCGAGATGAGTGGACAGCCGATTCCGTACTTCGGCTGGCAACGCAGCCAACAGGTCGTTTTGATAGCACGCAGGCAGTGCCGACGGCGTGTCGTTCAGAGCCTTCCCCGTTGCAGCAAGCATCGTCGCGATCCCAGCGTCACCGAATGTTGTACGGATACGCTATAACGTCGATGTTCTCCAACGTCGATGATTCAAGTCAACTCCGCGCCAATGGCATGGCCTGCTTCGGCCACCGGCCGATCCATCGGGCGCGAATGCAGTGCGGAAGATGACTGCGTCGAGAGCCGCTCAGCTTCGACCCGCCAGCCAGCGATGCAGACGCGAATCGTGCGTACGGAAATGCCCGGTGAACCACTTCGACAGGCGCGCGCCAAGCGCCTCGGGGGCGTAGTCCCGCGGCGATTCGACAGTGTCCATGATGTCCAGAATGTCGTCGAGCAGGCGCTCGTGGTCGTCCTTGTGCTCGGCAAGCGAAACGTATTTCAGATTGCGCATTTCACGCTCCTCGAGCGCGAAGTGGGCAGCGATGCGTGCGTGGATCTCGCCGAGCGCCGCGACGATTTGCTCCACAGCCGTATCCGGCCCGAGGGACTCATGCAGGGCATTGATCATCGCGATCAGCTCGCGATGCTCATGGTCCACATCAGGCAGGCCGATCGCGAATTCATCACGCCAGGCGATCAGGTTCACGGCATGTCCTCCACGTCCAGGGTCCCGTCAGCGCCAGACGAACCCTTCGTCCGAGCGAAACTCAATCACGAAATTCTGCCCGGGCTTGAGGTCGATTGTGCCTGAACGCACATGATCAAACCCGCTCTCGCGCTCGCTGTCGCGCATGCGCAGGACGATCGATTGCGGTCCCGCAGGAATCCGGAATGTCCGGAACACACTGGCGGCACCATCGTTCCACAGGCCGGAGGGCTGGTGAGTGCCGCTATAAAGCACCTGCCCGTCGCGCTCGAGCTCGAGGTACACCGGCCAGCGTTCGCGCGGGCAGTCCACCGGGCGGCGCATGTTCGGCTTCAGCTCCGCCATCTGCTGCGGCGTCAGGGGCTTGCACTCGACCTTGGCGGCAGTCGCATGCCGGATTGACAGCCGCACGACGGCTTCGTCCGGTTCGAGCTGGCGCCAGGCGGGCTTGGTCGCGAAGGCGGCGGTCGCGCCGGCCAGCACACCGAGCAGAAGCACGATTCCGGCCGCCCGGACAGGCAGGGGCCAGCGCGGGCCGGCCGGCATCGGAGCGGGCTTGGGCGCGCCTCGGTCCGTGAGCCGCAGCGGCGGCAGGGATGCAAGCCCCTTGCGGAATGCGCCGAGATCCGCGGCCCAGGAAAGAGCGATGCGCGAACGCGGCGCGCGGGCGCGTAACCACGGGTCGCGCTCCCCGGCAATCCGCTCCTCCGTCCAGCGCTGGCCGAAGCGCTGGAAGCATCCGTTCGCGGTGCAGCCCGCGATCACGACGCCGTCGGCGAGATGGCGCGAGAACACGAAGTCGATGAAGGCCGGCGGTAGCATCCCGACGCAGGGTAGTTGCGCGACCGTGGCATTCCGGCCGAACTCCGCGTCCAGTTTGCCGGCGTACTCACAGGCGAAGATCACGAGCCGGTCGTCTCCCTTCAGCGCGGCGCAGGATTTCTTCAGCTGCTCCCGCAGCGGCGCCAACGGCAGTTGTGGCAGTTCGATGCCGGCCGTGAACGTGCTGGCGGTGCGAAACGGCGTGGCCGTCGGGCAGGCGCCGACACACAGGCCGCAACTGAGGCAGCGGTCGGCATTCACGACCGCCTCCGATGCATAGTTCTGCCAGTCGCTGCGCGGCTCGAGTGACAGGGCCCCGTACGGGCAATCGGCCACGCATCGCCCGCAGCCATTGCAGTTCAGCAGGCTGACCTGCGCGACCGGCGGACTGCGCTTGCGCGGCAGCCAGGGCAGGAGCCCGAGCAGCAGCAGCGTTCCGCCGAACAGCTTCCAGACCGCCGCCCCGCCCCAGTGCTGCACCAGCGGGTATGCGGGCAGGTAGAACCAGTCGAGCCCGATCGTGGCCGGCACGAGATCGAGATTCGCGCGCGGCTGGCTCACGGCGGGCACCACGATCGACAGCAGGAGCAGCGAGACCAGCACCACCACGCCAAGGCCTCGTGCCGGCTGAATCCTCGCGGCCGTGTGCCGGTGGATGTGGATCCACATGAACAGCAGCAGCAAAAGCGGCGCGGCGATGTGCATGAACGACATCAGCGTGAAGAAACGGCTCGACAGCGATGCTTCATTGACGAAGTTGCGCGAGATCGGCTCACCAAACAACGGCAATACGTCCAGCAACTCTCCGGTCGTAACCGCGACGTACTGCGCCATCACGTCCCAGACCAGCCAGTACCCGGTGATGCCGCTCACGTAAATCAGCATCAGGAGCGGCAGCCCGGTGATCCAGGCAAACCAGCGCTTGCCCCGCATCTGGTCGAGCGCGAACTCGCGCGACAGGTGCGTAAGCACGATGATCACCAGACCATCGGAGGCATAGCGGTGCAGGCTGCGCATGACGCCGCCGGCCCAGGGCTGTACGTGCGTCAGCGACTCGATCGTGTCGTAGGCGCGCGTGATGCCGGTATCGAAGAACACATAAAGGTAGATACCGCTGACCGCGACCACCCAGAAGAAGAACCAGCCCAGCGCCCCGAGCTGCAGCAACGGGTTCCATTCTGGCGTGAACACGCGCGAGCACAGCGACTCGAGCGCGCTGAAGGCTGCGCGCAGCCATTTCCGTGGATTCGGACTCACGACGTCTTGCGCCAGTTGCGCCAGAGAAACACGGCGACGCCCGTAAAGCACAGTACGCCGATGATGAAGCTCAGCACGATCGACCAGTCGAACTTGTAGCGGCCGCTCTTCGGATCGAAGACTGTGCAGAACAGCCGCACGCCCTCAATCATCGATTCAATCGTGTCCTCGCGGCCCCACTGCCCGAGCGCGAGGCGTTTCAGCGGATCGATCAGCTGCGGCGGCTCGAACTGCTGTCCATAAACCTGGCGAAACACGACTCCGTCGCCGTCCACGATCGTCGCCTGGATCATGTGATCGAAACCGCGCGGGGTCGGAACATAGGTGAAGCCAACCGCGGTCATCAG
>Ga0209640_10006096_pt1 | contig 10555 bp, 8 predicted proteins | sample RifCSP10_1_FD_184018 | JGI IMG/M metagenome (GOLD analysis project Ga0209640, IMG submission 184018) | Soil microbial communities from Rifle, Colorado - Rifle CSP2_sed 10_1 (SPAdes) (version 2) | ecosystem: Environmental > Terrestrial > Deep subsurface > Rock core/Sediment | place: Rifle...
CACCCTGGCCGAGGAGTCTGACCTCGATGCCGCTTGGGAACTGGTCGAATCGTTGATCGGTTACAACGCGGTCCTGTGCTCCCATGGAGACGTGATCCCCGCCCTTATCAACCGGCTGATGTGGGCCGGCCTCAGCGTCGAGTCCCGCTTCTACTGCTCCAAGGGCTCGACCTGGGAAGTGGACGTCGACGGGGGCAAGTTCACCACCGGGACCTATGTGCCTCCTCCGGAGTAGCGAGCCGGGGACTATCCCACCTCGTCCGCTCCGAAGTGCGCGTCGACCAGCCGTCTTCCGAATAGCCCCGCTCACCTGCCTCACACCGTCTTGGTGCCCGCCGCCCAATCGTGATAGAGGGAGGCGTAAACCCCGCCCTGCGCCATCAGGTCACGATGATGTCCCCGCTCGGCGAGACGGCCCCGGTCGAAAACCAGAACCTCGTCTGCACCCTCCGCCGTCGCCAGGCGATGGGCAATGGTCACCGATGTCCGGCCCTCGATGAGCCGCTGCATGGCATGACGAAGTGCAACGTCGAGCGCCGGGTCGACCGCCGAAGTGGCCTCGTCGAGCACCAGCAGATCGGGTGACCCGATCCAGGATCGGACCAAGGCCACCAATTGTCGCTCCCCGGCCGACAAGTTGCCCCCTCGTTCACCGACCGGAGTATCGAGACCCTTGGGGAGGCCGGCGACCCAATCACCAAGATCCAACTCGTGGAACGAGGTCCAGATCTCGGCGTCGTCGGCCTCCGGGCTCCCGTAACGGACGTTCCCGGCAACCGTGTCGTCGAAGAGGAAGCCCTCCTGAGGGACGAACGCGACCCGGGAGCGCAACTCTGCCAATGGCAGTCTGGCGGCGTTGACGCCGCCGATGAAGACATTGCCCTCGGTCGGGTCGATCAATCGAACCAAGAGCTTGGCGAAGGTCGTCTTGCCAGATCCGGTCTCACCCACCACCGCAATACGGGAGCCGACCGGGATGTCCACGGTCACCCCACTCAGCACCTCAGAACCCTCCTCGTAGGAGAAGGAGACATCGTTGAATCGGGCGCTGAGCCCACCCGACCGCAGATGATCGGGATCCACCGGGTCGGTCACCTCGATCTCGCTGTCCAAGGCTCCCAACACACGACGCAAGCCGGAGGCAGCGCTCTGACCCAATTCGAGGGTCTCGACCACGATCTGCAAGGGCTCGATCAACAAGTTGGTGAGAAACAGGAAGGCGATCAGGGTCCCTGCAGTCATTCCCTGGTTGGTGCCGACGACGATGCCGACCACCACGATGGCGGCTGTCAAGGCCCCGGCGAAGACCTCGGCTGAGGAGAACAGGACGTTCCCGAATCGGGCGGTCCTGAATTCGGACCAGAACCGGCGCTCCAGGGCCTCGGCCACCTTGCCCTGGGTGGCGGTCTCGATGCCATAAGCCCTCACCACCGGGATAGCGGTGATCGACTCGCTCAACACACCCAACGAATTGCCCACCTCTGTGCGGACCCGGTCGTAATTGCGGGACAGCACCTTTTGGAACCATCTCATCATGGCGAGGTAGAGCAGGACACCGATCAGAGCCACCAGCGCGAGACGCCACTCGTAGAAGGACATAGCGGCCAGCGAAAGCAATACCTGGCTGCTGGCGATGATCATGCCGACACCACCCCACTCCATGAACTCCTCGAGAGTGGTCACATCCGAGGTGACGCGCGACACCAGGTCCCCGCGCCGGTCGGCCTCGGTATGGAGCACCGAGCGCCGGAGCAGGTGCCCAAACGTCATGGTCCGCAGATCGGACAAACCGGTCGAGGAACTCCGGATCAGACGGAGCACGGCGGCACGACCGACGATCGCCCCGGCGATAAGGGCGCACAAGGCGATGGTGGCTTTCTGGAGCACCCCGACCATGTCGACCCCACCCGGAGCCAGGATCTCATCGTCGACGATCTTCTGCATCACCACGGGCGTCACCACCGTGATTGCCTGGCCGATCATCGCCATCAGTAAGGTGATCCGGAGGCCATGCTTGAGCGCCGGCGCCACCGTCAGCGCCTTGACCAACATCTTGCTGCTCGACCTCGACTCGCTCATGACGCCTCGCCTGCCATTCTCCGGGCGTCGTCCTCGTAGGCCTGCACCAGACGGGCGTATCCCGGCGTCGTCTCCAGGAGCTCATCGTGGGGGCCGTGAGCGACCACACGCCTCTCGTCGACGTAAACCACCTCATCGGCGAGGCGGATCGAGGCCGGCCGGTAGGCGACCACGACAACCGTCGAAGGCAGCTCGGCCGATCGCAGGGTGCGCAGGATCTCGGCTTCAACCGAAGGATCCACAGCCGACGTGGCGTCATCGAGGATCAGGAGCCGTGGCTTCCGAATCAGGGCCCGAGCCAAGGCGATTCGCTGACGCTGCCCCCCCGAAAGCGTTGTTCCCCTCTCTCCGAGTTGGGTGTCGAGGCCGTCCGGAAGTGCGGCAATGAACGACTCGGCGCCGGCGAGCCGGGCAGCTGTCCTGACCTCGGTCTCGGAGAACTCCTGGCCCAATGTGATGTTCCCGGCCACGGTGTCGTCGAACAGGAACGCGTCCTGGGTCACGTACGAGACTTCCTTGGGGAGCTCTGAGGCAGCAAAGGAGCGCAGATCCTGGTCGTCGAGGCGGATCACCCCGGAAGCGGGATCCCAGAGCCGCGCCAACAGCAGGGTCAGAGTCGACTTGCCCGAGGCCGTGGGCCCGACCACCGCCAGGGTCGTCCCGGCCCGCAAATCGAGATCCAGGCCCTCGAACACCGGCCCTGAGCCGTCGTAGGAGAAATGGACGGTTTCCCCCCGAACCGGGGCGGCGCCACTCTCGGACCGGGCCAGCGTTTCGCCGTATTCCATGCGCTCGTCGGCGTCGAGCACCGCCTGGACTCTCCTCCACCCGGCCAGACTGCCGGCGAGGTCCCAAAGCACGAAGCCGATCAGCTGGATCGGGAAGGCGAGCAGCGCCAGGAGATAGGCAACGGTGATGACATCACCGGGCGTCACTGCTCCTGCCTGAATCCGAAACGCACCTACAGCGAGCAGGGCGATGATGAGGGCCTGGGGCAAGGCGCGGATGACAGCCTGATAGGAAGCCCAGGTCGAGTTGACCTTGATCAACCGATCCCGGAGCACGTCGGATGCGACACCGAAATGGTGCGCGACATAGTCCTCGCGACCGAGCGCCTTCACGGTGAGAGCACCATCGAACGACTCGTGGGCCACCGCAGCCACCTCACCACGTGATTGTTGGACCTTCTCCCAAAGCCCGTAGGTGATCCAGCTTCCCCGGATGTCGACGACGACCACGACGATCAGGCCGATCGTGGCGCCCAGGCCCAGCCAGGGGTCGATAAGGGTGATCATCACGATCGTCCCGACGAGAAGCAAGGAGACACCGGTGGCATAGGGCAGCGGCCCGAGGACACCGGTGCCCTGGTCGACATCGGCGTCGGCCACTGCCAGCAGATCCCCGATCGACTGCCGGTTGAGCCACGACATGCGCAGTGACAGCTGGTGAGCGAGGAGCTGGTTGCGAACGTCCTGGCGGGTCCGGAACTGAAGCCATCCCGCCGACGAGCGCCGCATCACGATGCCCACCGCCTTGATCACGGCCACGGCGAGGATGGCGGCCGCGGCGGGGACCAGAAGGCCCTCCGGGCTCGTCCCCTCGTCGAGGATCGGGATGATCACCTGATCCGTGACCCGGCCGATCACCCACGCCGACGCGATGATGGCGCCGGCGAACAGGGCCGCACCGAACACGGCGAGCCCGAACGCAGCCGGATGCCCCTTGACGAACCGCCAGATCAGGCGAATTCCATCGCGCAGCACCGACCAGGGGGTGTCTTTTGCGGAGGACATGAGTGTCGAAATCTGCAACTTCAAGCTTGGTTTTGGGTCAAGGCGAATGACCGACCAAACAGGTGTGGATTCTAAGGCGCCAAGGAACGTGGCTCGGTCGAATTAATTCCGTAATCGGGACGCACAGGGGTCATATGCGGACCCCACCGTCTCGATTACGAAGAGGGTCAGACCAGGTCGGCTTCTCTGATCCCGAATGACGGATGGCGGAGCCGGCAAAGGGCCAGCTTCTCCAGCTGGCGAATCCGCTCCCTGGTGAGATTGAACTCGTCGCCGATCTCCTCGAGGGTCCGAGGGACACCGTCGTAGAAACCGTAGCGAAGGGCCAGGATCCGCCCTTCCCGCTCCGGGAGCCTATCTATGGAGATCCGCAGCGAGTTGGCGACGTCCATTTCCTCGGTCATCTGCACCGGGTCGGCGGCGTCCTCGTCCTCGATGAAATCTCCGAGCTGTGCTCCGTCCTCACCGATCGGCTGCTCGAGCGACACCGTGTCAGCCACACTGAGGGCGAGCTCGACCTTATCGGCGGTGACACCAGCCTCTTCGGCTATCTCCTCTGGTCTCGGGTCACGGCCAAGCTCGGCCTTGAGTGAGGCCTGAGCGGCCCTGACGGCCGCCAGGGTGTCGTGAAGATGGACCGGGATCCGAACAGTGCGCGACTTGTCTGCGATGGCCCGAGTGATCGCCTGGCGAATCCACCACGTCGCATAGGTGGAGAACTTGAAGCCTTTGCGCCAGTCGAACTTCTCAACGGCGCGAATCAGACCGAGATTGCCTTCCTGGATCAGGTCGAGGAAGTCGATTCCCGAAGTGTTGGCATAGCGACGGGCGTTGGCCACGACCAGCCGGAGGTTGGCAGTGAGAAAATCGTCCTTGGCCTGGGCGCCGCGCCGTGCAAGGCGCCGCAGCTCCATCTCTTCCCGCTTGCCGCTGTACTCCCCCTTCTCCGACCTCTCGGCGGCTTCCTCGCCCGCCTCGATCTTCTGGGCGAGCTCCACTTCTTGCTCGGCGGTGAGGAGGTCGTACTCGCCGATCGCAGTCAGGTATTGGGATACGAGATCGGTGGTGAGACGGCCGCGTTCGTCTGTCAGCTTCGAATGAAGCCGAGGGCGTGGCTTGTCGGTCTTCTCGATACGCGTTTCAGCAGCGGCCATAAAGATCTAAGTCCTCCTGGGGGCCCGTTGGGCAGGGATGCAGTGATCCCCGGGCCGATCAACTATGACACAAGTAGGGCGGTTTGTGAACCCCCCTCTTTTCCACAACATTCAGGCGTGGTGCCTTCGGTCGAGGCGAAGCTGATCAACAATCCCCCAACACAGGTACAAACGCACCGGCCTCCTTGCTCATTCCGGCCAATCCCCAGGTCGCACCACCCGAATCGCCCCTGTCAAGCTCTGGACGATCCTCCTCGTATCTCGTCACGATCCCATTCGGAGCCGAAGAACATCCTGGGATTGACCACGAATCTGAGCCATCCTCTGGCTTGATCGAGCCCATCCCAGGTATCGGCCAGGAGGTCGATCGCAGCCACCCCGGCCGTCCTCATCTCGACCCGACCCCCAGTGATCTGCTCGACCAGCATCGACCAAGTCGGCTCATGGCCGACCAACATCATGCGCTCCTGGTCGGTGGCGTTTTGCTCCGCAACGGCGAGTACGGTGCCCGGCCCCGTTCCGTACAGCTCCGAGTCCACGATGATCGGGCAATCCCAGGAACCGGCTCGGGCGGCCTCCTCGGCGGTGGCACGGGCTCGGGCGGCCGAGGAGGTGATGACCAGATCGGGGATCTCCTCCCACGCAGCGAGCACCCGGCCTATGACGCTGGCGCTGCGATGACCCCGCGGGGCGAGGGGCCGATCGTGGTCCGTCGTGTACGACGCATCCCAGTCGGACTTGGCATGTCGCATCAACAGGATGGTCTTCACTCCCGACAGCTTACGAAATCGGGCCTGGCTGCGGCCGGGCTGGTTTAGCCTCACCCGGTGCCCGAATCGTCCACCCTCGCCGTGTTTCTTGGTGCGACGCTGCTGCTGCTCGTCATACCAGGGCCGGCGGTGCTCTACATCGTCACTCGGAGCGTCACCCAGGGAAGGAAGGCCGGGCTGGTGTCGGTGCTCGGCATCCATCTCGGCACACTGGTCCATATCGCAGCGTCCATCGCAGGTCTCAGCGCACTGATCGCGGCCTCCGCCACCGCCTTCACCGTCATCAAGCTGGGCGGGGCCGGATATCTCATCTACCTCGGGATCACGGCGTTTCGCTCGGTAGGCAAACCGGAGGGTCCTGCGAGGCTGGAGCCGATGTCGACCCGGCGCATCTTCTGGCAGGGGGCAGTAGTCAACATCCTCAACCCGAAGACGGCCCTCTTCTTCCTCGCTTTCGTCCCGCAATTCATCGACCCGGCGTTGGGCAACACCACCCTCCAACTGATTGTTCTGGGCGGGGTGTTCGTATTCGCCGGGCTGATCAGCGACGGCACCTACGCCACCGTGGCCGGCGCCGCCGGAGCCCGGTTCTTGGGAACTGAGGCATGGCGTCGGGGCCAGAGCTATGTGGCGGGAACGATCTACACCGGGCTGGGACTGGCTGCCGCCTTCACCGGCGGGGCCGACGCCTAACCGGCGAGTCGGGCCGCGGTTGTGAAGATCCTCGGATCCGGGAAGTCCTCGCAATAGTTGTAGGGGTAGGCGACGCGAATGACGCCGTCGACACCCACTACGAACTCCCCGGCCTGCATCCAAGGATCATCCACCAAAGGCCGGCCCAGGGCGCGACGAGCATCCTGGAAATCAACGCCGGTCTCCTCGGCGAGATCGCAGTACTCCTCAGGGGCGTCGTAGAGGACCTGCTCCCGCGACCAATGGCCGAGCCCAAACGCGGCGTGGGCCGAGTAGTCGCCGTCCGCCAGCATCGGCGCAGGGATTTCGTACTTGTCTTTGTACACCGCAACCCGTTCCCGGTCGCCGGGAGCAACCACCACCACCTCGAGACCGGCGTCGACGTATGTCGGATAGTCCCTCTGCAGCTGCGCGGCCCGCTCCAGGCCACAACCACAGCCCAGATGCCGCCACAGGATCACCAGGGCCGGCTTCTGCGACCAATGCGAGCTCAGGGCCACAAGCGACCCGTCCTCGGCCACCAGCTCCACATCGGGAGCAAGGTCACCCCGGCGAAGCGGGTTCCCAGGCAGGGTGGGGCCGTCAAGCCAGTGCTGAAGCCACCGCCGCTCTGCGGATTGATACAGCTCCTGAAGATTGCCATCGCGCATGGCGCCGAAACTAGCGACGCCGCCCCTGGATCATCAGCATGTCTGCCGTTGCCCGATAGGCCGGGGTACGGTCACAACGTGCCCAATCGCCTCGCCAACGCATCCTCGCCCTATCTCCTGCAACACCAGGACAACCCTGTTGACTGGCACGAATGGGGTGACGAGGCGTTCGCCGAAGCACGCGAACGCGACCTGCCGATTCTCCTCAGCGTTGGCTACTCGGCCTGTCACTGGTGCCACGTGATGGCACACGAGTCCTTCGAAGACCCGGAGACAGCCGCGGTCATGAACCGGCTCTTCGTCAACGTCAAGGTCGACCGTGAGGAACGACCCGATGTCGACTCTGTCTACATGGAGGCGGTGCAGGCCATGACGGGTCGCGGCGGGTGGCCGATGACGGTCTGGCTGACGCCTGACCGGCGGCCGTTCTACACCGGCACCTACTTCCCCGACAGCGACCGGCATGGGATGCCTTCCTTCGGGCGGGTGATGGCAGCCGTGTCGGATGCCTGGGCCAACCGCAGGGAGGAAGTCCTCGACCAGTCGGAACGACTCACCGAGGCGATCAATCGCGCCATCCCATCCACCGGTGCACTCCCCTCCGAGGAGGCGCTGCACAACGCCTACCGCGACATTGCCGGATCGTTCGACCGGATCAACGGCGGCTTCGGAGGCCCACCCAAATTCCCACAGCAGCCGGTCCTCGAGTTCCTGCTCCGGGCCCGCGGCGAGCCGTGGGCGCCGCGAGCCGACGAAATGCTCCAGATCACGCTCGCCGAAATGGCCAGCGGGGGTATCCACGACCATCTGGGGGGTGGTTTCTCCCGATATTCGGTCGACAGCCAGTGGCTGGTGCCCCATTTCGAGAAGATGCTCTACGACAACGCACAACTTGCCCGCCTCTATCTCTGGGCGGGGAACGAGTTGGGCGATCCCAGCCTCTTGGAGGTGGCCCGGTCCACGCTGGACTACCTGCTCACCGACCTCCGTCACCCGGAAGGGGGCTTCTTCTCGGCCGAGGACGCCGACTCCGAGGGTGTTGAGGGCAGGTTCTACGTGTGGACGATCGACGAGTTGGGTGCGGTTCTAGGCGATGAAGACGGTGCCGAAGCCGCCCGGTTCTTCGGCGCCACCCCACATGGGAACTTCGAAGGCTCCAACATCCTCTATCGGCCCACCACCGAGCCCTGGACCGATCGGATCGAGTCGATCCGGCGGAGACTTCTCGAAGTCCGTAAGGGTCGGGTCCGTCCCGGGCTCGACGACAAGATCGTCACCTCCTGGAACGGGTTGGCACTCAGGGCCCTGGCCGAGGTGGGCGCCGCTCTGGACGACGACGGCTATCTAGAGGCGGCGGTGAGCACGGCTCGATTCCTCGTCGGGAACCTGATCGTCGACGACGTCCTCATGCGGTCCTGGAGGGAGGGCCGAGCCAACGTGCCTGGGTTCCTGGAAGATCACGCCTCGTTGGCCCTGGGTCTGTTCTCCCTATGTGCCGCCACCGGTGACTACGAGTGGTATGAGATGGCTGAGCGCCTCACCAGGGAGATACCGGTTCGTTTCGGCGATCCCTCGGGAGGCTTTTTCGACACCGCAGCAGATGCCGAGAGCCTGATCAAGCGTCCCAAGAGCCTCAGCGACAACCCACTCCCTTCCGGAAACGGGATGGCGGCAGAGGCCCTGGTGACCCTGTCCTCCTACACCGGGGAGGCGGGGTTGAAGGACCTTGCCGTCGAGGCCCTGGCCGCGTCCGGGGTGTTGATCGAGCGCTACCCGTCGATGGTGGGCCACCATCTCTCGGTGCTGCACAGCATTGGAAGGACCCGCGAGCTGGCCGTAGTCGGGCCTGATCGGCGTCCTCTCACCGACGTCTACTGGGAGAGGTTCCGTCCCCACGTCGTGCTTGCCGCGGGATCCCAGGCCGACGACCGGATCCCGCTCCTCGCCGGGAGGGGGGCTCCAGGGCACACCATGGCCTATGTTTGCGAGGGCCACGTCTGCAATCTCCCGACCGCGGACCCCGACCTGGTCAGAGCCCAACTGTCAGCCTGACCCGGCGATCTGCACCGCCCGGCGCAATGCGGTCTTCATCACCTCGGGCGAATACGGACCTCGTCTCGACGCCTCCTCCAATGGCACGTTCTCATCGACACACAGACCGGCCACCCGGGCCACCTCCTTCAGTTCCTCCAACTGGGTGCCGGCCTTGGCCTGGGTCATCACATCCCCATGACCGGGGATAATCGCGCCTTCCGGGGATGACAGAGCCGAGCTCAGGGTCTCCGGCCAGGCGAGGGGGTAGCTGTCGCCGAAGTTCGGGGGCGCCCCTTCCTCGAGCATGTCACCGAAGAAGGCCAGGCCGGTGTCAGGAAGCCTGATCACGATGTCGGCGTCGGTGTGGGCCAATCCGTGATAGGTCAACTCCACCCTTCGCCCGCCGAGATCAATGGTGGCCGAATCCTCGAAGACCTCGCCTGGTGGGACGACGACTACTTCCTCGATCTCATCCGCCAGCGTGTCGTCACCATCCTCACGAAGCCATTTGAGGGCGCCTTGGATCATCTCCTCGGGTCGCTCGAGAAGAGCCTCACGACAAAGCCGATGGCCCCAGATGTCGGCGGCGGGGAAGCGGGAGTTGCCGAAGGTGTGGTCCCAATGCCAGTGGGTGTTGACAACCCAGGACACCGGGAGGGTGGTCAGGGTCTTCAACTCCTCGATCAGTTGATCGGCCTCATGATGTGAAGCACGGGTGTCGACAACGAGGAGACCCTCCTCACCCACGACAACACCGACGTTGAGATCGAGGGAAGCGAAGCGTCTCCTGAAGACGCCGTCGGCCAGCTCATCGAACACCGGTCGAGGTTAGGCCCGGCTGGTTGCCCTCACCACGGGCCTTGGCCCCCGCTACCTGCTCGGTGACGAGCGAGTGGCTATACCGGCTGATTGACCTCGACCGGGACCTGGAGTGCCAGAGCGGAGGCAAGCACGTAGGCGATCCAGAGTGCGTCCGCCAGCAGCAAATGGACCAGCTGCATCCACACCGGGACTCCGAGCAGGATGTTGAGCGACCCGGTGAGGATCATCGCCCCCACCAGGACGGGCAACGCCTTGGACGCCGTGGGACGTGAGCCTTCGACCCGGCTCGAGGCCCACCAGCCTATGGAGGCGGCCACGACAGCCAGGACGGGGTGAATCACCCTGAGATCGGTCAGAAAATGCGCCTGCCCCGAGCCCAGACCAGTTCCATCCTTGGGAAAAAGGGTGTCGGCCAGGGCCGTCACCGCACCAGTGGCCGCCAACAGGAGGAGCGCAATCCCACCTGCGAGAACCCATCGCCAGACCGTCGGCTTCGCGCTCGGGGACAGCCGCCGACCACCCGACAGCCAGAAGGCGGTGAGGGTCAGGGCTGCGAGAAG
>Ga0209640_10006097_pt1 | contig 10555 bp, 9 predicted proteins | sample RifCSP10_1_FD_184018 | JGI IMG/M metagenome (GOLD analysis project Ga0209640, IMG submission 184018) | Soil microbial communities from Rifle, Colorado - Rifle CSP2_sed 10_1 (SPAdes) (version 2) | ecosystem: Environmental > Terrestrial > Deep subsurface > Rock core/Sediment | place: Rifle...
CTTCTCGGCCTCATGCTGAGGAGCGCAGCGAAGCTGCGCGTCTCGAAGCATGGGCCGCGTCCGATCTCGGGTTTACCCGAGATCGGCATGTTAAGAACGCAAGTCGGGTAAACCCGACTTGCGGCCTTCGAGACGCGGCCTCCGGCCGCTCCTCAGGATGAGGCGGACTAAGCGCCAATCCGCTAGGCCGCGCGCACCCGAGCGAAAAAGCGCGCCACCTTGCTTTCGAGGTCTTGCGCGCGGGCGGACAGTCGTGCGGTCCAGCCGCTGATCTCGCCGACCGCGGTCGCGCTCTGCTGGGCCGCCTTCTCGACCGACTGGATTTCGGTCGAGGTGCGCGATGTGTTGCCGGCGGCCTTCTGGATGCTGTCGGTAATGTCGCGCGTCGAGGCAACCTGCTGCTCGACCGCCGCGGCAATGGTGGTCACGACCGCCGTCAATTCGTGGACGTTGCCGGCGATGGAGGAGATTTCATCGACCGCTCCCCTGGTCGCGATTTGGATGGCGGCGACCTGCCGGGAGATTTCCTCGGTCGCGCGCGAGGTCTGATTGGCAAGCGCCTTCACCTCGGCGGCCACCACCGCAAATCCCTTACCCGCCTCGCCGGCGCGCGCCGCCTCGATGGTGGCGTTCAGCGCGAGCAGATTGGTCTGTGCGGCGATCTTGGAAATCAGCCCGACCACCGAGCCGATGCGTTCGGCCGCCTCGTCCAGCGAGCGGATGGTCTGGTGCGTGCGCTCGGTGTCGCCCTCGGCCGAACGCGCCATCTGCAGGCCGTGCGCGCTCTGGCGGCCGATTTCCTGGATCGATGCGGAGAGCTCGTCCGTCGCCGAAACCGTGAGCCCGACGCTTTGCGTCATCTCGGCCGATACGGCCGATGCGAGACCCATGCGATTGAGGGTATCGTCGGCGATACGCTGCATCAGAGAAGAGGTCTCGGTCAGCGATCCGGACGACTCGTTGATTGCCGCGATCACTCCGCCGATCGTGCTGTCGAATTCCCCGATCGCCTCGTCGATCGCCTGGCGCCGCGCCTCGGCCGCCTTTTCCTTGGCGCGCAGCGCAAGCGTCGAACTGGTTGCAATGTCGAACAGGATCGCCCGCGCTATCGACTTGGCGCGCTCGGCCACGGCGAAGCCCGAGAACCGGTGCCGGGATGCAGTGACCCCGATGGCGCGCACGAACAGAAGCGTGGCCGCGAGCATGCGACCGCGCGCCTCGAGTCCGAACGCGGTCGATCGCTCCACCGTTCGACGGCAGTTCTCATGGTAGTCGACGTCGAAATTCCCGCTCAGCAATGCGCGAAAGTGCTCTATTTCAATCTCACGGATCTCCCTGCTGTGCCTGGCATAGATCGCCGCCACATGCGGCAGGCGCGACGCGCCCATGATCAGTTCATCGAGGATAGAGTCCAGATGCGGCTCGATCAGCGGCAAAGTCTCGCGCAAGTGCTGGCGCGCGCGCTCATCCAGGCCGTAGCTCACCAAGCGAGGCGCGAATTCGGGGGGAAGCTCGGGTCGCGCCATGGGAATATCAGGCGGCGCGGACACGATTGAAGAAGCTCGCCACCTTGGCTTCCAGGTCCTGCGCCCGCGCCGAAAGCCGCGCCGTCCAGCCGCTGATTTCGCCCAGCGCGGCGGCCGCCTGGCTCGCGGCCTGCTCGACCGACTTGATCTCGCTGGACGCATGCGCGGTGTTGCCGGCCGCGGTCTGAATGCTATGGGCGATCTCGCGGGTGGTGGCGCCCTGCTCGTCCACCGCCGAGGCAATCGAGGTCGATACCGTGGTCAATTCGTTGATGCTGCGGGCGATCGAGCCGATCTCGTTGACGGCGCCCTTGGTCGCCTCCTGGATGGCGGCGACCTGCTGCGAGATCTCCTCGGTGGCGCGCGAGGTCTGGTTGGCGAGCGCCTTCACCTCGGCGGCCACCACCGCAAAGCCCTTGCCCGCCTCGCCGGCGCGCGCCGCCTCGATGGTGGCGTTCAGCGCAAGCAGGTTGGTCTGCGCGGCGATCTTGGAAATCAGTCCGACGACCGAACCAATGCGCTCCGCCGCCTCGTCGAGCGAAAGGATCGTCTTGTTGGTCCGCTCGGTGTCGGCCACGGCGGAACGCGCCATTTCGAGCCCGCGCGCCGTCTGCTGGCCGATTTCCTGGATCGAGCTCGAGAGCTCCTCGGTCGCTGCGACGGTGAGTTCGACGCTCTGGCTGGTTTCCGCCGAAGCCGAGGACGCCGACGCCATCCGACGCACCGTGTCGTCGGTCACCTGCTGCACCGTGCCGGAGGTGGCTGTGAGCGAGCCGGTCGCCTCCTTGAGGGCATCGATCACGCCGCCGATCGCGCCGTCAAACTCGGCGATGGCCTCATCGATCACCTGGCGTCGCGCCGAGGCGGCATCCCGCACGCGCTGCAGATAGAATGTCGAAGTGGTCGCCAGATCGAAGTACAGCACTTGCGACAGCACATTCACCCGTTCGGCGAACCGGGCCGGCTGGAAGCGGTGCTTGCGCTGCAAGATCGCAATGGACGTCCGCAGCATGGCGGCAGCGCTGTTCATGCGCGCGCGACCTTCGAAACCCAGCGACGTTTCCTGCTCGATTGTGCGGCGGCAGGTGTTCAAGTAATGAGAGCCGAAATCCGCCCTCAGCATTTCCTGGAACTGCGCCATTTCGATACGGCGGAATTCGCCGCCGCTGCGACGATAGGTCTCGGCCACCTGCGTCAGCCTGGCAGCGCCGGCAATCACTTCATCGATCGCCTGGCCGATGTGCGGCTCGATCAGCGGCGCCGTCTCGCGCAAAATAGCGCGGGCACGGTCGTCGATCATGTAATTCGCCAGCCGGGCAGCCAATTCCGGGGCGACTTGCGGCAGCGTCATCGACAGCAACCATCGGTTGACCATAGCTTGTGCTGGTATAGGGCAGGAATGGTTGTCTGAGCCTTAATAGCCGCTCCCGGTCCGACCGGAATTTTGCGTTGCGATACCGCCAGCGGCCCGATGGCCGCCGCACTTCACGAGCCAGGGGACCGCCGCGGGCTCAGGGCTTGGTGCCCCAGAACATTTCGATGCCTTTCCACAGGAAGGTTCCGGGATTCGACACCAGGCCGGAGAATGCCCGCTCCAGGTCCTGCGGGCTGTAGTAGGGAAAATCCTCAACCCGGAAGCCGATGCGCGAGAACACCTTCTCGATCAGGTACTCGAGATGCATGTCGAGCTGGGCGAGCATGGTGAATTCGGGCCCATAGGTTATCTCTGCCAGGACCACGTTCCTGCCGGGCTTCATGACGCGCAGCAGCTCCCGGCCGGTTTCCGTCCAGTCGTCGGTGTGCTGGACCGCCTGCAACACCGCGGCGCAATCGAACCGGCCGTCGGGAATGTCGGACATGTAGGTCCATTGCCAGGTCGCGAGCTGGCCGCCGCGGCCACGAAAGCCTGCAAAATAGTTGTCGCGCGCCTCATCGGTGATGTCGATCGCGCGCAGCTCGCCGGCAGGCCCGATGCGGGCGTTGATGTCGTCGATGAAGCCGCAGGATTCGAGCGATTCGCCGATCACCAGCACCCTGTCGCCCGCGCGCAGCGCAAGCTTGTCATAGATCATCTCGCGCACCACGCTGGCCTTGTTCCACATGTAGGGCAGCCCGCCGAGCATCACGGCGCGGCACCAGCGCTCCTGCTCCTTGGGGTCGCCGATGACCGCGCCGAAGCGGGCAATGTCGTGCGGCTGCATCCAGTCCCAGGGATTCGTGCTGGTCGGCTTCTTCATCGTCGTGCCGCCGTTGGAGCGAAAGGTGATCGAATTCGCGGCGGCCATGCTCGACGGCATGGCCTGGCTTGTCAACGCGAGCGGCAGCGCCGATGATCTAGCCACGGCGGCGTGATGCCTTGGGGAGGCGTTCGGTGATCGAATGGACGTTCGACCGCGTCGCACGCGTCATCGAGCTGACGCTCGCGCTCGCCTTCATCCTGGCGATCCTGCTCAACTTCTCCAATGTCGTCGGCCGCTATCTGTTCGGCGTGTCGCTGCTTGGGTCCGACGAGGTGCAGGTCTTCATCATGGTCGGGATGACCTTTCTCGGCGCCGCCATCGTGACCCGGCGCAACCAACATTTGCGGATGGACGTCCTGTTGCAATTCATGCCGGCTCCTGTCCGTGCCGTGCTTCGGCTCGCGGAGCAATTGCTACTGGCGACGCTGGCGTGCTTCGTGCTGACGCAGTCGTATTTCTATGCACGGCAGATATTCCGTATCGGACGCACCAGCGACATGACCGGAATCCCGATGTGGATCCCGCACGGCATGGTGGTGCTGGGATTCGGGCTGATTCTCGTCATCGCCGTCTGGCGCGCCGTCGGCATCGCGAGGCGGACGCCCGAACCGATCCATGACGGCGAGGCCAAGCCATGACCTTCGCGCTTGTCGTCGTTCCGGTCGTGCTGCTGCTGCTCGGCTTCCCGATCTTCATGGTGCTGCTCACGGGCGTGACAGTCGCGCTGGTGTTCTTCATGCACGTGCCGCTCGTGGTCATGCACCAGAACCTGTTCGGTTCGGTCAACGCGACGCCGCTGCTGGCCGTGCCATTCTTCATCTACGCCGGCGAATTGATGGGCCGCGGCAGCGTCGCGCAGCGGCTGGTCGACTTCGTGCAGGGCGGGGTCGGCTCGGTCCGCGGCAGTCTCGGCGTTACCGCCGTCGGCACCTCGGCAATCTTTGGCGCGATCTCCGGCGCCAGCGCCGCGACGGTCGCGACCATCGGCAAGGTGATGGTGCCGGCGATGCGCCGGGCGGGCTATCCGGAGACCTTCACCGCCGGACTGATCACCGCGGTCGGCGCCATCGACGTCATCATCCCGCCCAGCATCCCGATGATCGTCTACGGCGCGGCCGCCGAGGAATCGGTGGCGCGACTGTATGCCGCCGGCGTCATCCCGGGCCTGATGATCGCCGCCATGCTCGCGGCCTATGTGATGTGGCGGGCACGGCGCGAGAATTTCGGCGCCGGCGAGCGGTTCGATCTCAGGCGTTTCCTGCGCGCCGCCGGCCGCAGCCTGTGGGCGCTGGGCGCGCCCGTCATCATCCTCGGCGGCATCTACGGTGGCGTGTTCTCGCCGACGGAGGCGGCCGCCGTCGCCTGTGTCTATGCCGGCCTAGTCACCACATTGGTGTTCCGGGAGCTCGGTTGGCGCGACATCGTCGAAGCCGCGGCCGCGACCGTCATGTTCACCGGGCAGATCCTGATCATCGTCGCGTGTGCCGGCGTGTTTGCCTGGCTGCTGACCGTGAATCAGGTTCCCGCCGCCGTCAGCGCCTGGCTGCAATCGTTGAACGTGTCGGCCTGGATGCTGCTGCTCGCCATCAACATCCTGCTGCTGGCGGTGGGCTGTTTCCTCGATCCGCTGTCGGCGATCCTGCTGCTCAGCCCGCTGCTGGTGCCGATGGTCAAGTCGGTGGGCATCGACACGGTGCATTTCGGCATCGTGGTAACGGTCAATCTGGCGATCGGCCTGTTCCACCCGCCGTTTGGGATCAACATCTTCGTCGCGCAGACCGTGCTCGGCCTCAAGCTTGAGACGATCTATCGCGGCATCATCCCGTTCGTGATACTTTATCTGATCGCCTTGGCGTTGATTACGTACATACCGGACATCTCGCTGATCGGCGTCCGATACCTGCTCGCCAGGGGCTGATGCCGCGAACAAGAAACCCGAGGGAGGATTCATCCAATGCACGCAACAATCAGGCGGCTTGCCGCGATCGGCCTCATGACGACCGGCATGTTCGCCGCGGCGCCCGCGAGCGCTCAGCAGTTCACCATGAAGATGTCGCTGCCGACGATCAACGACGTCGTGCACGAGTACTTCAAGGCGATCAAGGCCGGCGTCGAGCAGCGCTCCGGCGGACGCATCGCGGTGCAGATCTACCCGGCCAACCAGCTCGGCCAGCTTCCGGTCGTGGTGGAGGGCGTGGCGCTGGGCACCATCGAAGCCGCCGCCTCCGCCAACGGCTTCTGGGTCAGTCTCGAACCGCGCTTCCAAGTGTTCGACGCGCCCGGCCTGTTCGACAACGTCCTGCACGGCATCAAGGTGACGAACGATCCCGCCATCCGCGCCCGCATGGCAACGTTCGGCGTCGACAAGGGCGTGGAAATCATCTCGCCCGGCATCTACAGCCCGATGATGCTGCTCACGCACAAGGGCGTGCGCTCGATCGCCGATTTCCAGGGCCAGAAGGTCCGCACCCAGGGCGGCGCGCCGATCCAGGTCGAGCCGTTCAAGAAGCTCGGCGTCATTCCGGTGTCGCTGCCGCTCGGCGAGGCGCTGCCGGCGATGCAGAACAAGACCATCGACGGCATGATCGCGGGCGTCGCGCCGTTCACGGCGTTCAAGTACTACGATATTGCCAAGCCACTCACCTTCCTGCCGGCCACGACGCTGGTGGCGCCGATCGTCGCCAACCGGCAGTTCCTGAAATCGCTCGGCCCGGAGCTCGAGAAGATCGTGCGCGAGGAGGCCGCCAAGGCCGAAGTCCTATACACGGACTGGAACATGAACAGCATCAAGACGTACGAGGACACTTGGCGCAAGAATGGCGGCGAGATCGTCACGCTGCCGCCGGCCGAGGCCGCGCGCTATCTCGAAATCGTTGGACCGGTTACGGCACAAGTGCTGTCCGCCAATCCGAAGACCAAGGAGGACTACGCGGCCTTCCTCGCGGCGGCGAAGAAGTATCGCTGACCGCGGGCGCGGCGACGGGACGGTCGCGCGGGGGCGGGCGGTTGCCCAATGCCGGCAACCCGCATAGGCTTTGAAGGTTTCGGCCTGCGGGCGATCTTGGCGTCGGTGCAGCGTAGGGTGGCGTGACATGTCAGCGTCGGGAGCAGAACGAATCCGGCAGCTCACGCAGCGGATGTTGCGCAAGAAGCTCTACGTGATCCTCTCCAAGGGCGGCGCGACGGCGGAGCAGATCGCCGCGGTCCTGCCGGATCATCTGGAATACATGATCGGGCTGGAGAAGCGGGGCGTGCTGTTCGCCTCCGGTCCGCTCGCGGCAGCGGCGGACGCGCCCGCGGGCGACGGGCTGAGCATCCTGCGCGCCGAAAGCGCGGAGGAGGCGCGCAAGCTCGCCGCGGCCGATCCGTTCGTCGCAAACAAGCTGCGAACCTTCGAGCTGCGCGAGTGGACGGTGATGGAGGGTTCCTTCGGCTTGACGGTAAACTTCTCCGACCAGTCATTCGAGATCGCATGATGAGCCACACAACAGAACAAGAATCGCATCGGGAGGAAGCATGGAAACGGTCGGCTTTGTCGGGGTCGGCAAGATCGGGCTGCCGATCTCCGAGAACCTGATCAAGAGCGGCTATCGCGTGCTCGGCTATCGCCGCGGCTCGCTCGCCGATTTCGAGAAGCTCGGCGGCGTGCCGGCGAAGTCGCCGGCCGATATCGGCGCGCAGGCGAATGTCGTGTTCTCCTGCGTGCCCACCACCGAGGCGATGGACGAGGTGGTGAACGGCCCGCAGGGCCTGATCCATTCCGCCCGGCCCGGCCAGATCGTCGTCGAGCTGGGTTCCCACCCGGTCCCCGAAAAGCAAAAGCACGTCGCGCCGCTCGCGGCGAAGGGCACGGCCTATATCGACGGCGAGGTCAGCGGCACGCCGGGGATGGTGGCGGCGCGCAAGGCCGTCATCTATCTCGGCGGCGACGCCGAGGCCTGCAAGAAGGTGGAGCCAGTGATCAAGGGCTTCGCCGACATGTGCCTCTATTTCGGTCCGTTCGGCGCAGCGACCAAGGTCAAGCTGGTCAACAATCTTCTGGTCGCGATCCACATCGCCGCCACCGCCGAGGCCATGGCGCTGGGGCTGAAGGCCGGCGTCGATGTCGACCTGATGATCAAGGCGATCGCCTCAGGCAGCGGCGGCTCGACCCAGTTCGGCATCCGCGCGCCGTGGATGGCGCAGCGCAAATTCCAGCCGGTGCAGGGCCCGGCCGCGCTGCTCTTCCACTACTTCGACATGCTCAAGGAATGGGCCGACGAGACCGGCACCGCCACGCCGCTGCTCGACCGCACCGTCGAACTTTATCAGCGCTGCGTCGACATGGGTTTCGGCGAGTCGCACGACGTTGCGGTGATGATCGATGTGATAAATTCGATGCCACGGAAGAAGAGTTAGCAAAATGCCGCAAGCATCTCCGCCGTCATTCCGGACGCCGCGAAGCGGCGATCCGGAATCCAGATGCAAGCTCGGAACACGCCTCTGGATTCCGGGTTCGCGCCCATAGCGCGTCGAAGACGCGCGTGAACGCGCTTATGGGGCGCGCCCCGGAATGACACCGAGAGACGAGGAGCACGCATGATCCGGGTCAAGAAGATCGCCCACGCCGTCTACGAGACGCCCGATCTCGACCGCCAAGTCGAGTATTACACCGAGGTTCTCGGGCTAACGCTGGTGGAGAAAGCAAAGGACGTCGCCTATCTGGCCTCGACCCTCGACCATCACTCGGTGGTGCTGCGCCAGGGCGGGCAGGCGAAGTGCGTGCGGCTCGGCTTCCAGATCGGCCCCGACGACGACCTCAACGACTTCGAGAAGCAGACCGAAGCCCACGGCATCAACACGCAGCGCAGGAAGGATCCCGATCCCTCGATCGCCGACATGGTCACCTTCGAGGACCCCAAGGGCACGGCGATGGAGGTGTTCAAGCGCGGCGAATTCGCCGGCCAGCGGTTCCCGAACAAGGGCATCGTGCCGCACAAGCTCGGCCACGTCGCCTTCTTCGTCAACGACGTCAAGCGCACGACCGATTTCTATTGCGACGTGCTCGGCTTTCGCGTGTCGGATTGGATGGGCGACTTCTTCTCGTTCCTGCGCTGCGGCGCCGATCACCACACCATCAACCTGATGCAGGCGAACGAGGACCGCCATTTCCACACCGCCTTCGAGCTGCGCGACTGGGGCCACATGCTGACCGCCTGCGACCACCTCAGCCTCAACGGCTACAAGCTGCTTTGGGGCCCGGGGCGCCACGGCATCGGACACAATCTTTTCGCTTATCACCGCGCGCCGAACGGGCTGATCACCGAACTGTTCGCCCAGCTCGACCAGATGAACGAAGAGCTCGGCTATTTCGAGCCACGGCCCTGGCACCGCGACCGCCCGCAACGGCCAAAGGTCTGGGCCAAGGATCCATCGGCGTCGAACTACTGGGGCATCATGCCGACGGAAGAAATGCGCAAGTAGTCTGAAACTGAAACGACAAGGGCGCCGCCCATCGACGCGCCGCCCAAGGGAGGAAGTCCATGTTGAATCTATGTCGGAATGCAATGCGCACGCTCACCGCGGCATTGCTCATCGGACTGTTCGCCGTCTCGGGCGCGTCAGCGCAGGACAAAAATCCGATCAAGATCGGAACTGGCCTCGCATTGACGGGGGGCGGCGCTCCGGCGGGCAAGATGCTGCTGGCGGCGCTCGAGCTCTGGCGTGACGACATCAACGCCAAGGGCGGACTGCTGGGCCGCCCGGTTGAGGTCATCTATTACGACGATCAGAGCACGACATCGAACGTGCCGGGCATCTACACCAAGCTCATCACCGTCGACAAAGTCGACCTGCTGGTCGGGCCCTACGGCACCAATTTCGTGGCTCCCGCGATGCCGACCATCATCCAGAACAATAAATTGACTGTCAGCATCACGGCCATCGGCATCAACCGGCAATTCAAATATCCGAAATATTTCTCCATGCTGTCGGTCGGGCCGGACGGGGTGAACGCCTTCTCCAAGGGCTTCTTCGAGATCGCCGCGGCGCAGAGGCCAAAACCGCAGACGGTCGCGATCCTGGCCGCCGACGCGGAATTTGCGCGCAGTTGCGCCGACGGTGCGCGCGAAGAGCTGAAGAAGCACGGCTTCAAGGTCGTCTACGACCAGAGCTATCCGCCCGCCACCGCAGATTTCTCGCCGGTGATGCGCGCGATCCAGGCGGCGAACCCCGACATCGTCTATATCGGGGCCTACCCGCCGGACAATGTCGGCATCATCCGCGCCGCCAACGAGATCGGATTTTCGCCCAAGATGTTCGGCGGCGCCATGATCGGCATGCTGGTCACGCCGATCAAGGTGCAGCTCGGGCCGATCATGAACGGCTTGATCATCGGCGAGAATATGACCCCAGCCGCGGCAACCAGCATTCCCGGCGCGCCCGACTTTCTGAGACGCTACTCCGCCAAGGCCTCCGCCGCCGGCGTCGACCCGCTCGGCTTCGCCTGGGGGCCGTTCGCCTATTCCGCCGGACAGGTGCTGGCCAAGGCCGTGACCGCAACCAAGTCGCTCGACCACAACAAGCTCGCCGACTACATGCACAAGGCGAACTTTGAAACCGTGGCCGGCAGTTTCTCCTATTCCAAGGACGGCGAATGGTCGCGGTCACGCCAGCTCTGGACGCAGTTCCAGAACGTGCAGCCCAACAACCTCGAACAGTTCAAGACCGGCAAGGTGCAGCCGATCCTGTGGCCGCCCGACCTGAAGACCGGCAACCTGATCTACCCCTACGCCAACGCGAGGAAGAAGT
>Ga0209640_10006098_pt1 | contig 10554 bp, 7 predicted proteins | sample RifCSP10_1_FD_184018 | JGI IMG/M metagenome (GOLD analysis project Ga0209640, IMG submission 184018) | Soil microbial communities from Rifle, Colorado - Rifle CSP2_sed 10_1 (SPAdes) (version 2) | ecosystem: Environmental > Terrestrial > Deep subsurface > Rock core/Sediment | place: Rifle...
CCCCAGGCTTTCCCTTCTCCCAGTCGTGGTTTCCGGGCACGAAGATCGCCCGCACGCCCCGGGAGCGCACCACGTCGATCTGGGCGTCCAGCCGGCGCTCCATCTCGCTTCGAGCGGCGGCCTCGGGAGGGGGCAGGCCCTGGGGATAGACGTTGTCGCCCAGGAAGACGACCACGCTCCGCGTCGGGTCCCGCGCGAGCTCCTCCCCCAGGGCCATGAGCACCGGCTCTCCGTCCTTTTTCGGGTCTCCGGCATCGCCGACGAGGAAGAGGTGAAGCTCGACGTCGTGGGCGGCGGCCGCCGATTCGGGAGGCGCCGGTCCCGCGGCCAGGGCGAGGACCGGGCCCAGAGCCAGGCCGAGCCCCGCGGCGAGCCGTGCCCGTCGCGGAGCACCTTGCGCGGTTCCTGCCCCGTCGCCGACCCGCGCTCCCAGCCCCTGGCTCAGAGCGCCTTCTCGAGGCGGCGGGCGAACGTCTCCAGCACCTGGATGCGCGCGAGGCGCTTGTCGTCGCCGGCCACGAGGGTCCAGGGGGCGGGGCGCGTGCTCGTCCGCACGACCATCTCGTTGACCGCCTGGTGGTACGCCCCCCATTTCTCGCGGTTGCGCCAGTCCTCGTCCGTGATCTTGTGCCGCTTGTACTCGGTCGACTGCCGTTCCTCGAAGCGGCGGAGCTGCTCCTCCGAGCTCACGTGCAGCCAGAACTTCGTGACCACCACTCCGTGCTCCGCCAGCTGCTGCTCGAAGTCGTTGATCTCGAGGTAGGCGCGGCGCCATTCCGCTTCGCTCGCGAAACCCTCGACCCGCTCCACGAGCACGCGCCCGTACCAGGACCGGTCGTAGACCGTGACCCGTCCGGCGCGGGGGAGGTGCCGCCAGAACCGCCATAGGTAGTGTTGGGCCTTCTCCTCGTCGGTGGGCGCGGCCACGGGGATCACCCGGTAGAGGCGGGGATCCATGGCTGCGGTCAGGCGGCGGATGGCGCCGCCCTTCCCCGCCGCGTCCCAGCCCTCGAAGACCACGACCGCCGAGACCTTCTTCTCGGCCGCGGCCCGCACCAGGCGATTGACCCGGGCCTGGGCCCGCAAGAGCCGCTTGCGGTACTCCTTGTCGGGAAGGGCCCGGGTGAGATCGACGTGGTCGAGGACGGTGACGCGGGCTCCCGGCACCGCGGGAGGATCCGGAGGGGGGTTCGTGGCGTTCCCGGAGGTGACCGCCGCCCGCTCCCCCGCGACCCGCCTCCGCATCGCCTCCAGGAGGATGCGGCCGACCATCAGCTCCCGATAGCGCTCGTCCTCCGCCTCGACCACGTACCAGGGAGCCCGGCCGGTGTCGGTCGACTGCAGGACGTGCTCCGAAGCCCTGATGAAGCGCGGATAGAGGCGATAGTGCTTCCACTCCAGCGAGCCCACGCGCCAGGCGGTGTCGGGGCTCTTCTCGAGGTTGTTGAGCCGCTTGCGCTGACCCTTGCGGGAGAGGTGGAGCCAGAACTTGAGGAGGAGCACGCCGCCGTCGACCAGCATCTGCTCGAAAAAGGAGATGCGCTGTAGCCCGCGGCCGAGCTCGGCGCGGTTGAGCTTGCCGTAGGCGCGAAGGAGGACCGGGTCGGTGTACCACGACCCGAGGAACATGCCGATCCGCCCGGCCGCGGGGAGCGTGCGCCAGAACCGCCAGTAGGGAGGCCGCTCGCGCTCCTCGTCGGAGGGGGGACCGAAGGCGGTCGTCTCGAGGCCGCGGGGGTCCAGCCACTCGTAGAGCCGTTGCACGGTCTCGCTCTTCCCGGCGCCGTCCGCCCCGGAGAAGAGGACGATCGCGGGCGCGCCCATCGCCCTCAGGCCCCGCTGGGCTTCGAGCAGGCCCGCACGAAGGGCGGGAAGCTCGCGGTCGTAGTCCTCGCGCGACACCTTGCGGCCCAGCTCCGCCTCCTCGAACATCCCCGCCTCCGACCTCGATTCTATGCTTTCGTGCGCGGAGGGCCGAGCGCGCCCAGGCTATAGTAGCGGCCGAGGTGGGCATGAAACACGTCCTCGCCCTCGACCAGGGAACGACCAGCTCGCGGGCCATCCTGTTCGACCAGGAAGGCCGCATCGTCGAGACCGCCCAGCGCGAGTTCGGGCAGATCTTTCCCCGCTCCGGCTGGGTGGAGCACGACCCCCTGGAGATCTGGACGAGCCAGATGACGACCGCGGTCGAGGTCCTGAGCCGCGCCGGGCTCCGCCCGCGGGACGTGGCGGCCCTGGGGATCACGAACCAACGTGAGACCACGGTCGTGTGGGACCGGGAAACCGGCCAGCCGGTCGGCAACGCGATCGTCTGGCAGGACCGGCGCACGGCGCCCTTCTGCGACCGCCTCAAGGCGGAGGGGCTCGAGCCGATGATCCACGAGCGCACCGGCCTCGTGCTCGACGCCTACTTCTCCGGGTCGAAGGTCCGCTGGATTCTCGACCACGTGGCCGGGGCGCGAGAAAGGGCCGAGGCCGGGCAGCTCGCCTTCGGCACCGTCGACACCTGGCTCGTCTATAAGCTCACGAGCGGACAGCGCCACCTGACGGACGCCAGCAACGCCTCCCGCACCCTGCTCTTCGACATCAGGACGGGCGAGTGGGACGACGAGCTGCTGCGGATCTTCGGCGTTCCCCGCTCGATGCTCCCCGAGGTCCGTCCCTCGAGCGAGGTCTACGGGGAGGTCTCGACCAGCCTGGGTCTCGCGGGGGTGCCGATCGCCGGAATCGCGGGAGACCAGCAGGCCGCCCTCTTCGGCCAGATGTGCATCCGTCCGGGGGGGACCAAGAACACCTACGGGACCGGTTGCTTCATGCTCCAGAACGTGGGGCACGAGCCGGTGGCCTCCCGCCATCGTCTCCTCACCACCGTCGCCTGGAAGCGGGACGGCCGGCTCGAGTACGCCCTCGAGGGCAGCGTGTTCATCGGAGGCGCGGTCGTGCAGTGGCTGCGGGACGGCCTCGGCATCATCAAGGCCTCGTCCGACGTCGAGGCCCTCGCCGCCTCGGTCGAAGATAGCGGCGGGCTCTTCATGGTGCCCGCGTTCGCCGGCCTCGGGGCGCCGCACTGGGACCCCTACGCCCGGGGCGCCCTCGTCGGGATCACGCGCGGCACGAGCGCCGGCCACCTGGCCCGCGCCGCCCTCGAGTCGATCGCCTACCAGGTGGCCGACCTTCTCGAAGCCATGCGCGCCGATTCGCGGGGAACCCTGGACGAGCTGCGCGTGGACGGCGGCGCCTCGAACAACGGCCTTCTCCTCCAGTTCCAGGCGGACGTGCTGGGCATCCCCGTGGTGCGGCCCGCCGTCACCGAGACCACCGCCCTCGGCGCCGCCTACCTGGCCGGCCTGGCCGTGGGCTTCTGGCCCGACGTCGCGGCCATCGCCGGCCAGTGGCGAGCCGACGCCCGCTTCGAGCCGAAGATGCCGGCCGCGCGCGCCCGCGGCCTTCGTGCCCGCTGGCGCGAGGCGCTCGACCGGGCCAAGGGCTGGGAACCCGCCTCCTGAGGCCGGCTGCCCGAGGCGCTGCCTCCGAGGCCGCCGAGCCCCCGAGTCCATGAACCGCGACGAGATGCTGGATCAGGCCCTGGGCCGCGAGGAGCCCTGGGACCTCGTCGTGATCGGTGGCGGCGCCACCGGGGTCGGGGTGGCCGTGGACGCGGCCGCCCGGGGATACGAGGTCCTCCTCCTCGAGCAGCACGATTTCGGCAAGGGCACGTCGAGCCGCAGCACCAAGCTCGTGCACGGGGGCGTGCGGTACCTCGAGCAAGGGAACGTCTCGCTGGTGATGGAGGCGCTTCGGGAGCGCGGCATCCTCCGTCAGAACGCGCCCCACCTCGTGAGCGACCTCGCCTTCGTGGTCCCGAACTACGAATGGTGGGAGACGCCTTTCTACGGCATCGGGCTCAAAGTCTACGATGCCCTCGCCGGGAAGTACGGCTTCGGCCCGTCGGAGATCCTCTCCCGGGAAGAGACCCTGGAACGGCTGCCCACCATCCGGCAGGAAGGCCTGCGGGGCGGTGTCGTCTACTACGACGGCCAGTTCGACGACGCCCGGCTCCTCGTCAACATGGCGGCGACCGCGGCGGAGCAGGGCGCGACCCTCCTCAACTACGCGCCCGTGCTCTCCCTCCACCGTGACCCGGAGGGCTTCGTGAACGGCGTCTTTGCCCGCGACCTCGAAAGCGGCCGGGAGTTCGAGGCCCGGGCGCGGATCGTGGTCAACGCCACGGGCCCATTCTGCGACGCCGTGCGCCGGATGGCCGATCCCGGCGCTTCTCCCCTGATCGCGCCGAGCCAGGGCATCCACCTGGTCTTCGGCGGCGAGTTCCTGACCGGCCCCAGCGCCATCATGGTGCCGCACACGAGCGACGGCCGGGTCATCTTCGCGATCCCCTGGCACGGCCACACCCTCGTGGGGACGACCGACACCCCCGTCGCCGAGGTCACGCTGGAGCCGAAGCCCCAGGCGGAGGAGATCGAGTTCATCCTGGAGACCGCCGGGCGCTATCTCAGCAAGCCGCCCTCGCGCCGGGACGTCCTCTCGGTGTTCGTGGGGATCCGGCCGCTGGTGCGCGCCGAAGGTGCCAAGAGCACGGCCGCCCTCTCCCGCGACCACACCCTGCACATCGACGGCTCCGGGCTCTTGACCCTCACGGGGGGGAAGTGGACGACGTATCGCAACATGGCCGAGGACTGCGTCAACCAGGCGGCGGACTTGGCACGGCTGCCGGAGCGGCCCTGCCCCACGAAGCACCTCAACATCCACGGCTTCCACAAGAGCGCCGCCAAGTTCGGGACCCTCGCGGTCTACGGCTCCGACGCTCACGCCATCCGGGACCTGATGAGAGCGCAACCCGCGCTGGCAGATCCCCTGCACCCCGCCCTGCCCTACACCGCGGCCGAGGTGGTCTTTGCGGTGCGCGCCGAGATGGCGCGGACCGTCGAGGACGTGCTGGCCCGGCGGACGCGCGCGCTCTTCTTGAACGCGCGGGCGTCAATCGACATGGCCCCACGGGTGGCGGCTCTCGTCGCGGAAGAGCGGAAGCTCGACGTCGCCTGGGCGACCGCCCAGGCCCAGGCCTTCGCTGACCTCGCTCGAGGCTACCTCACACCCTAGGAGGATCTGACTTGGCTCCGCCGGCCGCCGCCTTCCCCGCGCCCCTCGATCAGCCTCATGGCCCGGATCCGGGGTAGAACCCTCGGCCCGACCCTCGTCTTCGTCGCCGTCTTCCTGCTGGTCCCGTGAAACCGGGAGCGCTGGCGGTCAGGGCGCGACCTGGACCGTGTACCTCTTGCACTGGAAGTCGTGGCGCGGCTGGCCCGACTTGTCCAGGTCAGTCACGCAGATCTCGGGGCGGTAGTTGCCGGCCGCATACGCGTTCGTGCGGCGGCACGACCCTCCAGTCGACCCACGCACCTCCGTCTTCCCGTCGCCCTCGAAGTCCATCGTCCACAGGAGGACGTCCACGTCGACGTCGGTCGAGGCGCACATGCTGAACTCGATCGCGAAGGGCGCCTGGCCGGAGAACACGCTCCCCGGCCCCGGTTTTGGGTTCGTCCGGTAGACGGGGTTCGGAGGGCTGTTCCCGCCCGGCGTCGGCGTCGGCGACGGAGAAGGGGGGCTGGGGCTCGGCGCCGTGGGACCACCGGTCACGTTGACCGCCGTGGAGCAGACCGCGGATCGCCCCCCGGAGCTCACGGAAAAGGTGGCGGTGTAGCCCCCGGCGTTCTGGTAGACGTGGGCGAGGTTCAGGACGGCACTGGAGGCGCCATCGCCGTAGTTGATGAGCACGTCGAAGGACGAGACCCCGCCTACGTTCAGGGTGAAGGCCACCGCCAAGGGTGCACTTCCCGACGAGGGGCTGGCCGAGCAAGTCGCGGTGAGGTCGGGCTCAGTGGCGTTGTCCTCGCATCCACCGAGACCCAGGACGAGCGCCGCCACCAACGCCCCACCGGCACGGGAAGACACGGTCATGGCCCGGACGTTGCGTCCGGATGGCCCTCTCACTGGAAGTACCCGTTCACGTCGACGATGAAGTGAACCGAGCCCGCGCCGTCGTTCTGGACTGTGATCCCGGCGGTCGGGCCCCCGCCCACTTGGACCACCGCGTTGTTGGCCCGCGTCTGCCCGGGGCTGAAGTTGATCGTGCTCACGAGCGGCGCGGCCACCCCCTGGGGGAAGAGGCGGAGGTTCCCGGGCGTGCTCGGCGAGGTGATCGTCACGTTCACCGAGACGGCCTTGGCCGTCGATGGGACGCCGCATTGCTGGGCCAGGAGGAACGAACGCTGCAACCCCCCGCCGCTGAGAGCAGGGCCGCCGAGCGGGCCGGCCGCCCCCCGCGTGTCGACGATGCGGCAGGGCGAGAGGGTGTAGAACCGGGCCGAGCCTCCAACCGGCGCCTGGAGCGCATTCACGGTGCGGTCGGCCATCACGATCCCCACGCCGGAGTCCCGGTCGACGCCGGCCGCTTCGACGTCGAGGGCGGTGGAAGCCATGGCGCTCTTCACCTGCCCGGTCGAGGGCCCCGAGGCCATGGACAGGGCCAGCGCGGCGATGGCCGCCGCGTGAGGCGCCGCCGCGGAGGTACCGCAGAACGTGAGAAAGCCGGCAGTCCCCGTGGCCACACAGTCGGCGGCCGTGATGTCGGGTTTCTGCAGGATAGTACCTCCCCCCGTCCCGAAGAGCACGTTCCCGGGCGTGATGGGGCTGCCGTCCGGGTTGTAGAACATCCGGCGCGGGCCGTCGGAGCTGAAGGTCTCCACGGGGTTGGCACCGCCACCCACGAATGCCCCACCTCCCGTGGTCCGGGCATCGGTCGCGGCCACGGTGATCGCGCTGGCCGCGGCGTTGTGGCCGTACGTGTTCCCCGCGGTGTTGATGGCCAGCCGGCCCCGGTTGGTGTCGACCCGGAGCGCCCGTGCCGCACCCGCGAACCTGGTGACGACGATGCGGCGGCCGGCAGCTTGGTCGGCAGCGATGAACTCGATGGGGTCGTCGTTGCCGTCCTGAAGGCTCTCCGAGAAGGCGAGGACGGTGGTGAGGGTGCTGTCGAACACATAGAGGTCGTAGTCGTTTCCGGAAGCGCCGAGGGGATCGGACCACTTGAGGGAGATGGGGCCGGTGGACACGGTGATGGCATTGCTCGTCGATCCTTCGAAGCTGTGGATCGGAACGCCGCCGAATACGAAGCCACTGTCCACGAAGTCGCCCTCCCAGGTGCCCGAGGTGCCGTCGTTCTTGTTGCCGGAGTTCGCGGCCGAGGAGAAGTAGAGCGCGCCCCCGGCGGTAACGGTGCTGACGGCCTGGGCGATGACCCCGTCCTGGAAGGCGCCTTCGTTCAGGTAGGTGATGTCGTCGACGATCACCGTGCAGCCGGCGCTCCGGAGGGCGATGATGTTGTTCGCCATGGTGGCGGGTCCGCCGTTCGCGCTCGCGTAGAAGAGCTGGGCCTGGGGAGCAAGGTCGTGCACGATCTCCAGCATCGCCGTCCCTTCGTCGCCGGTCCCCGCCGCGAGGACGGTGACGCTCGGCGGCAGGTCTCCCGTGGCCTGCCGCGCGGCCAGCGAATCCACTCCGTCCGAGAGCACGCCGACCTTGGCCCCCGCGCCGGTGATGCCCAGCCCCCGCACCGTCGACGCGCGATGGGCGGCATCGCCCTCGGAGTTGATCGGCCCGGTTTGCGTCATGAAGAGGGCGGCGGGCTCGATGAACTGCACTCCGGGCAGCGCGGCGGCGGCCTCGACCTGGAGCAGCGGGAGCCTCGCCCGGATCGCCCGGTACTGGGGAAACGCCGACTCGACGTCCGCGCCCAGCCCCCGCAGGGACGAGAGCAGGTCGTCGCTGACGTCCGCTTTCACGTCCACCTGGACGCTCCCGCGCGAATCGAGCCTCAGGGTGTCCCAGACTCCGGGAACCGAAGGAACGGCCGCCGTGAGCGGCATGCCGCGCCTCATCCGAAGGCCGGCGAGGATCTGGGAGTCGATCTTCCGCTGCGTGGCCGTCCAGCCGCGTTTCCATTCGGCGAGCGACTGGATCTGTTCTGCGGCGCGCGCCGACAAGGACTGAGCCGAGACGGTCACGGCGGCGAGCGAGACGCCGACGAGTGCCACGACCGCGGAGATGAGCGAGAAGGTCCCCCGCTTCGAAGCGGGGGCCGGCACGGTGATGGGGTGCAATGGGAGCCTCCAGGGCTTTGCGACGCTGACCGCAGGTGCCGAGTGTACACCGAAGACCCAAGCGGCTAAACTTCCGGCTCCAGGGAGGGTGCGGATGGCACGACGAGTGGTGATCGCTAGCCAGAAGGGCGGCGTCGGCAAGACCACGGTCGCCTTGAACCTCGCAGTGGCCCTCGCCGAACGAGGCCGGCGGACCCTGCTCGTCGACATCGACCCCCAAGGCGCGGTGGGCCTCTCCCTCGCCAAGGGAGACGCGGAGCTCGCAGGCCTGGCCGAGCTGCTCATAGGCCAGGCGGAGCCGCGTAACGCCGTGCTGCCCACCCACTTGCCCGGCCTGTCCCTCCTGCCCCGCGGCCGTCTCGACCCGACGGACGTGGCCACCTTCGAACGCGAGATCTCGAACCCGGGCGTCCTCGAAGCCGCTTTGGCGAAGGTCGAAAAGGACGTGGACGTGGTCATCATCGACGCCCAATCCGGAGTCGGTCTCGTCCCGCGGGCCGCGCTGGCGGTGGCGGACTTCGTGCTCGTCCCGTTCCAGACCGAGAACCTGGCCTTGCGTTCCATCGGTCAGATCCTGCGGGTGGTCGAGCACGTGCAGGCCAACGAGAACCCGCGCCTGCGCCTGCTCGGCATCCTGCCGACCATGGTCGAGCGCGACCGCCCTTCATCCCTCGCCGTGCTCCGGGAGATCTGGAACGGGTTCCCCGACGCGCTGGAGATGTTCGTGCCCCGCGCCGAGATCTTCGCCCGCGCCAGTGAGCGAGGGCTGCCCGTCGCTTACCTGGCGGGCGCCACCGCGCCCGAGGCGCGGCGGTTCGATCTGATCGCCGACGAGCTCGAAGCCCGCATGAACCGAATCCAGGGGATGGAGAAGGCTGATGAAGCTAAGCCCGCCCGCCAGCTCCTCTGACCTCGAGGCGGCGCGCGAGGTGGCGCGTCGCTTGAACCGCATCGCGACGCCCCCGGAGCCTCCCCGACCCTTGCCGCCTTATACACCGCTCCCGGGCGGGCGAGCGGCCGGCGCCTCCCCGCCCGTCCGACCGTTTGCGGCGGTGCCGCCGCCGGCCCCCTACGCGCCGGCCCCGCACGCGCCGGTCGCGCCCGTGCCGCCGCCATCGCCGAGCGCGCCCGTCTTCGCCGCTCCCGGGCCCGAGCCCGAGACCCCTGCGCCCGCGACCGAAGCTCCGCCACAGCGCGAGAGAATCGACGTGGAAGAGCCCGTCGCGCAACCGTACGTCGAGACCGCGCCTGCGGCCCACGTGCCCGAGGTGCCGCCGCCCGCGCACATCCCGGTCGCACCGGCCCCTCCGCTTCCTGCCCAAGCCTCGCTTCCGGAAAGCGAGCCCGACACGGGCCCCGTTCAGGAAGTCGAGGAGATCGAGGAAGACCTGGAGACGGAGGACCGGGCCGAGGAGGCAGACTCCGAGGCCGCGGTTCCGCTGACCTGGTCCGAGATCGTCAGCTCCTGCCAGGCTCTGGCCGAGGGGAAGGGCGCGCTTCTCATCAGCCCGGACGGACGGGTCGTCGCGGTATCGGGTGATTGGCCCCCGCCGGGCGCCGAGGCCATCGCGGCCCGGTTGGTCCCGGCCATGGACAAGGCGCTCAAGGACGCTCCCACGCGGTCGGTGAGCGTGCCCTTGGGAGGCCTTCACCTCACCGCCTGGCGCGCGCCCATGACGGGCGGCCTCATGACCATCGGCTTCGTCGCCGACGCCCCCCTTCGGCCGGACCTGCGCCCCGCCATAGACGCGACCTTGAAGAAGGGACCGCAGGACTAAGGGCGGACTATTCATGAGGCCGCGTCCGGCCTTCCTTATGAATAGTCCGAAATCCGTTGTGTCCCCACGCGTTCGACGTGCGGACCCTCCGACTCAGCTGATCCCGCGCAATCGCCATCCGGTCGTCGGCTCATCGGACCTTCAATGGCTCTTTGATGGCTCTCTGAGCGGATCATTCGCGCGGACGCTCGCGAGCTGAGCTAGCCCTTCCGCGCCTTGGCGCGGTGAGTCGGCGTGGCCGACCACGGGTCTTCCGGCCAGGGGTGCTTCGGGTACCGGCCGCGCAGCTCCTTCCTGACCTCGGGATAGGTCCGGTTCCAGAACCCACGCAGGTCGCGGGTGGTCTGAACCGGCCGGCCGTTCGGCGCCAGGAGCTCGATGGTCACCGCCATCTGCCGAGGGCCCAGCCGCGGGCTCTCGCCCATGCCGAAGAGCTCCTGCAGCTTGACGGAGGCGACGACGGCGCCGTCCTCCCGGTACTCGAGGGGGACGCTGCGACCGCTCGGAACCGGCAGGCGCTCCGGGGCGAGTCGCTCCAGCGCGGCCCGAAGGGGGCCGGGAACGCTGCCCACGAGATCGACGTCGGCGAGGCGCGATCG
>Ga0209640_10006099_pt1 | contig 10552 bp, 10 predicted proteins | sample RifCSP10_1_FD_184018 | JGI IMG/M metagenome (GOLD analysis project Ga0209640, IMG submission 184018) | Soil microbial communities from Rifle, Colorado - Rifle CSP2_sed 10_1 (SPAdes) (version 2) | ecosystem: Environmental > Terrestrial > Deep subsurface > Rock core/Sediment | place: Rifle...
TCACTCGCGTTCATTCTCGTGAGCGAGGGTCCGACGACGGTGATCCCGTATGCGTCCGGCTATTTCTCGATCAAGGATATGGCGCGCGCCGGGCTCTGGATGACCGTGGCCGCGGCGGCCTGCGTGGCCGTGGCGGTGTCGATCGGGCAGGCGCTTGGGTTCTGAACACAGACGCGTAAGTCAAAGGTCAAAAGGCAAAAGGCAAATGCTGTCCAGACATGATTTGACCTTTGACTTTTGACCCTTGCCTTACGTGATTCTGTTTAGGATTATGGGCGATACAGTACACACCATGGCGCAGGCGTCGACGGTGGCTGGCCCTCTTCCGCGGATCGTGCCGACCGGCGCCGCCCTCGGGGCGCGCGTCGAGGGCGTTGACCTGCGTGGACTCGACACGGACGCGTTCGCGGTCATCTCCCAGGCCTGGCTCGATCACCAGGTCCTGCTTTTCCGGGATCAGTCGCTCACCGACGCGGACTTGCTGGCCTTCAGCCGTCGCTTCGGCGACCTCGACGAGGCGCCGATCCAGGAAAGCGGGCGGCGGTTCGTCGAGGGGCACCCGGAGATCTACGTGGTGTCGAACGTCGTCGAGCACGGCGTGCCGATGGGGAGCCTCGGGGCGGGCGAAGCGGTGTGGCACACGGACATGTCGTACTTGCCCGACCCGCCGAAAGCGAGTGTGCTCTATGCGATCGAAGTGCCGGAGCACGGAGGCGATACGAGTTTCTGTTCGATGTCTGCCGCCTGGGCTCAACTTCCGGACCGGCTGCGACAACGTGCCGCGGGGCTTCGCGTGAAGCACGACGGCACCTACAACAGCGGAGGCTACGTCCGCCAGGGTGTGACACCGACCGGCGATCCCCGCACGTCGCCGGGCACGTTGCACCCTCTCGTGTCCGTTCATCCCGAGACGGGCCGTCCGGGTCTCTACCTGGGCCGCCGGCGCAATGCCTACATCGAAGGGCTGTCGCTCGACGAGTCCGAGGCGCTGCTCGACGAGATCTGGGCCGAGGCCACGCGAGCGTCTCTCACCTGGACGCACCAGTGGCGGGCTCGCGACCTCGTGCTGTGGGACAACCGCTGCACCATGCATCGCCGTGACGCCTTCGACCCCGCGGCGCGTCGCGTGATGCACCGCACGCAGATAAGGCGCTAGCAGTTGCGCATTTCTCGCCTCCACGGGCCACGGAGACACGGAGACACGGAGGAAATTCCTTCTATTTAGCGACGCGGCCGGCGTGTCAGGGATGTTTCAAGGGCGAACGGCTCCACGACTTCGCTAGAATCAGTGAGTTCCCGCAGCGAATCAAGAAACCCACTGACACTAGGGGCGGCGGGTTGCTCGCTCCTTGCTGTCGTGCTGGTGGGGACAACACGCTACCTCCACCCTGCGGCGCCGGAGCCGGTCATGACGCGCCTGGACATCGTCACGCCGCCCACGAGCGAGGCGTCTTCGTTTGCGCTCTCGCTCGACGGACGGCAGTTGGCGTTTGTCGCCAATGGAGAAAAAGGCTCACAGCTGTGGGTGCGGCCACTCGACCAGTGTGGGCGTCGATCAGTCCTGGAATGCCGGTGTATCGGGACAGATCGCTCACTTCGGCGCCACTCGGTATCGGCGGGTTGCCGCCTGCGACGCGCTGCACCCGGTCGTCTTCGACAACGACCACACCATTTGTGAAGACCCGTCCCGTTCCATCCACGAGTTTTCCGAACTTCATGGCCTTGGTCGCCGCAAGCGCCGTCGAAGACGTTGCGAGGGAGAAGAGGACCGCCAGCAGGGTTGCGATGCGCATGGGGTCTTTTGAATCGGGCCAGGACATCGGCACCCCTGATGACTAATTAAGACCCGCCGGCCCCCCACGGAAACCGGAACACCGCGTAAAACTGGTTCTCGAAGACCTGTTCCAGCGGAATTCGAGCGGGGTGCACGTAGTCCTTCCGAATCACGAGATGCGTCCAGTGGTGCGTGCGCGCAGCCTCCGGGATGGCGTCGCTCCATTCCGGCCGCTGCAGCAGTCGCTGCAGTTCGCGCCGCTCCCTTGAAGACGGGACGACCTCATAGGCGTAGTTCACGGCAAACGCCTGATGTCCGAAGATCGCCGGGATCTGCATCTGTCGGTCGTCGCGCGAGAAGTTGTGCGCCGGGTAGCGCAGGTCGTTCGTCACGATGATGGTGCCGCTCGTGGGGATGACGGCGAGCGCCTCGGCCAGCGACCGGTTGTCGACGAATTCATGGCCGCTTTCCGGACTGCGAAGGAGCAGGAGCGAGTAGCGCGCGGCTGCGCCGGCCACCGGCACGATCGCCAGGGCCATCGTCAGGAGCACGGCCGCGCGTCGTGGGCGCCCGAGCCGGCCCCAGCGGCTGCTCGCGAGGCTCAGGGCAAAGGCATGCAGCAGGAACGGCATCGAATGGAGAATCTGCAACCAGTCGTCGCCGACGCCTCCGCCCGTCTCGCCGGTGTTGTTCAAGCGGGTCGTGTTCACGATGAGGATCGAGGCGAGGCCCATCAACAACAGGGGGGCGCTTCGCCGCTCAGGATCCGTGATTCTCGCAGTCAGGACGATCAGCGCAGGCAGGACCAGCCAGAGGATGTCGAAACCGAAGCCGGGAAGGCTCCCGTCGCCGACGATGCCACGCAGGTGGTACAGCGGGAACAGCTGCAGGCGAAAGCTCGACTCAGACCCCACCAGGAAGAACGGTACGAGGGTGGCCATGAACACGGCCCCGACCATCAGCGCCTGCGGCGATGGCCACAGACGCTTCGCGATGACAACACGCCATGCTTCGGCGAGGCCGAATCCGGCCACGAGAGCCAGGCCCGCCGGCGTCTTGACAAGGATGCCGGTTCCGATGAGAAACACCGGAAGCGTCCACCCCCAGGACGGCGCGGCCGCGATGCCCGCAATGCTGCCGAGAATGACGAAGTCCCCGCCGATGTTCTTCCCTGTGTTCGAAAGAATGCCCCAGAGGCTGTAGTCGCCGACTATCTCGTCGATCGAGAACCGACCCGACGTTGCCGCAGTCCACAACTGCGGACCAAACTTGTCCCAGAAGGAGCTCGACAATGACGGCGTCGAGATGAGCAGCAGCGGAACGGCGACGCTGCGAGGCAGGGCCGGGCTGATGTACCGAGCTACCGCGACGGCCGCTGCCACAACGCCCGCGGTCAGCATAGGCAACACGATCAGAAACATGGAGTGATGAGGCAGTAATCCGGAACTGCGCGAGATCAGTGCCGCCATCGCCTGAGTGCCGTAATGGTACGTGCGCCGCGCACCCACGTTGCTCAGCGACTCCGGAGGGAAGGTGTTCGCTGCGACCAACGCATGCACCTTCTCCTGAACGGCCGCAGTGTCGACGTTGTAGAAGACCGGGGGAAAGCCGCCGGGAGCCATGTAGAAGAACGTGATCGCGATCGGGGCCAACAAGATGACCGCCAGCGTCCCCGCCGCGACGCCGTCCCACCGACATCGGACAACTCCAGACGGCCACACGAACGCCGTTCGTCCGCGGAACCAGACGACGGCGGCGACCAGTACCCCGGGCCCGAGGAACCAGGGGAGCGAGAGGACGAGCGACAGGAGAAACCCGATCGTCGTCAGCAGGAGCCCGGCAATCGTTCGGATCACGGCCCACGACAGCCCGAACTCCTCATCCACCCGGTCGATGAGCAGTGCGCCAACGAGGTAGCCGCCGACATACACGACGATGAGTGCGCCCGCCGCTGACCAGAGAGAGGCGCCCGCGAGCGACGTCATCGCGACCGCCGTGAGCGCAGCGGCGAGAAGGGCCGCCGCCGTCGCGCGCCGGCTGTAGCGGGGACGCATCATCGGGCCAGGGCTGGTGGTCGAACCGCCCGGCGGTGCCGGTCTCGCGGACGCACGGAACATCGAGCCACTGGCGTGCGCCAAGGCCAATCCCGACGACACCGCCGCTGTGAGCTCCGACGACGAAGGGACCCGGAACGATGCGATCCGCCCGGAACGGGCAGCCAGCACGAGCAGCAGGACCGACCCCATGCCCCCGGTCGCCACGGAGTACGCCAGGATCTGTCGCGATCGGTCCTGGGCGAACTCCGGGCGGTAACGAACCCGGTTCAGGTGCTCGGTGTCGTCCACACGCTCGTGCTGGACGATGGCCCTGATGTTCGAGGTTGATGAGTCGGCAAGCTGATATGCCCAGGTGGTCCCTTCACTATATTCGCCGTCGGTCAGGCGAAAACGGCGCTCGAGCTCGATGCGCTGCGCATCCGTCAGCTCGGGCTTCCACCGCACATGGATCTGGACGGGAGCATCGGGCCAGATGAGCGACAGCATCCCCCAGGCCAGGCCGGTAACCACCGCGAATGCCGCCGCCAGGCCGCCCAGCACGTACCGCCAGCGCGGATTACGAACCAGCGGCGTGAATCCGGGGATGTGAAACGCTGACACAGATCGTCTCGAGGTTCGGCAGGAAACGAGTGTAATGTCTCAGATATGAGTGAAAGTCTTTGTCGAGCGGAACGACACCAGTGTCCTGCTCAACGTTGACGCTGAAGGGCAAGCCCGTGAAGAAAGTCTCGCAGAAACGCATGCTCCGCCGGCTGCATTCTCGATGACCACTGTTCCATCAGTTTTTCCCGATACTCTTGAAGAGTCAATTCGGGGCTCTCTTTGAATCGAATGGAACCGCTATCGATGACGTGCCAACGCTGACCGTCGAAAATCAGGTTCTTGGGATTCAGATCCGCAACGTAGGCTCGTTGCTGTGCCGCATGCAGGATAAGCTGCGCAAGGGTCAGCCTTTCCTTGGTATAGGCTTCTTCAGTCCAGAAATTCCTGTCCTGGATCCTGTCCAACGCCGTGACCCCCGGCACGTATGTTTTGAGCAGAGAGCGTTTGTCCTCATGCCACGCCACCTCGACATTCGACAGTTCGAGCTCACGCCAGACATTCGAGCGCGCGATCTCTTTTCGGAAAGCCATCTGGTGGGACTTTGAATCATCATTCGGGCGCTTCCATACCCAAAGTGTCTGGTCTGACCGGCGAACGAGGGAAACCCGAGAATGTTTCCCCGAGGCGAAATCTTCCTCGATGACTTCCAAGGCTTCCATGGAGAGGCTTGCTTAGCTTCGCAGGAAACCAATCCCGGAGCTACGAAGAAAATGCGGTCTCCACCGAAGTGAATGCACGGCCTCTGGATGAAGAATTCGCATGATATCACGCGCCGATCGGATGGGCCGGGCGGTCGCCCATTTGAGTGTGAGCACCAACGTCGCCTCGTTGCGCATCCCACGCGCCCGATGCGGGACGGCTTTGATCGCAGTGTTGATCGACTCGACCACGCCAAAGCGGACCGAATGATCGCAGTAGGCCGCGATCCCCGCGGCGCGTCGCGTGATGCACCGCACGCAGATCAGGCGCTAGAGCTGGCACCGACCGGAGGCAGCCCTGGCCTCGACGACGGCGAGCGGGAACCCTCGTGCAGCGATGGAGGCAGTCGACCTGAGCCTCATCGTCTCAAGCTGAAAGGAAGTCAGCCCGATCGCAGCCGACCTCGGTAAAACCGGGTCGGTTTTCTCACGTGTTGGTCGTTCGATGCTGATCAAGGTGCGGTATTCGGGAATCCGTTGCACCGTGTTGCACACCAGTCGAGCGCTCCGATCGTAAAGGACCAAGGATTTGACCGCGCGCTGGAATGAGTACACAGACCGTGGCAGGATCGCTTTCATGAGCGATCCGCAACTCTCGGCGGTTCTTGTGGTTGGCTCGCAGCGCGCTCGAGCGCAGCGTGTGCTCGACGCGCTCGGAGCGCAGACTGCGGCGACATCAATCGAGGTTGTCGTTGTCGACCTTGCGCCCAGGGGCACTCCTCGACTCGAGCCGCCCTCCCTTCGGATCGTCTACATCTCACGGCCCGACATCGACCGCTGGGGAGCGGCGCGGACCGCTGGCGTCCGGCAGGCGAGCGGTCCAATCGTTGCGTTCATCGAGGATCACTGCTTCCCGGGCCGCGATTGGGCGGAGATTGTAATCGAGGCGCACCGAGGTCCATGGGCGGCTGTCGGCTACGCGTTCACGAACGCCAACCCTGAGTCGTACGTGAGCCGGTCGTCGCTGTTGGCGCGCTACGGGCGCTTCGTGCATCCGGCCCGTCGCGGACCGGCCCATCTCGTGGGGGGGAACAACGTGTCGTACAAGCGTGAGGTCCTGCTCCAGTACGGGCCCGCGCTTGAGACCCTGCTCACAATCGACTTCAACCTCCAGGAGCTCCTCGCAAAGCGGGGCATGCCGATGTTCGTCGAGGCGCGCGCGCTAGCCGCCCACCAAAACTTCACGAGTGTCATCAGCGATTGCAGGACGGGCCACGCTTACTGCCGCCTTCTCGCCGCGCGGCGCGCCGAGACTCAGTCCTGGAGCACGGTTCGCCGCGTCGCCTACGGGCTTGGTGCGCCGCTCGGCTCTCCGACGATTCGTCTCGCCCGGCTTCTTCGTGGGCTAGGAGGCCGGCGCGTACTCTGGCCCGTCGTTGTCACTGGCTTGCCGGTCATCATTGTCGTATACCTGGCGGACGCAGTCGGTGAGTCGCTCGGTTATCTGCTAGGCGCCGGCGCCTCCGAGCGCGAGGCACTGCGATGGGAGCTCGAGATGGACAGGACCGGTCCCGCGTGAAGGCGACGCCTCGCGTCTCGATCGTCATCTCGGCCTTTCACTCCGACACCACAATTGCGGACTGTCTCCAGAGTCTGCGCGGTCAGACCTTTCGCGATTTCGAGGTGATCGTCGTGAACAGCTCGCCCGAGGAGCGAACCAGGCTGATCGTCGAGGAGCGGTTCAGCGAAGTGCGCTTTGAGCAAGCGCCTGCCCGCCTCCTGCCACACGCTGCCCGTAATCGAGGCGTGGAACGCGCCCGCGGCGAGCTGCTCGTCTTCACCGACCCCGATTGCCGCGCGCGTCCTGACTGGCTCGAACGGTTGGTTCAAAGCCTCGACGCCGGGCACCGACTCGTATGCGGCGCGATCGAACTCAGTGAAACTGGCTGGTTTGCACGTGGCGTGCATCTCTGCAAATACTCGTTTCGGTTGAGCGGTCTAAGCGGTGGTCCGAGTTCGGTTGCGGGAACGGCGAACGCCGGCTGCTCGCGCGACCTATGGAATGCCGTCGGCCCCTTCAATGGCGATCGCTTTGCGGGCGATGGGCTCTTCAGCTGGCTCGCTGCGGCCAAGGACTGCCAACCCTGGTTCGAGCCGCGCGCCATCGTGGAGCACCGCTACGTTGGCTCGGTCGGATCGCTGTGGTCGGAACGGATCACGCGCGGCACAGATTTCGCTGAGACGCGAATGGCGTTCGAGCGCTGGAGTGCAACACGCGCGGCTGTTTACCTCGCGATTGTGCCGCTTCTCCTGGTGATCGTGCTCGCGCGCACCGGCCGAGAGGCGCTCGAGGCCGGCTGGGGTGCTTACTTCATTCTGACCCTTCCGCTCCAGGTCGTCGGGCAACTGGCATGGTGTCTTGGTGAGGCGCGTGCGCACTGGCGCCGGCTGACTCTTGCCTCTCGCGGCTAGTCCGTCTCGGGTACAACCTGTTCACCGGAGGGCTGCGCCTCTCGCTGTTTACGGGCCTGGCCCTGCGTCTCCCCCCTTTCCTTGGGGGACGATAGTTTTCTTTCGCGCTCAGGAACTCGCATGCCAGTTGCGATACTGTTCCGGGTAGCGGCGCGCATAGTCTTCCAATCGTGTCGCGAATTGAGCGATCCCCTGCTCTGCCGCGTCGCGCGTGTCGGGGACGTTCAGCGGCGGCTCGATCACACAGGTGAATGTGCCGTCAGAGCTCGAGTAGCAAAAGATAGGCAGGATCGGTGCGCGGGTGAGCTTGGACAGACTGAATACGCCCGTCGCAAAGCGCCGCGGCTGCCCGAGAAAAACGCGCTCCACGTGGCGCTGTCCCATCTGCCCCTCGCCTGAAAGATAGAGCAGCCCGTTCTCCCGCAAGTTTGCGGCGAGCTCGCGGGTGAAGGCGAGTGAGCGCGTGCTCGACATGTAGATGATGGAGTCGACAAGCTGTTTTTCGCGGCGGTCGAACAACGGGCGCGTCACTCGCGAGCGCAACCACGTCTCGCTGTGTGTTTGAAACCCGGCAAGATGTTCCGTTGAATGGGCCTGGCGCGGGCGCCAGCCGTCTGCCCAAATCAGCAGCCGTGCGACATTCCGAAACCCAAAGAAACTGTTTTCGAGCAGGATCACGCCGTGCCCGCGCTTCGTGGCGTCCCGCAAATGCTCTGCGCCTTGCAGCGTTCCCACCGGTACGCCGCCCGGCCCCATTCGGCACAGGTAGAACGTGTCCTGCCAAAAAGTCTGAAACGTGCCGCGCACGATGTGCCGCACTTCGAATGCGGTGCGCTGTGTGCCGTAATACGCCGTCACGCTTGCGAGCGAATGTTCTCGTCTGTGCCGTGAAAGCCGGTACGCCATGTTTCGGGCGAAGCATGCTGTGTCATCCCGCAATCGTGCCGACCCGACCAACTCGACGAGTCGAAGGAGTCCGGCGACGGAAAGGAGATAGAGGTCAGTCGCGTCAAACGCACGCATGGGTCATGCGCTGAACTGGACGCGGCGCAGTTTCCCAGTCGGGCTTTTCGGAAGCTCCGCGCGAAATTCAAAAACGCTCGGCACTTTGAAATCGGCGATCTTGCCGCGACAAAATTCCGCCAGCTCCACTTCCGTACACGGTCCCCGCAGCACAATGACCGCTTTGACCTTCTCATCGCCGTACGCAGTAGCCACACCCACCACGGCGACCTCCTCCACCGCGGGGTGTGCTTCCAGCACGTCTTCTACTTCTCGCGGATCAATCTTGAAGCCGCCCTTGTTAATCGAGAACTCCAAACGTCCTAGGAGCCTGAGACGTCCCTCGGCATCCAGCTTGCCGAGATCGCCCGTACAAAAATAGCCTTCGCGGAAAACCTGCGCATTCAGTTCGGGGAGACCCCCGTATCCGGTAATCGCCCCGGGGCTCGCAACGAGCACCTCGCCGACCGCGCCTGTCTCGACACGCTGCCCGCGTTCGTCTGCGATGGCAAAACGGATCCCAGGAAGAGGCATGCCGACCGAGTCGAGCGAAGCGGCAATGTCCGCCGAGAGATTCACGCTCATGGTGCCCGTCTCGGTCGAGCCGTAGAGCTGACGAATATGGATGCCGAACCTGGCTTGAAATTCCTTGTTGAATTTCGTGGGGAGAGGCGCGCTGGCGGAAATGCACAGCCGCAGCGACGAGAAATCAGGAACGCGCGCGAATCGCGAATGGGCAAGGGTAATGAACATGAATGGCACGGCGATAAACACTGAAATGTGCGCGCGCTCGATGAGATCGGCAACGGGTTGACGCTCAAAGTGAGGGACGGGATAGACTGTTGCACCGGCGCGTAGGCTCGCAAGCATCGTCCGCACGAGGCCGTTCACGTGCGAAAATGGCGCAACGCCCAGAAAACGGTCGGTCCGAGACAAGCCCAGCGTCTGCACGATCGCATCCAGCTCCCACAGGATTTGCGTGTGACTGCGCCAGATACGCTTGGGGGAGCCTGTCGAGCCAGAGGAAAACTGAAGCATTACGGGCGCGCCGGGGTCAACCGCGGGAAGCGCCGGCGCCGTCGTCCGCGGCAGGATGTCCCACGTTTCTGCAAGGAGCAGTGTGCAGGGAGGTGTTGCGTGGGGCAGCACGCTCTCGCACAGCGCGCGGAACGATTCATCCGTGAGCAAGAGCTTGAGCTCGCAATCGTCAATAAAAGAGAGAATCTCGTTGTGCTGGTAATGGTCGTTCAGCGGCACCGCCACCGCACCCGCGTTGACCGCTGCCCAGTACCCGATGATAAATTCTGGACTGTTGCGCAGCAGAATTCCCACGCGTTCGCCGGTGCGAATTCCGCGCCGCATCAGCTCCGCCGCGAGCGTCATCACGCGTTCGCGCAATTCCGCAAAGGTCAAAGCTTGTGCGTCGCTCACCACGGCAGGGCGCACCGCGTGCGCGTTCGTAACCTGCGCGAATAATTCCGGCAAGGTGCGCATCAGGCAGGCTCCTGCCGCGCGCCGAGTCTGCGTGCGATGTACGCGTGCAATGCGCCGAAGTTGGCAAAAAGCTCGACGGTCAAGTCGGCGTCGGGAATCTGAATGTCGAACGCACTTTCCAGCCCGAGGCACAGGCGCAGCGCTTCGATTGAATCGAGACCGATACCCCGCCCCAGCAGCGCCATCGTCGCGTCAGCAGCGGCGATTTGTGCGGCGTCCAACTGCAATTCGTGAATCAGGACTTCTTTGATTACCGCTTCGATATTCTGCTCATTCACGAGTCTGATTCTTTTCAAGGGAAGCGCATGATCCTTATGCGCCCCCCAATGCTGTGATCAGCATACTCGCGATCCGCCGAGTGTCCGACACTGGACCGTCCACGCCGTACGATCGGCGAACACAGGGCGAGCTAATTTAGCTCGTGGTGCCAGGTCTAATCCCACCGGCTTTCAGCCGGTCAGCTTTCAGCGGGTCCGATTTGAACAGGCCGCTTCGGGTCGCTCACGCGCAGG
>Ga0209640_10006100_pt1 | contig 10550 bp, 11 predicted proteins | sample RifCSP10_1_FD_184018 | JGI IMG/M metagenome (GOLD analysis project Ga0209640, IMG submission 184018) | Soil microbial communities from Rifle, Colorado - Rifle CSP2_sed 10_1 (SPAdes) (version 2) | ecosystem: Environmental > Terrestrial > Deep subsurface > Rock core/Sediment | place: Rifle...
GGCGCGCCGGCCCCATAGAAGCCATCCGCCATCCCGCCCAATCCCCGGACCTGGTACAACGTGAATCGCTTCCGATCCTCGCCGCTGTGAAGGAATCGCGGGAACCGGTCCAGGTCGCAGAAACGGTGAAGCCCTTCCACGGGCAGGATGCCCCCGGCGCTGGACACCCCCCGATGCCGGGCCGTGATCCGGGCCCGGGCGCTTCGCCCCCGGGCCGCCTCGAACTCGGTGCAGGATTCCATCTCCCAAACGTCCACCATCCCCATGATGGCTCCTCCTCGAATAATCCCAAAAATTTCACCGCCAAGGCCGCAAAGATCGCAACGGTCCATCAGGTTCAACTACCTGAGCCCGGCGTCTGGGCCACAATGGTCAGTATCCCCCCGTCCCTTTCCCCGCTGTTCCTTTGGATATGAGGAGAGTCTTTGCGTCCTTGGCGTCCTTGGCGGTTCAAATGCAGTGTCTGGGGTGCGGATGGGCCTGTCTGGGATATGGCGTGCCCGACGCGATTTGAACGCGTGACCTTCGGCTCCGCAGGCCGACGCTCTATCCAAGCTGAGCTACGGGCACCAGTGCCTAAGCGCTTGAGATTGCGAGGAAGGCTACACCCGTCCGGCATCGGCGTCAAGCGCAGAATGCCCGAACGTGCCCGCAAACGTGCCCGCCAACTTCCGGCTGGCCTCCTGGAGGTCCGCCGGGCTGACGATATGGTAGCGGTCGAAGACAGCGCGGGTCTTGTGGCCCGTGACGCTCATGGCCACCCGTTCAGGGATCCCCAGGTTGACCATGTTCCGGACGGCCGTCCGGCGGAAGTCATGCCGAATGAACAGCGGCCGGATGATCTTCTTGCCCTTCTCCACGACGGTTACCGCGAAGCCGGCGTTCTTGCAGGCGGTGGCCCAGGTCTTCCGAAAGTCCCGAACGCACCGGCCAGCGAAGCGCCCTTTCAGGTGCGGGAACAGATACGGGATGGCGGCCCCGCGCTTCCCCATCAGGGCCATGACGCGCTCCACTTGGGCCCGGAGCATGCTCTGGAGTTCCGGCGTGAGGTACACGATCCGGCCCTCGTCGTTCTTCGTGGCCCCTGGGTCCAAGCGGATCGTCCCGGCCACCAGGTCTGCCTGGCGAAGTTCCAGGGTGAGCACTTCGCTCTGCATCCGCCAGCCGAACGTGTGGGCGATGGTCACGGCCACACGAAGATCCTCCGGCAGCCGATCCTCTATGGTTCCCCGGATCGCAGAAGGAGCCACGCCCGTCTGGTCAGTGCAGCGGCGATACCCCCGCTACCGGATCTTCCTCCCGATCCTTCACCGGTCCGCGCCCGCTGCCGTCAGCATCGGAGCGGGATGGACTCAGGACTTGAGCGACGGGGGCGCCCGCCTGGAACTGGACGAACGCCTGTGGCCCTTCACGCCCCCGCAGCTCCGGCTCCACATCGCTCTCCCCGGGCATTAGCCTGGCATCGTCGATCTATGGGTGCCGACTGCCGCCTTTTCTCCCAGCCCCTGGTCCTTCACATACTGCCCCCGTGCGCGAGTGGCTTGACAGGCCGGCACGCGTCTTCTAGGTTCGGCATCGACGAACCCTGGCCCAGGTGTTGGCGCTGCTGCCGGTTAATCCCGGTGGCTGTGGGGGGGGCGGGAATCACCCCGATCATCGTCGGACCGGCCGCGCCTCGAGGGCCGGCAGAGCTCCAGGCGGGGGGCGGGCAAGGAGGGGCCATGTTCCGAGATCGTCTGAAGATCCCCAAGAAGCTCAAGCAGGTAACCCTCTGGGTCCATCCGGAGGGGAGGGTGGTGGGCTCCCTCTTCCTCCGCACCCAGAGCCTCAATGCTCCTGGAGAAGAGGAGCCGCTCGAGGTCTTAAACACCCAGGAACCCTTCCTGGTGTTGAAGCGCGAGGGGCCGGATGAGGTGCGCTTCTATAACAAGGCGTCGGTCGTCCGTGTGGAATACGAGGAGGACAAGCCCTTTCCGTTGCCGGTTATCGAGCCGCTGCCGTGCACGCTGCACCTGATGGACGGATCCATCATCGCAGGCACCATCCGCAGATCCCTCGCCCTGGAGCGCTCACGCCTGTTCGATTACCTCAATCTTTACCAGGAGCAGTTCGTCAAGATCTCCTGCGACTATGGCGGCGTGTGCGTGGTGAACAAGTCCTACATCGCGTGCGTTACGCCTCTGCCGGACGGGCTCCAGGCAAAGACCGCCCAGGCCCGACGGGTGACCGAGGATGACGGCTGATGGGGGTCCTGGATAGCTATAAGGTCAACCGGGCGATCCATCTGCTCCTCTCTGCCCCGGACGCCTCAGAGCCGGAGAGGCGGCAGGCCCTGATGACGCTCAAGCAGCTCAGCGGCCGCGCGGTGCCCAGGCTGGTGGAGGCGCTGGCGGACCCGGAATCCCCTGCCGGCGTACCCGACCTCCTCCTCGCGCTGCTGGACAATGACACCCTGCCGCTGGTCTCTGCCGGGCTGTCCAGCTCCAACGCGCGGGTCGCCTCCCGGGTCGCGGACGTGCTCTGCAGGGGGGGCAATTACGACCCGAACCGCTTGCTAGATCAACTGCAGGACTCCACGGTTCCAAAAGCCCGGCTCATCGATGTTCTTTCCCGCCACAGGCATTCCCTAAACCCGAATGCCCTGCTGGGGCTTTTGGACACCATCGACAAGGAGAGCCGCAGCCTGGTACTCCGCCTGGTGGATGAGGCGGCGACAGAGTCCTTCGTGCCGGAACTGATACGTCTGACCGCAAAAGAGGATTGGCTGACCCGTCTCTACGCCGCCCGAACGCTCCGGCGCTTCAGCACCGAAGCGGTCCGGGAGGCCTTGACGAGGCTGCTCAAGGATCCCCACAAGAGCGTCCGCCAGGCGGCCCTGGAGGGGCTCGCGGGTCTCCACGTCCCGGTGGATGTCGGGCCTGTCTGCGCGCTGCTGCGAGATCCCGACCTCGTGGTGCAGGCCAAGGCAATCGAGACCATCGTCCAGATCAACGATCCTGCGGCCGTGCACTACCTGCTGGACATCCTGCAGGACGAATCCGAGTATGTGCGGCGGGCGGCCGTGGAGGTGCTGAATCAGGTGGGCAACGCCAGCGCCATCAAGGACCTGCTGAGGGCAATGGGAGACAAGGACTGGTGGGTCAGGGTCCGGGCCGCCGATGCCCTGGGGACCATTGGCGGACCCAAGGTGGCCGAGGCGGTGCTGGCCCTCGTCAAGGACCAGGACGAGTTCATCCGCCGCTCCGCGATCGAGATCCTCATCACCATCCGCCCGCAGGCGGGAGACGAGCGGATCTTCAACGCCCTCGTGGACGCCCTGAACGACGAGGACTGGTGGGTCAGGGAGCGGGCCATCGACGCCCTGGCCGGCCTGGGCGACATCCGCGCGGTGCCGGCCTTGCTGCGCGTCATGGATCGGGACGTCAAGGCGGCCCCGGTGGCCATCCGGGCGCTCGCATCCCTCGGCGATCCCCAGGGCATTGGCCCGCTGCTCGCGCACCTGCGAAGCCCGGAAAAATCCGTCCGGATCGAGGCGATGCGGGCGTTGGCGCACCTGACCGACGCGGGGCACGCCGCGATGGTTCAGCGCGCTTTGACGGACGCGCTGGAGGATCTGCCGGAGGATCTGAGGCACGCGGCAGAGCAAAGCCTGCGAACGATTGCCGGCAGGTTTGGAGGCCCCGTCCCGGGCGCCGAGGGCGTGGCACGGGGGACGGCCCCGGCCGTCCCGCCTTCCCCCGTCCTGCTTCACGATGAGGCGGCGACACTGCAGATGCCATCGCTCATGGCGGAACCGGGCCGGCCGGATGCGGTGGGCGTGGGCGGCCAGAGACGGCCTTCAGGGCCGACCAGGGACGCCGCCGTACTGGAGCCCGGCGTGGTGCTGGAGTGCCGCTACCGCGTGCTGCGCCGCATCGGCAGCGGCGCCTTCGGCGTTGTGGTCCTGGTGGACGACCAGATGGTGCACGAGGAGATCGTCCTCAAGTTCCTCAAGCCGCACGTGGCTTCCGACGAGGACGTGGTCAAGCGCTTCATCCAGGAGGTTCGGTTCGCCAGAAAGATTACCCATGAGAACGTAATCCGGATCTTCGACTTCATCGCCGTGGGCGAGTCCTATGCGATCTCCATGGAGTATTTTCCCAGCCATGCCCTGACCGCCGATCTGACTGGCATCCCCATGCCGATCCCACGGGCCTTCACGATCCTGCAGGGCATCTGCCGCGGCATGAGTGTCGCCCATCGGGCCGGCATCATCCACCGGGACCTCAAACCGGCAAACGTGTTGCTGAACGAGCACGACCTGGTGAAGATCGTGGACTTCGGCGTGGCCGCGGCCGGCCGGTCGGGGGATCCGCGGCTGACGGCCTCGGGTCTGGTCGTCGGGACCCCGAGCTACATGGCGCCGGAGCAGGCCCAGGGCGGGGCGGTTGACCCCAGGACCGACATCTACAGCCTGGGTGTCATCATGTACGAGATGCTGACGGGCCGGCCGCCCTACTCCGGCCCGGACCCCATGTCCATCCTGGTCCAGCACGTCCAGGGCAAGGCCACCCCCCCGAGGCAGGTCAATGCCGGGCTGTCCACCGCCCTGGAGGCGACGATTCTCAAGGCGATGGCGCTCACGCCCGGGGAGCGCCACCAGAGCATGGAGGAGTTAGGGGAGGCCCTGGGTGCCCTGATCGATAGCGAGGGTTCGTGATGGCGCGCCTCGATGCCTTTCTGCAACTCGGCAAGGAGCAGGGTTGCTCGGATATCCACCTTGCGGTGGGTATTCCACCGATGCTGCGCATGCACGGGGAGCTGCTGCCCGTCAAGTACCGGGAGCTGGGAGACGGCGAACTGCAGGGCCTGCTCGACGAGATCCTAACCGAGCCGCAGCGGGCCACCTTTGCCTCGGGGAAGGACTTGGACTTTTCGTATTCGGATCAAAAGGTAGGGAGATTCCGGGTCAACCTGTTCCGGAAACTGGGAGGTATCGGGGCAAGTTTCCGCGTGATCCCATCCCAGATCCCCAGCCTGGACAGCTTGGGCCTTCCGCCCGTCGTGAAAAGCCTCACGCGCCACCATCAGGGGCTGATCCTGGTCACCGGCGCCTCCGGAACGGGGAAGTCCACAACCCTGGCCGCGATGATCGATCACCTGAACAGCACCCGGCGGCTCAACATCCTCACGCTGGAGGATCCCGTCGAGTTCGTGCATCGGAGCAAGATGAGTCTGGTTGTCCAGCGCGAGGTGGGCACGCATGTGAGCGGTTTTGCCGAGGGCGTGCGGGCGGCGCTGCGCGAGGATCCAGACATCATCCTGGTGGGGGAGCTCAGGGATACCGAGACCATCACCCTAGCCATGATGGCGGCGGAGACCGGTCATCTGGTCCTGAGCACGCTGCACACCACGAGCGCGGTCAAGACCCTGGACCGTATTCTCGACGCCATGCCCGTTGAGCAGAGGGCCCAGGGGGCCATGTTTCTGGCTCAGGCCGTGCGCGGCGTCGTGAGCCAGGTGCTGGTGCGGACCGCGGACGGGCGGGGAAGAAAGGCGGCCGTCGAGGTCCTGGTCATGACCCCTGCCATCGCAAATCTCATCGTGTCCGGCAAGGTCTTTCAGATCCCCTCGATGATTCAGACCGGCAGAGACCAGGGCATGCAAGTGATGGATCAGGCGCTGCTCGATGGGTTGCAGAAGAAGGAACTGGACCCGGATGACGCCTTCCGCTGCGCGAACGACAAGCGGCCGTTCCAGCGTTTCGTCACCGATCCCAATCTGCTGCCTCGGGTCAACTTGGTGGGAGGCCCCTCTCCGCGGCGAGGGGTGACGTGAATCGCATCAATACGTTCCTGGAGCTGGTCGTCAACCAGAACGGGTCCGACCTCCATCTGGTGGCCGGGAACCCCCCCCGGATCCGGCTGTATGGGGATTTGTTTCCCGTCAAATACCGGGAGCTCAGCAGCGAAGAGATCGCCGACCTCATCTACGAGACGATGCCCGAGGCGGTGCGGATGGCCTTTCACTCCCGCTACGGCCTGGACTACGCCTACGCGGTCCCCGGGCTCGGCCGGTTTCGCGTCAACGCCTTCCGCCACCTGGGGGGCCTCGGGGCGGTGTTCCGCGCCATCCCGTCGATCATCCTGTCCCTGGATGCGCTCAACATGCCCCCCGTCCTCAAGACCTTCTGCAAGCAGAGGAAAGGGCTCATCCTGGTGACCGGACCGACGGGGTCCGGCAAATCGACAACGCTCGCCGCGATGATCGACTTCATCAACGAGGACCGCAAGGAGCACATCATCACCATCGAGGATCCGGTCGAGTTCATCCACCCGCGGAAGAAGTGTCTCATCAGCCAGCGGGAGATCGGCCTGAATGCGGAGAGCTTCGCCGGGGCGCTGCGGTCCAGCCTGCGCGAAGACGCCAATGTCGTCCTGGTGGGCGAGCTGCGGGACCTCGAGACCATCGGTCTGGCCGTCACCGCGGCCGAGACCGGCATCCTGGTGCTGGCCAGCCTCCACACCAGCGGCGCCGCCACCACCGTCGATCGGATGGTCAACGTGTTCCCGGCGGGGGAGCACTTCCTCATCAGGAGCATGCTCTCCACGTCGCTCTGCGGCGTGGTATCCCAACACCTGATCCGCCGCGCCGACGGCAAGGGGAGGCTCCCGACCGTCGAGGTCCTGGTGAATAACCCCGCGGTGGCCAATATCCTCCGGGAGGGCAAGACCGATCTCCTGACGAGCGTGATCCAGGCCGGGGCGCTCGTGGGCATGCAGACCCTCGACAACTCGCTGCGTCACCTGGTGGACGCAAAACTCATCAGCGGCAACGAAGCCTACCGGAGGGCATCCAACAAATCCGCCTTCGAGCAGTACCGCGAGCAGGACGAAGAGCCCGCCTGACCGAGCGCAAGCCTTGCAGGTCCCCATGCACTTCCCGCCTTCAGGTTCGTTCCCCTCTTGGAATCGCCCAAGTCATCCGCATTGCTAGCCGACAAGGGAACTCAAAAGGTTATGGATCAGGAGGACACGCCTCCTGTTTTTTAAGGCGGAAGGTACGCCTCTTGCTCAAAGCCGCGTGGGAGCGCCAGCTTGGTGCAGGGCGTAGCCTGGAAACGGCTCCACCGGAAGGCGTGGCGCTCCCTCAACGCAGGAGAGGCGCCATGCCCCCGAATGGAGTTCACGCCATAGGCTCAAGCACCGATGAGGAGCGTCTGGCCGACGGCGGCGGGTCAGCGACAGCAGGGCCACCCGGGGACAAAGTTCGAACGCTGATAATCGTCGCGCAAGACCGCCCGGATCTCTGGGCCCGTCTGACACAAGATTTCTCAGGGGTCGAGACGGTAAAGGTCCTCCTGGACCGGCGGCGGCCCGTCCCAACGCATGACTCGGAGCGGTGTGAAGCTGACCGCCGCCGCCCGGTGAGTATTGAGACCGATCTTCGCTACCGCCAATATGTGATCGTCCGCGCGCACGGAGGAAGGGTCCCGGGTTAAGGGCCCGGGCCGGGCTCGGCCCCGCCGGATTGAGTGGAACTGTCCGGAGACGGCACCGGAGGCTTGCCGGCCGCCAGACGCCTGACCGAGGTTGTCCACAGCCAGTTCACAGGATACCCACGCGAAAATCCGTCTTGTTCACAAGAAAAACGGCCCTATCAACAGGTTGTACTCTTGCGCTTCCGGAAGCGGGAGAGATAGCATCAAAACCTACTGCCGTGCCGGCAGGAATTGCCAGCACCCACTCGGCAGCAGCAAGATATCCACGGCTCGAATTGCTTGACTCCCACTCGACACAAAAGGAGGCCCTATGCCAGCGGACAGCGGCTCGCCGGACGCGCCGCCGACCGGGAGGGATCGAGCCCTGGTAGTCGTGGCGCGGGATCGGCCCGAGGTCTGGCAATCCCTGACGCGACAGTTCGCGGGAAACGCGGACGTGCAGGTCCTTCTCGATCGGCGGCAGTGTGATCGGCGGCAGGGTGATCGGCGGCAGCAGAGCAGGACGCATGCGCTGGACCGGCGGTGCAGGGACCGCCGCCGCCCGCCGCGCATCGAGACGGATGTCCGCGCCCGGCACTATGTGATCGTTCGCCCGCAGCAACGCACGGTTCAAGCCTGACTGCCTGCTTCCCGCGAAGCCTCTTTCTTGGTATCAGGAGGCTCACATCACCGGCCTGACCCCAACGGGAAATGCGTCTGGCTCGACTTGCGTGCTACGTTTTGCTGACCGCACCTGACACTTCTGCCAGCCCTACGACGCCGCTCGGGAACGGGAGCAGGGACGGTCGAATCGGGAACTCTGAATTGACTAGCACCTCGGCCTTCGGGACAAGCCCCGGCCGGTCGAGCACATTCAGCAGCGCTTCGAGTTCGAAGGACTGGGCCGGCACAACCTCTCCCAGCGGGACCGCTTGCTTGCTTCGCATGACCTTAGCCCCCCCAGCCTCCGTGTTCCCCTGCCCTGCGCTCCTCCGTCCCCCGCCACACCTTGCAGACTCAGCCGGATGGTTCACGGTCCGGGGTGTCCCTCGCGGCCCGGAGGGTCTCCAGGGCCGCCGCCAGCGCGGTCTGCTGCGCGGGCGTGAGCCCGGTGAAGACAAGGCCGCTCTGGTAGTAGCCGTGCTGGTCGCCCTCCAGGGTGTGCTCGCCCTTGTGGAGCTGGGTCCACACCAGCCGGCCGGTGAGCCGGAGCCGCCCGAGGGCGCGGGGCAGGTCCACGAAGCACACGAGCCCCTCGTGCAGGTGCTCGCGGTGCTCGATGCGGGCCCCGGCGGCGCTGAGGTCCAGGAGATGGACCTGCCGGAGTTCCAGCTCGACGCCGCCGAGGCGGCGGGGGACAAAGAGCCGTGCGACGCGCCGACGCTCGGGCATCTCAGTCATGGCCCGCTCCCCCCTCCGGTTTCGCCGGACCTCGGGTCCGGCCGCGCGTGCCGCTGCCGGAGGGCCCGGACCTGGACCAGGGCCTGCTCCAGGTTGTCCTCAATCCTCTCTAGGGCGTGGTCCCGGTGCCCCGGCCGCGCCGCCCCCCGGCACGTGTTCGCGCCCAAGGGCCGGGGGGTGTTTGGGCGTGCGCTCCGCTTCACCGAAGGGGGAGTTCCTCGTCCATGAGCCTCGCAGGCGACCGGTCCTCGATCAGGGCTAGCTGATGGCTGACGGCTAACGGGCTAGCCCCTCAGTGGGCCCGGGCCAGCTCGTCCTCGATCAGGCTGACGAAGCGCTCCAGCGGCTGAGCGCCCGAGAGCAGCCGCCCATTGATGAAAAATGCCGGGGTGCCGGTCACGTCGGCGCGGGTCCCCTCGTCAATGTCTTTCTGGACCGCCGCCTGGTACTTCCCGCTGCTCACGCACTGTTCAAAGCTCGCGAGGTCCAGCCCCACCTCCTTGGCGTACGCCTTGAGTTGCTCCGGGCTGGCCTTGGGCGCGGTCTCGTAGAGCTTGTCGTGATAGGCCCAGAACTTCCCCTGCTCTGCGGCGCACCGGGCCGCCTCGTGCGCCTTCCGCGCCGCCGGGTGCAGTTGGTCAATGGGGAAGTCCCGGTGGACCAGCTTCACACTGTCGCTGTATCGGGACAGGATCTCGGCCAGTGTCAACTGGGCCCGCTTGCAGAAGGGGCAGTGGAAGTCCTCGAACTTCACGATCGTCACCCGGGCCGTTGCCGCCCCTTTAAAGAGCGGCCCGTCCGAAGACACCTGGACCCGGAAGACGGGCGGGGTCTTCAGGTGGACAATCACCTTGGCCTGGGAGCGGAGCGATTGGAGGAACGCCTCCCGCTGGGCGGCTAGCTTCTGGTTCTGAAGCTGGGCCCGGACCTGCTCCCGGAGGGTGGCCCCATCCCCCGGGAACCGGGCCTTATTCGCCTGGTAGAAGGCTTCGATCTCCTGCTCCGTGACCAGCCCGACCTTCGACGTCACCTCCGCGTCCAAAAGCGCCTCGACCGAGACCCCGCGTTTCGCCGCCTCTCGGGTCAGGAGCCGCTGATTGATCAGCGCCTGCACCCTCTGGCGCTTCAGCCTGTAGATCTGTTCATTCAGCTTGGCCAGCGGGGCGCCGATGTCCTTCTCCACCTCCTCGTTGGTGATCCCCACCCCGTCCACTTCGGCCAGCGGTTCGCTCTCCGCGGTCGCCTGGCCCGGCACGGGCAGGGCCAACACAAGCAGGAGCGCGAGGGCCCAGAGGATCGCTATCGTGGACATGCGTCGTTCCTTCATGTCTCTTTGAGCTCCTTTCATTGGTGGCCCGGGATCCTGCCTCCCTCCGGCGCGAGCAGCAGGCCGGCAGGGCGGGCTCGGCCGCGCTGCCGGGTGAGGGGGTTCAGGCCGCGGCCCGACTCCTCTGAATTGCAGGTGAAGACCCCAGGCCCCGTCACCGAGTTCCCCCTGTTGTCTTTGCGGTCGATGACGAACCCGCGCTGAGCGAACTGCCGGTGGATCTGCTCCAGGGCGACGTAGCGATCCGACGTCGAACGGCCGAGCGATTCCGTCGCGGTGAAGACCTGGCTGTTCGCCGCGGCGTGGATGGCCCTCCCGCTCTGGCTGGACACACAGCTCGGGTCGATGAACGACTCGCCGATG
>Ga0209640_10006103_pt1 | contig 10546 bp, 11 predicted proteins | sample RifCSP10_1_FD_184018 | JGI IMG/M metagenome (GOLD analysis project Ga0209640, IMG submission 184018) | Soil microbial communities from Rifle, Colorado - Rifle CSP2_sed 10_1 (SPAdes) (version 2) | ecosystem: Environmental > Terrestrial > Deep subsurface > Rock core/Sediment | place: Rifle...
GGAAATCCCGGGGTTCCACAGAAGGCGTCAAGATGGGGTTCAGGAGGTCCCCGGTTCAAGCTTGCCGTGTAACGGAGCGAAGCGACTGGTACACGGTCCGGGCGGCCCGACCATCGATAAACGCGGCTTCGTGGCTGTCGTGGCTACGTGGCTGGCGGAAGACCGAGTAGCCGATATCGGCCGTAGTCCCCGAAGCCACCTAGCCGCGTAGCCGCGGCTACCGTCCCGACAGCACGTAGTCCCGCAGGCGGTTCCGCATGCGGGTCGCGTCGTCCAACTCATCGGCCGCGGTGAAGATGGAGATCAGGGTGCGCCTGGAGGACAGTGAGTAGCAGATCAGCCAGGCCGAAACCGGGCCGTCGGACGCCGCCACCGCGGTCGGATCGCGCTGGATGTCCGTGTACCCGGCGGCCCGCAACGCGTTGACGCTTCGGGTCACACACGTGGCCACCGTAATGTCGAGCGTGCGCTGGGACCAGGCCGTCGACGGGCCCGCCCAGACTTCCGTCGCGATGACGAGGATCGAGAGCGCAGACAGCACGAGCACACTGATGATCCTGCGGGGTTTGACACGATGCACAGGAGGCCTCCTCACCTGAAATTCCTCGTGCAGTTCGCCCGCGGCTACCGGTCTCCTGCCGCGACGAGCAGGTCGCCGGTTCCCAGGATAAACGAGAAGGCAGGCCGCCCCGCGGTTTGAGTCGAACACGTCTGTCACACGGGGCACGAATATGGAGCGGTCTCGTTTCAGGGAGGGTTCAGATGTCGGAACAGAACAAAGCGATCGTCCGCCGGCTCTTCGAGGGAATCAGCCAGGGACATGACGCGGTCATTGAGGAGCTGGTGGCCCCGGATTTCGCCGCGAAGGAAGCGGGCGAGATGCGGATGATGGGGGCCGAAGGGTTCAGGGAAGTCGTGGCGACCTACCGGAGCGCATTTCCCGACATGCGGTTCACGATCGAGGACCTGATCGCCGAAGGCGACAAGGTGGTCGTGTGGTCGACATTTACCGGCACGCACCAGGGGCCGCTGGGAGAACTCCCTCCCACCGGGAAATCCGTGGCGGTGAAGGATGTCGACATGTACCGAGTGCGAGATGGGAAGGTCGTCGAAGGGTGGACGAATTTTGACCAGTGGGGCTTGATGAAGCAACTCGGCGTGGTTGGCGCCGAGGGCGGCGAAGAAGGTTAGGCAAGTCGGAAGAGGCGACATGATTCGTCGGCGTGCGGTTGCGGCGGTTATCACCGCGCTGTTGGGGGTCCTCATCGGTCCGGTATCGGCGCAGGAGTCGCCGGACGCGGCGGCGACCTGCATCGGCAGATCGGGCCCGGTGACGGCGACGGTAGGCATTCACCGGTTGCCCGCGGCGGTCGAGATCGACCTCCTGCTCGTCAACCAGGGACCGGGGACGGTCCAGTTCGACCCGTCGAAGGCCGTGCTGCGGACCGCCGAGTCGACGGCGGCCCCGTGGTCGGCCGCGGAAACCAAGCGCGCGCATCGGGACTGGGGAGCCTACATTCTGGCGGGCGGGATATTTCCAATGCTGCTGCCGCTCCCGCTGATCGCGCAACTCAACTTCAACCGCTACGTCGACTCCCGCGCGTTCCGCGCCGCGGAGGTCCAGCCGGGGCAGACGGCGAGGGGATCGCTCTTCTTTCCCCTTCCGCCCGACCGCCAGACTCGGGCCGTCCTCGAACTCGGCGGACCGGTCCCGGCATCGGGAGGGTCACGGCCGCTGAAAATGTACTGCGGCCTCCCGCGGGATGAGTCCCCCGGCGCGCCGCAGGTTCCAACCCTGACGGTGTCTGTGGACGCCACCGGGCGGTCCGGAGCCGCCGAAGTTCGGGTGGATACGGTCGAGTTCTCCGCGGACTACACGGCGGTTGAACTGTCGATCTCGAACCGCTCCGAGACGAGCGCGGAGATCTTCATGGCGATGGTCAATGCCTCGCTCCGCGACAGTGAAGGACTCGTCTACACGCAGCGGTCCATCCGCAGCCAATTCGTCGATCGAATCCCGGCCAGATCGAGTGTCTTCGCGCGCCTGGTGTTCGCCGCGATGCCGCGAACGACCACGGCGGCCTCGCTCAGGATCCCTGGGGTGTGGTTCGGTCCGGAGAACTCTGTGGACGTGACCGTCGACCTGAAGTTTTAGGCGCCGAGCGCCGCCGGCCCCCGGGTTCGCCTGCCCTCGACCATCCGCCTCACCAGGCGTGTGGCAATCTCCCTGCCAAAGTAGGCCCCCAAAGGAGAAGCGGGCAACCGGCAGAGGCCTGTTGCCCGCTGTTGGCGAGGCAGGCGGCACGGCGAGGCCGCCACAGGTGGAGTTACCCTGTCCGGCGCCGGGCTAAACATCCGCCGGGGGAAATTTTTCGCACCGGGCGAACTACTCCGGGGGACGTCCCGACCTTCAGGAGGCGGCGGCAGGATGAACCATCCGATCACCGTGACTGTGAATCAGCGCGTGCACCAGCACAGCGTGGAACCCCGTCTGCTGCTCGTGTACTTCCTCAGGGAGACGCTGGGTCTGACCGGCACCCACGTCGGCTGTGACACCACCAGCTGCGGCGCATGCACGATCCTGCTCGATGGCCAGGCCGTCAAATCGTGCACCGTGCTCGCGGTACAGGCCGACGGCAGTGAGATCCTGACCGTGGAGGGGCTGGCCCGTGACGGCGCCCTCCATCCCATCCAGGAAGGGTTCTGGGAGGAGCATGGCCTGCAGTGCGGGTTCTGCACGCCGGGGATGATGCTCACCGCGCTCCAACTGCTGGCACGGACCCCCGACCCCACGGACAGGCAGATTCGGCATGCGCTCGACGGGAATCTCTGCCGCTGCACCGGATACCAGCACATCGTCAACTCAGTTCGCTACGCGGCCCGCAAACTGCGGGATGCGGACCCGCCGGAGAGTCAATGATCCCCGCCGCATTTGAGTACCACCGCCCATCGACGCTGGACGAGGCGTTGAAACTGCTCGCCGATCTTCCCGATGCGAAGGTGCTGGCGGGCGGCCACAGTCTGCTGCCCCTGATGAAGCTCCGTCTGGCGAGCCCGGCCCACCTCATTGATCTCGGCCGGATGCCCGCCCTCCGGTACATCAGGCGGGAGGGAGATACCGTTGCGCTCGGCGCCATGACCACGCACTGGATGGTGGAGTCGTCCGACCTGGTTGGCCGCACCGTCCCGCTGCTGGCCGAGGCCGCATCAACGGTGGGTGACGTGCAGGTCCGCAATGTCGGGACCATCGGGGGCAGCCTGGCCCACGCCGACCCCGCCGCCGACTATCCGGCCGCGCTCCTGGCGTTGGGCGCCTCGATGGTCGCGCAGAGTCCTCGTGGCCGGCGGACGATCGAGGCCACGGCTTTCTTCACCGGGCTGTTCGCCACGGCGCTGGCGCCCGATGAGCTGCTGGTGGAAATTCGGGTGCCCGTCCAGCGCGGCAGCGGCGCCTACATGAAGTTCCCGCATCCGGCGTCTGGATTTGCCGTCGTCGGCGTGGCCGTGTCGGCCGTGGTGGCGGGCGGGCGTTTCGGAGACGTGCGCGTGGGTCTGACCGGGGTCGGGTCCGTCCCCTATCGGGCGGGAGGCGTCGAGTCCGCACTCGCCGGTCAGCCGGCATCGCCCGAAGCGATCGCGGCGGCCGCCGAGCATGCCCCGGACGGAGTCGACGTCAACGACGATCTGTTCGCGCCCGCAGACTATCGGGCGCACCTGGCGCGGGTGTACACCAAGCGCGCGCTGCTGCTGGCCGTCGAGCGAGCGGGCTAAGGAGACGATGATGAGCATGGAGACCCGGGACGACCTGATCGGGACCCTGGCGGGATTGACGCTGTTTGCCGATCTGAGCCGGCCCCAGCTCGAGGCCGTGGTGCACCTGCTGGAGGACGAGTATTTCGCCGAAGGCCAGCGGATCCTGCGCCAGGGTTTCAGCGGGAGCAACCTGTACTTCATCGTGGAAGGCGAAGCCGGCGTGGTCATCAACGGCACGCAGCGCAGCAAACTCGGGAAGGGAGATTTCTTCGGCGAGGTCTCCGTGCTGCTGGGTGAGCCGCCGATCGCCGACGTCGTCGCGCTGCGGCCGCTGCGCTGTCTGGTGCTGCCCGGCCCGGATCTGGAGTCGTTCCTCCTCGCCTACCCGCACGTCACCTACCGGATGCTCCAGGCGGAGGCCCTCCGCTTACGCAACGCCAGCCAGTGGCGATGAGGGGCCGCCGGGCATCACGTCGCGACTCGCCTCGGGCGCCGGCCCGGTCACGCCCCGGACCACGCGCGGCCAAGACTCGTGCGCCCGCCAAACCGTTTCCCCCCGGCGAGTATCCGATTGTCATCGTGGGCAGCGGTCCCGGCGGGCTCCAAATGAGTTACTTCCTCTCCGCGCTGGGTCTTCGCCATGCGATGATCTCGGCCGATCCGGGGCCGGGCGGCATGTTCAGGCAATTTCCGCTGTTCCAGAAGCTGAACAGCTGGTCGAAGCCGTATCCGCCCGTGGCGCCGACCTCCCGGCACTACGCCTGGTACGACTGGAACAGTCTGCTGGCCGATGACGCGGCCCAGCACGTGCTGGTGCCCGAGTTCATGGACGGAAGCACGTACTTCCCGACGCGGGAACAGATGGAGCTGGGCCTGGTCACATTCGCGGAGCGCGCCGCGATCGCGGTCCGCTACGGCTGCCGCTGGGAATCCACCCGCCGAGCCGAGGGTGGGGGCCTCGTCCTTGGGACCTCCGACGGTGAGTACGCCTGCCGGGTGGCGATCTTCGCGGTTGGGATGGCGGAGCCGTGGAAACCGGTCGTGCCGGGCATCGACATGGTCCCGCACTACGCCGAAGCGAAGATCTCGCGCCAGTACGCCGGCCGCACCGTCTTCATCTTGGGGAAGCGGACCTCCGCGTTTGAGATGGCCGACGCGATACTCCCGTGGGCCCGGCAGATCGTCCTGCTGTCTCCCCGGCCGCCCCTGCTGTCCATCAACACGCGGTCGACGGCCGGCGTGAGGGCGCGGTATCTCCTCCCCTATGAAGACTACGTCCTGGGGGGCGGCGTGTTTGCGATCGACGCGGCGGTGAGCCGGATCGAGCGGGCGGCGGCAGGCTACCGGATCTATGCGTCCGGGACGACGCGGCCGGGTGACTTCATCTTCGACGTCGATCTCGTGCTCGCCGCCACGGGGTGGACGACGCCGCTGGGCGACCTGCGCACCCTCGGGCTGGCCACGTTCGCGCAGGACCGGATTCCGGCGCTGACGCCGTTTTGGGAGAGCACCACCGTCCCGGGCATCTTTTTTGCCGGCGCGACGACGCAGGGGGCGGTGGGATTGCGCAAGTACGGCATCCCCAGCAACTCCGGCGGGGTGGGGGGATTCCGGCACAATGCCCGGGTGCTGGCCGCCTACCTCGGCCGCAGACACTTCGGTCTGGACCTGCCGAAACCGCGCGTCTCGCCGGACCGCGTTGTCCCATACCTGCTGTCCGAAGCGAGTACGGCGGCCGAATTGTGGAACCAGCGGTCCTATCTGGCCCGCGTGGTGAGTTTCGATGCCTCTGACGGCATCCGCGATGACGGGATTCTCCCGCTGCAGTTCTTCGTCGACTCCCCCGGTGCCGACGCGGCCGCGGTGGTGTTGGAGACGGATCAGAGTGGCGACAACCATCCGGCGGTCTACGTGCGGCGCGGCAACCAGGTCAGCGAGCACGCCCTGGACGGCGATCCGCTGCTGAACTTTCAGTCGCCCCGGCACGCGGAGCAGCTGAGCGCGCTGTTGAAGGGTCTTCTCTAGTGCCGGTGTTGTTCGCTCGTCGATCTGAGGCGGTGGACGACTTCGCGCATGATCTGCAGCGTTACCTTGGGATTCTTCTCGAGCAGTTTGGTGAACTCCCACGAGGCCAGCGCCAGGCAGGTTGTTGGTTCTTCCGTGAGCACGTGCGCCATCCGCGGTGACTGATCGAGAACGGAGAGTTCTCCAAAGAAATCGCCCGGCCCCAGCGTGTTGAGCGTCTCGCTGCCGCGGATGACCCGGGCCCGGCCGGCCACGATGAGGTAGAATCCCGTGCCGATCTGTCCCTGGCGGACGATGTACCGGCCCGCAGGGAACTCGATGACCTCGGCCCGGTCGGCCACGGCCCCGAGCGCCCTCGGTCCAAGCCCCGAGAACAGGGAGACGCCGCGCAGCCACTTGACCTTCTCCGCCCGTGTCATCGCCATGATCGTCACCGCTCTCTATGAACGTTCGGGTCGCACGCGCAGATTCCCGCGGCGGCCCTCCACCAGCCCCATCCCCATCGCGCTTGCGCCTTGCACCGACCGCCTGCCTGGAACTGAAGGAGGTCGCCGACATCCGGTCAAATAGGCCAGGGAGGTATCCTCCGGGGAGGTGGCGGGAGCATGGCTGACGAGCATGGCAGCAAGTGGGTTCAGGTTTCGGAGAATCGCTGGCGGCGCGTCTCGCGCCGCGAGTTTCTCAAACTTACGGCCGGGGCCGCGGCGGGCGCGGGCCTGGCGGCGGGCAGTTTTGGATCCCTCCTGACCTCGTTTGTCAAAGCGCAGCCGCGCGCGCTGCGCATCATGACGTGGGCGCACTTCGTCCCCTGGGCGTACCACCCCTGGTTCGACAACTTCGCGAGGGAGTGGGGGCGGAGCAAGGGGATCGAGGTCACGATCGACCGCGTCAGTTTCGCCGACATCGTCCCGCGGGCGACGGCCGAAGTGGCGGCGCAACAGGGGCACGACATGTACTTCTTCATCTCTCCGCCTTCCCAGTTTGAGCAGCAGGTCCTCGACCTGGCGGATGTCAACGGCGACGCGGCGCGGCGCTACGGCCCGATCCTCCCGGTGGTGCGCGACAGTACCTACAACCCGCACACGCGGAAGTGGTTCGGGTTCTCCGACAACTGGGTTCCAGACCCGGGCGACTATCTGAAGAGTGCCTGGTCTGCGGTTGGGTACACGCAGGGGCCGAAGACGTGGGAGGACCTGCTCACCGCCGGCCGGCGGATCAAGGAGAGGTTTCCCAACATTCAGATCCCCATCGGCGTCGGGTACTCGCAAGACATCGACTCCAACATGGCGACGCGGGCGATACTCTGGTCGTTCGGCGCGTCCGTCCAGGACAAAGATTCAAACGTCGTGCTCAACTCTGAAGAGACAGTCAAGGCGGTGGAGTGGGGAGTCCGGCTCTTCCGCGAGGTGATGACACCGGCCGTGATGAGCTGGAACGCCGCCTCCAACAACCAGGCGCTGGAAGCGGGAGCCACCTCGTATATCCTCAACTCGATTTCCGCGTACCGGTCCGCGCAGTTCCGGCGGCTGCCGATTGCCGCCGACATCAACTTCGTCCCCGCACTGAGGGGTCCAGTCCGCGCCCTGGCCGCCACGCACGTCATGGGCGTGTGGGTCATCTGGAGGTTCGGGCGTGCGCCAGATCTGGCGAAGGAGTTCCTACTCCACCTGACCGACAACGCGCGCGCGTCAACCCTGGGCAGCGAACTGTACAACTTCCCGGCCTACATGGGGGCTGCGGCCGAGAAATCCACTCCGGTGGCGCAGAAACCGGCCGAGGGGCTGAGATGGATCCAGAGCCAGGTGCGCAGAGACCGTTTCGGGTCACTCCCTCCGGACAAACTGAAAGTGTTGGCTGATTCCCTGAACTGGTCGGCCAACATCGGCTGGCCCGGGGTGGCCAACCCCGCCGAAGGCGAGATCTTCGACACCAGCGTCACCGCCGACATGTTCGGCAAGGCGGCGACGGGACAGTCAACACCGAAGCAGGCCGTCGAAGAGGCCAGCCGCCGTGCGAAGGACATTTACGCGAAGTGGCGGCGCGCCGGTCTCGTGGGGGGCGGCAGCAAGGATCGTTGAGGCTCTCGGGACCACTACGAGCTGGTGAGCAGGGGAGCAGGGGACACGGTGCTCCCCTGTTGCCATGTTCCACTGATGGGGACGGCGATGGCATACGTTGAGACCAAAGATCTGCGCAAGGCGTTCGGCGACGTGGTCGCCGTCGATGGAGTCAGCCTCTCCGTCGGAGAGGGGGAACTCCTCGTGCTCCTCGGCCCGTCCGGGTGCGGCAAGACCACGCTGATGCGGATGATTGCCGGACTGGAGACGCCCACGTCGGGGGAGATCTGGATCGCCGGCGAGCGCGTCGACGTCGATGTGCCGCCGCGGGCGCGCGGGATCGCGATGGTGTTCCAGAGTTACGCGTTGTACCCGCACAAGACCGCCTATAAGAACATCGCGTTCCCCCTGGAAGCCATGGCGACGCCCCCGGCGCAGGTCCGCGAGCGGGTCGCCATCGGCGCCAGACGGTTCGGCATCGAGCGGCTGCTCAGCCGCTTTCCCCGCCAGCTCTCCGGCGGGGAGCGGCAGCGCGTGGCCCTCGCCCGGGCGGTGGTGCGCGATCCCAAGGTGTTCTTGTTCGACGAACCGCTGTCCAACCTCGACGCGCAGCTGCGGGCCCTGGCCCGCTATGAACTGCGGGAGTTTCAACGTCAGATCGGTACGACCACGATCTACGTGACCCACGACCAGGTCGAAGCGATGGGGCTGGGCGACCGCATCGCGGTCATGGACAAAGGCAAGGTGCGGCAGGTCGGGACGCCGCAGGACGTGTACGATTACCCCACCGACACGTTTGTCGCCACGTTCCTCGGGTCGCCGCCGATGAATCTGGTCGAACACGATGAACAGACGCTGTATGGATTCCGACCGGAGCACCTGCTCCCGCGGGCGGCGTTTGCCCAGGAGGAGGACGTGGTCATTTATCACCTGCGGGTGCGGCAGGTCGAGCATCTGGGCGCCGATCGGCTGATCTACGGTCACCTGGAGGAAGAGACGCGGGCGGACCAGCCCGTGATCGCGGCGCTCCCGGTGACGATCCCGACGCCGGTCGCAGAGGACCAGGTCTACGAGTTCGCGGTGCCCGCCCGAGCCATGCGGTACTTCGACCGGACCACGGGACTGAGGCGACTCGATGGCGCTGCCTGAACAGGCACCGGCGGCGGCACGGCCTGCGCCGCTCGCCCTGCGCCGGGCCACGCTGGCCGACCGCGAAGGGGCGTTGGGTCGGCTCCTGATGGCGCCTGCGTTCCTGTACGTCATCTTGCTGGTGGGCATTCCGTTCGTGCTGGCGATTTTGCTCAGTTTCAGCGGGGCGCGATCGGGGAGCCTCGCGTTCTCCTGGGTCGGTCTCTATCACTTTGCCACGATCATCCGGGATGATCAGTTCCAGCGGACCCTCGTCAACACCCTGATCTTCACGGTGGTCTCGCAGATCCTGGTTATGATCCTGGCCACCACCGCGGCCAACGTGCTGGAAGCGGCCTTCGTCGGCAAGCGCGCCGTGCGGATGGTGCTGCTGCTCCCCTGGGCCGTACCGGTCTCGCTGGCGACGATGGCCTGGGCGTGGATTTTCGACTCAACGTTCAGCGTCATCAACTGGACGCTGCGCGCGGGAGGGTTGATGAAGGGCTGGATCTACTGGCTCGGCGACACCGAACTGGCGATGGCGGCCATCATCATCATCCATGTCTGGCGGATGTTCCCCTTTGCCACCGTAGTCCTGCTGGCCGGCCTGACAGCCATCCCCACAGAAATCCGGGAAGCGGCGGTCATCGACGGGGCGTCCTTCTGGCGCCGGCTCTTCCAGGTCAACTTACCGCTGCTGCTACCCGTCGTCGCCGTCGCGGTCCTCTTCGGCGTCGTCTTCACCTCGACGGACCTGAGCGTCGTCTACCTGCTTACGCGCGGCGGCCCGTACAACAGTACACATGTCCTGTCCAGCCTGGCGTTCCAGCGGGGAATTCTGGGAGGCGACCTCGGCCAGGGCGCGGCGATCGCCCTGTTCCTGCTGCCCGCGCTCGTCCTTGTCGCCATCGGGCTGCTCCGTCTGGCGCGGCGGTCGGAGGTCGGCGGATGAGGCCGCGGCGGGTGGTCGTGATCCTGAAGCGGATCGCCCTCTACGCCACGGCCGGGTTCTTCACGCTCCTGTCGATCTTCCCGTTCTACTGGATGCTCGTGACCGCGTTCAAAGAGGATAACGATCTGTACGTCGCGGGGACCGTCCGGGACCACATTCCTTGGATTTTCAACGAACCTCCCACGCTCGAGCACTATCAATACTTGCTCGGCGACACGGCCTACCTGGTATGGGTGCGCAACACACTGCTGGTCGGGGCGGCTGTGGTCGTGATCACGCTGCTGCTGGCGGTCCCCGCCGGCTACGCGCTGGCGCGCTTGACGGGCCGGTGGGGAGAGCGACTGGGCATTGGGATCTTCCTGACATACCTGATCCCGCCGACCCTGCTGTTCATTCCATTCTCCCGCGTCGTGTCGGTGCTGGGACTGCAGAACTCCCTGTGGGCGCTGGTCTTGGTCTATCCGACGTTCACGATTCCTTTCTGCACCTGGCTGTTGATGGGATTCTTCCGGTCCATCCCGCGGGACATTGAGGAGCAGGCGATGATCGACGGGTACAGCCGTCTAGCCGCGATCCGGATCGTTGTGCTCCCGCTGGCCATGTCCGGCGTGCTCACCGCGGCATTCTTCTC
>Ga0209640_10006104_pt1 | contig 10545 bp, 7 predicted proteins | sample RifCSP10_1_FD_184018 | JGI IMG/M metagenome (GOLD analysis project Ga0209640, IMG submission 184018) | Soil microbial communities from Rifle, Colorado - Rifle CSP2_sed 10_1 (SPAdes) (version 2) | ecosystem: Environmental > Terrestrial > Deep subsurface > Rock core/Sediment | place: Rifle...
CCCCGTTCGCGTCGGCGGTCGCGCGGCTCACGGCCGCCTACGAGCGCTGCCGCTTCGGCGAGGGCGCGCTGTCGTCCGAAGAGGCGGCCGCGCTGGACGCCTCGCTCGCCGCCCTCCGCCGCCGGTAGCGCGCCGGGGGGGGCTTCGGTTACCGGCGGAGCCGCCGGTGGTCGACCATCAGTCAGCGATCCTGGACGATCTTGATGCCGGCGCGGGCGAGCGTTTCGGCGACGGCGTCGTTCCTGATGCCCGTCTGGATCCAGACGACCTTGGGGTGCGCGGCCAGGATGTCGGGCACGTGCTGTGGGATGTCGTGCGAGCGCCTGAAGATGTTGACCATGTCCACGGGCTGCGGGACATCGGCGAGCTTGCGGTACACCGGACGGCCCAGGATCTCGGTCGCGTCGGGGAAGTAGACGGGCACCGGCACGATGTCGTAGCCGGCGCGCGCCATGTACTCCGGCACGTAGAAGGCCGGCCGGTCCCGTTGGGCTTCGGTCTTGATGCCGAGGACGGCGATGCGCTTCGTCTCCGCGAGGACGGCGGCCACGCCCTCGCTCGTCTCCACCAGGTTCTCCCTCCAGTCGGCCATGGTGCGAGTGTACCAAAACAACATCCGTCCGCTGGACCGATCGCCTATACTCCATCGCAACCTGGATGGTGGAGGGCGACGTGAGCGATAGCGCAAGGGAAGACCAGGCTTCGGTGCCCCGGAGTCAAGTGTCCATGCCTGCCGCCCCGAATGCCACGCGACTCGAGGTTACGCGCACGACCCGCTTCGCTCAATTTCTTCGAGCGGCCGTCGCCATCAAGACGCAGACCGTCGTTGAGGTAAACAAGTACCCGGCGGTGGTGTGGTTTGCGAACCTGCCGTCGGGCACCACCGCCGTCCGGACACCGCTCCTTTCAGACACCTGGGATGCCGACGATGTGAGATGGCTGGTCGTGTCGCGCGTCACAGAGCCCGACGTGCCGAGGGCGCCGGAAGTCTGCAAGCCATGGCTCGAAGGCGTCGACTTGGAAACGCCTCAGAACTCTCCGGTCTTGAACGCCAGTCACGCCGGGACAAACGAGACGGGCGAAGAAGTGCAGCTGGAACCGACCAATGAGGCCCGAGAACAGTGGGAGGCCTATCTCGCCGAAAAGTGGGGGCCTTGGGCCGAACGGGCCGCAATTGCAAGACAGGTTCAACCCATCTATCAGAAGCTCTTCGCCGCTTATCAGGAGATGCAGGGTCGTGAGGACGCGTACAACTTATTTATCGGCGTAGGGTTGCTGCATGCTCGTAACGATCCGAATCAACCACTTCGCCGCCACCTGCTCTCATTCCCGGCGGAACTGAACTTCGACAGCAAGACGGGCACATTCACGGTTTCACCGGCAGCCGACTTCGATCACGCGCGGGTAGAACAAGACTTTTTGCCAGCGGGGAAGCGGGCGGTTCTTCAGAAAAAGATCGAGGAGATTGAGTCTGCACTCCATGATGTGGGATCGACCGTACAGAACCGGGCCGATCTCGACTCCATCATGTCGACCCTCGTGCACTCGCTGGATGCGGACTATAGCTACGTCGACGAGCTCGCGCCCCAAGATGCGGCCCCCGGCAAAGGGCGCTCTTCGTTTGCGCCAGCGCTCATCATGCGGCCCCGCAGCACAAGGTCGATTGACGAGCTACTCGCTCGAATCGAACGCGACAGCTCCGGCGACAGCCCGACCGTGCCCCTCGAGCAGACGTCGACGCCGTGGCGGCGACTTCTCGAGGACGAGAGAGTTTGGAATGGCACGGAGCCGCAGGAAATCCGATCATCGAACAAGACCACGCCGCAACGGGTCTACTTTCCACTGCCCAGCAACGAAGAGCAGTCGAGGATCGTGAAATACGCCAACGGTACGGCAGGCGTGGTCGTGCAGGGCCCGCCGGGCACAGGAAAGAGTCACACAATTGCTAACCTGATCTCGCACTACCTCGCAACTGGCAACCGCGTGCTCGTGACGGCGCAAACCGCGCAGGCGCTCGAAGTGCTGCGTGACAAGCTCCCCAAGGATCTACAGACACTATGCGTGAGCTTGCTCGGCGCTACCAGCGCCAGTGATAAGGAGCTTCAGCGGAGCGTCAAGGGCATTCTGTCCAAGCGTCAGGAAGTTGACGATCCCCGAACATACGAACGCGAGGCGGCACGCCTCGAAGCCGGGCTTCTCGAGAGCGAGGTGCGCCTGGTGTCGCTGGAGCGCATCCTGCACGACGCCCGGGTAGCCGAGACCGAGGAGCTCGAGCCGGTGACCGGATATCGCGGCACGCGCTCGGCTATAGCGCGACGCCTGAATGATGAGCGTCCGATGCTAGGGTGGATACAAGACGAGATCGCGTACGACGTCCTGTGCTCCATATATGCGTTTGGTTGGGAGCGACTCGGGCAGTATCACCGTTCCCTGGATGACGTCCTGAGGCGGCGGCTCGCAAAGGTATGCGTAGAGATTCCGTTCGACCGAGCGGCCGCCACAGAAGTGGTACAGCGCATCGCTGCATCCAGGGCCGCCATGCCACCCGATCCTGTCTTGACGGGTCCCCCACTTCCCGCAGGTATGGGCCCCGAAGCGCTGACTCCACTCGTAAGCTGGCTCGAGGGATTGCAAACAGCCGAACTTGAAGCTTCGCCAGAGAACAGGGCCTGGCTGTCCGACTTGCGCAGTTCAGTGCTCCGCAACGACCTGGCCAGCTGGCACGCGCTCCGTAGCGAAGCGGCAGTGGCACTAAACGCTCTTCCCGAGACCGTTGTCGCAGATACGCGAAAGGTCCGCATCAGCAACCGACGTACGGCAACCGAGGCGAGGCGCGACCTGGAACGGCTGTCAGCGTACTATCGCGCCGGCGGTAAGCGGCGAACGCTATGGGTATTCAAACGCGCGGTAGTGCGGGAGACAGAATGGATTGAACGGGGGGTGCAGCTCGAAGGTGCCCTCGTGCGCGCCCCGGCGGACGTAGGTCGCGCGTTGCGGGCGCTTGTTGGGTGGGCTTGTCTCGATGCAGCCTGGGAGGTCTGGGCGCGGTGGCCCACGGCGCGCGGGGGTTCTCCACCGCAGCAGGTCGCCACCCTCCGAAACCGGCTCCTGACCCTCGAGGCCGTCCTCGCACTGGGACCCGCGCGGGAATCGCTATCCGTACCGCTGCGGCAGTGGCTCACGATAGCCGCATCCAATGAGATGTGTACGGAGGATATGTTGCTGTCGTGCCGACGGCGGCTCGCGGAGGCGCTGCTCGCAAGCGCCCGAGCTGACAGGGACCTCCTTGTCACCAGCCTCGAGGTCGCGATTGGCAACTCGGACGTCGTGCCTGGCGCGCTGCAGCTTCGCGAAGCACTGCTGGCAGAAGACCTCGCGGCGGTGCGCGCCGCGCTCCTGAGCATCGACGAGGAAACGCAGCGGCGGGAGATGCATGCTCACTACCTGGAGTTCCTGGAAACCGTGGAACGGTCTGCGCCGAACCTTGCGCGTGCCATCGCCGGGGACGAGGGTACTGACAGATGGGGAGCGCGGTTTCTCAGCTTCGAGGCCGCATGGAGCCATCGGCGCGCGTCGGTGTGGCTGAAGCTGGTGCTTTCGAAGGAGGACATCGAGGTTACCGATCGAGCGACCCGGGACGAGCGTTCCCGCGCTCAGGATCTCCTGCGGAACATCGCGGTCGCGCGAGCGTGGAACGCCGCGCTCGAGCGAATTGACGACCGAACACGGGCTTCCCTCGTGGGCTGGACCCAGGCAGTGGCGAATATTCCGGCGACCGGGAAATCAGTCTTCCGTCGAAGGGCGGTCGCGCGCAGGTCCCTGGGGAAGTGCCTTGACGCAATTCCTGCGTGGGTCGTGTCTCTTGGCCGTCTGTACGAGACCATCGATGCGAGACCTGGCATGTTCGACATCGCGATCGTGGACGAAGCGTCGCAATGCTGGCTTGATTCGCTGGTCTTATTCTATCTGGCGAAGCAAATCATCATCGTTGGAGATGACAAGCAGATCTCTCCTACGGTAGTTGGCGTGACCAGTGGAGAGGTCGAGGAACTGGCGGAGGTATACCTCCCGGATCTCGAGCATCGTGGAGGTTTCACCATCGACTCGAGCCTTTTCGGTCATGCGCAACGATATCTGCCAGCTGGCGTGCCGCTGCAGGAGCACTTCCGTTGCGTGCCGGAAATCATCCGGTTCAGCAACGAGCTCTGCTACACCGATAGGCCTCTGATCCCACTAAGACAGTGCGGTAGGGATCGCCTGGAACCGCTGAAGATCACGTTTCTCCCCAGCGGGCTGCGGCACGGTGACATGAACGAGGTTGAGGCGAAAGCTGTCGTCGACGCCATCGTACACTGCAATGGCGACGACGCGTACGAGGAGGCCGACTTCGGCGTGATCTGCCTGCAGGGGGACGACCAGGCGCTGCGCATTCAGCAGCTGTTGCTGGAGCGCCTCGGGCCCGGTGTGTTCGAAAAGAGAAACTTGCGCTGCGGAAACCCCTATGCTTTCCAGGGCGATGAGCGAAACATCATCTTCCTGAGCATGGTGGCCGCCCCGAACGCAAATAACGCCCCGCTGACAACGCGCATGTACGAGCAGCGGTTCAACGTAGCTCTGAGCCGCGCTAGGGATCAGATGTGGCTATTTCATAGCATTCTTGAACAGGACCTCAGCCCGAGATGTCTGCGCCGTAGGGTCCTCGAGTTCTTTCGGCAGCCGCCCGATCTGTCGATACAGGGTTCGCCGCTCAACATTCCTCAACTCCAACTACTGGCAGTCCGTGCCAAACGGCGCATTGAGCGTCCCCCTGCGCCCTTTGACAGCTGGTTCGAGCTAGACGTGGCCCTCGCGCTCTCGGCACGCGGCTATGCCTTGTCTGCCCAAGTGCAGGTCGCGAAGAAGCGCATCGACCTCGTGGTCGAAGGTGACGGCACGAGGCTCGCCGTGGAATGCGATGGCGAGGCCTGCCATGGCCCCGAGGAGTTCGCCGACGACAATCTCCGTCAGTGGCAGCTCGAGCGTGCTGGGTGGCGTTTCGCTCGTATCCGGGAGAGCCTTTTCTACACCGATGCCGACGCCGCAATCGCAGAGGTAATTGCGGCCTGCCAGGAGCTGGGCGTCGAACCCGGGGGGCATGACCGAGACCGAGGGGCACGTCGGCCCAGGCCTGACGCGCCTGTGGCGCCGGATGTTGACGGCGGGGTGCCTGAGAAGACACAGGGGGCAACCGCCGAGGTTGCACCTGAGGTTACGCCCGCCGGCACAGTCGATGCCCCTGGCGAACGCGACCGGGAAGCAGATGATGAGGTGGTCGCGCACCCGCGCGATATTCCATACTCAACTCCTGATGTATCCGACGCCGACCTGGGTGCGCTCACGACGGACGATGTGCGGGATGGGCCGTTCAGCGGGTACGGCAGTAAGAACTACCCGGACCCCCGTACGGCGCCGCCCACCAACATCCGCGACGCCGTGCTCGACATTTGCAGCACCGACGGCCCGCTGCCGAAGGCATCGATCTATCGCCTGTACCGCGATGGTTGTCAACGCGTAGAACGGGCGGGAAAGAACCTAAGACAGGCGGTCAACCGCGCTGTGGCAGCGCTGGAGCGGCTCGGACTCATCGAAAGCCGGGACGAGGGTCGACGGCGGGATCCGGTAGAGGTGGTGGTGAAGCTTCCGGCGCAGCCCTGGGTGAACGCCCGTCCGCCGGGCAGGCGAAACTTCGAGGACGTACCGCTTTCCGAGCTAGCCGCCGCGATGATCACGATCAGTGGTCAGAATGGGCCCACGTCAGAAGCTGAGAAGCTGGAACTTTATCGGAGAGTTGCCCGGAAGTTCAACCTACAACGGTTGCGCCCCCAATGGTTCCCACGCCTCGAGATGGCCAAGCAGATGGCGTTCAACTACGACTTGGCGAAGGAGGCGCCGCAAGAATGACCTCCATCAACGTGCCGGAAGGGATGAGCGAGCTGACCGACTGGACAATCCGCTCCGTGGACGCTGCCATGGTGAAAGCGTGGAGGTGGCGAAGCACGGCGGTGTCGTCTGGAAGATCGAGGGGCCGTAGGGAGTCGAGATGGACCGGGCGCAGGTCGAGAAGGCGCCCCCGCCGGAGCGGCTGAAATTCACGCTCGGACCTGGCCCCATCGTCACGAGGACCGGGGGGATGATGCAGAAGCGGGATAAGGACCGGAACGTGCAACTCCCACTCAAGCGGCCGTCTAGGTAGCGAACAGCAGCGCAGCAAAAGGCGCCCCTGGCTGGGATTGAAGCGGGGGCGCTCGACCTGTCTGCGATTTCCCGCGATTACCCGCGTCTAGGCTAGGATGGGAGCATGAACCGCGTCGAAGTCAGGTTCGAGCTACTGCGCTGGGCGCGCGAGCGCTCCGGGCTGAGCACTGACATGCTGAGGCGGCGCTTTCCGAAGCTTGCCGCCTGGGAGAAGGGTACGGCGCAGCCGACGCTGAAGCAGCTCGAAGACTTTGCCAAGGCCACCTTCACCCCGGTCGGCTTCCTGTTTCTCGACACACCGCCAGTCGAGCGCGTGCCGATCCCCGACTTTCGCACCATCGGCAACGCGCACATCGGCCATCCGACCCCGGACCTGCTCGACACCATCTACCTCTGCCAGCAGCGCCAGGAGTGGTATCGCGACTACGCGCGAATGGTGGGCGAGGCGCCGCTCACTGTGATCGGCTCGGCGCGGGTCACGGACGATGTCGTCACAACTGCTGCGGCGATGCGTCAGACGCTCAGCTTCGACCTCGAAGAGCGGCGGAGACTCCCAACTTGGACCGAGGCGTTGCGCCGCTTCATCGAGCAGGCTGATGCCCTTGGCATCCTAGTCATGGTGAGCGGCGTGGTTGGCAGTAATAACCGCCGCCGCCTCGACCCGGACGAGTTCCGTGGCTTCGCCCTAGCTGACCCCCTCGCCCCGCTGATCTTCATAAACGGCGCAGATACCAAGGCTGCGCAGATGTTTACCCTGGCGCATGAGCTCACACACGTCTGGCTTGGTGAGTCTGCCGTCTCAGACGCACAGGCGATACGGGTGCCGGACAACGCTATCGAGCGCTGGTGCAATCAGGTAGCTGCCGAACTGCTCGTGCCCCTCACGGTGCTGCGCGGTGAATACCGCATTGACGCCGAACTGGAGGCCGAAGCCGATCGTCTGGCTCGGCGTTTCAAGGTGAGCACCCTTGTGATCCTGCGCCGGATGCACGACGCGGGTGGCCTCACGCGTGAGCAACTGTGGGAAGCCTACGAGGCGGAGCTCGAGCGGCTGGACGCCATCCCGAGGCGTAGCGGAGGCGATTTCTATCTCACGCTCGGCGCACGCGCGAGCAAGACTTTCGCGCGGGCGCTGGTGATCAGCACGCTCGAAGGCCGAACGTCCTTCACGGAGGCGTTCCGGCTGCTCGGCTTCAAGAAGATGGCGACCTTCCGCGAGGTCGGACACAGCCTGGGGGTGGGCTTCTGATGGCCTACCTCCTTGATGCGGACGTGTTCATCCGCGCCAAGAACCTGCACTACGGGCTCGACTTCTGCCCGGCCTTTTGGGAATGGCTGATCGAGCAGAACATGGCCGGACGGGTCTTCAGCATCGAGAAGGTGGGCGACGAGGTCCAGGCTGTGGCCGATGAGCTGTCGGTGTGGGCGAATGCGCGGGGCAACCAGTTCTTTCTCAAACCGAACGCTATGGTGTTCCCGTCCCTCGCTGCCGTCAGCAGCTGGGCCAGCGGTCAGCAGTATGAGCCCGCCGCCGTGAGTACCTTCCTCCAGGGGGCCGACTATTACCTCGTGTCGCAGGCCCTCTCCGGTGGCCATACGGTCGTCACCCATGAGGTCCCCTCTGCATCGACGCGTAGGATCAAAATCCCCGATGCCTGCATCGGACTCGGCATCAAGTGCATGACGCCGTTCGAGATGCTCCGTCTCGAGCGAGCGCGCTTTATTCTGGGCTCGGAGCCGTGAGCCAGACAACCACGCGCCTTCGAAGCCTAGGTCGAGACTGGGCCACGCGAGCGCGGCTGGCAGTCAGGTGCGGTGACCGAATCGGATAGCCCTCGCGCGGCTCGCCCCCTCCGGGCGTATCCAGTTACGCCTGGGTTGCATCCCGGTGCTGCTCAGTGCCGCTCCTTGGAAGGTGGCGCTCTCTAAGTATCAGGGACTTAAGACTTCTCCCCAGACCAGTGTGCTAGCCTCGTCGCAGGAGGGTTGCCGCATGGCGATTCGTATCACGCGCGTCTACACCCGCACCGGCGACACGGGCGACACCGCGCTCGTCGGCGGACGGCGCGTCCCGAAGGACGCTCCCCGCATCGAGGCCTACGGCACGATCGACGAGCTCAACTCGATCGTCGGCCTCGCGCGCGTCTTCAACGCGGAGCGCCTCAAGAAGGGCAAGGCGCCGCGCTGGCTCGACGGCGTCTTCCGCCAGATCCAGAACGAGCTGTTCGACCTGGGCAGCGAGCTGGCAACGCCCGACGACGCGGCCTACGAGGGCATGCACCGCGTCGGCGAGGCGCAGATCAAGGCGCTCGAGGCGCTGATGGACCAGTGCCAGAAGGACCTGGCCCCGCTCAAATCCTTCGTGCTCCCGGGCGGCGGGCGCGTCGGCGGCTTCCTTCACCAGGCGCGCACCGTTTGCCGCCGCGCCGAGCGCCGCGTGCTCGCGCTCTCGCGGGTCGAGCCGCTCAGCCCCTGGCCGCTCGCCTACGTCAACCGGCTGGGCGACCTCCTCTTCGTGCTCTCACGCTGGGTCAGCAAGAAGGGCGGCGAGACGGAGTATCTCTGGGAGCGGGGGCTTGCCTCCCACGCGCGCAAGAAGACATGACGGCGGGCTTCACCATCCGGCGCGTGCTGCCGGTGGACCACGCCGCCGTCGCGCGTGAGCTGGCGGGCTATCTCGCATTCATCGGCGACGCGCTCGACGCTGAGGGCCTCGACCACGACATCGCCCACCGGCAGGAGGAGTACGACGGTAGGGCGGGCGTTAAACCCGCATTCTCCGCAACCGATCCCTAAAAGACCAAGGGGAGCCGGAGGCTCCCCTTGGTCTCTGCGGACTGCACCACTACCGACCCTGTGACGCTAACGGGCTTTTGTCAGGATGCTGTCGCGGCGGTTCTTGGCCCAGCAGGCCTCGGTCTTCTCCGTGCATACCGGCCGCTCCTTGCCGTAGGAGATGGTCGTGATGCGGTTGGCCTGGACACCCTGCCCCACGAGGTAGTTCATCGCCGCCTTGGCACGCTTCTCGCCGAGGACCAGGTTGTACTCGTTGGTACCCCGCTCGTCGCAGTGGCCTTCGATCAGCACAAGGTTGTTGGGGTTGGCCTTGAGCCAGGCGGCGTCGCCGTTGAGGGTCTTGGCGGCATCCGGTCGGATGTTGTACTTGTCGAAGTCGAAGTAGATCGTCTTGAGATTCGGAGTCGGAGAAAAGTCGCCTGGTCTCACCATTGAGCCCGGAGCCGCCTGCCCCGCCTGCCCCGGCCGCCCCGGCTGCCCCGCCGACGCCGCCGGCCCCGCCGGCCCCGCCGGGGGAGCCGGGGTTGCCGAGGGAGCCGGGGCTAAAGCGCCAGTACCCGCGGGCCGCTTCGGGCACCCCACGAGGAAAAGGGTGAGAACGAGAAGAGGCACCACCAGATACGCGTGCGGCCGCGGCTTGGCCATAGCGTCACATCCTCCTTGTCGAGGTTCCGTTAAACCCGCATTCTCCACAACCGGCCCCTCAAGGGGGGCCATGGGCCAAGAAATCGCTGGTCGTGATTCTACTGAATCTCGGACGCGAAGAAAAGGGTTTTTCCTTCAAGCTCTTTGCGGCCCTTCGCGGCGCGAGCCGCATGGCCAAGATAATCCAAGACACTCAAAGAGCGCTGTGGTGCCGTCCCAGCACGTCTCGGCCTCCCAAAGTTGACCCTTGAATCGGCATACCGCACCAAGAATCGACAGCGCGGAGGCAAGATCGAGCTGATTTCCGGCCCTCTCCGCTACCCCCGTGCCGCTTTCTCCGCCTTCCACGTGCCCCAGCGGCCGTTCTCGACGGCGGCGAGGAACTCGGCGACGTGGAGGTTGAAGAGCCCGGGCTCCTCTATGTTGGCGGTGTGCCCGGTCATCGGCAGGATGACGAGCCCCGCGTGGGGGATGTGGCGCTTCATGAAGAGCCCGGGCTCGAGGCAGGGCTCATCCTGATCGCCCACGACGATGAGCGAGGGCACTTCGAGGCGCTTCAACTCGGGTTCGAGCTCGAAGACCGTTTTTCGCTTCATCTGGACGCCGCGCAGCATGTGGGCCGAGCCCACGGGCGAGTGGTCGCGCACTTGCCGGAGGAACTCGGCCCAGCCGCGCGGGTCTTTCTCTGCGAAGCCGCGCCGCGAGGCGAGCCCGGCAAAGCTCCGCACCTTGGCCTCGATGCCCTCCGCGAGAAACTCCTGTGCCCGCTTCTCGCCGTCGGACAGGAAGGTCTCGCGCCCGACCGTGCCGCTGCCGCAGGCGCAGATGGCGAGGCTCTCGGCCATCTCCGGGTGCGCGATGCCGAAGTTG
>Ga0209640_10006105_pt1 | contig 10544 bp, 7 predicted proteins | sample RifCSP10_1_FD_184018 | JGI IMG/M metagenome (GOLD analysis project Ga0209640, IMG submission 184018) | Soil microbial communities from Rifle, Colorado - Rifle CSP2_sed 10_1 (SPAdes) (version 2) | ecosystem: Environmental > Terrestrial > Deep subsurface > Rock core/Sediment | place: Rifle...
GGTTGAAGTCGATGCCCAGTACCTTCGCGGCGCCGGCCGGCGTCGACAGCGTCGAGCCGACCTTCGGGAGCGTACCGCGCAGCGCCTTGTAATCCTCATACTCGAAGGTAAGGCAGCAGTAGAGACGGCCGCAAACGCCGGAAATCTTCTGCGGGTTCAGCGGCAGGTCCTGCTCCTTCGCCATGCGGATGCTGACGCTGGGAAAGTTCGTCATCCAGGACGAGCAGCAGAGGCGCTCGCCGCAGATATCGACGCCGTCCGTGAGCTTGGCGCGGTCGCGGTCGCCGACTTGCAGCAGCTGGACCCGGGCGTCAAGCTCGCGCGAGAGCTCACGCACCAGGCCCCGGAAGTCCACACGCTCGTTGGCGGTGAAGTAGGCAGTGAACTGGTCACCCCGGAGGTCAAACTCGCCGCTGGCGATGCTCATGTCGAGGTTCTGACCCGAGACCATCTCCTTGGCGCGCAGGACGGCATCGGAGGCTCTCTCCCTCATCTCGTCAGAGCGCTCGACGTCTTCGGGCGTAGCGTGACGCAGTACGGGTTTGAGGTCGTCCTGCTGAATGCCTTCCTGCGTGATCATCTGGTCGGGCGCAATGACGACCCGGCCGACGGAGAGCCCGTGCGCCGTTTCGACGACTACATAGTTGCTGACCTGCAACTCCAGATCGCCGGCGTCGTAGTAGAAGATCTTGCCGGCCTGGCGGAAGCGAATGCCCACGGTTCTTGCCATGATGAGCTCCGCGAACTCTACGGACCCTCGTCATCCGGTCGTCCTTCGAGGACCTCAGGATGAGCGGTAACGCAGCGTTGCTCGGAGCTGCCTCCTATCGAGAACGACCTGCCGGTGAGGGCAAATCGAGCGTCAGGTTTTCGAGCGCAAGCTGAGCGTCGACGTTGGCGTAGAGGTACTCGCGTGTCTCCATCAGCCTGCGCAAGAAACGCACGACGTCAGCTTTAGCGTACAGTCTACCTTCTTCCGCCAGGCTCGCGGCGCGGTCGCTGTTGATCGCGCCTTCCAACGTACCGGAGGAGGCAAGCAAGACGTCCCGCCACCAGTCTTCCCAGACTTGCAGCTCGCGCTGATAACGCTCTCGGGCGTCGGCACCCCTCGCCTCCGCCTGCTTGGCCCAGGCGAAGCGGTCGAAGCGGCCCGAGTGGGCCAAACGCAGCGCCTGGTCCAGCATCTCAGAGCGCTCGGTCATCATCGATGGGTCTTCGAGCGCACGCAGGGCCCAGCCCAAACGACCTGCTGCCGCGCCCGCGATTGCCTCGGCTTGCACGGCCTCAGCGCCGCGGTCCTGCAGGGCAGAAGCGATTACGTCACGGTCGACCGGACGGAACGGCAGGCGCTGGCAGCGCGATAGCACGGTGTCCGGAAGGCGCTCCTCACGCTCGACCAGCAGGACGATCACCGATTCGGCCGGCGGCTCCTCCAACGTCTTGAGGAAGGCGTTCGCCGCCTCGACGTGCAACGTGTCTGCCCCATCGACGATGGCGACGTGACGTCCACCCTCGTAGTAAGGGGCGCGGTAGAGGACACGCGTCAGACGCCTGATCTGGCAGATGCGCAGGTCTCTGCTCTCGGAGTGGTCGCGGTGGTCCGGCTCGTCGCAGAGGCCGCCGGGCTCGACGATCTCGACATCGGGGTGCTGCCCGGCCAGCGTGGCGCGACAGGGCCTGCATTCGCCGCAGGGCTTCAGGATATTGGAGGGCAGGCCACCGTCCCCACTCCGCCGGGCCTCCTGCGTTCCCTGAGCAGTGCAATTCAGCGCCGCCGCGAACTCGAGCGCCGTCGCGCGCTTACCCACGCCTTCGGGTCCGGAGAACAGCCAGGCGTGGGAGGGACACGCCGACGCCAGGGCATGGTCCAGCGCAGCGAGCACGGGTGCGTGACCCAGGATGGACCAGACCACGAGCCGCCCCTAGCCCCGCCGCCCCGGGCTCAGAGTACAGAGTGCAGTGTGCAGAGAGGCTCCGCTCTTGTTTCCAACTGAAGGCTGACTACTGACCACTGGAAGCTGAATACTAGCCACTACGCAAGCTCCGCAGGTTCAGCTTTCTCCAGCTCGAAGGCGCTGTGCAAGGCGCGCACGGCGTCCGCGACGCGGTCTTGCTGGACGATGCAGGTGATACGGATCTCGCTGGTGGTGATCATCTCGATGTTGATGTCGGCTTCGGTGAGCGTGCGGAACATGCGCGAGGCATAGCCGGTAGCACTCTGGATGCCGGTACCCACGATGCTCACCTTGCCCACCCTGTCGTCCGTCGAGACCTCACGGGCGCCGATCTGCTGCGCGACTCGCTGGACGATGGGCAGCGAGCGGTCGATGTCGCCCTTGGTCACGGTGAACGTCAGGTCGGTCAGACCGTCCGAAGAAGCGTTCTGGACGATCACGTCGACTGAGAGGTTGGCTTCGGCCAGTGGCTCGAATACGGTGGCGGCGATACCGGGACGGTCCGGCACACCCCTAAGCGTTACCTTGGCGACGTCCAGGTCGTGGGCGATGCCGCGCACGCGGTTGAATTGCTCCATATCCATGCCTCCTTGGATCAACGTCCCGGGCGCCTCGACCAGGCTGGAGGCGACAAGGATGGGGATGTTGTACACGGAGCCCAGCTCCACCGCGCGGGGGGCCATGACCTTGGCGCCGCGGCTGGCCAGCTCCAGCATCTCTTCGTAAGTAATGGTCGAAAGCTTGCGCGCCTGAGGCTCGATACGCGGGTCGGCCGTGTAGACGCCCTCGACGTCTGTGTAGATCTCGCAGCTTGCGTCCAGGGCCGCGGCGAAGGCGACGGCCGTGGTGTCCGAGCCGCCGCGACCGATGGTCGCGACATCTTCGCCTTCGGTCAGGCCCTGGAAGCCCGCGACTATTACGACCCGTCCGCGGTCGACCTCCTCACGCACGCGCCGGGGCTCGATTGCCAGGATGGTGGCGTTGCGGTGCACGCTGGAGGTGCGTAGACCGGCTTGGGCGCCGGAGAGACTGATGGCGTCGATGCCGAGCACGTGCAGCGCCATGACCATGAGCGCGCTGGAGACGGTCTCGCCGGTGGAGAGCAGGACGTCCATCTCACGCGGCTCCGGGCGGTCAGTGATCTGGTGCGCCAGGTCGATGAGCTCGTCGGTGGTATCACCCATGGCCGAGACGACGGCGACGACATCATGGCCGGCGCGCTTGCGGTTGGCGATGCGCAGCGCCACGCTACGGATTTTCTCCGCCGTGGCAACCGAGGAGCCACCGTACTTCTGGACGACAATTGCCATGCGAGCGTGCAGCCTTTGGCCCTTAGCGATTAGCGGTCAGCCTTCAGCAATCAGCTTGGGGCTGCGTGATTCCATTCTAGGCGACGGCGTGAGGAATGGTGAATTCGCCCGCTACGGTGGGTCGAGCGAAGTAAGAACGGTTAGCCTTGTCTTCTACCGCGGCGAAATTGCGTCCACGCCGCCAATTAACAAGGATCTTTTATCGGACGACGTGAGCGCCCTGGAGCGTCGGCTTCGTGATGATGCTGCGGCCGCTGAAACCGTGGGCCAGCGCTGTCTGCGTCATGAGCCGCGCCACCCTCTCCTCATCGTGTTGAACGAAGGCTGCGACGGTGGAGCCGCCGCCCGAGAGGTACGCGGCCGCTGCGCCCGCGTCTTTGGCGGCGCTCATGATCGGCACCAGGCCCTTGAAGATCAGGGAGCGCGCGGGCTGGTGGATGCGGTCTTGAGTAGCCTCGTCCAGCAAGTCGTAGCGGCCGGCGGCCAGCGCTGCGACCAGCAGCGCTGCCCGGCCGACGTTGAACACCGTGTCCTCGCGCGAAAGCTCTCTAGGTAGCTTGCGCCTGCTTTCCTGGGTCGGCATCTCGAAGTCAGGCACGAAAACGACGATCTGTAGGTCCGCCGGCAGGGGCGCGCCGAGATGGAGCAGACCTTTTTCGCCTCGTATCGACACCTCCAGACCGCCGAACAAACACGGCGCCATGTTGTCCGGATGACCTTCGAGCCTCGTGCCGAGCGCGAGCATGACTTCCTGGCTGTGAACGCCGTCGAGCAGGGCGGTGCCGGCGACGAGACCCGCTGCGCGCAGGGCGGCGCTGGCGCCCAGGCCTCGGGCCAGGGGAATGGCGCTGTCGGTCTCGATCGTCATGGCCGGAGCTTCGCCGATGCCTTCGAAAGCGGCGTTAATGCCCTGACGGACCAGTCGAAGCGCGCCTTGGTCCGGCCCTCGGCCGCCCCTTGCCGTATCTACGGTCACGGTGTCCCAGATGTCTACGGCGATGCCAAGGGCATCGAAGCCGGGGCCCAGGTTTGCGGAGGAGGCAGGCGCTTTGACGGTGATCTTCATATCCCGCGTAGTGTAGCGGACGTTGCGGTTCGGGGGCTCCGTATACGAGCTCCTGAAACCTCGCCTTGTACAAGCTCGCAGCCAGAATGGCGCTATATAGGCCTATAAATGGCAATCTCATGGTCTTCTCACGGCAAATACTGCCATGTACTCGATATGCCATGAGGGCCGAGTGCGCCTCGGCCACGGCCTGTCCGTTGCGTCTGGGGATCACACCGAGGGGACCGCCCGGACATAGACGCCGCATGACGGGTCGCAAGCTTGGGCGCCCCGAAGACCGCGGTGGAACCCTCCCTTCGTGCTGGATCGGGCTCGCGGTGCAAACGACAGCGGGAACATGCAGAAAGTGCCATTTCTTAGCCTGCTTAACCGGAAATAGGTTATCGATGTGCTAGAACAACGGACATCTTGTCGCTGACTACGCCACCTCTGTCCCTCACCCAACCGTCTCGCAAGGGGTGAGGGCTTCTTGTGAACTGCCTAAGAACCGTTGGTCACGCGACCGATGCACAGCTAGAATCGACGCTGAGGGAGGTACTCCATGGCAGAGATCAAGGCGGGCGACCAGGCACCCGAGTTCGAAACGGTGGACGACGACGGCAAGCCGGTAAAGCTGAGCGGCCTGCGTGGCAAGCGCGTGGTGCTCTACTTCTACCCCAAGGACGACACGCCGGGCTGCACCCAGCAGGCGTGTGGCTTCCGCGACAGCTACCCGGAGCTCGAAAGCAAAAACGCCGTCGTCCTGGGCGTGAGCCCGGACAGCGCGAAATCGCACCAGCGCTTCCGCTCGAAGTACGAGCTGCCGTTCCCGTTGCTGCCGGACACGGACCACACCATCGCCGAGGCTTATGGCGTCTGGCAGGAGAAGTCGATGTACGGGCGCAAGTACATGGGCATCGTGCGCAGCCACTTCGTCATCGACGAGCAGGGCAAGGTGGTCGAGGCGAAGTACAACGTCAAGGCGAAGGAGAGCCCGCTTCTGTCCCTGAAGGCGTTGGAATAGCTCTCGAGCGTTCAGCTTTCAGCGGTCAGCCTTCAGCCTCAAGGCTGTAGTGCACAGGAGTCCAGCTCGTCTCTTCACACCAGACTCCGGCCCAGGCTGCAACTCAGGGAATCCCCTCTCACCAGTGGGGCGAGGACAGGTCGCTGAGCCGCTGCGAGTTATCAGAGCGGGGGAACGGCTGGCCGGGGCGCTGTAGAATAACGCGTGCAAGAGTTTGTCTCAGTAATAGGAGGAGCAATCCGTGGCAGTAATTAAGGTCGGTGATCTGGCACCTGAGTTCGAGACGATGGATGACCACGATGCGAAGGTGAGGCTGAGCGACTTCCGCGGCAAGCGCGTGGTGCTCTACTTCTATCCCAAGGACGACACGCCGGGCTGCACGCGCCAGGCATGCGGTTTCCGAGACATCTACGGCGGTATCGAGCAGAAAAACGCGGTCGTGCTGGGTGTAAGCCCGGACGGTCTCGAGTCGCACCAGGCTTTCCGGGATAAGCACTCGCTGCCCTTCCCGCTGTTGGTGGACGAGGACCGTAGGATCTCTGAGGCGTACGGCGTCTGGCAGGAGCGTCAGCGGCCCACCGGCGAGAAGTTCATGGGCGTCGCCCGCAGTCACTTTGTCATCGACGAGCACGGCAAAGTCATCGACGTGCAGTACAACGTGTCTCCGGAGGACAGCGTCAGCCGCGGGCTGGAAGTGCTCGCCTAGTCTCCAGTTCTCAGGTCTCAGTAGTCCGAAAGGGGATCGTCGCGAGAAGGGGTCATTATTCTGGCGCTACTTGTGATTGTGCGCACTGGCACAAAGACTACGCAGTCGCTACGATCCTTTCGTGGACACAAACGCTGAGGCCGGTCCGCCTCCTTTCTGAGTCGAGCTAAGGCTCGGCTGTCCGTCGGTTCGACTGCGTTTGTCGCGAGAGACTTGCGACGCAACGCGGCCGAGGTTCCTAATCGCGGCGGACTTATTCCCCTAAGCCGTAGTCAAAGAAAGTAGAGCCATGGCCACAAGCGTGGTTGTGTCTCATCCGTCGGACGGCGCTGAGAAAGGCGGCCCTTCGTGAGAAAGGATGGCAGGCAATGATCCTGGTGGCCGGCGGGACAGGAATGGTGGGTTCGGCTGTCGTCGAAGAGCTTTTGCGCCGCGGCGAGACTGTCGCGGTGGTAGGTAGAGATGCATCGCGCATCCGGCAGCGCTTCGGCGAGCGAGTAGAGGCCAGAGCGGCCGACGTGCGAGACACCAAGGCGCTGGAAGCCGCCTTTGCGGGCGCCGACGTGGTGATCAGCTCAGTGCAGTTCCCCGGCTCTCCCATCGAGCAGCCACGCAAGGGCTGGACTTTCGAGGAGATCGATTACAAGGGCACGCGCAACCAGGTCGATGCGGCGAAGGCAGCCGGAGTGAAACGCTTCGTTTACATCAGCGGCGCCGGTGCCAGTCCAGACGCGGCCAAGCACTGGTTCCGCTTCAAGTGGATGGCCGAGCAATACGTCGCCCAGAGCGGCCTGGAGTGGGTGGTAATCCGGCCGACCTGGATTTTTGGCCCGCACGACCCCTCCCTCAACCGCCTGCTGGGCTTCGGCAGGCTGCTGCCCTTTATCCCGATGTTCGGCAGCGGCAATCAGGCGATGCAGCCCGTGTTCATCGATGACGTCGGCCGAGTCATCGCTGAGGCTGCAACGTTACCCGCGGCCGCGAATCAAGTTTTCGAACTGGGCGGACCCGAGGTTCTGACAATGAACGAGGTGCTCAGGACAGGGCTTTCGGTGCAGGGCAAGAAGCGGCCGATCCTGCACCAGCCCATGTTTCTGGGCAAGCTGATCGGCAAGCTCGCGTCCTTCTTGCCGTCTCCGCCCTTGAGCGCGGACGCGATCGACTTCATCGCGCAGCCGGCGGTCGCGGACACGAGCAACCTGGAGCGAGTACTGCATCCGAAGTTGACGTCGCTGCGCGAAGGGTTGAGTACCTATCTCAAAGCGAAATAAGTTTGGGACTCCGTACGTCGGCCGTTTTCCGAGGCTATCAGACCGCCAACCCTTCTCGGATCCGTTTTACTAACGAAGGGGGCTGCAGGAGACATGCGTTCGAGGACACTTCACCGACGCCCTCGAAGTGCTTGGTCGGGACGAACCGGGCGACAAACCCGTTAGGGTCCTCGATGCTTCAGCCTCCGGCGTCTCCGAGCATCGAAGGCGCACGCGCACCTGAGCTTCGCGCTGGCAAAGGACTTACTTCCAGCGCAGCAGACGTTGCAGGAGGTTGTTGCGCGCCTTGTGCCAGACCTCGGTAAGACGCTCTTTCTCCGCTGGGTTGAGCTGCTTCTGGCCGTAGCGCGAGCGTATGAAGCTCTCGCCCAGATAATCGAGGTCCTCCACTTCGGGAAGCTCTCGTCGCAGCCGGGCAACCACCTCTCGAGGCGTTTCTTGCGGTAACGGCCGGACGTGTGACCAGCGCGCCAAACGCAAGGTCTTCTCCCAGACCTGGACCGGGTAGTCCAGGCCGCGCAGGCCATGCTGCCAGCTGTACTGGAACAGACCGCCGCCAACCAAAGTCAGGCCGAGTACCAACAGTACTACGCTCATAATGATGCGGCTGGCAAGGCTGGAGCCTTCGTCTACCTGGAACTGGTCGAGTGCGTCTGCGGCGGGTCCGACGGGCGCGTTGGGGTCGATCTCAGGGCCCGGCTCTTCGAAGAACTCATCGTTGCCGTTGCCGAAGAATTCCTGGTCGTCGCTGCCTGTGCGCGCGATGCGTGGCTCGCTCGGCGTTGGGTTGAACTCAATCCAGCCCAGACCGGGGAAGAAGACCTCCGGCCAGGCGAAAGCATTGGCCTCGGCCACGCTGTAGATGTTGGTGTCCGGCACGCGGTCCTGAGGCCGGGTGATGTAGCCCACGGTAAGTCTGGCGGGGATACCCTGGGTGCGAAGCATCACCACCATCGCCGAGGCGTGGTAATCGAAATAACCGCGGCCTACGTCGAATAGGAAGTATGCCACCGAGTCGCGCTTCGGTGGGGCAGGGTTGATTTTCGTGTCGACAGCGAAGGTGCGCAGGTACTGCTCGATGGCGGTTGCCTTGTCGTAGGGGTTGTCGGCGCTGCCGACTACTTCGCGGGATTTCTGGCCGATCTGCCGCGGCAAGTCCTGCGGCAACTGGGTATAGGTCTGAGTCCAGGCGGGATACTGAGCCGTCGATTGGCGCAGACGCCCAACCGACGCGTTGCTCAGCGTGCTGTCGACTCGATACTGCGAGTTTTCATTCAGCTGGCGCGTAGGTCTAACCGATGTGACGTCTGACTGGTCCGGCCCGAAGACGATGCGCGAATCGATATTCACAGCCAGCGGCTGGCCGGCGCTGACCATAACGCCACTCTTCTTCGAGGTCGTAACCTTCAAGGAAACGGGACGCCGGAACTGACGCCGGGCGTCTTCAGGCCCCTGCAGAGCCTTCAGCGCCGGCCATGCCGTTGTAGTGATCTGCGACATCGGTCCGACTTTCCAACCCTGCGCCGTGTAGAAGTCGTAGCTCTGGGCGCGCAGGAAGCCGGTCTCGGTGGCGTCGACCAGCATGACTTCACCGCCGCCCAGCGAGATCTCGCCCTGGAGTGGCAGCGTCGAGCCGAACTTGTGGACCGTGCCACCCTTCTTGCTGTCGATGGCGCTGAACACGCGGCCCAGGTCCGCGACCGGCTCTGTAATCGGGGACGTTGCCGAGCGCCAAAGGGAGTAAAGGGCGCCGCTACCGCTGCCGACCGGCAGGATCCAGGCTAACGCCAGTAAGCCCAGCGCCATCCAAACGGTTACGTTGAGCACGTGCAGGCTGATCATGTCCGGATAGCCGGTGCGTCCTTCCCGCCATTTCTTCGCGTTACGCAGCAGGTTGACCCGCGCAACGAGCAGGATCCCGCAGAAGAGATAGATGAGAAGCGCCGCGCTGTTCTGGCCGGGGAGGTAGCTGATGTTGCTCAGCAAAGCCAGACCACCCGGTATGAGAGCGACCCAGGCGTTGTACCAGCGAAAGATGCTCCAGGCGGCAAGGTAGGCCGTGAGATAAGTGAGGCCGACCACCAGGACGACGAAAGGCAAGTTGTCGTTGGAAATGCCGCCGCTGAAAACGGCCTCTAACCAGAGCTGCATGCGCTCGCCGAGCTCGGAGAGGCGATCCGGCATCGATCCCTGCAAGGTGCTGCTGGAGGAAAGACCTACGATTCCCACGCCGGCGGCTATGGCGACGAAGTGAGCAATGGCTTCGTAGACGCGAGCGCGCGCCATGATCAGGCCCAGGGCAAGACCAAGCGCAGCCGTGGGCATCAAGGACGGCATTTCGGGTACCCAGTCGGCGCTGTTGATCGACTGGACAACGGCGAGGGAGCCCACCATGACGATGACCAGGGTGACAGCCTCTTCCCACGAGAAGAACGCGGCGACACGGGACCAGACCGAAGGCTTGTCAGGCTCCTTCTCTTCTGCCGCCCGGAACAGATCTTCCCAGGATGCCTGTCTCACGGCCGATCCCGCCTCGGCATTGCCTCCGTGCCCTCCGTGCCCAGCGCCAGGGCGCTGATCAGGTCATCGGAGCGCTTCACCATGTACGTAAAGACCTCGGACGCTGCCAGGGCGCCGAACACCATGAGGGAGGTGTCTTTGCCGCCGAACGTGCTCGGCTCCAGAAGCACCGCCGCCACCTTTACGCCGCGTTCTGCCACAAACTGCAGCGTCCCCACCCAATCTTCGGACGTCGAAGGCGTGACCACGACCAGCGTCGTGTGACGGCCGAAGCGCTTGGACTCTTCGCTCACCAGCGTTCCAAGATTGACGTCGCCTTCGGCGGTCGCCAGGGCCAACGCTTCGAGAATGCGTGTGTAGTGCTGGGCGCCACGCTCCGCCTCCTCCACGAAGAGCCTCTTGCCGTAGGTCAGGAAGCCCACGGAGCGGTTGGCGACCAGAAAGAAGCGGGCGATCGAGGCCGCGATGCGCACTGCGTACTCCTCAGTGCCGTCGTCGCCTTCGCCTACATGTACGTCCTTGTCAAGGTCGAGGATGATCCAGATGTCGCTTGCAGGGTCGAGCTCGAAGAGCTTGACCATGAGCTCGTTCGTGCGGGCCGTCGTGGGCCAATGGATGCGGTTGAAGCTATCGCCGGACTCGTATGGCCGGATCCCCGAGGCATTGGGCGTGACGTAGTGAGTGCGCTTGCGGAAGCGTCCTTCGCCCGGTAG
>Ga0209640_10006107_pt1 | contig 10543 bp, 9 predicted proteins | sample RifCSP10_1_FD_184018 | JGI IMG/M metagenome (GOLD analysis project Ga0209640, IMG submission 184018) | Soil microbial communities from Rifle, Colorado - Rifle CSP2_sed 10_1 (SPAdes) (version 2) | ecosystem: Environmental > Terrestrial > Deep subsurface > Rock core/Sediment | place: Rifle...
AGCGCACCGACGCCCATCTGCTCGTAGGTGTGCACGGTGTGCACGACGTTCTTCACGTCGCCGTAGCCATCGTCCGCATCGACGAGCACCGGCAGGTCGCACGCCGCGAGGATGTCGCGCACCGCCTGCGAAATCTCGCCCAAGCTCTTGAGCCCCACGTCGGGAACGCCGTAGCGGGCCCCAACCACACCGAAGCCGCCGATGAAAAACCCTTCGAACCCGGCGCGCTGGATGAGCCGTGCGGCGAGCGCATCGTGCGCGCCTGGAAGGACGAGCGGTCCGTCGGCGGCAAGCAGGCTGCGGAAAGATTTTCGCGTCATGATTTGTCGTCAATGGCTATGCCGGCGATCATGGCCGAAGGACACGCGGGAGTAAAGCGCTTGGCCTAGAATTCATCTGCCATGGACTACGCGATTCCACGCACGCTGTACGAAGCCGAGCACGAGGCGTTCCGGCGCACCGTGCGGCAGTTCATCCGCAATGAAGTGCTTCCCGAGTACTCGAAGTGGGAGGAGGCGGGCATCACGCCGCGCTCGATCTGGCGGCGCGCGGGCGAGATCGGAATCCTCGGCACGAGCATCCCGGCGGCGTACGGCGGCGCGGGCGGGGGCTTCAAGTACGACGCGATCGTGATGGAGGAGCTGGGCTATTGGGGAATCGGCGCACCTTCCTGGGACCTGCATTCATACATCGTCGCGCCTTATCTCGTCGAATTCGGAGACGACGAGCAGAAACGACGCTGGCTGCCCGGGATGGCCTCGGGGGAGGTGATCGCCTCGATCGGCATGACCGAGCCGGACAGCGGCTCGGACCTCAAGGGCATGCGCACCCGCGCCCGGCGCGAAGGCGATCACTACGTGATCAACGGCGCGAAGACCTTCATCACCAACGGCATCAACGGCGACCTGATCGTGCTCGCCGCGAAGACCGAGCCCGCGCTGGATGCAAAAGGGGTGTCGCTATTTCTCGTCGACACCGCGACGCCGGGCTACCGCAAGGGCAGGAACCTGCACAAGATCGGCAACAAGGGGCAGGACACGGCGCAGCTCTTCTTCGACGATGTGCGCGTGCCGGTTGGGGCGCTCCTTGGCCGCGAGAATGACGGCTGGAGGATGCTCATGCACGGCCTGGTGCAGGAGCGCCTGATCGTGGCGATCCGGTCGCTTTCGATGTGCGAAGCGGCATTCGACCAGACGCTCGAGTACGTCAGGACGCGAAAGGCCTTCGGCAACCCGATCCTCGACTTCCAGAACACGCGCTTCAAGCTCGCCGAGATCGCGACCGCAATCGACGCGATGCGGCCGTTTCTCGACCAGTGCGTCGCGCTGCACGCGCAGGGCGCGCTGACGCCGGTTCTTGCCGCGAAGGCGAAGCTCGGGGTGACCGAAGTGGCCGACCGCGTGATCGATGCCTGCCTGCAGCTTCACGGCGGGTACGGCTACACGACCGACTTCCCGATCTCGCGGCTGTGGACCGACGCGCGAGTGCATCGCATCTACGCCGGCACCAACGAGGTGATGAAGCACATCATCGGCAAGGCGCTGTGACGCTTCGGGCAGCGCTCTGGTCGAGCGGCTTCCGCCCGTTCTTTCTCCTCGGCGCCACGTACGGCCCGCTCGCGGTGGGGCTGTGGATGCTCGCCCCGCTGCCACCGCTCTGGCATGGACACGAAATGGTGTACGGGTTCGCGGTGGCGATCGTGTGCGGGGTGCTGCTCACGGCCCTGCCGAGTTGGACCGGTGCCGCCGAGCTGCGTGGCGCGCCGCTTGCGGCGCTTGCGGTGCTTTGGCTCCTCGGCCGTGCGGCGATGTTCTGGAGCGAGGCGATGCCGCGGACGGTCGTCGCGTTGCTCGACTGTGCCCTGCTTCCGGCGCTTTGCATGCTGCTCGCACCGGTCCTCGGCAGCGGCCGGAAGCGTCTCTTCCTGTGGACCCTGCCTCCGCTGCTCGCGCTCGCGGCGGGAAACGTCCTGTTCCACGTTGCGCTTGCGCGCGGCTCGGCGGAAAACGCGGCCTGGGCGATTCGTCTCGGGGTGCACGCGCTCGCATTCCTGTTCTCGCTCTACGGCGGGCTTCTTGCGCCCGCCTTCACGCGCATCTACCTGCGAGCACGCGGCGAGCCGGCCGCCGCGATCCATGTGCCGCTGGAATACGCGACTGCGGGTGCGATGGTACTGTTCGCCGCCGCGGATCTCGCCTTCGCTGGGCCAGGGTGGATGGCGGGCGCGGCGCTCCTTGCGCTCGCGGTACAGGGCATGCGCGCGCTGCGCTGGCGCGGCTGGCGCACCGCGGGCGAGCCGCTCCTGTGGACGCTGCACCTCGGCTTCCTGTGGTTTCTCGCCATGTTCGCGCTGCGCGCGTTGGCTGAAGTGACGCCCGTCGTGCCGCAGGACGCATGGACGCACGCCTTCACGCTCGGCGCGCTCGGCCTGGTCATGACCGGGTTGATGACGCGGGTCGTGCTCCGCCACACCGGGCGCCCCCTGGTGGTCGCGCCGGCGATGCGAGCGGCGTACTGGCTCGTCTTTGCTGCAGCGCTGCTGCGGCTCGCGTATTCCGTGCTCGGCCTGGGCGACTGGCTGCTGCGGGCCTCCGCGCTCGCCTGGTCCGGCGCCTTCGTGATCTACGTCGCGCTGTACGGCTCGACGCTCGTGCGGCCGAGCCTGCCCCGCACATCCGCCGCTTTACCATGACAGCACCGCTGTCGCAGATCTACGCGAGCGTCGTGCACATGCTGGTTGCGGCCGCCGAAGCGACGCCCGATGCCGAAGCGCTGGTCGAGGGCCAGACACGGTTGACGTATCGCGACTATGTCGCCTGTGTTGCAGCTTTTGCGGCCGAGCTGGCGGCGCACGGCGTCCGGGGCGAGCGCGTCGCGACCATACTTCCCAATTCGATCGACGCGTGCATCGCCGCATTCGGCATCCTCGCGGCGGGTGCGCAGCACGTTCCGCTCAATCCCTTGTACACACCGCGCGAGATCGGCGAGATCCTTTCCGACGCGGCGGCGCGCGTGCTCATCGCAGCGGACGATGCGGCGTCGGCGCTCGCGCCCCTCGCCGAGAGCGCCGGCATCGGCACCCTCATCGCCCTCGGTCCTCGCGCGCGCAGTCTCTCCACGCTTCGCGCATCCGCCGTGCCGCTCGAGCGGCTGCCCGATCCGGATGCGCTCGCGCTGCTGCAGTACACCGGGGGCACCACCGGCCGCGCCAAGGGCGTCAACCTCTCGCACCGGGCGATCGCGACCAACGTCGCGCAGCGCGAAGGGTTGCTGCCGACCGAGGCCGGGGAACGGATCCTGTGCGTGATGCCGCTTTTTCACGCGTACGCCATGGCGATGGGGTTGTTCCTTGCGGCAAACTGCCGCGGCAGCCTGGTGGTGCTGCCGCGCTACGAGCCCGAGAAGCTGCTCGAGGCGATCGGGGAGGAGCGCATCACGGTGTTTCCCGGCAGCCCGACGATCTTCGTCGGCCTGATGGCGCATCCGCGCTTTGCACGCACCAGTTGGTCGCGCGTGCACACCTGCTACTCGGGCGCCGCGCCGCTCGCCGAACCGGTGTTGCGGCGCTGGGAAGCGGCGGTCGGGACTCCGATCCTCGAAGGCTACGGGCAGACCGAAGCGGGGCCGGTGCTCTCGTTCAATCCGCTGCACGGCGTGCGCAAACCCGGCTCGGTCGGCATTCCGGTTGCCGCGACCGAGATCGAGATCGTCGATGTGGAAACCGGAGCGCGCGTGCTTCCCCCGGGCGAGCGCGGCGAGATCCGCGCCCGCGGGCCGCAGATCATGCAGGGATACCGCAACCTGCCGCTGGAAACCTCGGAGGCGCTGCGCGGCGGATGGCTCTATACGGGAGACATCGGCGAGCTGGACGCCGACGGCTACCTCACCATCCGCGACCGCAAGAAGGACATGGTGATCGTCGGCGGCTACAACGTCTACCCGCGGGAGGTGGAGGAAGTGCTGTTTGCGCATCCGGCGGTGATGGAGGCCGCGGCGCTCGGCGCACCCGACGAATACAAGGGCGAGATCGTGCGCGCCTATGTGGTGCTCAAACCCGGGGCGCACGCGAGCGAGGAAGAATTGCTAGTGCATTGCCGCGCCAATCTCGCAAAATACAAGGTCCCGTCCTCGATCGAGCGTCTCGAGGCGATCCCCAAGACTTCCGTCAACAAGACCGACAGGCAGGCCTTGCGCGGGCGCGCTTCACGTGGCGGGCTTTAGCACGCCGCGCCGCACCTGGTCGAGTTCCATCGACTCGAACAGCGCCTTGAAGTTGCCTTCGCCGAAGCCCTCGTCGCCTTTGCGCTGGATGATCTCGAAGAAGATCGGTCCGATCACGGTCTTGGTAAAGATCTGAAGCAGCAACCTGTTCCCCAGGGAGCCTTGAGGCCCCTGCCCCGAATCCGCTCCGCCGTCGATCAGGATGCGGCGTTTGCTCAATTCCACGAGCGGCTCGCCGTGCCCCGGCAGCCGCCTGTCTACCAACTCGTAGTACGTATCCGGCGTGTCGAGGAACACGACGCCCCTCGCACGCAGGGCATCGACGGTTGCATAGATGTCGCTGGTGTGCAGGGCGATATGCTGGATGCCCTCGCCATGATAGGCCTCCAGGTACTCCTGGATCTGCGAGCGGTCGTCGGAGGATTCGTTGATCGGGATGCGGATCTTGCCGCAGGGGCTGGTCATCGCCCTCGACTTGAGGCCGGTGAGCTTGCCTTCGATGTCGAAATAGCGGATCTCGCGGAAGTTGAACAGGCGCTCGTAGAATTCGGCCCACTCCTTCATGCGCCCGCGGTGCACGTTATGCGTGAGGTGATCGACGTACGCGATGCCCGCCCCCGCAGGCGCCGGTGCATCGCCGGCCCAGAACACCTCGAAGCCGGGGAGCGGCCTGAAGTCCACGTCGTAGATCGTGTGCCCGTAGTCGTTCTCCGGGTACCGGTCGACGAGATAGATGAGAGAGTCGCCGATCCCCTTGATCGCGGGGATGTTCAGCTCCATCGGCCCGGCGTGTCCCTCGACACCCCAGGCGCCGGCCTCCAGCAGCCGTTCGCTGGCGCGCTTCGCGTCCCTCACCCGGAACGCAATTGCGCACACGCTCGGGCCGTGGCGGCGGGCGAAGTTCTGCGCGAAGGAGCGCGGCTCGGCATTGATGATGAAGTTGACGTCGTGCTGCTTGTAGAGCGTGACGTCCTTGTGACGGTGCTTCGCCACGGCGGCGAAACCCATGCTTTCGAAGAGTGCGCCCAACGCCGCGGGCTCGGGCGCGGCGTACTCCACGAACTCGAACCCGTCCGTCTGGACGGGGTTGTCCCACAGATCCACTTCGTCCTCGGAAAAAATGGGGTCAGAGTAAGCTTACTCTGACCCCATTTTCTGTCCGGCGTCGAAGGCCCTCGCGTTGGATTGCATCAGTGTGGAGTCTGCCCCGAAGCGTTGCAGGACCTCGTTGCGCAGCACTTCGGCGGGAAACGGCAACCGCGCCGCCGCGGCGCCGAGCATGACGCTGTTGGCAAGCCGCGCGTCGCCGAGCTCTGTTGCGACGCCGCGCGCGTCGAGCTCCATGACCGTTACGCCCGCAGCGCGCATCTCGCTTGCCGGACTTTCCGGATACGCATGGAGCCCGGATGAAACTACCGGCGGAACCGCGCGCCACTGGTCGAGCAGCACAATGCCCTGCGGCGCGAGATAGTGGCACCAGCGCAGACCCTCGGCGGCCTCGAACGCGATCAGCAGGTGGGCTTGCCCCGGCCGAACGTCGCTCGCTTCGACGCGCTCGCCGATTCGCACCTGGGAGCAGACCACGCCGCCGCGCTGCGACATCCCGGTGACCTCCGTCTTGGTCGCCTCGAATCCAGCCGCGAGGGCGGCGCGCGCGAGCGCCTCGGCGGCGGTCATCACTCCCTGGCCGCCGATCCCCACGACGAGAATATCGGTGGTCATAAACCCCCTCCTACACCCTCCCCCTTGCGAAGGGGGAGGGCTGGGGTGGGGGTGATCGCTCCCCGTGCACAAGCCTTGGCGCACAACTCGCAACCGGTGCACATCTCACGCTCGATTCGTACCCAGGCGAGATCCACGACCGTGCCCGCGGACCGCGCCTGTCGCTCGCGCTTCGTCACTGTGATGGCGGGGCAGCCCAGGTCGAGGCAGCGCGCGCAGCCGTTGCAGCGTTCATCCAGCACCTTGAGCGGTGGGTGACGCTCGAAGTCTTCCGTGAGCACGCAGGGCCGCGTGGTGATGATCACGGAGGGCTCGGGCGCCTTCATCTCCTCGCGCAGCACCTTGAAAAAGCTGGGCAGTTCGTACGGATCGACCACGCGGATGCGCTCGGGCCGCACGCCGAGCGCTTCGACGAGCCTGGCGAAATCCAGGCGCGGGGCCGGCGAGCCATCCATCTTGCGCCCGGTGCCCGGGTTGTTCTGGCCTCCGGTCATCGCCGTGGAGCGGTTATCGAGCAGCAGCACCGTGACGTTGCCCCCGTGATAGGTGATGTTGGCGAGCGCCGGCATTCCCGTGTGCAGGAACGTAGAGTCGCCAATCACCGCGATCACGGGCTTGGCAGCGCGATCGCCCTCGAACGCTTTCGCCATGCCGTGCGCGACGCCGAGCGATGCCCCCATCGAGATGATCGAGTCCATCGCGTTCCAGGGCGAACCGCAGCCGAGCGTGTAACAGCCGATATCGCCGCAGATGATCGCGTCCTTGAGTCGGCCGAGCCAGAAGTACACCCCGGTGTAGGGGCAGCCGGCGCAGAGCGTGGGCGGGCGCGGAAAGACGCTTGCCTTCCGCCCTACCGGTTCGTCCGCCGGGGCGATTCCGAGCAGCCTGCCGGCGGCGCGCTCAAGCACGGGCACGGTGATCTCGCCCTGTAGCGGGAGGACGTCCTTGCCGTGCACGGCGATGCCCGCGGCCTTCAGCTCGCACTCGACGATCGGCTCGACTTCCTCGACCACCAGAAGCCCATCCACCGTGCCGGCAAACCGCCTTGCAAGCTCGACGGGAAGCGGATGCGAGAATCCAAGCTTCAGCAGCGGCGCGTCGGGAAACGCCTCGCGAACCGTGTGATAAGCCGGGCCCGAGACGATGAACCCGAGCCGCCGATCGGTCCCTGGCAGAATCACGTTCCAGCCGGATTGCGCCGTTTCCCCGGCCAGTGCGGCGTCGCGCGCGGCGCGCAATTCGAGGCGCTTCCCGACGTGGTTGGGCGTGATGATCCAGCGTGCCACGTTCTTCACATATCCGTGGCGGCTCGGATCCGGTGCCGCCCGTTCTCCGGTCATCACGATGCGCTTGACGTGCGAGACTCGCGTGGTCAATCGCAGAATCACGGGCGCCTCGAAACGTTCCGAAAGCTCGAACGCGTCGCGCGCCATCGCGTAGGCTTCGGCTGCGTCCGCGGGCTCGAGCACCGGCAGGTGCACGAACCGGCCCCAGAAGCGCGTGTCCTGCTCGTTCTGCGAGGAAGCGAAGCCGACGTCGTCGGACACGGCGACTACAAGCCCCGCCTTGACACCGACGAGGCCCATGGTCATCAGCGAATCGGCGGCCACGTTCAGGCCCACGTGCTTCATCGCGGTGATGGCGCGCCGTCCGGTCATCGAGGCGCCGAGCGCGACTTCGAGCGCCACCTTTTCGTTCGTGGACCACTCCGCGTAGACGCCGGGAGAGCGGGCGAGCGTGTCCACGATCTCGGTGGAGGGCGTTCCCGGATAGGCGGCTGCGACCTCGACGCCCGCTTCCCAGGCGCCGCGCGCCACCGCTTCATTGCCCGAGAGAAATTCGCGTGCGGCAACCGCCGGCTTGAGAACCGCGCTCATGACTTCCACCCCCTCAGGCAACCACTCTATGCCCCCTGAGGCGCAATATGCTTGCGATTCAAGCCCGGAAAGAGCATATTCGCGCAATAAAATGCCAAAAGCGCCGCTCGATCGCATCGACCGCAGAATCCTGGAGCACCTGCAAGCGGACGGCCGTCTCACCAATCAGGACCTGGCGGCGCGCGTCGCGCTATCGCCCTCGCCCTGCCTGAGACGGGTGCGCGCGCTGGAGAAGGCCGGCGTGATCCGCCAGTATGTCGCGCTCGTGGATGCCCTGAAGGTTGGCCTGGAGATGCTGGCCTACGTCACCGTGAAGCTGGAGAAAAAAGGCAGGATGCCGGTCGAGCAGTTCACGCGCGCGGTGCAAAGCTGGCCCGAAGTGGTCGCCTGCTACTCGATGACCGGCGACATGGACTACCTGATGCGGGTCCAGGTCGAGGACCTGGACCACTACGCGCGGTTCATCATGGAAAAGCTCCTCAAGCAGCCCGGCGTGATCGACATCCGGTCGAATTTCGTGCTCGAGCGCGTCAAGGACACCACGGCGCTCCCCATGGAGCACCTCGCCTGACCGCGGAGGCGCCGGCCGGGCTTATCCGACCCGCACCGGCAGTTTTCTGAAGCCGCGAAAGCGGATCCTCCGGTCGCGTTCGGGCTCCCCCGCGAGCTCGATCTTCGGAAAGCGCGCGAGCAGGCGGGTGAAGGCGACGCGGCCTTCCATGCGCGCCACGTTCATGCCGGCGCAAGCGTGCGCTCCCTGGCCGAAGGCGACGTGACGGTTGGGATCACGCCTCACGTCAAAGCGCTCGGGATCGGCGAATTGCGCCGGGTCGCGGTTCACCGCGCCGATCGCGATGGTGATGAAGGTGCCTTGGGGAACAGTTTTTCCGCCGAGCTCGACCGACCTGGTCAGGCGGCGGTTGTTGAGCTGGATCGGGCCTTCGTAGCGCAGCATCTCCTCGACGGCGCTCGGCACCAGCTGCGGAGCGCCGCGCAGGCGGGCCATCTCGCCCGGGTGCGTGAGGAGCAGCCACATGCCGTTGCCGATGAGGTTGGTCGTGGTCTCGTGTCCGGCGTTCAGCAGGAAGATGCAGTTGTGGAACAGCTCCTTCTCGGTGAGGCGCTCGCCGTCGTTCTCGCCCTGGATGAGGCGCGTCAGCACGTCGCTCTCGTAGTCGCCGGGGTGTTTCCGGCGCTCGGCGACGAGCCGCTTCAGATATTCGATGAAATCGCTCACCGCGCGGTTGCCGCGATCGAGGATTTCGCGGCTCGGCGCGGGTTCGAGTCCGGAGAGGATGGCGAGCGACCAGGCGCGCAACGGCCCGCGCTCGCCGTGCGGAACGTTGAGCAGGTTGCCGATCACCTCGACCGGAATCCCGGCGGCGAACCGGTCGATGAAGTTGAATTCACGCTGTTCGGCCATGCGCTCGAGCAGCGCGTCCACGAGCCGCGCCACGTCCGCCTCCATCCGCGCGATCGCGCGCTGATTGAGCGCGCCCATGATCAGGCGCCGCACCCGGGTGTGAAGCGGAGGATCGCTGAATACGAGGCTCGTCGTGTGATGCTCGTAGAGCGGCGAGTCGCCGAATTTCGGCCTGAATTCGATTTTCTTGTCCGAGCTGGCGCGCGGGTCGCGATAGACCGCGAGGGCGTCCTCGTAGCGCGTGAGCAGCACGCCGCCGCCCTCGAGCGCGTGCACCGGATCGTGGTCGCGCAGCGCGGCGTAGTAGGGATAGGGATCGTCGATGAAGTCGGCGGGCGGGCGGGTAAGCTCGAAGCCGCGCACCGATTCGCGCAAGTGCATTCGGCTATTATGCACGCCTGATCCGGGCGAAAGGCGCCATGCAACGCGTGCCGATGGCAGAGTTCGAGCCGAGGCTGAGGCGGCGGCTCGCGCCGCGCCTGGAATGACCGTCCGGCGGACGCCGTGCCCCCGTTCCGATGACGACGCAGAAAAGCTTCCGCTATTACGACCTGGTGATGGCGGCGTTCGTCACCGTGCTGATCTGCTCCAACCTGATCGGCCCGGCAAAGATCGCGCAGGTCGAAACGCCGTGGCTCGGGATGATCCACGAGAATCTCGCCACGTTCAGCTTCGGCGCTGGCGTGCTGTTCTTCCCGATCTCCTACGTGTTCGGCGACATCCTTACCGAGGTGTACGGCTACGCGAGGGCGCGCAAAGTGATCTGGGCCGGGTTTGCGGGCCTGGTCTTCGCCTCGTTCATGGCTGCGGTCGTGGTGGCGCTGCCGCCGGCGCCGTTCTGGAAGCACCAGGGCGCCTACGAAATCGCCTTCGGCACGACGTGGCGCATCGCGGGCGCGTCGATGCTTGCCTATTTCTGCGGCGAATTCGTCAATTCGTATGTGCTCGCCAGGATGAAAATCCTCACTGCCGGCAGATGGCTGTGGACGCGAACCATCGGTTCGACGATTTTCGGCGAGGCGGTCGATTCGGCCCTGTTCTATCCGCTTGCCTTGTACGGGAGCGGGATCATCCCTGATGACAAGCTGCCGGTCGTCATGCTGGCCCAGTTCGTGACCAAGACGATGGTCGAAGTAGTCTTTACTCCCGTCACGTACAAGCTGGTCGCGGCCCTCAAGCGCGCCGAGCACGAGGACTATTACGACCGCAAGACCGATTTCAATCCATTCACCTTGAAGACGTAACGGGCCGCCGGAAAACCGGGCGGAAAACCGGGGACAGACCACGATTTCCGGTCGCA
>Ga0209640_10006108_pt1 | contig 10543 bp, 8 predicted proteins | sample RifCSP10_1_FD_184018 | JGI IMG/M metagenome (GOLD analysis project Ga0209640, IMG submission 184018) | Soil microbial communities from Rifle, Colorado - Rifle CSP2_sed 10_1 (SPAdes) (version 2) | ecosystem: Environmental > Terrestrial > Deep subsurface > Rock core/Sediment | place: Rifle...
GTGTTCGCGGATATGAACGGCGACGGATCGCCGGACCTGGTACTGGCGCGGGAGTGGGGCCCGGTCGTGCTGCTGCTCAACACCGGCCCCGGCCGGTTCGTGCCGGCCCCCGCATCCTGGGGACTGGAATCCTGGGCCGGCCGCTGGAACGGAATCGCGACCGGTGATCTCGATGGTGACGGCCGGCTCGACCTGGTGGCCACCGGGTGGGGGCGGAACACCTCTCTCCATGCGAGCCCGGAGGATCCGCTGGTCCTGATTCATGGTCAATTCGGGGCGAGGAACGAGGATGAGATGTTCCTGGCTCGGCGGGATCCGAGGCTGGACGAGCTCGCGCCACTGACTCCGTTCACGCGGGCCCGCCTGGCGGTGCCGGCGGTGGCGAGTCGTTTCCCCACCTTCGCGGCCTATGCCGCGGCCCGGCTGGACCAGGTGGTTGGGGCGATCCCGGCCCGGGTCGAGCGCCTCGAGGCCGTGACCCTCGACCACATCGCCTTTCTCAATCGGGGCGACCACTTCGACCCGATGCCGCTGCCCGCGCTGGCCCAGTTGGCCCCCGCCTTCGCGGCCACGATCGCGGATTTCGACGGCGACGGTCTTGAAGACGTCTTTCTGGGTCAGAATTTCTCCCCGACCATAGTGGGAACGCAGCGGTTCGACGCCGGCCGCGGGCTGCTGCTCGCCGGAGATGGAAAGGGGGGCCTCCGGCCGATGTCAGGCCGGGAATCCGGGATCGTGGTGTACGGAGACCAGCGGGGGGTCGCTGTCGCGGACTACGACGGAGACGGCCGGCTCGATCTCGCAGTCACCCAGAACGGGGCGCTGACCCGGCTGTTTCACAATCGCGGCGCCCGGCCCGGAGTGAGGGTCAGGCTCGAGGGGCCGGCCTCGAATCCGGATGGGATCGGGGCCCGGATCAGGATCTGGTACGGCGACCGGCCGGGCCCGGCTCGAGAGGTCCAGGCCGGTTCGGGGTACTGGTCGCAGAATGGAGCGGTCCAGGTGTTCGGCCTAGCGGGGACGCCTGCTGAGGTCCGGGTGCGCTGGCCCGATGGGACCGAGAGCCGTGAATCGGTGCCGTCCGGAGCCCGTGAAGTTGTGGTGAGGCGCGGCGATCCTAGACGTTGAACCGGAACAGGATCACGTCGCCGTCCTGGACCACGTACTCCTTTCCCTCGGCCCGGGCCAATCCCTGCTCGCGGGCATGTTTCCATCCGCCGGTCCGTACGAAATCTTCGTAGCTCACTGTTTCGGCCCGAATGAACCCCTTCTCAAAATCGGAGTGGATCACGCCGGCAGCGGCCGGGGCCCGTTCGCCGCGGTGGATGGTCCAGGCCCGGACCTCTTTTTCGCCCGCGGTGAAGAAGCTCATGAGCCCCAGCAGGTGGTAGGCGGCGCTCACCAGCCGGACCAGGCCCGACTCCTGGAGCCCGAGGGCGTCGAGGAACGGCTGGCGTTCCGGGGCCGGCAGCTCGAGCAGCTCGGCTTCGACCTTGGCGCAAAAGGTCACGACTTCGGCGGCTTCGCCGTCGGTGGCGATGGCGCGGCGCAGGGAGGCGGCGATTTCGCCGGCGGTCCCGACCTCGCCCTCCCCGACGTTTGCGGCATACAGGACCGGCTTGGCGGTGAGCAGGTTGAACCCGCGGAAAACTCCCCTCTCTTCGACCGCGATCTCGATTGCGCGGGCCGGTTTCCCGGCCGAAAGGGCCTCCTGGAGCCGCTCCAGCAGTCGAGCTTCCAGCCGGGCCTGGGGGTCGGCGCCCTTGGCGGCCCGGGCGGTCTTGTCGAGCCGCTTCTCAACGACGGCGAGGTCGGCGAGCCCCAGCTCGAGGTTGATGATCTCCCGGTCCCGAACCGGATCCACGTTGCCCAGGGGGTGCTGGGTGTCGGGATCGTGGAAGCAGCGGATCACGTGGACGATCGCGTCAACTTCCCGAATGCTGGCCAGGAACTGGTTGCCGAGTCCCTCGCCCCGGCTCGCTCCCTGGGCCAGGCCGGCGATGTCCACGAACTCCACGGTGGCGGGAACCACCCGTTTGGGTTTGACGAGCTCCGCGATCCGGTCGAGCCGCGGGTCGGCGACCGGGACGATGCCGGAATTCGGCTCGATGGTGGCGAAGGGGTAGCTCGCCACCGCGGCCTTTGCCGAGGTGAGAGCATTGAAGAGGGTTGACTTGCCGACGTTGGGAAGGCCGACGATGCCGAGTCGAAGCAAGATAGCGGCTAGGGGCTAAGGGCTAGGGGCCAGGGGGCGGCGGTTGAAGCGGTTCATGGCGACCTCGATTCCTTCGTCGAACCAGCATTCGACCGCTTCGGCCATGGGGTCGAGGACCTCTTCCAGAGCCCGGCGCTCCTCGGTAGCGAACCGGTCGAGGACGTAATCGGCGAGGTCGTCGTAGTCCATCGGGCGAGGCCCCACGCCGATGCGGAGCCTGGCATAGGTTTGGGCCTGGAGCACCGCTTCGATGCTCTTGAGTCCGTTGTGGCCGCCCGCGCTGCCGGCTGCCCGAAGGCGGAACTGGCCGAGGTCGAGGGCCACGTCATCCACCAGCACCAGGAGGTCCCGGTCCGGGTCGAACGTGGCGTCGTCGGCGAGAGGCACTAGCGCGGCGCCGCTTCGATTCATGTAGGTCCAGGGCTTGATCACCTGGAACGCAACGTGGTTCCGCTCGCCTTCGGCAACGCGGGCCGGGCCTCGGCGCTTGAACTTGTTCAGGCTCCAACGCCGGGCGAGGCGATCGGCCATGATGAACCCGGCGTTGTGCCGAGTGTCCTCGTATTCGGGGCCCGGATTGCCCAGGCCCAGAATGGCGCGCAGGGCCTACTCCTTTTCCTTGCCCTTACCCTTGGGGGCTTCCTCCTTGCCCTTGCCCTTTGCCGCCGGCGCCTCGGCGGCTTCGCCCTCGGCCTCACCCTCTTCACCTTCCTCACGCGGCTTGCGGATGAGCTCCGGTTCGGCGACCTCCGCCGTTTCGGGGGTCGGGGCGACCACCTCCTCGGCCCGCGGCGCCACCACGGTGCAGACGGTCTGTCGCGCGTCGTTCATGATCTCCAATTCGGGGAACCGGAGATCGGAGACGTGGATTGACTGTCCGATGTTGAGGGCGGTGACGTCAACGTCGAGATGCTCGGGGATCTCGGCCGGGAGGACCTTGATCTCGAGCGTGTGCATGGTCATGTCCAGGACGCCGCCGAAGTTCCGAACCCCCTCGGGAGTGCCCACGAAGTTGAGCGGCACTTCGACCGTGACCTTCTGCCCGGCCTGGACCTCGTAGAGGTCGAGGTGGATGATGTCGGCGGGCCGGACCGGATTGCGCTGAATTTCACGGATCAGCGCCTTGATCGGGGGGCGCCCTTCCACGGTCACGTCCACGAGGGTGGTGGCGGCAGCGATCTCGGTAAGCAGCCGCTTGAGGGCGGTGGCGTCCACCGCGAGGGCCTCAGGGTCGCGGCCCCGCCCGTAGATCACCGCCGGGACCTGGCCGGCCCGTCGAAGGCTGCGGGCCACGCCCTTACCGGAGCGCGGCCGGGGAGCCGCCGAGAGGCTTGCTTGCCGTACCATGGTTCGGACCTTTCCGTCAATCGAAGAGCGAGCTGACCGACTGATCGCTGTGGGTATAGCCGATCGCCTTGGCAAGGAGACCGGCGATTGAAAGCACTTTGAGCTTGTCGAACTGCTTCTCCGGCGGGATCTGAATGGTGTTGGTCACGGCCACCTCGGCGACCGGGACGTCAGAGAGCCGCTGCACCGCGGGCCCGGAGAACACGGCGTGAGTGGCGCAGAGATAGATATTGCCGGCCCCGAGCGCCTTGAGGGCCTTGGCGGCCTCGACCATGGTTCCGGCGGTGTCGATCATGTCGTCGGGGATGATGCAATCTCGGCCTTCCACCTCGCCCACGACGTTAACCACCTCGGCGACGTTGGCCGCGGTGCGGCGCTTGTCAATGATCGCGAGGGTGGCGTCGAGCCGCTTGGCGTAGCCTCGGGCCATCTTGGCGCCGCCCACGTCGCTCGCCACCACGGTGAGGTTCGTGAGCCCCTTCTGCCGGTAGTGGTTGGTGAACACCGGGGCGGCGTACAGATGGTCCACGGGCAGGTCGAAAAACCCCTGGAGCTGATGCTGGTGGAAGTCCATGGCCAGGACCCGGTCGGCGCCGGCCTGCGAGATGATGTTGGCCATGAGCTTGGCGCTGATCGCAACCCGAGGCTGGTCCTTTCGGTCCTGCCGGGCATATCCGAAATAGGGGATCACCGGTGTGATCCGCGCCGCGCTGGCCCGGCGGGCCGCGTCCATCAGGAGCAACAGCTCGATGAGATTCTCGGCCGGCGGGTTGGTGGGCTGGACGATGTAGACGTCGCGGCCTCGCACGTTCTCGTCGATCTTGACGAAGATCTCGCCGTCCGAGAAGCGCCGAATCGTTGCCTTGCAGAGCGAGGTGTTGAGCTCTGCCGCGACCTCTTCCGCGAGCGGCCGATTGGCCGTGCCGGAAAGGAGGAGCATGGGGCTCCGGGCGATTGACTCGTTCGGCAGGGCCATAACCCTTAAGTATAGCAGGGGATAGGGGTTAGGGGGTAGGGGTCAGGGGGCTTGGGACTGGGGAGGAGGGACTGGGGACTAGGGACTGGGGATTCGGCGCGGTAGCTTCCACGCTTCCGATGTCCACTCCGATCATTGACCGCCTCTCCGCCGACCTCGGCGAGCGCTATCGGATCGAGGGGGAGCTGGGTGCGGGCGGGATGGCCACGGTGTACCGCGCCCACGATCTCAAACACGACCGCCCGGTAGCGCTCAAGGTATTGCGGCCGGAGCTCGCGGCGGTGATCGGGGCCGATCGTTTTCTCCATGAGATCAAGACCACGGCCAACCTGCAGCACCCTCACATCCTCCCGCTCCACGATTCGGGCGAGGCCGCAGGGCTCGTGTACTACGTGATGCCGTACGTGGAGGGCGAATCGCTCCGCGAGCGTCTCACCCGCGAGCACCAGCTTTCGGTAGACGACGCGGTCCGGATTGCCCGGGAGGTTGCCGACGCTCTCGATTACGCCCACCGGCACGGGGTGGTCCACCGTGACATCAAGCCCGAGAACATCCTGCTGCACGACGGCCGAGTCCAGGTGGCGGACTTCGGGATTGCGCTGGCGGTGTCGTCGGCGGGCGGGGGCACCCGGATGACGGAAACGGGGATGTCCCTCGGGACCCCGCATTATATGGCTCCGGAGCAGGCGATGGGGGAGCGGGAGATCACGCCCAAGGCCGACATCTACGCCCTGGGGTGCGTGCTGTACGAGATGCTGGCGGGGGAGCCGCCCTTCACGGGCCCGACCGCACAAGCGATCATCGCGCGGGTGATGACCGAGGAGCCGCGCTCGCTCACGATTCAGCGCCGCACCATTCCGGTCCCGCTCGAGGCGGTGGTGCGCCGAGCGCTCGAGAAGCTCCCGGCGGACCGCTTCGCTTCGGCGGCCCGGTTCTCGGAGGCGCTCGAGCATCCGGAGACCATGCCGGCGCCACCGGTCGCGGCCCCGGAGGCCGGTGGAGGTGCCAAGCGACGCTCGCCGCTAGCCGGTCTGGGTCTTCCGATGACCGCCGTGGCGGTGGCGGCCGTGGGGGTAGCGGTCTGGGCGCTCTCCCGCCCGGGGCCGGAGCTGCCGGTGAGCCGGTACGCACTGTGGCTCCCCGAGAGCCAGGCGCCGCAGCCGGGCCTCTTGTTTCAGGTGGCGCCGGACGGCTCGCGGCTGGTCTATGCTCGGGCCGGTGCCGAGGGGACGCAGCTCTGGGTCAAGGAACGCAACCGGCCGGACGCGACGCCGCTCCCGGGGACAACCGGGGCCGGCCTCTTTGCGGTGTCCCCGGACGGCCAGTGGATCGCCTTCACCCAGGCGCAGCAGGTGAAGAAGATCTCTGTGCTCGGGGGCGCGGTCACCACCCTTGCCGACAGCGCGGCGATGACGCTGCCGGGGCTGGCCTGGCTCGACGACGGGAGCATCGTCTTTACCCGCGCCGGGGCGCGCGAGCTCCGGCGGGTTTCCGAGGTGGGGGGCCAGGCCAGCACGGTGTGGAGGTCCGACTCGGTGGCGGGGCTGCTGGCCGCGCCGCTGCCCGGCGGCCGGGGGGTACTCTTCACCGGGTGCCGGGAGGGCCGCTGCGGGATCAACCAGGACATCTGGGTGCTCGACCTGCGCTCGGGCGACTCCCGCCGCCTGATTCCGGGGGCGGGGAGGGCCCAATACCTGCCAACCGGCCAGGTGCTCTACGTGCGGCCGGATGGGGCGATGTTCGTGGTGGGGTTCGATCTTTCGGGGCTCGCGACTCGCGGCTCGCCGGTGCCGATTCTCGACAGCGTGGCGGTGGTGAATAACGTGTTCTCGATGTTCTCGGCGTCCGATGAGGGGACCCTGGTGGTCCGGCAGGGCTCGATCGCGGCGACCGGCAGGTACCAGATGGCCTGGGTGGATCGGGCGGGGCGGCAGACTCCGATTGACACGAGCTGGACGTTCCGGCACCAGGCCTTCGGCGCCAACGCGGGCTGGGCGCTCTCGCCGGACGGCTCGCGCCTGGCCATCGGGCTCAATACCGACGCCGGCGACGACATCTGGGTGAAGCAGCTTCCCGACGGCCCGCTCTCCCGGGTGTCCTTCGACAGCGCCTCGGAGTACCGGCCCCGCTGGTCGCCGGACGGCCGGAAGGTGGGGTTCGGATCGTTCCGGGCCACTTCCAACGATTGGTATCAGCGCAACGCCGACGGGACCGGGCGAGACGAAACGGTGCTGGACCTCCCTCAGGCGATGTTCGAGGGACTCTGGTCCCGGGACGGGACCTGGCTGGTGGTCCGGACTGGGGGCACGCTCGGACTGGTGGGCGGCCGGGATATCTACGCCCTTCGGCCCGGAGTGGACAGCGCGCCGAGGCCAATCGTGGTGACGCCCGAGTTCGACGAGGCCGCGATCGCGCTGTCGCCCGACGGGAAGTGGCTGGCCTATGAATCGAACGAGACCGGCCGAACCGAGGTGTTCATTCGCCCGTTTCCGGACGCCGACCGGGGCAAGGTACAGGTCTCGAACAACGGGGGGGTGGCGCCGCTCTGGGCGCGGAACGGCCGGGAGTTCTTCTATGTGAACGCGAACCGCGAGATGGTGGCGGTGCCGGTCGGGCCGGGCACCAACACCCCGCAGCTGGGCGAGCGGCGGACCCTGTTCCGGTTGCGGGAGGAGCTGTACCTCTCGGCGGCCGAGAACTACACGCCCTACGACATCAGCCCGGACGGCAACCGGTTCATCATGGCGCGGCGGGTGGGGAGCGGGTCGGCCGTGCCTAACCCGCTGATCGTGACCGAGCACTGGTTCCGGGAATTGAGGGAGAAGGAAGGGAGGCGGTAGGTCCAGATGAATCGCCATAGCATTGTTTCGCTGGTCGGGCTGTCCGGCCTGATGGCCGGGCCGCTGGCCGCGCAGACCCCGCCCTTCCGGGGCCGGCCCCCGTGGGAATGGTCAAACGACACCATCTCCCGAGTGGTGAACGCGGTGCGGGCGGGGCGCAGTCTCCAGCCCAGGGCCTGGCCCGGCGGGGCCCGGGTCGCGGTCCTCCTCTCGTTCGACGTGGACAACGAGACGCTGGCGCTCCGGACCGGCGACCCCTCGATCGGGGCCCTGTCCCAGGGCGAATACGGGGCCCGGGCGGCGCTGCCGCGGGTGCTCGCGCTGCTCGACCGGCACCGGATCCCGGCCTCGTTCTTCATCCCGGCGGTGAGCCTGATGCAGCACCCCGAGATGGCGGACGCAATCAAGCGACCGGGCCGGCACGAATTCGGGGTCCACGGCTGGATCCATGAGACCAACACCACCCTGCCGGCAGACGTGGAACGGGACCTCGTGAAGCGGGCGCTGGACTACCTGACCCAGGTCACCGGCACCCGGCCGGTGGGATACCGGGCGCCGTCCTGGAACTTCTCTCCAAACACGCTCTCTATCCTCCGGGAGCTGGGTTTCCTCTACGAAAGCTCGATGATGTCGGACGACCGGCCCTACGAGCTGCTCCAGAACGGGCAGCCAACCGGCCTGGTGGAGATCCCGGTGGAGTGGATCCTGGACGACGCGCCGCTCTTCAACGTGCAGGGCGCCAACTACGCCTCGCCGCGCGAGGTGGCCCAGGTCTGGATCGACGAGTTCGACCGGGCCTGGGCGGAAGGGACGATGTTCGTGCTGACGATGCATCCCCACATCGTCGGGCACCGGTCGCGGATCGTGGCGCTCGAGCTCTTGATCGAGCACATGGTGCGCAAGGGAGGGATCTGGTTCGCGACCCATCGGGGTGCGGCGGAGTATGTGAGGTGAGGGGTCAGGAGTCAGGGACAGGGGACAGGGGCTAGGGGCTAAGGGCTAAGGGCTAGGAGTTAGGGGTTAGCGGATCGGCTCCGGCGGCCTGCACGAAGAGTTCGTTCAAGTCCAGCAGGAGCGGCTCCACACCTTGTTTGGGCGCCCACTCGAGCCGAGCGTCCAGGATTTCGGGCCGTTCGTCGGCGGGACGCCATCGTTCGACCACTCGCGCGTCCAGATCGACCACCCAGTATTCGGGAATCCCGGCGAGCTGGAACCTCCGCCGCTTGACCAGGCGGTCGCCCCTGGCGCTCCCTGGCGACAGCACCTCGATAATCAGGACCGGGTCGGGAGTGTCACGCCAGGATAGCAGGCTGGGCGGCAACCCGGGAACCACGAAAAGGTCCGGTTGGGAGAGCTGATCACCGCCCAGGTCGAGATCAGCCGCGAGGGCAAACACCTCCCCGATCCGGTTGGCCTTCACATACGGCGCCAACCGCTCATACAGTGCCTGAACCGCAAGCTGGTGCCGAGGAGCCGGCGCAGGGGTCACCAGCAGCTCCCCGTCGAACAGCTCGTAGCGGTTCCCGTCGTTCGGCAGAGCCAGGACCATCTCGCGGGTCCAGGGCCGGCTGGTTTCAGGCATGGCCATACCTTACTCCTCCTCGGCCGAGGGGCGCAACTCGTCATTCCCAAACTTCGGGAGAGGGCCAGGCCGCACCGTCACCGGAATCCTGCCTCGAGGAGCCGAAAAAGCGCGAGGTTCCCGACGCTAGGCTCGGGCGAAGAAATCCATCTGTGGAGGATGAAGGGGGAAGTTCGCGGCGCGGAGGACCTCGTCCATCCAGCCGTCGCGGTTTCTGGGGTCGAGCCGGAGGCAGGGGACCTCGAACTCCTCGAGCAGCACGTCAATGCCTCGGTCAATATCCCGCTGAAAATCGGTGCTCAGGTCGCGGGTCCCATCGAAGGACGGGGTCTCGATCACCGGCACCTTAAAGAGGCCATCGTAGGTCGCGGTCCAGTCACGGACGAGCGAATCGTAGGCCCCACTCCGCCCGCCGGCGTGGACCAGATAGGCATAGTTGTCGAGGACCGAGCGATCGCAAACGACGACCTGATAGCGGGCACCCGACGCCAGCTCCTCGGCGATCTGGGTATGGAGGATCCAGGCCTGCGCCTCGGCGGTAGTGTCGCGGTTGATCGGGAGCGGAGAGGCCCGGGCCACCTCCTTGACGATATCCACCGATAGGTCGAGCCGCTTTAGCCGAGCTGCGAGGTCGAAGCAGAGCGTGGTCTTGCCGACGCCGTGGGTGCCGATGAATGCGAGTTTCAGAGGCGCGCTCGGGTTTGGCGGACGGGGGAATGTAGCCAGGAGTCAGGGGTCAGAACACAGGGGTCAGGGGCGGAGGGCGACCTTGATGCAGCCGTCGCGGCGCTCGGCGAACATTCGATAGGCCATGGGACCTTCTTCCAGCCCCAGGGTGTGGGTGAAGAGCCCCCGGAGCTCGGACTGGTGCCGCAGCGCGATCGGGATCAACTCGTCGACGTAGTGCCGAGCTGGGCAGCGGCCGATACGCCAGGTCAGGTTCTTGTCATAGGCCTGGCCGGGCGAGAAGGGAAACCCGGCCTCGTGGTGAACGCCGACGACGGAAATGGTGCCGCCCGGACGCACCAGATCGAAGGCGAGGCTGGCTGCCGGGGCGCTCCCGACGGCTTCGAGCACAACGTCGGCGCCGCGGCCGGCGGTTGCCTCGCGGAGGGCCGAGACCGAATCTGTGGCCAGGTCGAGCGGGTCGGCTCCGAAGCGACGAGCCCACGCCAGGCGGTCGGGTACGGGATCCAGCGCGAAGACGCGCGCGGCGCCGAGCTCGCGGGCCGAGAGCACCGCCATGAGGCCGACCGGACCGCAACCCAGGACCAGGACGGTGGCGCCGCCGGTGACTCCGCCCGCCAGCGCACTGTGGTACCCGGTTGAGAGGACATCGCCGAGGAGGATGGAGACCTCGTCAGCCAGGTCGGGCGGGAGTCGGAACAGGGTGGAATCGGCCAGAGGGACGCGGACCAGCTCCGCCTGCGCGCCATGGAGGCCCCGGCCGCGCTCGACCCAGCCGAAGAGCTGCCCTCTCTCACATCTTGCGGTGAGGCCGATCTTGCAGTAGAAGCAGGTCCCGCAGCTCGTGGTGAACGGGCATCCGACTCGATCACCCTTGTGGAATCCCGAGACCCCGC
>Ga0209640_10006109_pt1 | contig 10542 bp, 6 predicted proteins | sample RifCSP10_1_FD_184018 | JGI IMG/M metagenome (GOLD analysis project Ga0209640, IMG submission 184018) | Soil microbial communities from Rifle, Colorado - Rifle CSP2_sed 10_1 (SPAdes) (version 2) | ecosystem: Environmental > Terrestrial > Deep subsurface > Rock core/Sediment | place: Rifle...
GTCACGTCCTCATCCAGGCCCCCACCGGCTCGGGGAAGACGCTCGCCGCTTTCCTCATCGGAATCGACCGCCTGAACGCGACACCCGGCGCAGGGCTCCGGCTGCTCTACGTCTCGCCGCTCAAGGCGCTCAACTACGACATCGAGCGCAATCTGCGCAGCCCGCTCGCGGGCCTCGGCTCGAAGCTCTCCGTCGGCGTTCGGACGGGCGACACTCCAGCCGACGAGCGCCGCCGCATGCTCCGTACTCCGCCGGACATCCTGATCACGACGCCCGAGTCGCTCTTCTTGCTGCTCACCTCGCAGGCGCGAGAGACGCTACGCGGCATCGAGACCGTGATCGTGGACGAGGTGCACGCCGTCGCGGGGACCAAGCGCGGCGCCCACCTCGCGTTGAGTCTCGAGCGGCTCGAGCGACTCGTCGAGCAGCCGTTCCAGCGCGTCGGCCTCTCGGCCACCCAGCGCCCGCTCGACGAGATCGGCCGCTTCGTCGCGGGCTCGGGGCGCGAGATCGAGCTCGTCGACGCGGGAATCCGAAAGGAGCTCGACCTCGAGGTCGTCGTTCCGGTCGAGGACATGCGCGAGCTGGGATCGACCGCCAACGTCGTGTTGTCAGAGCACGCAGCGGCCGCGGAGCGGCCGCCTTCAGGGATCTTCGCGCGATCGGAATCCGCACTAGCGGATTCCGATCTTGCGCACTATTCAGCCGAGCAGTCGAGCCGCTCGATCTGGCCCTCCATCTACCCCGCGATCCTCGAGCTCGTCCGCGCTCATCGCTCGACGATCGTGTTCGTCAACAACCGCCGCCTCGCTGAGCGTCTTGCGCTTCGCCTCAACGAGTTGGCCGGGGAGGAGCTCGCCCGCGCGCATCACGGCTCACTCGCTCGGGAGCAGCGAGTCGTCGTGGAAGAGCTCCTGAAGGCCGGTCGGATCCCGTGTCTCGTGGCCACCTCGTCGCTCGAGCTCGGGATCGACATGGGCGCCGTCGACCTCGTGATCCAGGTCGAGAGCCCCAAGTCGGTGGCGCGTGGACTCCAGCGCGTCGGGCGCGCCGGGCACGAGCTCCACTCGGTCTCCAAGGGCCGGATCTTCCCGAAGTTCAGGGCGGATCTGCTCGAGTCCGCGGTTGTTGCGAAGGCTATGCGGGAGGGGGAGATCGAGGAGACCCGCATCCCCCGCAACCCGCTCGACGTGCTCTCGCAGCAGATCGTCGCCGTGTGCGCGGACGAGGAGATCTCGGTGGACGAGCTCCACGAGCTCGTCGTGCGCGCGTACCCGTTCTCGGATCTCTCTCGCGCGCAGCTCGAGAACGTCCTCGACATGCTCGCCGGGCGCTATCCGTCCGACGAGTTCGCGGAGCTGCGGCCGCGGATCGTCTGGGATCGCACGGCCGGTGTCGTTCGCGGGCGATCCGGTGCGAGGCGCCTCGCGGTTACGAACGCAGGCACCATCCCCGACCGCGGGCTCTTCGGCGTGTTTCTCGTCGACGGCGGCGGGCGGGTCGGCGAGCTCGACGAGGAGATGGTGTACGAGGCGAGGGTGGGGGAGACGTTCCTGCTCGGCGCCTCGACCTGGCGGATCGAGGAGATCACGAGAGATCGCGTTCTCGTCTCTCCCGCTCCGGGCACACCGGGAGTCGCGCCGTTCTGGAAGGGAGAAGGCGTCGGCCGTCCGGCGGAGCTCGGGGAGAAGATCGGCCGCGCGGTGCGCGACCTTGTGGCTCTGAGCCACAAGGATGCTCGAGCGCGGTTGGAGCAGGAGTACGGCCTCGACGCACGAGCGGCGAAGAATCTGCTGACGTACCTCCGCGACCAGGAGGCCGCGACCGGCGTCGTTCCCTCCGATCGGTCGATCGTCGTCGAGCGCTTCCGGGACGAGATCGGCGACTGGCGCGTGTGCGTGCTCACCCCGTTCGGCGGCCGGGTGCATGCACCCTGGGCGATGGCGCTCCGAGCTCGGCTGCGCGACTCACTCGACCTCGACGTCCAGTCGCTCTGGTCGGACGACGGGATCGCACTCCACTTCCCGGACGCGGATGCACCTCCTCCGGTGGCAGACCTGCTCCTCGATCCGAACGAGATCGAGGAGCTTTTACTCGTCGAGCTCGCGCAGAGCGCTCTGTACGGAGCGCGGTTCCGTGAGAACGCGGCGCGTGCGCTGCTCATCCCGCGGCGACGGCCCGGTCAACGCACGCCACTCTGGCAACAGCGCCTTAAGGCTCAGAGCCTGCTCCAGGTCGCGCGGCGCTATCCGCAGTTCCCGATCGTGCTCGAGACGTATCGTGAGTGCCTCCAGGACGTCTTCGACCTCCCCGCGCTGCGCGGGATCTTGACGGGGCTCCAGACGCGGAAGCTCGATCTGGTCGAGGTCGAGACGGCGTCGGCTTCCCCGTTCGCGTCGTCGCTCCTCTTCGAATACGTCGCGACGTACATGTACGAGGACGACACACCTCCGGAGGAGCGTCGCGCGCAGGCACTCTCTCTCGACCGCGAGCTGCTGCGCGAGCTGATGGGGATCGAGGAGCTCCGCGACCTGCTCGACGCGGGCGCGATCGAGGACGTCGAGCGCTCGCTTCGGCGCGCTCCCAGGAACGCCGATGAGCTGCACGATCTGGTGCGCCGTGCCGGGCCGCTCGTCGACGGCGAGTACGACCGGGGCTTTGCCGAGACGCTCGTTCGCGAGCGCCGCGCGATTCGGGTTCGCCTCGGAGACCTCGAGCTGTTCGCCGCCGTCGAGGATGCGGGCCTCGTCCGTGACTCCTTCGGGGCCGTGCCCCCCGGTGGCGTTCCCCAGGCATTTCTCGACACGGTCGAGCGTCCGCTGCGCGCGGTGGTGCGTCGCTTCGCGAAGACCCACGGCCCGTTCACCACCGCCGAGCTGGCGGATCGGTTCGGGCTCGAGTCAGGGCTCGTGAGAGACGAGCTGGAAGCGCTCGAGCGGGACGACGAGCTGGTCCGGGGCGAGCTTCGCCCGGGAGGCTCCGAGCGCGAGTGGTGCGATCCGGACGTTCTCCGACGCATCCGGCGTGCGACTCTCGCGGTGCTGCGGCGCGAGGTCGAACCTGCCGAACAGGCGGCGTTCGGCCGGTTCCTCCCCGCGTGGCACGGGATCGGGCGACGACAGACGTTGCGCGAGGCGCTCGTACCGCTGCAGGGCGTCGCGCTTCCGGTCTCGCTCTGGGAGAGCGACGTGCTGCCCCGCCGCGTGCCGGGATATCGCAGCGCCGATCTCGACTCCCTCTGCGCCTCGGGCGAAGTCGTCTGGGTCGGCGCCGGGCTCGATCGCGTTGCCTTGTACTTCCGGGAGGACGCGCCAGTGCTCGGGCAAACGCCTGCCGATGCGATGCCCGAGGGTGTCGTTCACGCCGCGGTTCGCTCGGCGCTCGCTCAGGGGGCTGCTTTCTGGGCCGACCTGCTCGATGCCGCCCCAGAGCTCGACAGTGCAGAGGCACTCACCGCGCTGTGGGACCTCGTCTGGGCCGGCGAGGTGACGAACGACTCGTGGACGCCGCTCCGAGCGTCGCGCCGCTACGAAGCACGTCGCCCCGAGCGCCGCTCTCGGCGCTTCGCCCGCTCCCGGGCGGCGGTGCCCTCGCCGACTCAAGGCAGGTGGTCGCTCGCCGCGCCTCTCTTCGCTCCAAGTGGCTCAGAGCCACAAGGTCCGGATCGCCGGGCGCTCGCCGAGCTCCTGCTCGAGCGCCAGGGAATCGTCACGCGCGACGGCGTGCGCGGCGAGGGCATCCGCGGCGGCTACGGCGCGGTCTACCCGGAGCTTCGAGTACTCGAGACGCTCGGTCTCTGCAGGCGCGGATACTTCGTCGAAGGGCTCGGAGGAGCGCAGTTCGCGTTGCCGGGAGCAGTCGAGCGTCTCCGCGAGCTGCGTTCGGCGGATCTGCGTGCTCTCGAGCAAGACGCACTCGTCCTCGCGGCCGCAGATCCCGCGCAGCCCTACGGCGCTGCGATTCCCTGGCCGCGACGCTCGGGCGCCCGCGCCGCGCGCGTTGCCGGCGCGTGGGTCGTCCTGCTCGGTGGCGAGGCAGTGCTCTTCGTGGAGCGCGGCGGGCGCTCGCTCGTCCCTCTCCGTGAGCCCGATCCCGAGTGGCTTCGTCCGGCACTCGCCGCTCTCGTCGCGCACGTTCGGAGTGGGGGAGCGAAGCGGCTCGCGGTCGAGCGCTTCGACAGCGCCCCGGTTGTCGAGTCGGAGGTGATGGGACTTCTCGTCGAGGCGGGGTTCCTCGCGGGTCCTCGCCGCGCCGTGCTGAGGCCGTAGGGTCGCCCGGGCGTGCGTGCACTCCAGCGCCTCTTGGTCGTGGTGGTTGCGCTACTGGGCTTCTCCGGATGCAGCGCGGGATACGGAGTAGACCGCGGTGCCTACGTTGCCGCCAACGAGGCGATCCTGGCGGAACTGCCTATCTTCCCTGGCTCGACGCCAATAGAGGAGGCCTCGACCCCGTATCGCAAGACTGAGATCGGGCCCGTCGCCGGCTACGGCACTCGTAGGGTCTTCCAGCTACCGACGGCCGCGTCTGCAGCGGATGTCACAGCGTTCTACACGGATCGACTCGGTGTGGGGTGGGCGCTCGTCGAGAGACTCGATGGCCTGGTCTTGAACTTTCGCCGCGGGAAGGCCCGTCTCTCGATCAACGTCGACAACTGGCGGGTTCACCAGTTCGAGATCTTCGTCGATCACGCGTCGTACGGGTAGGCGAAGAGGAGAGGTGGTCCCCGTCGCGTAACGGAAGACGTGCCCGTGCGCGCGCCTCACCTCTACCCGCTGCTTCGCGGATTCGTTCTCGGATCGTTCGTCGTGCTCGGGCGCGAGCTCGAGGAAGGCGGCGATCTCCCGTTCGCGTTCGAGGAGCACGTTCAGCGAGGCGGGCCCGCGTTGTACGAGCTGCGCCCGCTCGTCCGTGCGTTCATCGAGCAGCGTGAGCCGATGTTGCGAGCTCGCGAGGATGCCCGACTCGCCGTGGAGGAGCTTCGGCGTGAGCCTGCCGCATCGATCTTCGCGCATGCGCACGCGGGCCCTCGAGCCTCCGAGGACGAAGCGCTCTTCCGCACCGTGCTCCTCGGTCTCCTCATCTCGACGGCCGAAGCCTGCGGTGGGTTCGACTGGGACGACGAGTCGTTCGAACGCGCGTATGCGCTGCTCGAGTCCTCGCTCTACGGAGACCACCGTCGGTATATCGCGATCGCGCCGCTCGCGGGCATCTCGCTCTCGAAGTCGGCCGAGCTCGCGCCGGGCGTCATCGTGCGGCCCTTCGTCTCGGGTGAGCTCTCGACGCACTGGCCGGAGTCCAGAGGCCTCCTTCCCAAGAGCTTCGGTCGGGAGCCGGATCGGTGCTGCGTGCTCGAGTTCCGCCAGGACCTGGACGCCGCGGAAGCGCCGCGCGACGCCGGCGCCGAGATCGCCGACGCTGTGAGCGCGCTGCGCCTGACGACCTCCGCCGCGCTCGCAGCAGGCCCTGTCCTCTTCGAGACGCTCGACGGGCGACCGTTCGGCATCCAGCCGGTGCTCCCGATTGCCGCCACCCAGCCGCCCGGCGAATCGTCCCGACTCGACGCCTTCCGGACACCGATCGCCGTCGAGGTGCTCGCTGCGCTCGGCGACGCCGACGGCGATCCCGAGCTGGCCGAGGCGCTCGACCGGTGGGAGCTCTCGCTCTTCCAGAACGAGCCCTTCCGCGGCGAGCAGCTGCGGGCGGCACTCTCCGCCCTGTTCGGCGAGACGTGGCCGCTTCGCTGCTCCGTTCTCCTCGCCGAGGAGAGCGGTGTGCGTGAGGAGCTCTACGGTCAGCTCGTCGCCTTCGCGGGCGGGGAGCAGGGAGGGGCAGCGCTGCTCGACGCCACTCGGAGAGCACTCGTCTCCGTGCTGCGCTCCCGCGACCGCGCCGAGCTCGTATACGACCTCGATCGACAGCTGCTCGGTCTGCCACGGCGCGCTGCATTGCGTGCCGCTGCGGTCTGACACGGACTAGGCTCGAAGGCGTTACCCATCCGCGAGCCCGTCAGGGCTACGGTGGCTCGATGGAAGAGTCGCGAGCGGTGCTCGAGCGGCTCGAGCGGATCGAGCTGCTCGACCGGACGGGGGCGACATCGGTCGAGATCGTCGCGGAGCTCAGGGCCCTGGTCGAGGAGGCCACCGCCTGGTCACGGGTGGAAGGAGGTGATGCGGGAGAACGCGCTGTCGGCGAACTGCGCTCGGCGTTGGCAGATGACATGATCGCCCTGTGATCTCGCACTGGGACGACGTGCGGAGCTGGCGCGGCGAGCGCGGTCACATCGCGGGTACCTGGCAAAGCCTGACGGGGCGCTCGTCGGTGCTGGTGGGGGTGAAGCGGATTCAGGTCGATCCGGGAATGTGGTCGACGCCCCTCCATCTCGAAGGCGCGGAGGAGGAGATCTTCTACGTCCTCGCGGGCTCGGGCGTCTCCGTGCAGTCCGACGGCGACGACACGTTCGCATACGAGGTTCGTGCGGGCGACTGCCTCGTGCACCTTCCGCTCGAGGACGCCCACACACTCCGGGCCGGCGACGATGGGATCGACGTGCTCGCGTTCGGGCAGCGGGTGTACGCGGGTGGTGTCACATGGCTGCCGCGTGCGGGAGTCGCCTGGCTCGGGAACACCTGGGCGCCGGTCGGTGCCGAGGACGATCATCCCTGGACGCGTGAGGCTGCAGCCGGTCCTCCAGAGGTGGCCGAAATCTCACCTCGGCCTCCGAACATCGTCAACGTCGGCGACCTCGAGCCCGTGGAGCGCGACGGCGCGACCGTCGGACGACGGGTTCGCTACCCCGCACGCTCGGCGGGCTCCGTTCGGACGGGGCTACGACATGCGGAGGTCCTGCCCGGCAAGCTGAACGCGCCGCCGCACTGCCATTCGGCGGAAGAGGAGATCTTCGTCGTGCTCGACGGAGACGGGCACCTGCTCCTTTGGGAAGAGGAAGGCGTAACCGAACATCCGGTGCGCGCCGGCTCCGTCGTGGCGCGGCCGCCTGGCACGGGCGTCGCTCATGCGTTCCGAGCGGGAGAGCACGGGATGACGCTTCTCATGTACGGAACGCGCGACCCGAGCGACATCTGCTTCTACCCGCGCTCGGGCAAGGTCTACTTCATCGGCCTCGGCCTGATCACGCGGCTCGGTGAGTCGCTCGACTACTGGGACGGTGAGGATTGAGATCCCCTGGCTGCGGCTACCGTGCAAGGAGTTGAAGGAGTTTCGCTCGGAGACGGGAAGGTGAAGCGGTCATGGCCCTGTCACGGATCCTCTCGCGGTCCCAACCGCGACCAGAGCCCGTCGTCGACCCACCGGTGGCCGAGGTCGAGTCTCCTCGGCTGCGCGCGGTTCCCGCTCCCGCGTCCGCGCCCGCTCCGCACAGCGAGGGCGCGGTGATGGCGAACGTCATCGTCTTCGCGAACCAGAAGGGTGGTGTCGCGAAGACGACGACGACGCTCAACCTGGGCGTCGCGATTCGCGAGACCGGGAAGCGCGTTCTCGTCATCGACCTCGACCCGCAGGGCAACCTCACGATGAGCCAGGGCATGAACCCGGACGCCATCGAGCGGTCGATGTTCGACGTGCTCGTCCATCGTGTTCCGATCTCCGACGTGATTCACACGGTCGAAGTCGACATTGCTGTCGCTTCGATCGATCTTGCGGGCGCCGAGCTCTCGCTCTCGGCGTTGATCGGACGCGAGCGTGCGCTCGAGAAAGCGCTCGTCGAGGTGCGCGACCGTTACGACTACATCCTCATCGACACGCCTCCGTCGCTCGGCCTGCTGACGATCAACGCCTTCGTCGCGGCCGACGGCGTCATCGTGCCCGTGCAGTGCGAGTACCTCTCGTTGCGCGGCCTCGTACAGCTCGAGAACACGCTCTCCATGGTGCGCGAGAACCTCAATCCCAGAGTTCACGTCCAGGGGATCGTGCCTACGATGTTCGACGGCCGAACGCTGCACGCGCGCGAGGCGATCGAGATCCTGGAAGAGCACTTCGGCGACCTCGTCTATAACACTCGCATTCGCAAGACCGTTCGCTACGCGGAGGCTCCTGTGAAGGGCAGCTCCGTGCTCCGCTACGACCCCACAGGGCCGGCGGCGCAGGCGTACCGCGATCTTGCAAAGGAGGTGCTCGATGGCGCGCAAGCGCGCGACGATGCGTGAGGGACCGCTCGCCGAGCTGTTCCGCAAGACCGAGGCTGCGCAGCGTGCCCAGGACGCCCCCGGTGAGGGCGAATCGGCGCCGACGCAGGGGCTCGAGCCTGACCGCCTCGCTCAGGTCGCGCTCGAGAAGACGGTCGAGCACGTCCACGACTTTGCCGAGAAGTCAGCGAGCGAACCGCCCGTCTCCACCGCGCCGGTGCTCGCGCAGGAGGAGGTCCCGTCGGAGGCGGCAGCATCCAGGGCGGCCGCGCGCTACTTCCAGACGATGCTCGAGCCTGGGCCACGTCTCCACCGTGTTCCGCCGCCGAAGGGCGCGGCGTACATCGCAGCAATTCGCGTGGTCGGAGTGGGCGGCGCGGGCCTGAACGCGATCCACCGGATGATGGATGCCGGTATCGCGCAGGTGGACTTCGTCGCTGTGAACACCGATCTCCAGGCGCTCGCAGTCTCCGATGCACCGACCAAGATCTCCATCGGAGCGGGCGTCACTCAGGGACTGGGATCGGGCGCTGATCCCATTGTCGGTAGGGAGTCGGCCGAGGAGGCCGTCGACCAGCTGAAAGCCGCTCTGCGCGGCTCCGACATGGTCTTCGTGACCGCGGGCGAGGGAGGTGGCACGGGAACCGGTGCCGCGCCGGTGGTCGCCCGTATCGCGCGCGAGCTCGGCGCGCTGACGGTCGGCATCGTCACGACACCGTTCCGCTTCGAGGGAACGCGGCGGCGAGCGGCGGCCGAGCAGGGGGTGGAGGAGCTCAGGGCGGCATGCGACACCGTCATCGTCATTCCGAACGACCGCCTGCTGGAGGTGCTCGACCGCTCGACCTCCATGGTTGACGCGTTCAAGATTGCCGACGACGTCCTGCGCCAAGGCGTCCAGGGCATTTGCGACCTGATCACGACGCCCGGGCTCATCAACCTCGACTTCGCCGATGTGCGCACGGTCATGCAGGACGCGGGATCGGCGCTGATGGGCATCGGCTACTCGACTGGGCCGAACCGCGCCCGCGAGGCAGCGGAGCGCGCCCTCGGCTCGCCGCTCATCGACGCCGAGATCGTCAGCGCGCGTGGCATCCTGCTCTCGATCGCCGGTGGTGACGATCTCTCCCTCGTCGAAGTCAACGATGCCGCCGAGGTGGTTCGCCAGACGGCGACGGACGAGACGAACATCATCTTCGGCGCGACCGTGGATCCGCGGCTCACCGGCCAGGTGTGGGTCACCGTCGTCGCAACGGGGCTCGGAGGATCTCGGCGACGCGCGGCTCGAGCGGGCTTCGAGACGCCTTCGTATTCGGCACCCGCCTCGGATCACGAGCTGCCGTCCTTCCTGAGCTCCGAGTAGGGTCGAGGCTTGCCTCGCCTGCGAGCGCGCGCGACCTGCGGGCGACGCAAGCGTCTCTCCTACAGCAGCATCTGAGCCGACGTACCCTCCTGCCATGCGTGGCGCCATCGCAGCCGGCCACCCGCTGACCGCCGAAGCGGGAGCGCGCGTCCTGCGCGAAGGCGGCAACGCCGTAGACGCACTGCTCGCGGCCGCGTGCACCGCGTTCGTGACCGAGGGCCCGCTCACCGGCCCAGCCGGCGGAGGCTTCCTGCTCGTGCACGAGCCCGGAGGCGGGGCGACGGTGCTCGAATGCTTCTTCGCGGTCCCTTCCACTCGTCTCGGCGAGATGGAGGAGGTCGTCATCGACTTCGCCGACTCGGGCACGCAGGTCTTTCACATCGGGCTCGGCTCCGTCGCAGTCCCAGGTCTCCTCGTCGGCCTGGAAGAGGCGCATCGCCGGTTCGCCACGCGATCGTGGGCCGATCTCGTCGCCCCTGCCGTCGATCTGGCGCGCCACGGGTTCGAGCGTGACGAGCCACGGGCGTTCCTGCACGGGATCCTGGAGCCGATCCTGCTCCATCAGGAGGCGGGACGTCGAATCTACGGCGATAGCGTGCGAGTCCGTACGGCGGACTTCGCGCAGACCCTCGAGCGCATTCGCGATGTCGGATCCGCGGCCGTCGCCGAGTTGCTGCCGGAATTCGCGGACGACATCGACTCGTATCGAGTCGCGTCGCCGTCACCGCTCGAGACGACCGTGTTGGGGCACCGAGTCCTCTCGATGCCCGCGCCGTCGCTCGGTGGGGGCGTCGTCGAGAGAATCCTCGAGAGTCTCGCCGCGAGGAGAGACCCGACGCTCGAAGACGAGGCGCGGGCGGTCGCGGCCGCCTATGGAGCGTCGGGTGCCGGGCCGCTCACGGGAACGACGCACGTTTCGGTCGTCGACGGCTCCGGAATGGCTGCCGCGCTCTCGTCCACACTCGGCTCGGGATCCGGGCTCTTCCGCGCGGGCACGCAGCTCAACAACATGCTCGGAGAGCTCGACGTCATCGGCCCGGG
>Ga0209640_10006110_pt1 | contig 10542 bp, 9 predicted proteins | sample RifCSP10_1_FD_184018 | JGI IMG/M metagenome (GOLD analysis project Ga0209640, IMG submission 184018) | Soil microbial communities from Rifle, Colorado - Rifle CSP2_sed 10_1 (SPAdes) (version 2) | ecosystem: Environmental > Terrestrial > Deep subsurface > Rock core/Sediment | place: Rifle...
CTGACTGGTGTGCTCCTTGTAAGATCATGGACCCGGTAATCGAAGAAATCGAGAAAGAACTGGGTGGGAAACTGGAAGTTCAAAAGATTGACGTCGATAAAAACAGCGATCTTCAAGCCAAATATAATGTTTTTTCAATTCCGACTTACGTAATCGAAAAAGATAACCGGGAGGTTGAAAGATTAGTAGGAGCTCGGCCAAAACAGCAACTGGTTGATATCTTAAACCGACATTTAGGGTAGTTTGAAAACTTCTAGGATTTACCCAAGCTAATATTTAAGTATATAATTTGAGTAAGAATGCTGTTTAAAAACCCCCTAATTATTGCTAACTGGAAAGCAAACCACACGCCCGAAACCGCCGCTGATTGGATTAATTTTATTGGTCCCCAGGTACCCTCAAGCGTTGAAGTTGTTTTGTGTCCGCCTGCTTTTTTACTACCATCCCTAAAACAAACTATCAGTCGAAATAACTTTCCTGTTAAATTAGGAGCTCAAGACGTTTCCAGATTTCCCCAAGGGTCGTACACTGGTGAGATTGCAGCCGGATTATTACAAGGGATTGTCGAATGTTGTTTAGTCGGCCATTCGGAAAGAAGGAAATATTTTCTTGAAGATTTCAGGATTTTAAAAGAAAAAGTAGAAATGCTGCAAAAGTGCGGCATTAGTCCGATCTATTTTTTGGATAAAGACCAACTTGACGAGTTGGATGAAGTTCCAATTCTTGAAGTCGTGGCCTACGAGCCGGTGGAGTCGATTGGAACGGGAAAACCGAAGGGCGTTGGCGAAGTTTTAAAGGTTGTGGAACAAATTAAACTCCGAAAACCAAACGTTAATGTTTTATATGGCGGAAGCGTAGATGAAAATAACGTCAAAAGTTATTTAACTATTGAAGGAATAGAAGGAGCTTTGGTGGGAACAGCAAGCCTGGATAAAAATCGCTTTTTATCGCTTCTTAAGAATTCTTCACCAGCCCGTTAAAATAGTTGGTTTGCAAATTTGGTTTCTATAGTTTTGAATATGCAAGTTGATTTTTAAAAAATGAAATATATCACCCTTGAGACTCGACCTAAATTTAATCGTACCCAAAAGAAAAATCACAGAAAAAAATTATTGTTCGGATTTTTGGCGTGTGTTGTCGTTGTGGCAATTTTCTTTCCTAAGATTTGGCCAAAAATAATTGAGGTGTTTACTCAACCGGCATCGGTTGTTCAATTTATATTCGATGACAGTGGAGGCATCGCTTCCACAAACGGACGAACTAATGTATTACTCTTGGGGACCGGAGGCCCGGGCCATCAGGGAGGGAATTTAACAGACACAATAATTGTTGCCAGTGTCGACGTTAAAAATAATGACGTCGTATTTATTTCTTTGCCAAGGGATATTTGGTCAGAGAATTTGAAAGCCAAAATTAATGCCGCTTATGAATTTGGGGAAGAAAAAGACGAGGGTAGCGGTTTGGACTCTTCAAAAGAGACGATTGGGGAGCTTTTAGATTTGTCAATTCACTACGCGGTTAGGGTAGATTTTTCCGGATTTGTAAGAGCGGTTGATCAGGTAGGCGGAATTGATATTGACGTCAAAAGTTCTTTTGACGATTTTCAATATCCAATTGGAGGTAAAGAAGACGACACCTGCGGTTTTACAATCACTCAACAAGAAATTGAAGGTCAAATAACAGAAGTTATTTTAGACGCAACTGGAAGCGCAATTCCGACCGATATCGATCCTTTTAAGTGCCGCTATGAGTACCTTCATTTTGACCAAGGACAAGCTCATATGGATGGAGAAGTTGCCCTGCAGTACGTTAGATCAAGAATGGGTACAAACAGTGAAGGTTCGGATTTTGCAAGATCAAAGCGACAACAAAAGGTTATCCTAGCTTTTAAAGATAAAGTGTTTTCAACAGAAATATTAACAGACGTAGGGAAACTTTTATCACTAGCTAAAACTTTCGGCGATTCGATAGAAACCGACATTTCTTCGGATAAAGCACCTGCATTTATTAAGCTGGTAGATAAAATGAGAAACTCTCAAAGCCGTTCATTTGAGATTGATAATGTCGGCACGGATGCTTTGCTTGTCAATCCTCCTTTGGGAGATTTTGAAGGACAATGGGTTTTGGTTCCGCCAAACAATGATTGGTCCAAGATCCAGCAAAAACTAAAGGAATTCTTAATCGTAGAAAAAGAAAGTAAAAACTAGCGGTAGCTTGAAAAGAAGCGGTTTGCTCCGATTAATATCAAAACCAAAGCAATTACTACTAAAATCGCCGTTACAGTCGGATTTCCCGCACTTGGAAGGCTGGATGAGGTTGCACCTTTTGAGGCTGATGAAGTTGAAGTTTGAGCAAATACTACGGCTGGCGTAAGAAGATTAACCGTAATACTGATAACAATAGGGCGAATTAAGTTCTTCATGTTGATAATTAAAAGTTAGCAAACAAGTCTTACTTGTGTCAAGAGGATTTTTTCTTTGAAACCGATTTTTTGGTTTTTGCGTCCTTTGGTTTGCTTTTTTCGAACGTAAATTTACCAAGTTTTGATTTAAGTCTTGAAGCCTTATTTGAGTGAATTAAATTTCTTTTTGCTGCTCTGTCAATTAATGAATACGCCAAACTAACAGTTTCCAAACTGCCCTGATCCTGTGCTTTTTTTAAAGCACTTTTTATTTGAGTAAGAAGCGGAAGATTGTGCTCTCTTCTTCTAATATCGACTTCAACTTTTTTGATTGCGCTTTTTATTACAGGCATAATAATTTGTAAATATCAAACATTTAACTATTAAGATAACTGCTGATATAATCGGAAGGAGTTTACAGCAAAATGAGAATGAATGTCAATTTGACAAAGTTTGTTTCGATTTTAAACAGGGAACAGTCATCAATACTGCAGGCGGCAACTGTAATTATGTTGTCAGTATTCGGGTCAAGGATTTTAGGACTTTTAAAATACCGTCTTTTGGCTGCGCACTTCGGTCAATCAATTGATGTTTTGGATTCCTATATCGCCGCTTCGCAAATTCCTGAGGCAATTTTTGAAATTATCATTTTTGGCGCAGTTTCAATAGCTTTTATCCCGATTTTTTCAAGATATATTAACCTGAAAAACTATTCAGAAGGATGGAAACTCGCTTCTTCGATGATCTCTTTGGGGCTTATCAGTTATCTTATTTTGGCAATTATCTTTTTTATATTTGCCGATTTTTTGGCACTTATTTTTGCTCCCGGCATAACGGCTGATAATCCTGTGCTTAGAAGCCAGGTTGCAAACTTGATGAGAGTGATGCTGTTTGCTCAAATCTTTTTTGTATTTTCTACCTTTCTAACCGGAGTTTTGCAGACTTTTCAAAGGTTTTTAATCCCGGCTATCGCGGCCATGGTATATAACGTAGGTATAATTTTAGGAATAATTTTCTTGTCACCCTACGTTGGAATTTATGCTCCTGCGTGGGGAATGGTACTGGGTGCGTTTTTACATCTTTTAATTCAAATTCCAATTTCCAGGCAATTGGGTGTTAAATTTAGTTTTAAGCTTCTTCCAATCCATCCCGGCGCTTTAGAGATTATTCGCCTATCATTGCCAAGAACGATTGCACTTGCGGCAATTAAAATAAATGATTTGGTTAATATTGCCCTTGCTTCTCTCTTATCAATCGGATCAATCGTCGCTTTTAACTTTGCCCAGGTATTAATCATTATGCCTCTGGGGCTTTTCGGTGCTTCGATTGCCCAGGCCGCTTTGCCAACTATGTCTCTTGAAGCCGGAAAGAACGAACTGGATAATTTTAAGCAAACGGTTATCTCCTCTTTACATCAAATTTTATTTTTAATTTTTCCGGCAAGTGCTATTTTGGCAATTTTGAGAATTCCGGCCGTAAGACTCGTTTTTGGAGCCTCAAACTTTCCGTGGGATTCAACTGTTTTAACCGGAAGAATTGTTATTGTTTTGGCATTTGGCTTGGCGGCTCAAGCTTCAAGTTTGCTTCTGACCCGAGCGTTTTATGCTATCAAGGAAGCCAAAACGCCGGTCTATATTAATTTAACGACTATTTTTATCAACTTATTTTTAAGCTTTATATTTGTTGTTGTTTTTAAGTTGTCAATTTTGTTTTTGGCAGGTGCTTATGCATTCTCGACAATTGTAAATATGTTGCTTTTACTCTACTTTTTGGATTCCAAAGTTAAATTTGATAATCAAAAATTGATTGTTCCGATAATTAAAATGCTTGTTGCAACAATCGGCATGGCGATTGCACTTTATGTTCCGATGAAACTTTTGGATAGATTGGTTTTTGACACAACAAGAGTTTTTAATTTGTTAATTTTAACCGTTATTGCAACCGGGATCGGATCATTAGTTTACTTAATCTTCGCTTTTATTTTAGATATTTACGAAGTAAAAGTTTTTACTTCTTTGATTGCTAAACGATTGCCGCTCAAAGCTCCAAAACAGGAAGAGGTAATTGAAACCGCTACCCCGACCCCGACTACCCCGACTCCCTAAATACCTTAATTTTGCTATACTGGGTGGCTATGAGTTCAAATTTAATTCGCAATTTTGCAATTATCGCCCACATCGATCACGGCAAGTCAACACTTGCTGATAGGATTATGGAAATCTGCGGTGCAGTTTCAGGAGAACATCAGGAACAATTACTTGACAGTTTGGAGCTGGAACGTGAACACGGAATAACGATAAAGCTTAAAGCAATCAGACTAGTTTATAGTTCATCGTTTGTAGTTCATAGTGAAGATGCGGTCAGCAATAAACCATTAACCATTAACCATTCACCTCAAATTCAAAATTATATTTTGAATTTGATAGATACTCCCGGCCATGTTGATTTTTCATATGAAGTTTCCAGATCGCTCGAATCCGTAGAGGGCGCAATTTTGTTAGTTGATGCAACCCAGGGAGTTCAAGCTCAAACATTATCTAACTTTAACTTAGCCCAAAACGCCAATTTGGAAATCATTCCCGTTATTAACAAAATCGATATGCCCTCCGCCAACATTGAGCAAACTGTCGAAGAACTTAAAAGTTTAGGGTTTTTGGAAAATGAAATTTTTAAGATTTCGGCTAAAACCGGTCAAGGAGTAAAAGAATTAATTGAAGAGGTAATAAAAAAGATTCCTGCACCAAAATTAATAGATGAAAAATTAAGCTCTTTAATATTTGATTCTTCACTAGACCCTTATAAAGGAGTGGTTGCAACCGTAAGACTGTTTGGAGGCAAGGTAAAAGTCGGGGATGATATTTTGTTTGTTGCAACAAGTACCCGTGCCCAGGTTTTGCAGGTCGGCTATCTAACGCCTAAGGCCGAATATATTGAGAAATTAGGGAACGGCGAAGTCGGATTTTTGGTTACTAATTTAAAAGATCTTTCAAAAGTTCGGGTAGGCGATACGATAACTTTGGCAAAAAATCCCGCAAAACCTCTGCCGGGTTATAAAAGTGCCAAACCTGTTGTCTTTTTATCGTTTTACCCGACTGACCCGGGTGATTTTCTAAAACTTCGGGATGCAATTGAAAAGTTAAAACTAAATGACGCTGCTTTGGAATTTAGTTTGGAATCGTCAACGTCCTTAGGCCAGGGTTTAAGAGTTGGATTCTTGGGACTTTTGCACGCTCAAATTACCCAGGAAAGGTTAGAAAGAGAATACGATATTGATTTAATCGCGACCTCGCCCTCGGTTAATTTTCTAATTGGTGATAAGTTAATTAATAAGCCAGGCGAATTTGATCCCGCAAATAAAGATGTCAGGGAACCGTATGCTAACGTTACCATTTATTCGCCTGAAAGTTATTTGGGTCAAATATCAAATTTGGTTCACGACAGACGGGGAGATATAAAAAATATCGAAAATATCGGTAGCCTTTTAAAAATCAAAGGCCAAATCCCGCTTTTGGATTTGCTGATCGGATTTTATGATCAACTGAAAAGCGCAACTTCCGGCTACGCCTCTTTTGATTTTGAGGTAGGGGAATATAGATCGGGTAATTTGGTAAGACTGGATATTTTGGTAAACCATATTCCGATTGAAGGACTGGCCCAAATCGTACCTGTCCAAAAAGCTGAAGAAACAGGCAGGAGGTTGGTTGAGAAATTAAAAGAGGCAATCCCGCGCCAGCAAATTGCCATTCCCATTCAGGCGGCAATCGGCGGCAAAATTATTGCGAGAGAAACAGTGGCATCATTTCGCAAAGATGTGACTGCAAAACTTTATGGAGGTGACGTTACGCGAAAAATGAAACTTTTAGAAAAGCAAAAGAAAGGTAAAAAACGAATGCGCAGATTTGGCCAAGTAGATATACCACAGGAGGCTTTTTTGGCTGTTTTGAAAATTTAAGATTTTGGCAAAATATCTTCTCGTTTTAAATTATCGCCTTCAGGGAGAATTTTTACGGATCCAACATAAGAGATGTCGAACTCATATGAATCATCAAGCCTTTTATATAAACCAGGAGTTAGTTCGTTAAGATTGAAGCCGCATGAATGAATTCCTATTTCCGGATCCTTTGATTCTAAATACATCATCCATTCATTTTCGGAGTTTTTAAAAGCAGTCCACTCAGTTAAAATGGTTACCATTTTGTAAGGATTTCCCTTATTGTCGATTTCTTGTCTAACTTCCACCCTTTTGATAGGTCCGCGGAAAATATCTCCAGATTCTCTCTGTTCAATGTCTCTGCCTATAAAGTTTCTTATTTCTAACTCGATCCAGTCACTATTAGAGTTTTCTTTAGTACCCATGGTGGAGTATCTTATGCTTTGAGTTATTGATTGTCAAATTAAACTCTTGACAAGAATTAGCACTCGGTGTATATTACTGCTAAACACTGATTTATTACAAAATAAATTAGATAATCCATGGAACTTTCGGGAAGACAAAAAGAACTTTTAAGGATAATTATCGAAAAGTACATTGACAGTGCAAAACCTGTTGGATCCGAAACCATCGAAAAAGAAACGGGTTTGGGAGTTTCTCCCGCTACGATTCGAAACGAGATGGTTCACTTAACGTCAATGGGTTATTTGAAGCAGCCTCACACATCGGCCGGCAGAGTTCCGACAACTATGGCGATTAAGTTTTATGTTTCGGAACTGATGAAAGAAAAAGAATTGTCCGTTAAGGACGAGGTAACCTTAAAGCAAAGCGTTTGGGATCACAAAAATCAAATCGACGATTTACTAAGAGATGTAACCCGTCAGCTTGCGGATAGAACTCATTCGCTGGCACTTGCAACAAGTCATGGTCAGGTTTTTTCAGCAGGACTTGCAAACATACTGGATCAGCCGGAGTTTTACGACATTGATTTAACGAAAACGGTTCTTTCAATGATTGATAAGTTTGAAATGCTAAACAGCATTTTTGGCAAAGCTTTATCGGATGAGCCGATTCATATTCTGCTTGGAGATGAGTTTGGATATGACTATATGGAACCTTGCGGAGTTGTTTTTTCGAGCTTCGATGCAGGCAACGGTCATTCCGGATACATTGGGGTAATTGGTTCGAACAGGTTGAATTATTCTTACATCAACCCGGTTATAAGGTACGTTAGTAATTTATTAAATGAAATCTCAAAAAGTTGGTAACTTTTATGACAAACAAGAAATTAAAAACCGACAAAATCGAGTCTCGTTCTAACGAGCGGAAAGACTCTCAGGAAGAGTTAAAAGTAAAACTGGCTGAAGCTGAACAAAGCTGGAAAAGAGTTTTGGCTGATTATCAAAATTTAGAGCAAAGGGTAAGTCGTGAAAGACAAGCTCTCGGGCAACTAGCAACTGCAGCGATAATTATTGAACTCTTGCCGGTTTTGGATAATTTAGAAACTGCAGCCTTGCACATTAATGACCAAGGGTTAATGCTCGCAATCGGTCAATTTAAAAATATATTGAAAAATGCCGGACTTGAAGAAATTGAGGCGCAAAATCAGGAATTTGATCCGCACTTACACGAAGCAATTGAAGTAACCCCCGGCAATGAAGATAATAAAATAATAGAAGTAATAAATAAAGGATATAAAATGTTTAATAAAGTAATCAGACCGGCAAAAGTTAAAGTTTCTAAGAAGGAGAGTAATTAAAAATGTCTAAAATAATATCAGCCTTTTGCTTCGCAAAATCTGATTTAAATTCAGACAAAAATATTTATAGAAAGGAATTAATGTATGTCTAAAATTATTGGCATCGATCTGGGTACTACTAATTCAGTTGTAGCTGTTATGGAAGGTGGTAAACCAAAAGTTATCCATTCTGCCGAAGGCCGTAACGTGATTCCTTCCGTGGTTGACCCGGTCAAACACGTCGTCGGGGATGTAGCCAAGCGTCAAATGGTCGTTAACCCCAAAACTACTATTTTTTCAGTCAAGCGTTTAATGGGTCGAAAATATAAAGATCCTGAAGTCCAAAGAGATTTAAAGTGGATTCCTTATGAAGTTAAGGAAGGCAAAAACGGTATGGCGGTTGTAGCTGTTGAAGGTCGGGAATATACGCCTCAAGAGGTTTCAGCGATGATTTTAGGGAAATTAAAAAGTGATGCTGAAAGCTATTTGGGAGGCAAAGTTGAAAGTGCAGTTATCACCGTTCCGGCTTACTTTGACGATTCCCAGAGACAGGCAACTAAGCAGGCAGGAGAGATTGCCGGTTTGAAAGTTGACCGCATAATCAACGAACCGACAGCCGCGGCACTGGCATACGGGCTCGATAAATCAAAGGCCCACACAATTGCCGTTTACGATTTAGGCGGCGGAACTTTTGATATTTCAATTTTGGAGTTAGGAGATGGAGTGTTTGAGGTTAAATCAACCAACGGTGATACGCACCTTGGCGGAGATGACTTTGATCGAACAATTGTTAACTTTTTGGCCGAAGAGTTCAAGAAAGAAAACGGAGTTGACATTTCAAACGACAAGCAGGCTTTGCAAAGATTGAGAGATGCGGCCGAAAAAGCCAAAATTGAATTGTCCACGACCCAGGAAGCTGAAATTTCACTCCCATTTTTAACTGCCGATAGTGCCGGACCAAAACACCTGCAGCTTAAATTAACGCGTTCGAAACTTGAACAACTGGTGGGGGAGTTGATCCAAAAAACTTTGGAACCCGTTAAAAAAGCTTTATCAGACGCAAAAATTGACGCTAAAAAAATTGACGAGGTAATTTTGGTTGGGGGAATGACCAGAATGCCGGCAGTTCAAAAAGCAGTCGGAGATTTCTTTGGCAAGGAACCCCACAAGGGAATTAATCCGGACGAAGTGGTCGCAATCGGAGCGGCAATCCAGGGAGGGATCCTTGGCGGGGAAGTCAAAGACGTTTTACTGCTTGATGTCACTCCCCTAACATTAGGTATTGAAACTTTGGGCGGAGTTCGAACGCCGTTAATTGACAGAAATACGACAATTCCAACGTCAAAATCTCAAATATTTTCAACGGCTGCTGATAATCAAACATCGGTTGAAATTAACGTTTTACAAGGAGAACGCGAAATGGCAAACGACAACAAGTCTTTAGGCAGATTTATTTTAGACGGTATTCCCCCGGCCCCCCGCGGCGTTCCGCAGGTTGAGGTTGCTTTTGATATTGACGCCAACGGAATTTTAAACGTTTCGGCCAAAGATAAAGCTACAAATAAAGAGCAAAAAATTACGATCACCGGTTCTACCGGCTTATCAAAAGACGAAGTTGAGAAAATGACTGCCGAAGCCGAGGTCCACAAAGCCGAGGACGAAAAGAAAAAGGAAGAAATTGAAACCCGCAATAATGCTGACAATTTAATATACACATCCGAAAAAACCTTAAAAGATGCCGGGGATAAAGTCCCGGCTGAAACCAAAAAAGAGGTAGAAGATAAAGCCAAGGCCTTAAAAGACGTTTTACAAACTGCTTCGATTGACGAACTCAAGAAACTAACAGAGGATCTTTCAACTTCTTTGCAAAAAGTCGGGTCCGCAATGTATGGTTCGACAAGCTCACCACAAGGTCAGCAAGAATCAGCTGATGGCACCGCAGGTGAAGAAAAAAAGCCTGATGACAAAGCCGAAGAAGGCGAAGTTGTAAAAGAATAAGTAAAAAAGTGATACTCTTAATTTAGGCCTCGGGGACTGCCCTCTTCCGAGGCTTTTTTGAGTTGACAGAAAAATAAAATGTTAAAATTTTTTTGTCATCCTGAATCTTGAATAAAGTGAAAGATGAAGGATCTGTTTTTAAGATTCTTCACTGATGTTCAGAATGACAATAGTAGGAGCTTTAGATGGCAATAAAAAAAGATTACTATGAAACTTTAGGGGTAAAAAAGGGTGCAAGCGATTCCGAGATAAAATCGGCTTACCGTAATTTGGCCCGTAAACATCATCCGGATGTTGATAAATCTTCCGGATCCCACGAAAAATTCAAAGAAATAAACGAAGCCTACCAGGTTTTATCCGACTCTAAAAAGAAGCAGGCTTATGATCAATTCGGCCACGCAGCTTTTGATCAATCATCCGGTTTTGGCGGCGGAGGTGGTCAGGGAGCCGGAGGATATAGAACCTACACCTGGG
>Ga0209640_10006111_pt1 | contig 10542 bp, 10 predicted proteins | sample RifCSP10_1_FD_184018 | JGI IMG/M metagenome (GOLD analysis project Ga0209640, IMG submission 184018) | Soil microbial communities from Rifle, Colorado - Rifle CSP2_sed 10_1 (SPAdes) (version 2) | ecosystem: Environmental > Terrestrial > Deep subsurface > Rock core/Sediment | place: Rifle...
CGGATTCTGGCCGAGGGAGCCCGATAGCGGCGATGGCAACAATTGGCCGAACGTTCGCGTAGCGGTCACGCGCGTCCTCCCGAAGTTTAGCGGGCACTAAGGGCTCGAGAGACGTCACTCGCGGCGAGATTGCGCTGTGCTCGCGGGGAAGGAGCACCTTCGACCCAAAACCGTCGTCCGCAAATCGGGCGTAAATGGCGGGCAGTAACAGCCGTAGCTGACGGGGGCGACTGGCAATGGGACCGAGTTCAGTTCGGCGCCGGAAATACGCCCGATCGCGGTCGTTCGCAGCATTGGCAGGGACTAGGCGCATGGCAGAATTGCAGGTTTTCTGATAAGCTGCAAACTATGAAAGCGACCGTCACCATCACGAGCCGTGGGGTCATAACGCTCCCGGCGAAACTGCGCGAGGCCCTTGGGCTGAAGGCGGACGACCAACTGATCGCCGAGACGACGTCGGAAGGACTGTTGCTGCGTCCGGCGGTCACCCTGCCGGTGGAAATCTATAGCGAAGATCGGATTCGCGAGTTCGATGCGGCGGAGTCGGAGCTGGCAGAGGTGCTTCGCGTCGAGCGGGGAACGCAGCGTCCGCGAACGTCGCGGTCGACCGGGCGCCGGCGCTGACACTGCGATCTGGGTAATAGGTCTGCGCGGCTTGACCAGCAGATGCGGATATTTCTGGACGCCAACATTCTATTCTCCGCTGCCAAGAGCAACGGCGCCGTTCGACAATTGCTGGAGCTCTTGCGCGACGGCCAGCATACATTGTGCGCCGACGACTACGTGGTAGCTGAGGCGCGGCGCAACCTCGAGTTGAAGGTTCCAGATTCAGGCACAGCGTTGGACGATCTATTGGCGCACGTCGACGTGGCGCCTTTCGAGGCAAGCGAGCTGCCGCCCGAGGTCGCCGCACTGTTGCCGGAGAAGGACTGGCCGGTGCTCGCGGCCGCAATGCGCCTGCGGTGTGAAACTCTAGTAACCGGTGATCGCACGCATTTTGGGACGCTTTATGGAAAGACCATCAACGCGGTGTCGATCCACTCGCCCCGCTCGCTCGCGGAGGCGGTATTGACGAAGAAGCCATAAAGACGTTCACGATGCGTTAACTGCTAACGCGCCCATATGAACGGCAAGAGTTGGCCGAAAGTGCCGATACGCTTCTCGGCCGGCCAACGCGAATCTGTCGGAGAGTAAGCACGCGAAAGAAGTCATTCGCGCCGCGACCGCGTTATGATCAGCGGGAAAGCGAAACATCGACCCGCGGAAGACGGTCTCTAGACAGCGGCGGACGAGGTGCCCTGACACTAGTGTAGTGCTTCGTAATTAATGGAACTTAATGATTGAGGTGCGGTCTCACTCGCAGGTACTGTTGAGGATCTGCGATGAGAGTAGCGAGCCACATCGAATTGAACCCGGCACAGCGGCGCGAACTGCAGCGCTTGGCGAGGTCGAACACCGTGAGTGTGCGCTTGGCGCGGCGCGCGCAGATCGTGTTGCTGGCGGCCGAGGGGCTGCAGAACATGGAGATTGCAGAGCGCGTGGGTGTTGGGCGTATTCAAGCAGCGCGCTGGCGCGAACGCTATGCCGAAGAGGGGATTGCGGGGATCGAACAGGACCTGCCCCGCGGTGGACGTAAGCCGAAGATCGACGCGGCAGAGATTGTGCGGCTGACGACGCAAACCTCGCCGCCTGCGGCGACGCACTGGAGTACCCGCACACTGGCGGCGCACGTGGGCGTGAGCGACACGACGGTACAGCGGGTGTGGCGGGCGCACGGTCTGAAGCCGCATCGGGTACGCACGTTCAAGGTCTCGCGCGATCCGCATTTCGTTGAGAAGCTCGAAGACATCGTCGGGCTGTATCTGAATCCGCCCGAGCATGCGCTGGTGCTGTGCTGTGATGAGAAAAGCCAAGTACAAGCGCTGGATCGCACACAGCCGGGGCTGCCGCTGAAGAAAGGCCGCGCCGCCACGATGACTCACGACTACAAGCGTCACGGCACCACCACCTTGTTTGCGGCGCTGAGTATTCTCGATGGCCAGGTGATCAGCCACTGCAAGCCGCGTCATCGGCACACCGAGTGGTTGGCGTTTCTGCGCCAGATCGATCGGCAAACCCCCGCGGGCAAAGAGCTGCATCTGATCTGTGACAATTACTCCACCCATAAACACCCCAAGGTGCGCGCCTGGCTTGCCAAGCATCCACGCTTTCACGTGCACTTCACACCGACTTCCGCCTCCTGGTTGAACATGGTGGAGCGATTCTTCCGCGATCTGAGCACCGAGCGGCTGCGCCGCGGAGTCTTTACCAGCGTTCCTGAACTCATCGGTGCCATCAATGCGTACGTCGCCGTGCATAACCAAAATCCAAAACCCTTCATCTGGACCGCAAGCGCACAGGACATCCTGCAAAAGGTCCTCCGTGCCAATCGGCGCTTAAGTTCCAAACAGAACGAAGCACTACACTAGTGCCGCAACGCGTCAAGCCGCTGCGTCATGCGTTGTCAATGACCACGAGCGTCCCCGTTTCGTAGACGGTCTAGCCGTCATTTTGCGACGAGGGAAGGTCCGCATGCCCCGCGGCATCGACTCATGAATCTTCGTCAAGTATCTTTTTCATAGGTATGACGGGCACCTTGATTCCCCGCCCGAGGTCCTCGACAAATGGTTGGCCGGCCATGAAACCACGCGCGGCATACAGGTGCTGTCCGGGATGGGTGGCCGTCAAACACAGGGCTCGAAAGCCAGCAGCTCTTGCCTCTTGCTCACATCGGCCGAGCAACATGGAACCGATGCCCAGCCTGGCGAATCGCGGGCTTACAAAGAACGCACGAATTCTCGCCGCGTCGGTCTGCGGATCCAGTATCGTGTCATCCCTGGAGCTTCCCGCATCGGAACCAAAGAGCGTTCTCCTAAAGCTCCATCCCCCGCACCCTGCCAGCACTCCGCCGCAGAAGGCGAGAAAATACGTGCCATCGCGCACGAGCTGCGTGTCAAGGCCCCAAGAGCTGCGTAGTGCCGCTTCTATTTCGGCGTCCGTATAGTAAGCCCGGCCAAGCACGCGAGCTGAATCAGTAATGAGTCTTTCGATTTCCTCACAGTCCTCAATCACCGCAACTCTGATGTCTATCGTGTTATCGGACATGGCATCCCCGAGAGTATCAGCGAAGCCTGTGCTCGGCACGAATGTCGGCGCGGATCTATGGTGATCATCAGAGACTACGAGCCGTCGGACGATAGTCGCGTATGGGACATTCTCCACGCGAGCTTGGCCGCCTATGGTCTTTTCGTCGACCCAACCGGCGCGGACAGCGACCTGAGAGATGTCCATCGTTCTTACTTCGCTAGCGGTGGCGTGTTTCGCGTGCTGCAAGGAAACTCAGATATCTATGGAATGTATGGCCTCCGTAACGAGGGTGACGCCGTCGCAGAACTGAGAAAGATGTATCTTGATCCGCTCCAGAAGGGCAAGGGTTATGGAAAGCGAATGCTGAGAGATGCGATAGAAGTGGCAAGCAGACTCGGTTTCGAGCGAATCACGCTCGAAACAAACGATGTCCTATTCGAAGCGATCGGGCTGTATCGGAGCTTTGGGTTTGTGGATGCGAGTCGGAAGCAGTTCTCAAGGCAGTGCGATCGCGCAATGGAGTTACAGATCGCCCCAACAAAGAGCGTATAGCGTCTCCTTCTGGCCGATCTGGCGCAGTCGCCGGCAAACCGAATCGCCTCGTTTAACGGTGAGAACGAGTTCCGAAGGAGTCATTGGCCGGATAGGCGGCGTAGAATCGGCTGACGAACCAACCGAGTAGAGCACGAACGAAGGCCGGGAAAACCCTCATGAGATATGTCACAACCTTGGCCGTCGCGCTCGTGATGACCGCTCCCGCATTCGGTCATCACAGTGATGCCGCCCTGGACATGACCTCGGTCGTGACATTCGAGGGCACGGTTAGCGAGTACAGCATGCGCAATCCGCACACCTACTTCACGGTCGAGACCCGTGACGAGCGCGGCGAGCGGATCGAGTGGACCGTGCAAACGGCTTCGGCGATCACGGTTGCGCGCCGGGGATGGACGCCCACCACGCTATCGATAGGCGATAAGGTAACGGTCGGCGTGCATCCGGCGCGCGACGGTCGGCCGTACGGTTTGCTCGAGTCCATCGAAAGGGAAGGCGGAGCGCCGGTCTGGGAGCCGTTCAGAGGCGGTCCCCATCAAGCGGAAGCCGTCGCGACCGTCAGCACGACGACGCTCGAGGGTCGATGGATCGTGGATCGATCGAGCCTCGGCGACGATTACCCCGGCGGGCTCGATCAGCTGATGATCCGTGAGCTTGCGTTGACCGAGAAGGGCAAGCTCGCCGAGGCCGCCTACAGCCAGAACGCCGAAGAGAACCCCGAGCTCGCATGCATGACCAAGCCGACGCCGGGAGGGATCATCTATACCGACCTCTACCCGATGGAGATCGAATTCATCGAAGACGAACAAGTCGTCATGATCCGGAGCCAGTACTTCGACCAGGAACGAACGGTTTACATGGACGGACGCGGTCATCCGAGCGCCGACGAGCGCACGCACGAGGGCCATTCAATCGGCCGGTGGGAGGGGGGCGTACTGGTCGTGGATACGGCGAACTTCGCCGACAATCGATCGCCCTACCAGAACGGTATTCCCTCCGGCGCCAAGAAGCATGTCGTCGAGCGTTATCGGCTCGCGGAGGACGGCACCCGTATGACGGTCGAATTCATGCTGGAGGATCCGGAGTACATCGTGGGAACGATGACTCACAGGCGGGACTTGATCTATTCCCCGCAGATGGAGATGACGCCTTTCAATTGCGATCTTGAAGCAACGAGACGCTACCTGCCTCGATAGCTCGAACGGAACCGAGGTCTGCATAGAGGAGCGAGCATGCGAACTAGGGCGCAACGACACTTGCGAATGTTGCTCACGTTGGTGGGCGTCGCCGCCTCAGGGGGCGGTCCCGGAGCGCAGCCCAGTCAGGAACAGTCCGATTGGCCCGACTGGGCCTACGGATATCTGACTCCGCTTGCCGAGGGCGATCGCCTCGCGCCTTCTTGTTCTCTGACGGCCAGGCCGCCCGACTGTAGAAACCCCAGCACGCCAGTGCCGGACGACGCTATCAAGCGGACATTGCCCGGCACGACCGCTTCGTTCACGCGCAACGAGGCGAACTTCGGCTACGGCCCCGCGGACTGGTATCCAGGCGACCATCCGCCGATGCCCGACGTCGTCGCGCACGGCAAGGAGAGTGCGGGAGTGCGGGCCTGCGCGCTCTGTCACTACCCCAACGGCCAGGGCAAGATGGAAAACGCCCATCTTGCCGGTCTACCCGTGGCCTACTTCCTTCGGCAACTCGAGGCGTTCGAGAGCGGCGACCGCCACAATGCGGACCCGCGCAAGGAAAACACGAACGAGATGGCGCGGATGCCGACAGGCCTCTCCGACGCAGAAAAGCTGCAGGCGGCCGAGTATTTCGCCTCGATGCCGTTTCGCCCCTGGGTTCGCGTCGTCGAAGCGGAAGAAGTGCCGCAAGTACGGCCGGCCGGCGGTCTCATGATACCGATCGAGGACGCGCCGCCCATGCCGCTCGGTCAGCGCATCATCGAGGTGCCCGAGGACACGGAGCGGATGGAGATCATGCGCGATCCGCGGATCGGGTTTATCGCCTACGTGCCGGTCGGCAGCGTGGCCCGCGGCGAGGCGATCGTGACCACGGGCGGCAGCAAAACGATCCAGTGCGGGTTGTGTCATGGCCCGGGGCAGAAGGGCTTGGGCGACATCCCCGGCATCGCCGGGCGCACCGCGAGCTACACGATGCGACAGCTCTGGGACATCAAGCAGGGTACGCGGAAGAGCCCTGGGATCATGGAGCCCGTGGTGCAGAACCTGACGGCGGAGGACATGCTCAACGTCGCGGCGTATTTGGCCTCCCTGCCGCCCTGAGGAGGGCGTGGTCATGCAACTACATACCCTCGTCCCGGCCGTGTTGATCCTCGGTCTCTCGAGCGAGGCGTCCGCGCAGGAGTGGACCGAGTACGTCAGCCGCGCGGATTTCTTCTCGCTCAACTTCCCAGGCCATCCCATGGTGACGAGCACCACGTACGCGTCGGAGTACGGGGCTATGTTCCCTGCGCGTGTGTACAGCCAATTGAGCGGTGCGAGCAAGTACTCGATCACGGTGGTCGACTATACGAACGCCGAAGCGATCCACACCGAGCGAGCCAAGACCTGTCCACCGGACGCCCATACCGGCTGCACGGGAGCCCCGTGGATCGGTGTCGGGTCGTGGAGGGTGGACGTCAGAGGCGCACCCGAATACGCATCCTGGCAGTTCATGAAGCGCGGCGCCGAGATTACGTTCTTTGGGTGGAGCTTCGTCGATCTCGTCGAAGGTCGTCAGCTCCAGCTCACCAACCCCGACGGATCGCGCACATTCGTCGGGATTTACATGCACGAGAATCGTCTCTACATCCTGGAGGCGACGGTGCCCCGCGGCTTGCCGGAGCCCGGTCTCTTTCAGCAATCGCTGGGGTTCATCGACCAGGACGGCAAGGGCATCCGCTACGAGTCCGTCTACTCGAACGGGTTTCCCGTGCCTCGCCGCGTCCGGTGAGGCTCGCCATGCGCAGGGCAAGCGGGTTGCTCGCGAGCTCGCGTATTGCGGCGATGTGGACGAGCCTCATCGCCTGGCCGGCCCTTGCGCACCATTCCCACGGTAATTACGCGATGAGCGACTTCACCTATTTGCAGGGGACGGTCAGCGAAGTGCACCTCATCAACCCACATTCGTGGGTGTACCTCGAGGTCAAAGACGACGCAGGTCAGGTGATCCTCTGGGCGCTCGAGGCGACGAGTGCGATCGGTCTCGCCAGGAACGGAATCGAGCGTGACGACCTCCGAGTGCGCGACCTCGTGAAGGTTCGGTGCCATCGACTCAAGGATAGCTCGAACGGGTGCCTGCTCGGATACCTGACTCCGCTCCACGGCGATCCCGCGCGCGGCACGGGCGTCGAGCAGCTTTGGGACTGAGCGCCTGGCGCGCGAGGACGAGGTGCAATTCGAGCGCCTCGGCTACTTCTGCGTCGATCCGGCGCTCGACGTCGGGTAGGAGCGAGCTTCGCTCGCGATTCTTGAATATTCGCGAGCGAAGCTCGCTCCTACGAAGAAAAGGCGACCTTGTCGTACAAGGTCGGCGCGTTGCCGGCGCCGTCGTATTTCTTCTTTAGCTCGCGATACGCTGTGCCGTTGAATCGTGCTGCGAACTCCTGCTCGTCGAGAAACGTCGACGAATAGAGCATCTTGATGCCGCCGAGCTCGAAGCATTTGCGGTCCATGATCTTCGTGTAGTGGTAGGGCTCTTTGCCGGCCGGCCGTTGCACCTGGCAGTAGCTGCCGAGGTTGAAGTAGAGCTCGCCGGGCGCGATCGGATAGAGCGTCGCGCGCCGCGGCGTGCGAATCGGCACGGCGGCCCAGGGGTGCCCCGACAACGAGACGTTCTTAAGGCAAAACTCCATGAGCTCCTCGGCACCCGCCCACGGGACTTCCCAGTCTTGAATCAGCGGCTCCGTGGCTTGATCGGCCGCCGCGCCGCCGAGCCAGCGCTGCAACTTGCGGCTGCGCGCCATGTGGCGAGTATAGAAGCTCGAATTGCGGAACCGGCGCGGCGCGTACTTGCGAAACAGCGCGTAGAACGGCGTTTCCGGAATGTTCCAGAACCACTCGGGGTCGTAGCGAAAAATGTAGTCCGCGGTCGCAAGATGAATATCGCGGCGCTCTTGGACGAGCTTGTAGAAAACATTCGCGCGCAAGATGTCGTCGACCTGCGGAACCGAATCCGCAAACCGGCCGAGCATGAGGAAATATCGGCCGTCCTCGAAGAACAAACCCTCGACGAAATCGACGTCCGCCATTGCCGTGGCCGCCCTCATGGCCGACAAGTACTCGCGCGGCCGCGCGTATTGCTCGATCGCGAGATGCACGAACGGCGCGGCGTCGAGTAACGCGATCTTGGCACGCAGGATGTAGCCGAGCGTGCCATAGGAGTTGGGTAGGGCATGATAGAGGTCCGCATGCTCGTTCGTCGCCGTGCACGTCACGATCGCGCCGCCGGGCAAGAGCACGTCGGCTTCCACGAGCCCGTCATGGACGAAACCGTGCCGGAAGCACGTCGATTCGATGCCGATGCCGACCGTCGCGCCGCCGATGGTGATGTGCTTGAGCTCAGGCGACACGAGCGGCAGAAAGCCGCGCTCGAGGCAATAGTCGACGATCGTCTCGAACGTCGCGAGGCCCTCGACTTCGAGCACACGATTGTCTGCATCGAGCCCGATGACTTCGTTGAACGCGCCGAGCGCCAAGCGCCGCGCCGGCGCGCCGCGAGTCTGGTAGCGAAAGAGGTTGGAGATCGTCGATTTCGCGAGCCTGACCTGCCCGGCACCGGGGCGCCAGGAATCGACCAGCTCTGCCTTCTTCAGCTCGTACCTACTCACCTTCGGCGTACACGTGCGCGCGCGTCCAGGGAACGTTGTTCGCGCCCACGGGCGCGAACAACACCTGGAACAGCTGCAGCTTGGCGTGCACGAAAGCCATGAGCGAGCCCGCGAGATAGAGACGCCACGCGCGTACGAACGCTTCGTCGAACATTGTGCGAACGCTCTCGACGTTCTCCTCGAAGCGCTGAAGCCATGCCCGCAAGGTTTCCGCATAGTGCAGACGGATATTCTCGACGTCGAGCACGGACAGTCCCGTGTCCTCGAAGAGATCCATCATTTCCCTGAGCGTCGGAGGATATGCGCCCGGGAATATGCGCTTGGAGATCCAGGCGTTGAGCGGCTCGGGGCGATCGCGGCCGATGCTGTGAACGAGCCCGCGTCCGTCGCTGCGGATGACCCGGCGCATGAGCTCGCCGAGCTGCTTGTAGTTGCCGGCGCCCGCATGCTCGAGCATGCCGATCGACACGAAAGCGTCGTACGAGCCGGTGATGTTGCGGAAGTCGTTCTCGACGAACTCGACGAGATGCGTCAGGTTCTCGCGCTTGGCCCATTCACGCGAGTATGCGATCTGCTCGCGCGAGATGTTGAAGCTGCGCACCTTGACCCCATAGTTCTTGGCCATGAAGATCGCAAATCCGCCCCAGCCGCCGCCCGCTTCGGCAACACTTTCACCGGCCTTAAGCCGCAGCTTCCTGCACACGTGATGCATTTTCGCCCGCTGGGCCTGCTCGATCGTCATCGTGGGCTCGGCGTAGTAGGCGCAGGTGTATTGCAGCGCCTCGCGGTCGAGCCACAGCTTGTAAAACTCGTTGCCGATGTCGTAGTGATGGTGAATGTTGCGCTGCGAGTCGGACAGGCTCGGTGCCCGGAGACGGCTTCGGCTCAAGCGGCGCGACGGCGACCCGGTTTTCGCGAGGTAGCGGTACGCTTCGTCGACGAGGACAAGGATATCGCCCGTGATCTTGATGCGCCCCGCGCTGTAAAGATCGCCGAAGTGCAAGGCCGGATTGATGAGGACCTGCCATAACGCGGCGCGGTCGCAGAAACGTACGATCGCCTGACCTTCGCCGGGCCTGGAATCCTCCGCGTCCCAGAGAACGACTTTTACGTGCGTCTCGTCGAGGCGGCTCTTGAGCTGATTCAACAACCAGCGGTCGAACGCGACGGGGTCGGAACGGTACCGGGCCCCGGTAAAGGTGTCGTCGAAATCATAGTCGGCGTTCGGAACGCCGAGCGGCTCCAGGCGATCTCTGTTCATTCTATTTAACCTATCCTCCCGGAGCGGCTATTGTGCCATAGTTATATTCCATGAACAGCGGCATTACGCCATTGCAGGCCCAGCCGATCGTCAAGGACCACTTGAGTCGGCCGTTGCGCGATCTGCGTATCTCGGTCATTGACCGATGCAACTATCGTTGTCCCTATTGCATGCCCGAGGAAGTCTACGGCGACGCGCACGAATTCCTGCCGCGCAAGGATTGGCTCACGTCCGGAGAGCTCAAACGCCTTGCAGGATTGTTTCTAAAGCTCGGCGTCAACAAATTGCGGCTTACGGGCGGCGAGCCGCTATTGCGGCGCGACCTTGGCGACATCGTGCGCGGCTTCGCTGCGCTCGACGGCCTCGAGGACTTGGCGCTCACGACCAACGGCTCGCGCCTCGCCGCACGCGCCAAGGAGCTCAAGGCAGCCGGACTCAAGCGCATCACGGTAAGCCTCGATAGTCTTGACCCGGAAATCTTTCGCCGCATGAACGGTAACCGCGGCGACGTCGAGACCGTGCTCGCGGGGATCGACGCAGCCGTTGCGGCCGGATTCGATCCCGTCAAGCTCAATGTCGTCGTGCAGCGCGGCATCAACGACCATACGGTGATCGATCTCGTCGAGCACTTTCGCGGCACCGGCATCATCGTGCGCTTTATCGAGTATATGGATGTCGGCACGCGCAACGGTTGGCGGGCCGATCAAGTCGTCTCCTCGAAAGCGCTGCTCGACAAGATTTCAAAGCGTTGGGAAGTAGCGGCTCTCGA
>Ga0209640_10006112_pt1 | contig 10540 bp, 4 predicted proteins | sample RifCSP10_1_FD_184018 | JGI IMG/M metagenome (GOLD analysis project Ga0209640, IMG submission 184018) | Soil microbial communities from Rifle, Colorado - Rifle CSP2_sed 10_1 (SPAdes) (version 2) | ecosystem: Environmental > Terrestrial > Deep subsurface > Rock core/Sediment | place: Rifle...
TGCCCAGCGCTGGCTTCCAGCGCTTTTATTGCTGTTTGTCGGGTCTGGCTGCGCGGCCCTTATTTACGAAGTCGTCTGGTTTCAGCTCCTTCAGCTCTCGATCGGCTCCTCAGCGGTGTCGCTTGGGGTCCTGCTTGGCATCTACATGGGCGGGATGTGCCTTGGGAGCGTGCTCCTCCCGAGATACTTGAGCCGGCGCCACCATCCGCTGAGGGTGTATGCGGCCCTGGAGCTTGGGATCGGGCTCTTTGGCGTGATTGTGCTCTTCGCGGTGCCGGTCGTCGGCCGGTTGTACACGCAGATTGCCGGCACGGGGCAGGTGAGCCTGGTCCTGCGCGCCATCGTCGCGAGCATCTGCCTGTTGCCGCCCACGCTGCTCATGGGTGCGACGTTGCCGGCCGTTGCGCGCTGGGTCGAAACGACGCCCAGAGGTGTGGCATGGCTCGGGTATTTCTACGGCGGTAACCTGGCCGGTGCCGTCGCGGGAAGCCTTGTGGCGGGTTTCTACCTGCTGCGGGTCTACGACATGCCCACGGCGACAGCGGCGGCGGTTGCGCTCAATGTCGCGGTCGCTGGCCTGGCCTTTCTGGTGGCTGCCCGCACGCCGCACACTGTGATTACGTCGGATAGCGCGGCTCCAGTGACGCCGGTATCGGCGGAGGGTGCGCGACTCGTGTACGTGGCCATCGCGTTGTCGGGCCTGACCGCGCTCGGCGCCGAAGTGGTGTGGACACGCGTTCTGTCGTTGCTCTTCGGCGCGACGGCGTACACCTTCTCGTTGATCCTGGCCGTGTTCCTGGTGGGCCTGGGGATCGGGAGCAGTCTGGGGGCGGCGCTGGCTCGGGGAGTGGCCAATCCCAAGGCCGCGCTTGGCTGGGTGCAACTCGGCCTCTGTGTGTGCCTCGCCTGGGCCGCGTACGCAACCGGCGAATCGCTGCCGTACTGGCCGATCAATCCCTCGATTTCAACCGCCCCGTCCTTCACGTTCCAGCTCGACTTGATGCGGGCCATCTGGGTCATGCTCCCGGGCGCGATGCTCTGGGGCGCCAGCTTTCCCCTGGCTCTGGCGGGGGTCGCGGCTCCGGGACAGGACTCGGCTCGATTGGTCGGTGGCGTCTACGCCGCCAACACCGTCGGCGCCATCGTTGGCGCCGTCGTCACCAGTCTTGGACTGGTCGGAACCGTTGGCAGCCAGATGACCCAGCAGATCCTGATCGGCGTGGCGGCTATGTCTGGCTTGCTGATGCTGATGCCCGCTGCCGGAGACCGACGGACCGCGCTGACCTCGACGCCTGTGGTGGTGATCGGCATCGCGCTCGTCGCCGGCCTCCTGGCGCGCACGGTCCCCCCGCTTCCCGGACTCCTGGTCGCGTACGGACGCTATGCCGCGACGTGGGTGGGCCAGAACGAGATCGTGTACGTCGGCGAAGGCGTCACCGCCTCGGTGGCGGTGTCGCGAACCTCGTCGGGCGTGCTGAACTATCACAACGCGGGTAAAGTCCAGGCGTCGAGCGAGCCTCAGGACATGCGCCTCCAGCGGATGCTGGGCCACATCACGACGCTCGTGCCGAAGACGCCCACGAAGGTCCTCGTCATTGGCTGCGGCGCGGGCGTGACCGCCGGCGCCGTGTCGATCGATCCGCTCGTCAAGGACCAGACCATCGCCGAGATCGAGCCGCTCGTTCCGCGCGTGGTCTCGACGCACTTCGCGGAGCACAACTTCGACGTCGTGCGGAATCCGAAGGTCAAGGTCCACCTCGACGATGCGCGGCACTACCTGCTAACGACGGACGAGAAGTTTGACGCCATCACGTCGGACCCTCTTGACCCATGGGTGAAGGGCGCCGCCACGCTCTACACTCGCGAGTTTTTTCAGGTGGTGAGAGACCACCTCAATCCCGGCGGCGTCGTGACGCTCTTCGTGCAGTTATATGAGAGCTCGGATGCAGCCGTGAAGAGCGAGATCGCCACGTTTCTCGAGACCTTCCCCAACGGCGCGGTCTTCGCCAACACGGTGAACGGGCAGGGGTACGATTTGGTTCTCTTCGGCCAGGTGGAGAACCGGCCGATCGACGTCGACGCCGTGCAGGCCAGGCTCGATGACCCGGCCAATGCGGCCGTCGCGCAGTCGCTGCGCCAGATCGGCATTGTGTCGGCGGTCGATTTGTTCGGGACCTATGCCGGTCGTCGCGCCGACATGCAAAACTGGCTGAGCGACGCGATGATCAACACCGACCGCAACCTCAGGCTGCAGTACCTGGCGGGCCTGGGGCTCAACCTGTACCAAAGCGATGCCATCTACAGGGCGATGATCCGCGACGTGAAGTACCCGGAGGATCTGTTCGTGGGGTCCCCCGAGACGCTGTCGGCGCTGCGAAGCAAGATCAATCTGGCGATCGGCGGCGCACCGGTGTTCTAGGGACTCGGGGCTCGGGACCCGGGACTCGGGACCGGGACCGGGGACTCGGGACCGGGGACTCGGGATCCGGGACTCGGGACTCGAGGCTCGGGACCGGGGACTCGGGGTTGGGTAACCAGCAGAAGATTCTTGCCAACCAGAAACGCATCCAGGCCAACCAGGCCACGCTCGACACGATCGTCAGCAACCAGAAGAAGATCCTCGCGAACCAGAAAGCGATCCTCGCGAAACTGGGCTGAGATAAGTGGCTCCCCGCGGACGGGTGTTTGGGAGTGGGGTGTCTGGGAGTTAGGCGTTGGGCATTGGACGTTGGGAGTTGATCCCGAGTCCCGAGTCCCGAGTCCCGGTTACACAACCGTGCCGGGCCGAATCACCCCGCCCTTCGGCACCACGATGATGCCGCCGCGAATGTAATAACCATCGCCGTCGGTGACGTCGACGCCCTGTTCGTTCACGAGCCGCACGCCGTCGCCGATGCGCGCGTTCTTGTCCACGATCACGCCTTCGAGCACCGCGTTGCGCCCGATGCCGAGCGCGGGATGGTGGGCGGGCGGGGCCCCATACTCGTAGAAGTCTGCGCCGAGCAGCACCGAGTGGGTGATGCGCGATCCCGATCGGAGAGACGATCGAACGCCGACAACCGACCCGTCCACGTGACAGCCCTCGAGGCGGCAGCCTTCAGCCACGATCGAGTCGCGGACGTGGGCGCCGGTCATCAACGAGGCCGGCAGGTGTCGAAGGTGCGTGTAGATCGGGCGCTCCGCGTCCCAGAAGTGGAACGGTGAATCCGGCCGCCCCAGCATCACGTTGGCTTCGTAGAAGGACTCAATCGTGCCGACGTCGGCCCAGTACCCCCGGTACAAGTACGGCTTCACGCGGTAGTGGCCGAGCGCGTTCGGAATGAGCGTCCGGCCGAAGTCGTGTCCCTCCTCGCGCCCGAGCATCTCGAGCAGCACCCGCCTGGTGAACACGTACACGCCCATCGACGCCATGAACGGTTGGGCGTCGCTGTGTTCGGCGAAGGTGGACCCCTCCGGAATGCTCCGGCCGATCTGTTGAAGGCGCGGCGCCTTCGGCTTCTCCTCGAACGCGACGATGTTGCCGTCGTGGTCGAAGCGAAAGATGCCCATCTGGGTGGCCGTCTCCCGGTCGACCGGTTGTGCGGCGATGGTGATGTCCGCGCCAGACTGCCGGTGTGCGTCCACGAGCGCACCGTAGTCCATCCGGTAGAGGTGATCACCTGCGAGGATGAGGTCGTAATCGGCCGGGTGCTGGCTGAAGTGGCGCGCCGCCTGTCGCACGGCGTCAGCCGTGCCCTGGTACCAGTGAGGATTGTCGGGCGTTTGCTCGGCGGCCAGAATCTCCACGAACCCACCCGAGAAGCGATCCAGTTGGTAGGTGCTGGAGATGTGCCGGTTGAGGGAGGCCGAGTTGAACTGTGTGAGCACGAAGATGCGCCGGATGTCGGCGTGCAGGCAGCCGCTGATCGGGACGTCGATGAGGCGGTACTTACCCCCGATCGGCACGGCTGGTTTGGACCGGGTCGCCGTCAACGGGAACAATCGCGTCCCTTGGCCGCCGCCGAGAATGATGGCGAGTGTGTCGCTGGTCTGTCGCATGCTCACCCGCAAACCTATGACCCGGAACCGTATTTAACACGGCCGTGCGTCGTTTGTGATCCCGGCGTCACACGGCCACCCTAGAGTGGAGTCCTATGCACGTGGGTATACCACGGCGTAGCTCGACCATCCCGAGTCCCGGATCCCGGGTAGTGGGCTACCACTACCGGATCCCGAGTCCCGAGTCCCGGATCCCGAGTCCCGAGTAGAATGCCGGTGTGACCTGGCTTGCCATCGCCCTCGGCGGCGCGCTCGGCGTGATGGGGCGGCACGCCCTCAACGCGGCCGTGCACGTTCGCTACAGTGTGACATTCCCCTGGGGCACGTTCGCGGTCAACGCCCTCGGTTGTTTCGTCATAGGGCTGCTGGCGGGCCTGCTCGCGGCGGCGCGGGTGCACATCGGCGAGTTCGGCCGCGCGTTCATCTTCGTGGGCATCCTCGGTGGCTTCACGACCTTCTCGACCTTCGGACTGGACACGTTCACGCTGGTCAAGAGCGGCGCGGCGGGGTCAGCGGTGGCGAACGTGGTTGGGCAGGTGGTCGTCGGCCTGAGCGCGGTATGGGTGGGCTACGAGTTGGGAAGCTGGCGGGGATGAAACCGCGTTTGAGACAGTAGTCTGGCTACTGCGGTTCTCAAGTTGTTGTGGTGCACGTGAGCACCAGCGCACCGGAGCAACCCGAGAACCGGTTTACCGGGTCGGCCGGTACAGCGTCAGGGGACCGTCAGCCTCTACCAGTTCGAGCCGTAGCGCGCGCACAGCGAAGTCGGCAAGCGCAGGCGAGGCGCGTGTACGGTCCACGACGACGAAACCGAGATTGGCGGCGCGCACAAAGGCCGGCCCACCGGCAATGAGCCCCGCCTCTCGTGGGGCCGACAGGGTTCCTCCTTCGCTCAGTACGATCAGGCCGTCGATCACGTCGTTGCGGCGCAGCGCCGCCACGCGGTCATCGGCCACGCGAGACAGGTACCCGCCGATGATCGGTTTGCCGTGCCTCGTCTGGAAGAACAGCGACAGCGGGGAGAAGTTGCCAACGCTCGTCGTGCCGTCACGAATGCCGGTAGGCAGATCGAGGACCCGCACCTCGCCCGGCGCGGCTGCAACCTGCTGGTAGACACGTGGCACCGCCGCTGAATGCAGCGTCAGCGGCGCGGGCACCAACTCAGCCAGGAGCAGTACCGCAACGATCACCAGCATTGGCCGTCTACGTTCCGGGTACTTCCGCCCGATCCACTCCAGCGCAGTCGCGCACAGCACGGCCACCGCCAGAAACATGACGACTGAGAAACGTCCTGGCATCCGCGCGAGCCCGACGATCGGAACGTACCGAAGGAGCGCCCATGGTCCCGGAACGTACGTGTTCACGCCGGCTACATGAACGAATGGGCCAAGGGCTAGCACCCCGAACCCGAGCGCCAGGGCCACCCACCAGCGCGGGGCGCGCCACCCGAGGCGCCACGCCATGAGCATTGTGAGCGCCGCCACGAGCGGGATGGAGACGACGTTTTCGACATAGCCGTTTCGCAGGGACGTGAGCCAATCGTGGATCCACGCCGGCGCGAGCGCATGATTCGGATTCGGGACGACGGCCGCGACGAGATCCACGCCACCAGGACCGGTACGCCAGAACACCGCCGGCGCGTTGAACCCCCCGGCGGTCATTCTGAGGCCCACGGCGTACAGCACCGGCGACAGCAACGCGGTCGCAACAAGGGCCACGACCGCCCCCAGGCGAACGAGGCGCCACGCGTCCATGCGGCCGGTCGGTTCCACGGACACGCGGAGTCGCCATGGCACGCGCAACAGCGCAAGCATCGTCAAAACCAGCACTGGTGTGTAAAGGCCGCGGGCCGAGACGGAGAGTCCCAACAACGTCAGGCTGAATCCTCCTGTCATGGCGATAGTGGCGACAAGCCCCGCCACAAGGAACAGCAGGGCGTCGATCGTTCGCCGGCCGAGTGTTGTGAAACCGACCTGACGATCGACGCGGATCGCACACACGCGCGAGGCGAAGAACGCTGCGCCAATCAGCAGGCAGTACACCGCGTAGTAGACATCACTGTAGCCGGCCCACGCCAGGACGACGCCAAGCGCTGCCGCATGCCGGAGTCGTTCGCGTCCGGCCGCCTTCATCAGCACGAGCAGGAAGATGGCCAGGGGCGCGGCGGCGACGAGGCTGAAATGCCCAAACCCTCTCGTCACCAGGATCGGACTCCACGCGAAGATCAGGCCGGCCAGCCAGGCTTCGGTCCAGCGTCTTGTGACGTGTCGCGCCAGCAGGAAGGTCGAGTACGCCGTCAGGACCGACACGAAGAGCAAGACGACGTTGAAGGTCGCCACGACACCCAGTATGGGTGACAGCGGGAGGGCGAGCAGATCCTGAAACACCGTGTAGTTGTGGAGGCCGAGATTCGCCTCCGGGCCAGGCGAGAGGATCGAACCCGTGAAGTAGGGCAGCTTCTGGTGGACCAGGACCTCGTGCTGGAACACCCACTGGTTCCACACGTAGACGCCGGTATCGCCGTCCGGCGAACCTGTCAGCGCCGTCCCCAGTTGCCGGGGGAGGGGCCAGGCGAACGCGAGGCCCACGGCCGTGTACCCCACCAGCGCGCCGAGATGCTCCCTCACACCGCGTCCGGCCATATCCCCCAAGGGGTTGCGAGCATACCAGACAACGCCGCCGGTAATTTACCCGTCTGAAACAGCTCCGTCACGTAGTGATCAACGGCGGTCGGTACCGTTGCTGGCGTGACCAATGTTTCGACTCACGTGCAGAGGAGCCTATGAACGTTCGACAGAAAGCCGGATGGTTGTTGCTAGTGGTTGGGCTGGCGCTGGTTGTGACGCCGGTCCTGACGTCCGCGCAGGGGCGGACGGTGCGCATCGTCGGCACCGTGCGCGACGAGGCGAATGCCATCGCGCTGCCGGGGGTGCCGGTTGAAGTGGTGGGGACCGACCAGGTCGTCTACACGGATGTGGACGGCCGCTACGCACTGCAGGTGCCCCCCGGCCAGTACCAGATCAAGGTCGCGCTCGAGGGTTATCAGGAACGTCTGATCAACGTGGAGGCGACTCAGGAGCGCACGATCACCGCCGATGTGGGCCTGACGATGAACAGGCTGACCGAGACGGTTGTTGTGACGGCGCAGGCGGTGGATCTGGCGACCTCGTCGGCCGAGGCGCAGCTCATCGAGCGCAAGCAGGCGTCGGTCATCACCGACAACGTGGGCGCCCAGGAGATGAAGAACAACGGGGACTCGGACGCCGCTGCCGCGATGAGCCGCGTGACGGGGTTGTCGCTCGTGGACAACCAGTATGTGTTCGTCCGCGGCCTGGGTGAGCGCTACAGCAACACGACACTGGCCGGCTCTGTGCTCCCCACGACCGAGCCCGACAAGAAGGTCGTCCCACTCGATCTCTTCCCGACGGGTCTCATCGACAGCGTGCAGGTGAACAAGTCGTATTCGGCGGACAAGTCGGCGGAGTTCGCTGGAGGGCTCGTGCAGATCGTGCCGATGAAGCTCCCCTCCGAGCCGGTCGTCGACTTCTCTTACGGCATCAGCTTCTATTCGACCGCCACGGGCAAAGACATTCCGCTCAGCCCGCTCGGCAATCGCGACGCGTGGGGCTTCGACGGCGGCGCTCGCGTGCTACCGGCGGGAATCCCGGACGCGAAGATCGTCCGCCAGGGCATCTACACGCCGGGCGTTGGCTTCGGGACGAGCGACATCACCGCGTTCGGGAAATTGTTCGAGAACCGGTGGCGACCGGTCAACGAGAGTGGCAGGCCCGGGCAGAACTGGAGCGCGACGGTCGGCGACCGGTTCGGCAACCTGGGCGTCGTGGCCAGCGTCACGCACTCCTACAAGGAGCAGTTCGTCGAGGAGGATCGACGTTTCTACCGCATCGGGGACGACGGCGCGCTCGATGCCACAAGCGACTACCACATGCAGACCGGCAGTCAGAGGGCGCAGCTCGGCGTCGTCGGGAACCTGTCCTACCAGTTCAATCCGAACCAGCGGCTGACGGTCGAGAATTTCTACACGCACAGCGGCCGCGACGAAGGGCGTTTCTTCGAAGGGCAGAACGCCGACAACGCCCGTGACTACCGCAACTATCGGCTGCAGTTCATCGAGGAAGGCCTGATGTCGAACGCCGTTGGCGGCGAGCACTTCTTCCAGAACGTCTCGAACAGCCGACTCGACTGGCGAGCCAACTTCGCCCGCGCCACGCGCGACGAACCCGACCTGCGCGAGACGCTGTACGAGCGGGCGCTGAACAGCGCGTCGACCGTGGTCTATACCTATGCCGACGAGTCGCAGAGCGGCTTCCGGATGTTCAACGAGCTCAACGACGACACGACGGATGTGTCCGCGAACTGGGCGACGCTCAGCGCCGCCGGCGGCAAGCCGACGCAGTACAAGTTTGGCGTCAGCTACGTGGAGCGCAGTCGCGATTTCCAGTCACGGCGCTTCCACTACATCCCGATCACGAGCCAGAAGGCGGACAGCGGCAACCTGCTCTTCGACAACAAGCTCCCGCCCGAGGAGATCTTCGTCTCGAGCAACATCGGCACGGCCTTCCGGCTGAACGAGGAGACGCGCCCGACCGATGCCTACAAGGGCGACCAGACGACGACATCGGGGTACGGAATGGTGGATATCGCGATGACCGGCCGGATGCGGCTCATCGCAGGAGCCCGTGTCGAGCGGTTCGATCAGACGGTCACCACGCAGGACCCGTTCGGCCTGTTCGCCCGTGAGGTGCAGGCGAACAACAGGAACACGGACTTCTTCCCGGCCGTGAACTTCGTGCTGGGGGCCAGTGCCAACTCGAACATTCGCCTCAGCTACAGCACGACGGTCAATCGGCCTGAGTTCCGTGAGCTGGCCGAGTTCGAGTTCACCGACGTCGTTGGCAACCGCGCCGTCAAGGGCAACGCCGACCTGCAGCGAGCCCTGATCCAGAACATCGACGGCCGGTGGGAGCGGTTCAACGGCAGCCGCGGCGTCATCGCGGCGAGCGTGTTCTACAAGTACTTCGACAAGCCGATCGAGCGCGTCGTCATCGCGGCGGCCAACCCGATTGTCACGTTCCAGAACTCCGACCATGCCAGGAACTTCGGCGTCGAGCTGGAGGCGGCTCACCAGCTGGGTGAGCACCTCTTCCTGAACGCGAACTACACGTTCGTGGACTCGAAGATCACGCTGCTGCCCGAGCAGCTCGGCGTCCAGACCTCGGCCGAGCGGTCGCTCGCAGGGCAGTCGAAGAACCTGTTCAACGTCGGGGCGGAGGTTTCGTTCGGGGGCTTCTCGACCCGTGTGCTCTACAACTATTTCGGCGATCGCATCTCGGACGTCGGCGCCAACGAGGCGCCGGACATCATCGAGCAGGGCCGCGGCTCGCTCGACGTGGTGTTCGCCCAGCGGATTCGTGGCCTCGGCATCCGGCTCTCCCTCGAGAATCTGACCGACACCGACTACCTCTTCACGCAGACGCTGACGAGCGACGAGACGCAGCGCCTCTACAGGTTGGGCCGCACGGTGTCCCTCTCCTTCGGCTACAACGTGTATTGAGACGCGCCATGACACTGACAAGGAGCACACGAGACATCATGCACTTCTCACGTATTGCGGTTGGAATCACTGTCGCGGCGGGTCTGTCCCTCACACCGGTCGCCAGGCTCTCGTCCGAGCAGGCGCCCCCAGTCACTGTGCCCGGTATCGACAAGCCCGTGATCGTCGTGACGGGCGAGGTCGCGGGCAGCGAGAGCTGGGTCAGCACGAACTACTACGTGCTGCGCGGAGCCGTCTTCGTCCGGTCCGGCGCCACGCTCAACATCGCGGCTGGCACGCGGATCATCGGTGAGTCGGGCAGCGTCGGCACGCTGATCGTGGAGCGCGGAGGGCGCCTGAACGCCATCGGCACACCCACGGCGCCGATCGTCTTCACGAGCGACCAGCCGATTGGCCAGCGGGGCCGGGGCGACTGGGGCGGGATCATCATCAACGGCCGTGCACCCCTGAACTTCGGCAGCGGCGAAGCCGCGGGTGAGGGTGATACCGGCGTCTACGGCGGCACCGACCCCAACGACAACAGCGGCAGTCTGCACTACGTGCGTGTGGAGTTCTCGGGGGTCGAGTTCAGCCCGGACAACGAGCTGAACGGCATCGCGTTCCAGGCTGTCGGTCGTGGGACATCCCTGCATCACGTGCAGGCGCACATGAGCCGCGACGATGCCATGGAGTGGTTCGGAGGCACCGTGGACGGCAAGTACATGGTGTTCTCGAACGCCGCCGACGACTCGATCGACTGGACGTTCGGCTGGACCGGGCGTCTGCAGTTCGCCGTCGTCACCCAGCGCGGAGACGATGCCGACAACGGGATCGAGGCCGACAACAACGAGTTCAACAACAACGTGCTGCCGCGATCGAACCCGCAGATCTACAACCTCACAATGTGCGGCGATCCCGACAAGAACGAAGGCGCCGAGAGCACGCGCG
>Ga0209640_10006113_pt1 | contig 10540 bp, 15 predicted proteins | sample RifCSP10_1_FD_184018 | JGI IMG/M metagenome (GOLD analysis project Ga0209640, IMG submission 184018) | Soil microbial communities from Rifle, Colorado - Rifle CSP2_sed 10_1 (SPAdes) (version 2) | ecosystem: Environmental > Terrestrial > Deep subsurface > Rock core/Sediment | place: Rifle...
GTCCGTACGGCCGGTTGTATACCAAGTTCGGGAAGAATAAATTCCGTTACTTTGAGAGGCGCCTTCATGATTAAGGTGACCAACCTTTATAAAGCGTTTGATAATGAGCAGGTTCTGGAAGACATCAACCTGGAGGTAAAAACCGGGGAGATCATGGCCATTCTGGGGGGAAGCGGCGAAGGGAAAAGCGTTTTTTTGAAGCACCTGATAGGGCTTCTTAAGCCGGACCAGGGCCAGGTCTTTATCAACGGCGTTGATATTGCAAAATTGGACGAGGGGGAACTGCTGCAATTACGCAAAAATATTGGTTATTTGTTTCAGGAGGGCGCTTTATATGATTTCATGACCGTGGCCGAGAATGTCGGCTTCCCTTTAAGGGAGCATACCACGCTGACTTCGAAAGAAATTAAAGAAAAGGTGAAGAAGACGCTCGATGCGCTGGATTTGAAGGATGTTGAGGACAAGTTCCCGGCGGAGTTAAGCGGCGGGATGAAAAAGCGGGTCGCCTTGGCCCGGGCGATCATCCTGGATTCCAAGATCCTTTTATGCGATGAGCCGACCTCCGGGCTTGATCCGATCCGAAGCCGGGACATTTCTAATCTTATCCGGGATGTTTCCAAGAAACTGGGCTGTACGACGGTGATGACCTCCCACGATATCGACAATTCGTTGCGTGTCGCGGACCGCTTGGCCCTGATCCAGGATTGCCGGTTGATCGCCGTGGGGACGCGCCAGGAGCTGGAAGCATCAACCAATTCATTTGTTCAGGAGTTTATCGGATAAATATCATGGAAAAAAAAGAGCTTACCAAACAATTTCTGGCCGCCGTATTTTTCCTGACAGGGATATTTTTAGTTATCCTGTTTGTTTTTACGATCGGAAGCGATAAGGGCTTTTCCCAGCCCAAATTCCAGATTCGCGTTCTTTTTAATAATGTCGGGGGATTAACGGAAGGGGCGCCGGCTTTGCTTTCGGGCGTTAATGTCGGCAATGTGGCGAGCATTGATTTTTTGGAAAGGGACGTGAAAGGGAAAAAGGTGCAGGTCACGATCAATATCTTAACCAAGTACCGTAAGCAATTGGAAAAAGCGACCCAGTATACCATTAAGACGGAAGGGATCTTGGGGGAAAAGCTGGTCGAGATTTATTCGCTGGAGGGTCAGCAACCGGCCGATTTTAACCAGTTTATTATCGGCGAAGAGCCGATTGATGTCGGCGATCTGGCGATTAAGTTTTCCGATGCCGCCCAGGCGTTCACCAAAACGGCGGAGGAACTCAATAAAGTCGATATCGTCGAACTAACGGACGTCATGGTCGATTCTTCCCGCGCCCTACTGATCACGGCCGAGGGGCTTAATGACATCATGGACGAACTGCAGCAGATCACGCGTAAGTCAAAGAGGATGTTCGACCGATTGGAGCAGCAGATCATCGAGGGAAGCTTGTTTAAGGTTTTTTAGCAAAGGGGCTTAGGCGCATGTCTGATCTTATTCAATTATTGGGTTATACGATCCCGGCGTGGGTAATCGTCCCAGTAATATATTTTGTTTGGGTAACGGTCCTGCTTTTTTTCAAGAATCTTGCTTTCAGGGCCATCAAGCGTTTTGCCAAGACAACGGATACGCATCTCGACGATATTTTTACTCACTCCGCTGATTTTCCAATTCTTCTGCTCATTTTTACCAGCGGCGGCGCGTTGGTCGAGCAAATGCTGCCGGTGGCGACAGAGGCGCAGCTTACCAATTATTTTTTGGTTGGTTTCAAAGTAACGACCGTCATCGCCATTGTTTTATTTGTCGACCGCTTTTCGAACGGCATCCTTCACGCTTATTCCAATAAAATTGATATTTTGCGTTCCTCCGGAGGCATCGCCAGAGGGATCGTGCGCATCATCGTTATAGGCCTCGGTTTATTAATTCTTTTGGACAGTTTCGGGGTTTCCATAACGCCTCTTATCGCTTCTTTGGGGATCGGCTCATTGGCGGTGGCGCTCGCCATCCAGCCCACCCTTGAGAACTTTTTTGCCGGCATCCAGATCATCGCCGATCAGTCTGTTAAGGTCGGGCATTTTGTTAAGCTGGAATCGGGCGAGGAAGGTTATATCCACAAGATCGGCTGGCGCTCCACGTGGCTGCGCATGCTGCCCAACAATGTCGTGGTGATCCCCAATAAATTGCTGATAGACTCACGGCTGACCAATTATTATTATCCTGAAACGGAGATGGCGGTGTTGGTCGAGGTGGGGGTCCATTACCAGTCGGATTTGGAAAAAGTCGAACAGGTCACTGTCGAGGTTGCCAAACAAACATTGCAGGAGGTCCCGGGCGGGGTCAAGGAATTCCAGCCCTTTATCCGCTATCATACCTTTAATGCTTATAGCATTAATTTCAGCGTCATTCTTAGGGCCAAAGAATTCGTGGATAACTATTTGATCAAGCATGAATTCATCAAGCGCCTGCATAAGCGTTACGCCCAAGAGGGGATTGTCATTCCTTATCCTATTGAAGCGGTCAATTTGACCCAAGAGCAAGCTTTTGAATTAGATGCGAGAAAATAAAATTTTATGTTTGTTTTAAGTAATTTCCTTATAGCCCTTGCCCGGATCGTCGACATTGTATTGACGATGATGTATTGGCTGGTCCTGATCCGGGCCCTTGTTAGCTGGGTCAACCCTGACCCGTTCAATCCGATCATGCAATTTTTGTACCGGACGACCGAGCCCATTTTACAGCCCATTCGCCGCCTGCTGCCGCCCATGGCGATAGACATTTCTCCTATTATCGCTTTTGTCGCCATTATTTTCCTGAAATCGTTCTTGGTGATGACGCTGATCGATCTGGGGTACCGTTTGAAATAAAACTTGCTTTTTTAATTTAAGACCGTTAGAATTTTGTTTTTAATCCAGATGCCGCGGGGTCGATTTCTAAAGATCGCCATGACATGCTTTGTGTTAACCTAAAGGAGGAAGGATCATGCCGTACGAAAAATCGTTAGATGTGGAAACTTTCAAAGAAGTGAAGGAATTTGAAGATACAAGGATTTCGGTAGGGGTATTTTCCTACAATGAAGGCCCTAAAAAACTTCAAATATCACGGGAAAATCTGAGCGTCGATGGGGAATGGCGCTTTGCCAAGATGGGGCGCTTGACAAAAGATGAGGCCCAGGAAATCGTTCCTTTGATGGTCAAGGCGCTCGAAAATATGTAAGCGTAAGGAACAATTTTAGGGAAGATATCTATGTCAGGAGAAATTTATTTAACGCGGGCCGGTCATCAGAAGCTGGCCGAGGAACTCGAAGGGCTCAAGAAGGAGCGCGTGAGGATTTCCAGGGCCATTGAAGAGGCCCGGCACCAGGGGGACATCTCGGAAAACGCCGAGTACGATGCTGCCAAAGACGCCCAGGCGCACAACGGCGCGCGCATCGCGGGGCTGGAAAACAAGTTGGCCGCGGTGCGTATCATCGAAGATGAGGATATCCCCAGTGATAAGATTTACATCGGCGCTATCGTGACGCTCCAGGATCTGGATACGGACGAAAAGTTCAAATACATGATGGTTTCCGCCGAAGAAGCCGATTATGAAGAAAACAAGATATCGATCATTTCTCCCATCGGCCAGGGGTTGATGGGGCAAGCGGCGGGCATTGAGGTGAAAGTCAAAGTCCCCGCAGGCATGCTGCATTACAAAATTCTTAAGATCGAACGGCCGAAATAATTCTAATCATTCGGCGGCTGTTTATGTTGTTCCCGCCCCAGCGCAAAGAACACCCACCAAAGGACGACCGGTAAGAGGGAAGCGATGACCCGGTTCAGCGTCACCGAAAGCCACCAAAGGATCTCAAAATAGGTATTCATCCAGTAATACAGAGTCACGCCGGCAATGTAGAGGAAAAGGAACGTTGGTAAAACCCACGTCTCTTTCCGGAAACATAAGCGCGCGCCGGCGATGACGGCAAGAAACAGGATGATCAGCAGGCCGTTCCATTTTGGGGTAAGCCATTCCAACAGATAATACACAAAGATGACCTTTAACCGCTCCAATGTCGATGGAGGCGCCTGGGAGATGAACCCATTGAAACTGGTGATATTGGCCGGGGCTATCAGCCAATAAAACAACAATGACGGAATAAGGGTCATGGCAGCGCCGATCGTATAGGAAAGGAGGAGCTCTTTACGTTTGGGGTTGTTCGACCAAAGCAGGTACAAAGAGCCCAGCGACATTAAAAGTAAAGACGCGATCAATCCTTCTGGTTTGGTAAAACTCAAAAACCCGACAAATATCCCGCTTAAGAAACAGTATCTTCTCATGCGTTGCATGCCCCCCAGAACGAGGCAGACAAGAGCGGCCAGCGTATAGTATCCCAAGACCACATCCGCATATTGGCTGACGGCCGTTTTGGTATAAAACGGCAACGTCAGAATCACCAAGGCGGTCAAGAAAGACCATCGGGATGAGGTGAGTTTTTGCAAGGATGAGACAAGAAGCGAGCATGTCAAAAATGTAAATAAAAGCGATGTTATAAGCGGTATCTGATAGATAGCTTTTTGTTGCAACGCCCAGCCCCAGACGTTGATAAAGGGTAACAGAAGAGGGTAGTGGGGGCTTGAGCGCCAAAGGACTGGGTCAAACATATTGCGCCAGTGGGAATCGGCCAAAAAGAGGAATTTGCTTTTAAAGTGCCACACGGCCCAAGCATCCCAGCCGCCGTAAGGATAAAAGGTGGCGATATAGTAAATGGGTATGAAAATAATGATCAACCCAACAAAGGACAATATGTCCGTGAGCGGGAATTTATGAGAAGGCCGGGAAGAGGCCGGACGCTTAGCTGACGCGAGTAAGCCTAAAAATATCAGAAATAAGACAGTGGCGTGGCCGACGATCAGAAAAGGCGCGTTGAACCTATCGAGGACCATAAAATTAAGGAAGGTCAGATAAGAGCTCACGCCCAACCCTATCCCGCCCGCCAAGGAAAGACGAAATAAGGGCCCGATGGGGCCAGTGTCTTTAAGCACAAGAGAAATCAGCAAGTACCCGATGAGAAAAGACAGGGCGAAAGGAAGATAGATCAGTACGTCGTTCATTTGGTCCGCCTCGCCAGGATAATGCCGTACTGGTTCCTCTTTAAAGGGATGGCCCCGATCTCTTTTATTTTAGCCATGGCCATTTCTTCCCGCGTACAATCAAAAAGAATGAAGGTGTGCTGAAGGTTATTGAGATCGAGGATCGTGGGGGCCAAGACCAATTGGGCTTGGGCAAAGATCGCTGCGTATTCGCCGGCTGTCACATCCTTATCCGTATAAAAACCGATGCGTTCAACGCCTTCAAAGACAGCTTCAAGCCCCGAAAAGCGCAACCCCGGGAACGAAAAAGGCATGACGCGTTTTATTTTCCTAATGGACATTGTTTCTTTATAAAGTTGGAAACAATTAATGAGGGTGATGACGGCCAGGGAGGCGGTGAGAAAGGTTCTTAGGATGAAGGCAAAGCTAAGCTTTGGTCGTTGAGGGGAGTTCATAGCGTACTTTAAGGTCATTGTACTACAACTATCGATGAATGCAACTTTGAAAATGGGAAACCACAGTCATCAACAAATGAAAAATTAAGGCTTTTCTTAAGAAGGGTTAAAAAGTATAATACTAACTATTATTAATATTAAATTAAGGGGGTTTGCTTGATCAGAGTAGGTATCATCGGCTGCGGTTATTGGGGGCCGAACCATATCCGCGTTTTTTCCCAACTGCCCGATAGCCAATCCGTCATGTGCGCGGACCCGGATGAAAAGAGGCTCAAGCACATTCAGGGGCTTTACCCCGCCATCAAAACGACCAAGGATTACCAGGAACTCTTAAAGGCCAAGGAAGTGGATGCCGTTGTCATTTCCGTGCCGACGAATCTGCATTTTAAGATTACCAAAGAAGCGTTATTGGCCGGCAAGCACGTCCTGTGCGAGAAGCCCTTGGCGCTCACCCCCAAAGAATGCGCGCAGCTAAAAACGCTCGCCGCCAAGCAAAAGAGGGTCTTAATGGTCGGCCATGTTTTTGTTTTTAACGCCGGCATCAGCTGGGTCAAGAAATTCATCGAATCCGGCGAATTGGGGCGCATCCATTACGCGTACTCAACGCGCATTAACCTCGGGCCGTTCCGTTACGACGTGAACGCCTTATGGGATTTGGCGCCGCACGACATTTCGATCTTTAATTATCTTTTCAATGCCAAACCTTTAAGCGTCATCGGCCATGGGCAAAAGGTGTTGGGGACCTCCTTGGAAGATCTGGCTTTCGCCCATTTGCAATACCCGGATAATTTATTGGTGAATATTCACGTGAGCTGGCTGGACCCGAAAAAGGTCAGGCAGATCACGATCGTCGGCGATAAGAAAATGCTGGTGTGGGATGATCTGGATAGCGCGGGGCCGGTGAAGGTCTATGATAAACATGTCGAGAAGACGAGCACCTATTATGCTACGTACGGCGAGTTTCAATTATTGTCGCAGGAGGGGAACACTATGATCCCCAAGATCGACCTGGCGGAACCTTTAAAGGCGCAGGGGTCGTATTTTCTTGAGTGTGTTAAGAAGGACCAGCAACCTATCAACGCCGACGCGCAAAAAGGGATGGATGTCGTCGAAACCCTTTGCGGCATCCAGGAATCGATCAATAAAGACGGTAAACGGATCAAACTCTAGAAGGGATCGGCCATGGCAGACTATTTTAAGCATGAAAAAGCGATCGTGGAAGAAGGGGCCTCCATCGGCAAAGGAACGCGCGTGTGGGCGTTCTCCAATATCCAGGAAGGGGCCGTCGTGGGCCTAGGGTGCAACATCTGTGACGGCTGCTTCATCGAAAAGGGGGCCAAGGTCGGCAACAACGTGACCATTAAGCACAATGTGGCTATTTTTGACGGCGTGACGATCGAGGACGAATGTTTCATCGCCTCCAACATCGCCTTTATCAACGACCGTTTGCCTAGGGCGAACCGCAAAGACGGCTGTGAATTCGAAAAGACATTGGTCAAGAAGGGGGCCACGCTGGGGACAAATGCGGTCATTTTATGCGGATTGACGGTCGGCAGCTACGCGATGGTGGGGGCCGGCAGTGTGGTGACCAAGGACGTGGCGGATCACGCGCTGGTGGTGGGCTCTCCGGCCAGGCAGATCGGCTATGTGTGTTTCTGCGGCTTTTCCTTGGACAGCCAGTACAAATGCCGCTGCGGCAAGAGATTTAAAAAGACCAATAAGGGTTTAGTCTTTGATGAATAAAGTTTTGGTGTCTCCGGTGGCCTTCAATGAAAACGTCAAATTAAAGAGTGCCATCCAGCGTTTTTTGAAAACTCCCGTTCGAGCGAAAGCCGATTATTTGATCGTCGATGACGCTTCTACCGATGGGACAACGGACGTGATCCGCAGCTTCGCCGCTCAAGGTGTCGCCACGATCCGCCACGAGGCCCGCCAGGGCGTTGGCGCGGCCATCCGCAGCGCCATCAACTACGCGCGCGAGCACCATTATGAGGCGTTGGTCATCATGGCGGGCAATGATAAGGACAATCCGGATGAGATCCCGCGGCTGATCGACCCGATCCTTAATGACGGTTATGATTTTGTCCAAGGCTCACGGTATCTGGCGCAAGGCGGTGTCGGCGGGGACATGCCGGCCTACCGAAAATGGGCGACGAAACTTCACCCCTTTTTGATGTCATGCTTTACGGGAAAAAAGCTGACGGACACGACGAACGGTTTTCGCGCTTTCCGCTTATCGCTTTTTGACGATAAAAATATCAATGTCGGCCAGAGCTGGCTGGACCATTATGAACTTGAGCCGTATATTCTTTTCAAGGCCATTAAGTTGGGATATAAATTCAAAGAAGCACCCGTTACCAAGATCTATCCACCGAGGAAATTGGGTTATACGAAAATGAAGCCCATTGTCGGCTGGTGGAGTATTTTAAAGCCGGTCTTTTATCTGGGATTCGGTCTAAAAAAATAACGAAAGAGGGGAAGATCCTATGAAAAAAGCGCTTTTTGTTTCTTTAACGCTCCTGTTAGCCGGTTGCGCCTATGAGGGGCAGACGCTCAAAGATTATCTGGAAGACCCGCGGGCGATCATCCAAGACCCTCATTTTACAGATTATAAACAACAGCGGGATGATCTGGAGGGCCAGTATTTACGCAAGGAGATCACCTACGCGGAATATGTTGAACGCATGGATGAATTGGACAACGACTATACCAAAGAAGTTCAGGAGCGCGACGCGATCCTTTCCCAATAATGAAATTGGCAGGAAAAAATCCAGTTTTTGAGAGGCTGCGGGCCAACCCCCGGAGTATCAGAAGGATATATCTTGAGGAGGGTTTCTCGGAGAGTGGGTTTGTCCGCGGTAAAGCCAAAAAGTTCGGCATACCTGTTTTAACGATCCATGCCGCCCAAATGCACAAGATCGGCCGGGATAAAAATACGCAGGGGATCTTGGCCGATGTCGATGACGCCGAATATGTGGATTTCGATGAATTGTTGGAGCACGCCGTCAGTAAAAAAAGAACGCTCATCTTTCTGGATGAGCTGACCGATCCGCAGAATTTGGGGGCCATTATCCGCAGCCTGGGAAGTCTGGGGCGGTTCTCTTTGGTCCTTCCCCAACGCCACAGCGTCGGCATCACGGAAACCGTGCTGCGCATCGCCTCCGGAGGGGAAAATTACGTCCCCGTCGCCCAGGTCTCCAATCTCAATCACGCCATCGAAGAGGCCAAGGAAAGCGGTTTTACCATTATCGGGGCCGTGACCAGAAACGGCGAGAACATCTACGAGGTCGAGCTGCCGGCGCATATAGGCCTGGTGATAGGCGGCGAGCAAAAGGGGATCCGCGAGGGCGTCATGAAGAACCTTGATATAAAAATCACCATTCCCATGCTGGTCGATACCATGTCGTTGAATGTGGCGGCTGCCACGACTCTTTTGTGCTATGAAACCATCAAACAAAAATTCAAGAAAACGTAAAGCCAAGTACAATGATACGTCGGCGCTGAACCTTTTCGCCGAAGCGGGGCTTTTGAAGTTCATCAAGCGCAGCGGCTGGTGGGTCGCCGGCATTAAGGACCCGGAGAGCGTTGCGGACCATTCGTTCCGCTGCGCGATCATGGCGTATTACCTGGCGCATCTGGAAAAGGCGGACCCTTATAAATCCATCGTGATGGCCCTTTTTAACGACATTCATGAGGCCAGGATCAATGATCTGCATAAAATGGGCCATTATTACATCAATTTCAAAGAGGCGGAGCGCAAGGTCTTCAGCGATCAGATCGGGGAGCTGGATCCGTCGATCAAAAGCGAGCTGAATGGTTTAAGAAAAGAATACGAAAGGCAACAAACTTTGGAAAGCCTCATCGCCCGGGATGCCGATATCCTGGAGTGTTTATTGCAGGCTAAGGAATATTTTGACAGCGGCCATTTCAAGACGAAGAAGTTCTTTCAACAGGCCCCGGACCATTTAAAGACGGCTTCCGCCAAGGGGCTGTGGCAGAGCATGAAAAAATACGATACCAGCCAATGGTGGGAAAAGGTCGTTAAGTTCGAGCGATGAAGACGGCAAGAGATCTTATCCTTGTTTTGTGTATATTTGCGGCAGGCTGCAGCTCCACCTATAACCCGGCCACCGGCCGCAACGAATTCATTTATATCTCCACCCCTGCCGAAGTGGAAATGGGCGAAGATATTCACCGTAATATCACCGGCCGTTACAGGCTTTCGACGGATGAAGCAGCTTTGCAAAGGGTGGAGCGCATCGGCCAGGATTTGGTCCACGTGTCGGACCGGCAGGATTATGCTTACCATTTTTATGTGATTGAAGAAGACGAGATGAATGCCTTTACCGCACCGGGCGGGAATATCTATGTGCACAGCGGGCTGTTGAACAAATTGAGAACGGATGACCAGCTGGCCGCCGTCTTGGCGCATGAGATCGGCCATTGCGCCGCCCGCCATTCGGTCAAGAAATTCCAGGCCGCGTTGACGTACGATCTGATCGGCCAGCTCGTCCTTAGCCAGATCGACAGCGTCTCGGCCCAGCGCATGGCTAATTTAAGTTCCAACGCCGTTATGAGCATCGTCTTTTCTTCTTATAGCCGGAAAGACGAACACGAAGCGGACCGGTTGGCCATTAAATACATGTATCTGGCCGGGTATGACCCTCAGGCCATTATCGAGACTTTCGAGATATTGAAAGAAGAGGAGAAGGAAGGCGTGCGGATGCCCCAGATCTTACGCAGCCATCCTTATTTGGATGACCGTATCGAAGCGGTCAAAGAGGGCATCCTAACGGTTAAAGATAATTATGGCGGCGTTACGGCGGCAAGATAAAATTTGTGCTTTCTTTGCGTGCCAAATGGCAACTTTTCCTTTATAATTCTAATGGACTTTAAACGATCATGAAACGTATCGGGGTAGCGGCCAGCAAGATTTCCAAAGGGAACAGTGCTGTTTACAACGCCCTTGTTGTTTTGATCGCTTGTCTTTTTTCTTTTTTTATGTTTGTGGTGATCGGCTCGACCG
>Ga0209640_10006114_pt1 | contig 10539 bp, 14 predicted proteins | sample RifCSP10_1_FD_184018 | JGI IMG/M metagenome (GOLD analysis project Ga0209640, IMG submission 184018) | Soil microbial communities from Rifle, Colorado - Rifle CSP2_sed 10_1 (SPAdes) (version 2) | ecosystem: Environmental > Terrestrial > Deep subsurface > Rock core/Sediment | place: Rifle...
CTCCTCATGACGTTCCTGGAGAGCCAGGGCGTCGTGCACACGCTTTCCAGCCCCCGCATCGCGACCTTGAACAACCAGAAGGCAGTGCTCAAGATCGGGTCGGACTCGCTGTTCGTCACCCGCATCACCGGCGGCAGCGTCACCGCCACCACTGTCGGGCTGGCTCCCACGGTCACTTCGCCGACGTTCGAGCTGCAGTCGTTCTTTTCCGGCATCGCGCTCGACGTCACGCCGCGCATCGGCGACGATAACAGCGTCGTACTGCATGTCCGGCCTTCGGTGTCGAGCGTGAGCCAGCAGCTGTCCACGTTCAACCTCGGCACGCTCGGCACGTTCACCATTCCCCTCGTGAGCAACGCCGTTAGCGAAACCGACAGCGTGATCCGCACTCTGGACGGCCAGATCGTCGCCATCGGCGGCCTGATGCGCCAGGCGCAAAGCGAATCCCGAAACCAGGTGCCCGGCTTGGGCGACATGCCCTTCGTCGGCGCGGCCTTCCGCAACACGGCACAGGCGTCCGAAAAACGCGAATTGGTGATCCTGCTCAAGCCGACCGTGGTGCAGAGCGACCAGACCTGGGCGCAGAATATTCTCGATACCCGCAACCGGATGCAGACGCTCGAGCGGGGATTCTCCTGGGGCGGCCGCTCGGAAGTGTTCGGTACGCAGGCGGAAGAACGCAAACCCTAGTATTCGCCGGCCCTAGACCATCGCTTGTACGAATCTCACTTCGGTTTCCGTGAACTTCCTTTTGGGCTGACGCCCGACCCGAGCTATTTTTTCGCCTGCTCCAGCTATCGCGAGGCGCTCGATACGTTGCTGGTCGCGGCGTTCAACGGCGAAGGCTTTATCAAGATCATCGGAGAGGTCGGCTACGGCAAGACGATGCTGTGCAGGACGTTTCTCGCCGCGCTGCAGGATGCGTCCAGCCCGCAGCAGGATCCTTCGCAGACTTCGGCGTTGCAGGGGAATGGACGCACGTTCGTCACCGCGTACCTGCCGAATCCCTATCTCGACCCCAGGGGGCTCCTGCTCGCGCTGGCCGAAGAATTCAGCGTTGCGGTCGATCGGAGCGTCGACCTGCACATGCTGACCAAGGCGGTCACGGCGGGCCTGATGGATGTCGCGCGCGACGGCAGGCATGCCCTGGTTTGCCTCGACGAGGTGCAGGCGATGCCGCAGGTCACGCTCGAAGCGATCCGCCTGCTCACCAACCTGGAAACGGAAAAGCGCAAGCTTCTTCAGGTGGTGCTGTTCGGGCAACCCGAACTCGACCAGAAATTGCAGCAGCAGTCGTCCCGCCAGTTGTTGCAGCGGATTACCTTCCAATATACGCTTTGTGGATTGCGCGACGGTGAAGTGGCGGCGTACCTGAGTCACCGCCTGCGCATTGCCGGCTACGCGGGAGAAGGACTTTTCACGCATGCCGCGATTCGGCTCTTGCACCGTTTCAGCGGCGGCACGCCGCGGCTGGTGAATATTCTGGCGCACAAGGCACTGATGCTCGCCTACGGAGAGGGCTCAAGGGAAATCGGGCCGCGTCTGATCAAGGAGGCGGCGGAGGACACTCCGGCGGCTCGGCACCCGACTGGATTGCTCGGCTGGCTGGGACGATGATGCACCGTCACACCGCAAGCGCCCTTCCCGGCGATGCGACATTTGTGCGAAGCGTGGAATGAGTCCGGTTGCGCATCCTCTTGCATGGCTGATGCGGCTGTTTTCGATCGCCGCGCTTCTCGTCGCTGTATTTTTCCTTCTGCCGCTCGGTGTTCCCTATCTGGACAATGCGGAAACTTATCGCGTCGTACGCCGCATATTGGCGATCGACAAGGAAGCCACGGATTTTGTCCGCGGCTTGATGCCCGTCAAACTGGGCGGGCATGACCTCTCGCGCTGGATCCTCATTGTCCTCGCATTCATCGTGAGCCGTGTGTTCAGCCGCCTGGCGCGCGCGTTCGGCGCGGGCCAGGAAATCCGCTACGACACGGGCGGCACCGCTTCGCCCGACGCGGGGGCAGCGGTCAATATCCTTGCCGGAGGCGTGAAAAGCCGGCAGACGTTGCTCGAAATCATGGCCGAAACCAAGAAGAAACTCGAATCGATGGAAAAGGACCTTGCGTTTCTGTCGATCGACGTCGTCGGGTCGACCGAAATGAAGGTCGGCGAAGACAAGACGCAGATCGAGGTCGATTTCCGGGAGTACGTGAGGTTCGTCGATGCCACGGTGGCGGCCCAGGGCGCCCTGACTTCCGCATGGACGCCCGACGGGGTGATGATCTGCTTCCCGAGCGCAGAAGCGGCGCTGACCGCCGCGCAAAATGTGCTCAACGGCCTGCAGGGATTCAACAAGAACGTGAAAACCATCAAGAAGAATTTCCGGGTGCGTTGCGGAATCAATGCCGGCCGGGTCTATTACGACCGATCGGTGTCGATGGAGCAGATGAGCGACCGTGTGATCGACGTCGCGGGGCACGTGCAGAAATATGCGTTGCCCAACACCGTGGGCATTGCGAAACCGGCCGTCCGGCGGTTGCCAAGCCGGGAAGGTCTCAAGGCCACCGGCAAGGAGGTCGACGAGCATGAGGTCTACCAATGGTCAAGGCAGTAGCGCCGCAATACGATCGAAACCTGGTCTCGCGACTGTGAAATTCTCTACGGCACGCACCCAATGAGTGTCATCAACAAGATGTTGAAGGACCTCGACAAGCGCGGCGCATCGCCGGGCCGCTTCGAGGGGGCGGCGCAGGACGCGGCGAATCTGTCGCCGCCTGCGCAGAGCGCGAGGCGGTGGCGGATCCCGGCTTGGTTGCTGATCGTTCCGATCGCGATCGGGGCGGTGTTGTTGGCGCTGTGGTTATGGCCTGAATCGCCTGAGGAGAGAGCCAGGAGCGACAAAGCGGCGCGCCTTGCGCAGCTGAAACCCGTGCCCGTGGCGGAAGCACCGCGCCCGCTGGCAGCGCCGCCTGAAACGAAGGCAGCAGAGACGCCACCGAAGCCGGAAGAAACTCCGCTGAAACCCCCGGAAACCGCATCGCCGAAGACGGCACCCATAGCCGCACCTCCTGCGCCTGCAGCGACGGCTCCGGCGGCGCAAGCGTCGTTGCCAAGTGCCGCGAAAACTCCGCCCTCGCTCGCGCCAGCCGAGAAGGCGGGAAGGGAAGCGCCCAAAATGGTTGAACCCGCGCCGGCGCTTGAGCCGAAATTCGAGCGGCGCGCGCCCGAGCGCAAGGACGGAACGATCACGATCTCGAAAAGGCCGCCTGCCGCCGCACCGGGCGTAGCGGAGCAGAAGCCCGCACCGAAACCGTCAGCGAAGCCTATCGCGACGAAACCTGCGGCGCCGGCACCGAGGGAAACCAGCGAACCTTCTGCCGCGCCTGCAGCGGCTGCGTCCGCCGCCGTGGCAGACGCGTCCAAGGCGCCCGCGCCGCCACCTGATACGACGAAAAGCAGCATTTCCATCGAGCGGCCGGATCGGGACTCGACGCGATCGGAGCTTGCGGCGCGCGAGTTCCGCAGCGCGGTGGAGTTAATGAATCAGGGACGTGTCGAGTTGGCGCTCGGCACCTACGCCAGCGTGCTGCGCCTCGATCCGAAGCACGTTGCGGCCCGGCAGACCATGGTGGTGCTCTTGATGGAGCGGGGACGCATGGCGGAAGCGCAAAGCGTTCTCCGGGACGGGTTGCTTGCGCTTCCGGACCATACTGCGTGGGCCATGTTGCTGGCGCGAATACAGGTGGAAGCAGGCAATGCGGCGGGCGCCCTGGAAACCCTCGAAAGCGCATTGCCTTATGCGAAAGACCGCCCCGACTATCACGCTTTTGTCGGGACCGTGCTGCAGATGCAAGGCCGCCACAAGGAGGCCATCGCGCACTACGAAATCGCGGTTCGCCTGTCGCCGGGCTCGGGTCGATGGCTGACGGGCCTGGCGATCTCGCTCGAGGAAGAAAAGCGGGTCCCGGAGGCGCGCGACGCGTACAGCCGGGCGCTGGCGACCAGGACCCTCGGGCAGGACTTGCAGGCGTTCGTCGAGCGCAAGCTCGGCCAGCTCCAGTAGCATATGAAAGGGACGGAACATCGGCGGAAGTCGAGGCGCTATCCCATGCAGTGGGAGGCTTCGGTCGTTTTCGACCGGTCTCAGGCCCGCCCCGTCCTTCATGCCAAGACCCAGGACTTGTCCGAAGTCGGTGCGTCCATATTCAGCCAGCACGGGGACCTGACGGGGTCCGTCGTGACATTGCTGCTGGCGCAGCCGCCGCGAAGGGGCGGCGAGGACCCCAAGGTGCTGAGGCTGAAAGCGCGCGTCATCTCCACGGCGCGAACGCCGGAGATGACCCAATACCGGCATGGCCTGAGCTTCATCCGCTACCCAGGCGACGGGCTGGAAGTTCTCGCCAAGACCTTGGGCAGCCTTTCGGCCGAGACCCCGCGTGGAGGACCTGCCGCCGCCGCGATGCCCTCCGCAGTCCCGGCGGGCAACCGGCTCGCGCAACTCAAGCAGCTCGCGCAAGTGAAATTGGCGGAAAGCGAGGGGGCCGACACGCAGGGGGAGATCAACGCGCGCGTCCACGACGCCCTCTCGAAGGTGCATCGATACCTGAAGGAATTTGTCGAACAACTCAATGTCGTGAAGCCGGCCTATCCCAAGGGCTACGCCATCGCAGGCGTGCCGGAATTCACCGGGCTCGCGTGGAAGGACGGGCGAGCGGATTTCGACATGCGGGAAGCCGCGCCCGAAGTGAAGTTGTACGACAGGGTGTCGCTGCGCTATCGACTGTCGGGCAACAGGCAAATCGAAGTCGCGCGTGAATTTCCGGCAAGCGAGAAACTGCGGCAAATGCTGGAGGACTGCGCCATCGCGATCAGGACGCACGATATCCGCAACGACCGCGGCACGATCCAGCGCACCTTGTTCTACTTTCCCTGTGAAGTCACGGCGAGCCTGGTGTTCTCAGGCAACTACGGCACGGGCAAGCTGCTGCTGCGCGCCCGCAATGTCTCGGGCTTCGGCGCCCTGGAACAGATCATCGCCCCGGAGGCGATCGACGACGAATCGCTCAACGAACTCGCCGGATTCATTCTCGGCGAAACCGATCACCCGGGGTCGCTGCTCCTGCGAAACGCGTGAACGCCGTCCGGCCCGTTCAGGCCTCGACGATTTCGTAGTCCGTCGTGATTTCGGCCGTCTTGCCGAGCATGATCGACGCCGAGCAGTACTTCTCGTGCGATAGCCGGATCGCGTTTTCGACCATAGGCGGCTTGAGGCTCCTGCCGCGCACGACGAAGTGCATGTGAATTTCGGATTTGCAGGCTTTTGTAGAACGCAAGCTCGCGCAACTGCAGTAATCTCGCCCCGCGTCGGCGAGGCAGCACCGCTCGAAAGCGAATTGCCGTCCCCGCGGTCGAATCGACCCGCTCGCAGGCCGCGAGCCCGGTTACATCAGAATTTTGGCACCTTCGGGGAACTGGCCTCGCTGCGGCCAGGCGGGACAAAGCGCCTCGACCGTCGCCATTAGATCATCGAGCACTCGGTAGGGGTCTTCTGCTCGGCGCACGGGCGCGTCGAGGCCGCCTTCAGCGGCGAACGGCGGTTCAGCGGATTTCCCGAAGGAGTTCATCGAGCAAACTCTCGCGGTCGAAGAGGCGAAAATACTCGCGCAACTCTCCCATGTCCAGCGTTCCTCGGTTGGCGCGCAGCAGCGCGCGGATGTCCTCGAGATCCTGCGTGCGGCGCGGATCGTTCACGAGTCCCTGCAACTTGAATCCGATCAGCCCTTCCGCGCCCACGACGCGAAGCTCGCCAAGAGCGGTCTTGGACGCTGCGGCGGCGGCCAGCAGACGGCGCGCGACCGGACGGCTCGCGTACAGCAAATCGATGCGCTCGTCGCCGCGACCGTAGTTCGCGGCGTCGGCGCTGCGATGCAGGCATCGGTAGCCGAGCCTTTCGAGCTCAGCATCAATCTCCCCTGCCTTTTCGGCCTCGACGAGCAGATCCACATCCTGGGTCGCGCGCACGACTTTGTGCGACGCGAGGGCCAATCCGCCGATCAGCGCAAATCGCGCGCCGATCGCGTTCAGCGCCGCGGCGGCTTCCGCGATCTGTTTACCGAGGCGGGAAAGCGGCACTCCGTTGACTTCAAGCGGTCCCTGGGCCAATCGTGCCTCCGTGACCAGTTTAGCCCAGGGGGTGCCTCGAAAAGTGCCTGGTTGGCGCTTGCCCAATGGCGCGCGTCCGGCTGTTCGATGCTCACGCCTCGACGATTTCGTAATCCGTCGTGATCTCGGCTGTCTTGCCGAGCATGATCGACGCCGAGCAGTACTTCTCGTGCGATAGCCGGATCGCGTTTTCGACCAGAGGCGGCTTGAGGCTCCTGCCGCGCACGACGAAGTGCATGTGAATTTTCGTGAACACCTTGGGATCGGTCGCGGCCCGCTCTGCGGTGACTTTCACCTCGCAGCCCGTGACATCCTGTCGGCTTCGCTGCAGGATCAGGACCACGTCATACGCCGTGCAGCCGCCCGTGCCTGCGAGCAGCAGTTCCATCGGGCGCGGCGCAAGATTGCGGCCGCCACCCTCTGGCGCACCGTCCATCGTTACAAGGTGGTTGCTTCCGGATTCGGCGAGAAACACCATTCCTTCGCCGCTCCAGCGAACCGTGCATTCCATGGCAGGATCCACGACTAGCCCTCTCTTGTGCTTTGCAACAACAACGGCCTCAAAATCCCCGGACAGTCCAGCTCATTAAACGTCTGCAAATCTGAGCATAAGATAAAATAACAATTCATAAATAACGTATTATGTCTTTCACACGGGGCTATTTGAAAAAATTATTCATACATACGGAAAATCATATTGCGTTGCAGCAATAAAACCGCTAGGATGACTTTGCCTTTGAGCGCTGCGTCAGTAGCGTTTCAAGGGTTTGTCTCCTCCACCCTCCTCCTTTGGTGGATTCGGCGCAACCCGCAAGGGTTGCGCCATTTTTTCGCGTAGAATTCACGCCTTTTCGCAACCACGCGGGCCATGAAAACCTACTCGGCCAAGGCCGAAGAAATGAAGTCAGGCTGGTACCTGGTCGATGCGCAGGGAAAGGTGCTCGGGCGCCTCGCCTCGCAGATCGCCGCGCGCCTGCGCGGCAAGCACAAACCCGAATTCACCCCCCATGTGGACAGCGGCGATTTCATCGTCGTGGTCAATGCGGCGAAGGTCCGCGTGACGGGGCGCAAAGCGCTCAAGAAAACGTACTACCGCCACACGACCTTCCCGGGCGGAATTCGCGAGACGAGCTTCGCGGACATGCAGGCGAAGCACCCGACGCGCGCGCTGGAAAAGGCGGTCAAGGGGATGCTTCCAAAGGGTCCGCTGGGTTACGCGATGCTCAGGAAGCTCAAGGTGTACGCGGACGACAAACACCCGCACTCGGCGCAACAGCCGAAATCGCTGGAGATCTGACGCACATGGTCGGTGATTATTACTACGGTACCGGACGGCGCAAGAGCGCCGTAGCGCGCGTGTTCCTCAAACCGGGCAAGGGCCAGTTCGTGGTCAACGGCAAGCCCGTGGACGTGTTCTTTGCTCGCGAAACCGGCCGCATGATCGTGCGCCAGCCGCTTGCGGCGACCAAAAGTCTTTCGACCTTCGACATTACGGTCAATGTATATGGCGGCGGCGAGAACGGCCAGGCCGGCGCCGTGCGGCACGGGATCGCGCGCGCCCTCATCGAGTATGATTCGAGCGTGAAGCCCGCGCTGAAGGCCGCGGGTCTGGTAACGCGCGACGCGCGCGAGGTGGAGCGAAAGAAGGTCGGTCTGCACAAGGCACGGCGGCGCAAGCAGTTCTCGAAACGCTAGGAGACAGAATAACGACACAAAAGCCGCCTGCGGGCGGCTTTTGTTTTAGGGTGACGGCATGATCAAGGTGGGCATCGTCGGCGGTACCGGCTACACGGGGGTCGAGCTCCTGCGGCTGCTCTCGCGCCATCCGAACGCCGAGCTGGTTGCGATCACCTCTCGCAAGGAGGCCGGTACGCCTGTGGCGGCGGTGTTTCCGAGCCTGCGCCGGTGCGTCTCGCTCACGTTCATCGAGCCCGAGCGGGCGAACCTGGGGAAGTGCGACGTCGTATTCTTCGCCACGCCGAACGGCGTTGCGATGAGCGAGGCGCGGTCGCTGCTCGACGCCGGTGCGAGGATCGTCGACCTGTCGGCGGACTTTCGCATCCGCGATATCGGGGACTGGGAACGCTGGTACAAGACCCGGCACGCGGCGCCGGATCTCGTTGCCGAAGCGGTGTACGGACTTTGCGAAGTGAACCGGGACCGTATCCGCGGCGCGCGGCTGGTCGCCAATCCGGGATGCTACCCGACCTCGGTGCAGCTCGGCTTTCTGCCGCTGCTCGAGGCGGGCGCGGTGGACCTGGATCATCTGATTGCAGACGCGAAATCGGGCGTCTCGGGAGCCGGCCGGAAGAGCGAGCAGCATCTGCTTCATGGCGAGGTTTCCGAGAACTTCGCGGCCTATGGCGTGACCGGGCACCGCCACTGGCCGGAAATTCGCCAGGGACTTGCGGATATCGCCGGGCGCGAGGTCGGCCTCGTCTTCACCCCTCACCTCGCCCCGATGATCCGCGGCATTCACGCGACCCTGTACGCTCGCGTCACGCAGGAGCTGGATTTTCAGGCGCTTTACGAGAAGCGTTTTGCGTCCGAGCCGTTCGTCGATGTCATGCCGGCCGGCAGCCATCCGGACACCCGCTCGGTACGCGCGGCCAACGTCTGCCGGATCGCGGTGCACCGTCCGCGGGAAACCGCGGCGCGCGGTGACACGCTTGTGGTGCTCTCGGTGATCGATAATCTTGTGAAGGGTGCCTCGGGACAGGCGGTGCAAAACATGAACATCATGTTCGGATTGCCCGAAACAACCGGGCTGGAGCACGTTCCCGTCGTACCGTGAAGGCCGGGGCCCTGCGGAGGCTGAGGCAGCGCTTCGGCATCGCGGCGCCGAAGGTGGCGGTCCGGATTCACCTGCCGTGGTATGCGCGCTGGCTCGGAATCGCGCTGCTGCTTGCCTTTTCGGCCGCGCTCGCCGCCTGGATCTATGACGCTGGACGGCGCTTCGCGGGCTTCGATCGCCGCGAAGCCGAGCAGGAGATCACTGCGATGCGGCGCGAGTTCGACACGGCACGGAGCGAACTCGAGCGCCTGCGTGCGCTCGCGAACGCGGCGGACAGCAAACTGTCGATTGAACGAACGGCACAGCAGAAGCTCGCGCAACAGATCCGGACACTGGAATCGGACAATGCCCGGCTGCGCGAGGAGCTTGCGATTTTCGAGAGCATGCTGTCGGCAGATGGCCCGGGGGTGGCGCCGCTCTCGATCCGGCGCTTCAAGGTGGAGCGCGAGATGCAGCCGGGCGAGTACCGGTACCGCCTGCTGATGCTGACTTCGGGGCTGCGGCGGGGCGAATTCCGGGGGCGGTACGAGCTGCTGATCCGCCTGACCGAAAACGGGCGCAGTGCTATGATTACCTTGCCCGAATCGGCGGACTCCCCGGCGCCCGGTTTCGGGCTGGAATTCAGGCAATTCCGGCGCGTCGAAGGTACGTTTCGCGTAAGTCCGCAGGCGCGCGTGGAGAACGTCCAGGTGCGCGTCTATGAGGCCGGGTCGGTACAGGTGCGGGCGACCGAAACTGCGCAGCCCGGGTGAAAGGACTCCAATGTTCCGCAAGCAGAACAAACCGCAGAGCAGGATCGACAGCCTGATCGGTTCCACCACCCGGATCGAAGGCAATGTATTTTTCAGCGGCGGCCTGCGAATCGACGGCACGGTGCGCGGCAACGTCTCCACGTTGCCCGAGGAGCCCGGCACGCTGGTGCTCTCCGAGCACGCGCGCATCGACGGCGAGGTGCAGGCGGCACACATCGTGGTGAACGGCTCGATCAACGGCCCGGTGCACGCGTCCGAAACGCTCGAACTTCACGCCAGCGCTACCGTGAGGGGAGACGTGCATTACAAGAGCATCGAGATCCACCAGGGCGCGGTGATCGAGGGCCGGCTCGTGCACCATGACGCTGCAGACGTGAAATCGGTCGGGCTCAAGCTCGCGTCTTGAAAATGACCCTTTTGACCCCATGGAGAGGCAAAGGCGATAATTCGCCATTCGGACTCAGGAGCCACAGATGAACGCAGCCACAGAGATGCCGGCCCCGCTTGTTTTCACCGATAACGCGGCGGGCAAAGTGAAGCAATTGATCGAGGAAGAAGGCAACCAGGATCTGAAGCTCCGGGTCTTCGTGTCCGGCGGAGGCTGCTCAGGCTTTCAGTACGGTTTTACCTTCGACGAAGTGCAAAACGAAGACGATACGGCGATGCAGAAGAATGGTGTCACGCTGCTGATCGACCCGATGAGCTACCAGTATCTCGTCGGCGCCGAAATCGACTACCAGGAAGGCATCGAGGGCGCGCAGTTCGTGATCAAGAATCCGAACGCCACCACGACCTGCGGTTGCGGTTCGTCTTTTTCGACCTGAACCTACGGCGGGG
>Ga0209640_10006118_pt1 | contig 10535 bp, 4 predicted proteins | sample RifCSP10_1_FD_184018 | JGI IMG/M metagenome (GOLD analysis project Ga0209640, IMG submission 184018) | Soil microbial communities from Rifle, Colorado - Rifle CSP2_sed 10_1 (SPAdes) (version 2) | ecosystem: Environmental > Terrestrial > Deep subsurface > Rock core/Sediment | place: Rifle...
GGAAGATTCAGAAGCGCGAAGACATTCCGCGCAATTGGGGACTTTCCGAATCCGATATCCGGCGAATCCGCCAACTGTACCCGCCATCCAATGCCAGACTCGAAGCTCCGGGACAAAACAATCGAGAGCCAGAACGGCGCGAGACAGCGCGCAGGAGCGCAACGCGTGAATTGGGGCTTCTACAACTGGATCCCGGCGTTCCCGCGCAGGAACGTGATGATCCGAAGGAGGCGGATGAGGATACGAGCAGCCAGCCTCTGGCGCCCGCTTCCGCTACGGCAGTCAACCAGATTGATCAAAGCGAGCTGGTCGGACTCCCACTGAACGGGCGCAGCTACAGCCAGTTGGCAACCTTGCAAGCCGGTGTAAACGATCCCGCCGCAGCTTCCGGTTCGCGCGGGATTGGCGGCGGAGGCCTATACGTGGCCGGCGGGTGATCCGCCTCGAACCTGTTTCTGCTGGACGGGACAAACATCATGGACTCGCGGAATCAAGTTCCGCGCAGCGCTGCAGGCGTGCAACTGGGGTCCGATGCAGTGATCGAGGTGCAGGTATTCAGCACCAATTATGGTCCGGAGTATGGCCGGGGCAGCGGAGGCGTCCTGAACTCCGTCACGAAATCGGGAACGCCCGAATTCCACGGAACGCTGTTCGAATTCCTGCGCAACAGCAGCCTCGATGCAAAGAATTTTTTTGATCCCTCGGAGGAGCCGATCCCGCCTTTCAAGCGAAACCAATTCGGGTTCACTCTTACGGGCCCGGTGATAAAAGACAGAACTTTCCTGATGGGCAGCTTCGAGGGGCTGCGCGACCGGCTGACGCAGACCAATGTGGATTTCTTTCCGGACGAGCAGGCCCGGCACGGGCAGATCACCAATGGAGCGGGGGAAATTGTCAAGACGGTTCCGTTGCATCCCCGCATCCCGGACTATCTGGAGCTCTATCCTCTCCCCAACGCAGGGCGGGTGGGCGAGGGGATCGGCCGCAATGTCGCTTCGCAGTTCCTGCCGACCAATGAATCGTTCTTCACCGCGCGTCTCGACCATCAGATCACGGAGCGGGACAGTTTCTTCGCCCGGTATACGTTTGATGATGCCACCAGCCAGGACGCCCAGGAAACGTTTCTGTTCAACATGCTCACCAACACGCGTCAGCAGTATCTGACGCTGGTGGGAAGCCATATTTTCAATCCCTCGGTTCTGACCACGCTCCGCTTCGGGTTTACGCGGCCAGTATTTACGAGGGAAACGACTTCGTTGCGGGAAATTCCGACTGGGCTTTTCTTCGTACCCGGCGCCCCCCAGTTTGGAACGCTCGGGATTTCCGGTTTAAGCGAGTTCGGGCCGAACCGCGCGACGCCGGACGCCAATGCCATGAACACCTTTCAGTTCTCTGACGATGTGATCGTGCAGAGAGGCCGCCACGCGCTGAAGATGGGAGCGGAAGTTCACCGCTACCGCTGGGACCTGTTCTCGAGCTCCCGCCTGGGAGCGCAGTGGGATTTCAACAGCCTGGAGGATTTTCTCCAGGGAGGAACGAACGGAACCAACCTGGAGGTTGCCTTGCCGGGCGCGGACAACCAAAAGGCTTTCCGGCAGACCTTCCTGGGCCTGTACTTTCAGGACTCCTACGCGGTTCGTCCCGGCCTGCGACTGAGCCTGGGACTGCGCTATGAGTATTCGAGCCTCATCCGCGAGCGGGACGGCAAAACAGTTTTTCTCGCTGATCCGCTGCGAGACTCCGCAGTACGGGTTGGCCCCCTGCTCGCAAGCAATCCGTCGCTCGGAAACATTTCTCCCCGCATCGGCCTGAGCTGGTCTCCCGGGGGCGGCAACAACACGGTCCTGCGCGCGGGTTTTGGCGTCTACTACGATCATTTTCTGGAATATGCGGCAGACCAACTGAAGAATACCGCGCCGTTCTTCAATGTCGCTGTAATAACAAACTTCGATGTTTCCGACACCTTCCCCGATGCAGTGGCTGTAGCAGACGCCGCTGCGGCTGAGGGTCCATTGCCGCTCCAGGCACTCATCATCGACCACCAGGGCACAACCAATCCGATGGTGCTTCGCTACGATGTTGCGCTCGAACACCAACTTCCCCAGGGCTGGCGGGCCGGAGTCTCTTATGTGGGCGCCCGGGGGAATCATCTGTTTCGCACCTACGAGATGAACCTCTTCCCCATTCCGGAAACCAGGGACGACGGCACGCTGTTCTTTCCGCCCGATCGAGGCCCGGTCAACCCGGCCTTTCAGGGGGGAATCAACATCCTCGCGAGCGATGCGCAATCCTTCTATAACTCTCTGCGGATTGCCGCCAACAAAAGCCTGAGCCGGGGAGTTTCCTTGCGCGGCAGCTATACCTTCAGCAAATCCGTGGACGACGCATCCGTTCACGGAGGCTCCACCGCGAGCCCCGTGCAGTATGGATTGCTGCGGACGCTGGAGCGGGGCCTTTCAAACTTCGACATCCGCCATCGCGTGGCCCTGGATTACCTGTACGTGCTGCCGTTCGGGAGCGGACAGCGCTGGTGGAATTCCGGCCCGCTGGGGCTCGTTTTCGGGGGCTGGCGCGTGGGGGGCATACTCAGTCTGCGCAGCGGGACGCCGTTTACCCCTCTGGTCAGCACACGAAGGCCTGGATTCCTGTTTGCAGCCAACCGGCCCAACCTGCGCCCCGGGTATAGCAAGAATCCTACGGAAGGGGTGACCGACGGCTGCAATGCCGGCACGAATCAGGAGGTCAGGCCTGGCCAGAGGCTGGGAGGACCCGATTTGCTCTTTGATCCCTGCGCCTTCGAGGCGCCCGCGGCAGGCACACTCGGGAACATGGGGCGCAATACCATGATTTCTCCACCGGTATTCAGCACCGACATTTCTCTGCAAAGAGAGTTTTCGCTGGATTCCAAACGGCGGCTGCAATTCCGAGCGGAAATTTTCAACCTGCCGAACCATCCCAATTTCAGCGAGACCGACCGGGCGTCATCGGTTGTTTTTTCCGGCGCTTCCGCCCGCAGAAATCCCAGCACGGGAAAGGCCGTCTCGACCGTCACCACGGCCCGCCAGATTCAGTTTGCCTTGCGCTTCTCGTTCTAGCGTGCGGGCGCACCCGTAGCGCAGCAGGCGAGCGATACGGGAAAGAAGCCGCTGCCCGGGCGGACAGCGGCCGGGGTGATCAGTCGGTTGTGGCGTTGCCAGCCAATTGGCGAAGCAGCTTCGCCGTACTCTCGTGGGGGCGGCGGACCCTCTTAATTCTCGGCAGTTCCGGCGGCATGATCCCATCCGCCACGGTCAACGGCGTCATTCCGTAACGGTCCTTTACGTCCATCTTGGCGCCGTGTTCCACAAGGAATTGGGCGATTGCATCGGCTCCGATATAGGACGCGGAATGCAGGGCAGTCTGGCCAGAAGCATCGACCGCATTGACGTCCGCGCCCAACTCGACCAACAGCTTGACGGTTTCGAGCGCCATCCGCTCCTCATCAGGGGGACGTTCCGCGGTCCGGCCCATCCCCGCCGCCACCATCAGCGGCGTGGTGTTGTTCCTCGTGGCAAGGAGGGGATCGGCCCCGTTGTCCGCCAGGAGGCGCATCAGTGCGACATCGTTCGAGGCGGCCGCCAGCATGAACGGCGTAGCGTCAACGGCGTCGATCCAGGCCAACTCCGTGGCGGCGAACTGCTTGTCTATCTTCGCGACCCGAGCGTTCGGATTCGCTCCGTGCGCCAGAAGCGCCTTCGTCAATTCCTGCATGTTGGGCCGGAACAAGTAGGCCATGGTGGTGTTGTATCGCAGGCCTCCGATGGTGGGAAGTCCCTTGAGCGCCGCGAAGTGCAACGGTGTAACGCCATTGGCGTCGACGGCGTTCGGGGTCGCGCCCTTCTCGAGCAGAAACATCGCCAGCGTCTCATGGCCGCTGGAACTCGCCAGCACCAAAGAGTTGCCATACTGCGGCGTGGCCTCATTTACGTCCGCTCCCGCCTGGAGCAATGCCCGGGCCGAGCCCTCGTCGCCCACGCGGGCCGCAAACAGCAGCGGCGTGAAGCCGCCCTCGGAACGCGCATGCACGTCAGCTCCTCCCTCAATCAGGGCCTGCACGACCGCAGAGTGCTTCTGCGACACCGCCCACATCAGAGCCGTCTGTCCGCGCCGGCTTTCCTTCGCATTCGGGTCCGCTCCGCCAGCCAGGAGCAATTTCACCGCTTCTACGTTGCCCGTGCGGGCGCACGTCAAGAGCGGCGTTTCTCCCGACTGCAAGGCGGCGTTCGGATCGGCGCCGGCGGTGAGCAGCTTCTGGACCATGGGCGCACTTCCGTTGGTGCAGGCCAGGGAGAGAGGAGTGACACCTAAGTTGTTTTTTGAATTGGGGTTTGCTCCGGAGCGGACGAGCAGGTCCGCCATGTCCAGGTCATTGTGGTGGACCGCCCAGGCCAGGGCCGTCGAGCCGTCCGGCTGGGCCGCGTTCACATCGGCGCGTTGCTGCAACAGGGAGAGCACGGCCTTCTGGTCTCCCCGCTTGACCGCTTCCAGTATATCGAGATCCCCAACCGGGGTGGCAAGACCTGCAACCGACAGCAGCATCCAGCCGCACAATACCTTCACTTTGAAGTCCATTAGGATCTCCTTTTCAACTCGGCCATTCCAATCCCGGTCTTGCCGGGAACGGAATCCGCCTGTTTTCGCAGGGCTTAGACGGCACGCCAACTCCCGATCCCGCGCGATGCGGGATCGGGATGGCAAAAAAACATGCTTCCAGCAACCAGCTATGCGACGGTGAGGTGGCCCGTGCTATCGCCGAAGCTCTCCGTGTGAACCCCGAGGTTGTCGAGCAGGGTCAAGAACAGGTTCGTCACCGGCGTGTCCTTGGGATACCGCACGTGACGCCCTCCCTTGAGCCGACCGTCTCCGCCTCCCATCAGCAGGATGGGCAGGTCCTCGTGCTTGTGAACGTTGGCGTCGCTGATGGAGCCGCCGTAAACGATCATCATATGGTCCAGCAAGGTCCCGTCGCCGTCCGGCGTAGATCGCATCTTCTCGAGGAAGTACGAGAACATCTTGGCATGGTAGGTTTGGATCTGGACCACCTTCGCGATCTTCTCCTGGTCGCCGGAGTGGTGCGTCAAGGGATGGTGGGGGTCGGGGATGCCGATCTCGGGATAGGGCCGGGTGCTCTGCTCGTGAGCCACCAGGAAGGTAATGACGCGGGTCTTGTCGGTCTGGAAAGCCAGCGCCTGCAAGTCCGTCATCAACTCATAGTGCTCCTGGAACGTGGCCGGAATGCCCACGGGCCGCGCCAGCGTCGGCAACTCCTGAGCGGATTGCTGCTCGGCCTTCGCAATGCGCCGTTCCACGTCGCGAACAGCTTCGAGGTACTCGGTGAGCTTGCGGCGGTCAGCGGCGCCAAGCCCCGTCTGGAGACGGGTCACATCCTGGGCAATCGCATCCAGGATGCTGCGCTCCTTCCGGATGCGGGCCGTCCGCTCGGCCGGATCGGTGGTGTCGCTCGAGCCGAACAGGCGCTCGAAGACCGCGCGCGGGTTGTTCTCCATCGGGATCGGCGTCGTGGGAGTCCGCCAGCAGAGGGTGTTGGTATAGGCGCAGCTATAGCCGGGGTCGCATCCGCCGACAAACTCGGCGAAGTCCAGGGTGAGCTCGAGCGAGGCTAGTTCGGTCTGCTTGCCAAGTTCCGCAGCTGCAATCTGGTCCACCGAAGTTCCCGACTGGATGTCAGCCCCTCCGGTCTTCTTCGGGTGTGAGCCGGTCAGGAACGCGCCGCTGCCGCGCTCATGGTCACCGCCGCCTTCGCCCGGCTGCGGGTTAGCACCCTTGCAGTCGAGTCCGCTCAGAACCATCATCTGGTCGCGGAATGGAGCGATCTGCTCCAGAATCGGGGTCATCTCGAAACCGGCGCCTTCCGTCGCAGGAGTCCACTTGTCCATGATGATCCCGTTCGGGACATAGACAAATGACAGGCGGTTGACCCCTTTGGAGTCGCCCACCGCTGCCATGGCCGGAACCATTCCGTCCAGCAGCGGCAACGCCAATGTCGCGCCGACCCCCTTCAAAAACGTGCGCCGGGGGATTGCCTTTTTGAAAATCATCATGGCTCTACTGTCCTCCTCATCTGAAATGGTGTGCTGTTCACGATACCCACAACAAGTGCTGACCAGCGGTGCTCGCTGGGAGCGGCCTCCCGGACGATCTTGCGGATCGCCGGCTGATCGTAATACTCCACTCCCCGGCCTAACGCATAGGTGAGGAGCCTCTCGGTGACGGTGGTCACAAATTCATCCGGACGGCGCAGCAAGATCTTGCGCAGCTCCGCCGGACCGTCAAATTTGGTGCCGTCGGGAAGCACTCCCGACGCATCGATCGTCGCGCTGGCGTCTCTCGTCCGCCACTTTCCGACCGCATCAAAGTTTTCGAGCGCAAAGCCCAGCGGGTCCATCCGGGAGTGGCAACTCGCGCAGACGGCATTGGTGCGGTGCTGCTCCAACTGCTCGCGCACGGAGAGAACCTTTCCCGTAGCGTCTTTCGGCTTCAGCGACGGAATGTTGGGCGGGGGCGGCGGGGGCGGAGCGCCCAGGATGTTCTCGAGCAGCCACTTGCCGCGCAGGGTCGGGGAAGTGCGGTTCGCATACGACGTCACCGTCAGAATGCTGCCCTGCCCCAGCAAGCCTCTGCGCGCCTCATCGCTCAGCGTCATCCGGCGGAAGTGGCTCCCGTACACATTCGGGATTCCGTAGTGACGGGCCAATCGTTCGTTTACGAACGTATAATCGGCAGTCAACAAATCAAGTACGGGGCGATCCTCCCGCAGCGTGCTTCCGATGAAGAGCTCCGTTTCCTTCTGGAAAGCCTCCCGCAGATTCTCGTCAAAATCGGTAAACGTCTCCACGTCGGGCTGGACCAAGCGCATATTGCGCAAGAACAGCCACTGCCCCGCGAAGTTGTCCACCAGAGACTGCGAGCGCGAATCGGCCAGCATCCGGCGGACTTGCTGTTCGAGGACGCCTGGCTCCCGGAGCCTTCCCCGCGTCGCCGCGTCCAACAGTTCGTCGTCCGGTATACTGCTCCAGAGGAAGAACGACAGCCGGGAGGCCAGTTCGAGATCGCTCAGGCGATAGGCGGACTGCGGCGCGGCGTCGGAAGGATCGCGTTCGATGCGAAACAGAAACTCCGGCGAGACCAGGATTTTTTGAAGCGCCAATGCAATGCCGGCTTCGAACCCCCCGTCCTGCCGTCCGTCATCGTACAAAGTGAACAGAGCCCGGACGTCTCCCTCAGTGACGGGCCGGCGATAGGCGCGGCGTGCCAGCGCGGAGAGAATCTCCCGGGCGCAGGCGGCCTCGTCCTTGCTGCTCGTTGGGCGGCACACAAAAATCTTGCTGCGGGTCGATGTCTCGCCCACCCCGGTTGCGTTGTACGGCCCACCGATGGAGATGTTGGCCAAGGTTGGATCATCGCCTTTGCCGAGGTAGGCCAGGTCCGGCAGATACGGCGTAAACATGCCTTCCGGCTCCGCGGTTTCCTTCCGGAAGGTGACGCCCAGCAGCCGCGTACCCGCCTTGGCGGCAAAGCGAACTTCCAAGTTGGCATCCGCCGTGCGCTCGTATTCCAGTTGCTCAGCCTGCTCCGGCTTATATCCGTACATCACGTTCCCCAACTTGCCTCCGTACACGCCGCCCACCGTTAGCACATTAACCGGCTGGCCATCCAGCAGGACATGGAGCTGGTGCGGCTCGTTGAGGCCGACGATGCGCTCATCTTTGTCGCGCTGCAGGCGAATTCGGACGACGTACTCACCGTCGAGCGGGAATTGATGACGCACCGCGATCCCCCCGCGCGACCCAAACGGCAGATCCTCGCTCATGCGGTCTTCCTGCATCATGAGCCGGGGAATGCGGTAGGTCTCGAAGGCGGGGCTGATGGAGGTATCGCCCACGGCGAGGGAAGTGATCTTCCGCGCGGCCGACATGTAGCGCTCGAGCAGCATCGGCGATACCGCCAGCACAGCGCCGTTGTTGTCGAAGCCATAGCCCGGATCGTCGGCAGGAAGAAGCGATCCGCCGTCAATCTCCATCTCCAGCAAGTCCCGAATCGCGCTGGTGTATTCGGCACGATTGAGGCGGTGGGCAGGCGGCCGGCCGGGATTCAGATTGGTCGCTGCCGCCCGGTCGAGCGCTGTCTCCAGGTACGTAGCAAACGAATCATAGGTGGCCTCATCGGGCCGCGGCATGCCCGTAGGGGGCATCGCCCGTCCCCGCAGCTTCCGCACTACCTTTTCCCAGATTGGGGCGCCTGTGCTGACGTTCTCAACGTCGGCCTTGTCCAGCAGCAATTCTGCCGTCCGCAGCTTTTCGTTATGACAGGTGACGCAATATTGATTGAGGACTGCGCGGTAGGGTGAGGAGGATGTTGGAACCGGGCTCGCTGATTGCGCCCTAGCCGCAGGAAGGTAAGCGACCCCTGCGAACGCGATTGCGATCCAGGCCACGAGAGATCTCGGCATAGTTGGCCTCCGTTAGTGCTACTGGATGTGTATCATAGGCAAGAGAAATCAGCATGTCAAGCTAAAATCTTCGTACCAAAGGACTAGACCCGTTCTCCATTTGGTGTATAGCGCAACAGGTTGCTATGTGTTGATACTACAGTGTTAGTGGATGTCTTGTACGGATACATCTTGAGGAGAACGGGTCTAGAAGGAAAAGCGCAGCGCGAACTGGGTCTGCCGGGATGTCGTGGCGGTGCCGGTATAGCGCCACGCCGTCGGATTGAAGCGGCCCGAACCCGTGAAGACCTGAATCGAGCCGCTGCCCGTGGGGGTTCGGAAGTTGGGATGGTTCGTCAGGTTAAAAAATTCAGCCCGAAACTGGAGGCGCCGGCTACCGCCCAATGAGAACTCCCGCTGGAGCGAAACGTCCAGGTTGAATACGGACGGTCCAATCAAAGTGTTGCGTCCGAGGTTGCCTAGGGTCCCTGCGTCGGGAACGCTAAAAACGCAGGGATCAAAAAACAGGTTGGGGCTTCCCACTGCGCGTCCGGCCTCCACGGCGGCACATCCGATCGAGGGGCCGTGGGTTGGATTGTTGCTCTGGCCCGGAAGCAGGTTGGGCCGGGTGGCTGCAAAGAGGTATCCCGATCGGCGCACGTTGATTTGGGGGGTGGTTGGAACCCCATTCCGGAAGCCAAAAATGCCCCCTACTCGCCAGCTTCCCAGGATTCGCGAGAGCAAGCGAATGAGTTGAACCGAATTGGCTCCTCCGGAGGGAAGGGTATAAAAGAAGTTGGTTGTAACTCGATGCCGGATGTCGAAATCGGAGAGGCCTCGGTCCTGCGTCCGGAGCAGGCCGAACTGCTGGATGCCCCGGAAATTGAAAGAAGAGGCGTCATCTATAGACTTGCTATAGGTGTAGGTGGCGCGCAACGCAAGCGCCTGGCTCGGCCGGGCATCGGCCGAAATGAGCAGCGCGTTATAGAAGGATTGCGCGTCACTGCTCATCAAGTTGATTCCTCCCTGGAAGGCCGGATTTACCGGGCCGGCGTCGGGAGGAAAAAACAGCGATCCGTCGGGCTGCACGGTCGGGACAGGAAAGAGATTCGCCTCATAGTTGCGCAGCAGGTGATTGCCCCTGGCTCCGACGTAGGCGATCTGGAGATTGGATTCTCGCGGCAGCCGCTGCTGGACGGTCAGGTTATAGCGCAACATGGTGGGGCTTGCGATGCCCTGATAATCGAGGTTCTGGGCCTGCAGCGGGAATCCGACCTCCGTGGCCGCCTGCACGGCATCGGGAAAGGTCCGGGAGGAATCGAAGTTGGGCCGCACGGCGATGCGATAGAACGGCAGCCCGCTTTTCAGGATGTCAAAGACGTGGGCCATCAGGTGGTCGTAGTAAATGCCGAATCCCGCATTGACGGTGGTATCCCTGCTGCCGCCGGGAGACCAGGACAAGCCCAGGCGGGGAGAAAAATTTTTCAACGAAGGATTGTTCTTCAAGACGGGGCCTACTGTTACCTCGGTGCTGCGAAGCGCGTCTGCCAGAAAGGCATCTCTTCCGTACCGGTCGCGGATCAGAGTGGTGAACTCATACCGAAATCCCAAACTGAGTTGCAGGTTGGGCCGGAGCGCGATTTCGTCCTGTCCATACAGGCCCACCAACGTCTGGCGGAATGCTTTTTTGTTGCTCGATCCCGGCAGCGCCACGGTTAACGAAGTCCCCTCCGGCCCTCCCTGGAGAAAGCTGTCGAGGCTGTTAAACCCCCACTCAGCGCCTTGGCTCGAACTGGAGAAAATATCAAAGCGGTTGCGGTGAACCTCCACACCGAACTTCAGGCCATGCCCCTCTTGTTGGGTCAGCACGTCTCCGGAGAATTGGAACGTATTCGCGGTATTCCCGGACGGCATAAAGGACACCGGCCCGAACGCCGCCGATCCGGGGATGGTGAACTGTCCAAAAATCGGGGTATCGGCGACAAAAAACAAGGAGCGCGGAATCTCGATGGAAGAGACGCTATCCTGAGAATCCACCGGCCGGGTG
>Ga0209640_10006119_pt1 | contig 10534 bp, 9 predicted proteins | sample RifCSP10_1_FD_184018 | JGI IMG/M metagenome (GOLD analysis project Ga0209640, IMG submission 184018) | Soil microbial communities from Rifle, Colorado - Rifle CSP2_sed 10_1 (SPAdes) (version 2) | ecosystem: Environmental > Terrestrial > Deep subsurface > Rock core/Sediment | place: Rifle...
CGTCGGAGCCTTCGTCGAGGAGGTCGCGGCAACGTACCACGGCGTCAACGTGCTGGTGGCCCTGGTCGGGGGGTGGGCGGGGGGACGGGACGTGGAGGAGACCGACGACGTCCGCTTCGAGCGGATGATCGACCTCAACCTGCGCCCCTCGTTCAATGCGGCTCGCGCCGTTCTCCCCCAGCTTCGCCGGGCGCAATGGGGACGGATCGTGATGATGGGGAGCAGGGCCGCGGTGGAACCACCCGCCGGCCAGGCGATGTACAACGTCGCCAAGGCAGGGGTGGTCGCACTGACCCGAAGCATCGCCGAGGAGGTGAGCGACTCCAACGTCACCGCCAACGTCGTGATGCCCTCCCTGATCGACACGCCGGCCTTTCGCGAGGTCGTGCCGTTCGCCAACTACGTCGACTGGCCCACCCCGGACGAGATCGCCGCGGTGATCGAGTTCCTGGCATCGCCCGAATCGTCGGTGATCAACGGAGCGATGATCCCCGTGTACGGGAAGATCTGAGGGGAGCTGTTGGCCGTTGGCAAGGCCAGAAGCCGGACACCAGACCCCAGACACCAGACACGAACTCGGCCTCCGACGGGATTCGAGCCGGGCGGCACCTGCTCGGCTGGAAAGGGCGGATGTCGGCGAGACTGGAGATGTTGTAGCCCCGACCGGATTTGAACCGGCGCTACCGGCTTGAGAGGCCGGCGTCCTAGGCCGCTAGACGACGGGGCCGTGCGACGACCGTTCGCCGCTCGGCTCGGGGGGAAGGACTCGAACCCTCAATTACGGGACCAGAACCCGCTGTGTTGCCAATTACACCACCCCCGAAGGCGGAGCGATGGTAGTAGGCCGGTAGCGACCTTCGACCTTCGACCTTCGACGGACCGGCCCGAGCCCGCCGTCCGGGATCGGCGAGCGGGAGTCGTGCCAAGGGCGCCACTCGCCCCCAACGGTCCGTCCAATTGCTGATCGCCAATTGCTGATCGCCAACCGGGCCACCGGCACCTCGTGACTGGCGACTGGTGACTGCCCGCTGCACGCTGCCTGCTGCTACAGCCGCCCCCGCGCATCTCTCAACCTCTCCAGCGCCCGGTCCCTTCCCAACGCGGCCAGTGACTCGAACAACGGCGGACTGACCGAGGAGCCGGTGACCGCCACTCGAACTGGCTGCAGACCCTTGGATGCCGACACCCCTAGCTCGTCGAGCATCGTCCGCAGCGCCTCCTCGATGGCGGAGGCGTTCCATCCTTCGAGACCGTCGAGGCGGGCGGTCGCCTCCTCCAGGGCGATACGAGCCTCGGGCTTGGACATCACCTTGTCCCATGACCCCTCGTCATAGGAGACGTCTTCGACGAACAAGAACCGCACCTGCTGTGCCGCCTCGGTGAGTCGCTTGGCACGCTCCTGGATGAGGGGCGCCATCGTCTCGTACGCCTCCACCTCGTGGGCATCGAGTGCGCGGCCCAGGTCCGTCTCGACGAGCGGCCTCGTCATCCCCACGAAGCCGCTCGTCGACAGCGACCGCACGTAGACGCCGTTCATCCACTCGAGCTTGGTCGTGTCGAAGACGGCTGGGTTACGCGACACCGACGCCAACTCGAAGCGGTCGATCATCGTGTCCAGCGTCACCACCTCCTCCTCGCTACCCGGCGACCACCCGAGAATCGCCAGGTAATTGCGCATTGCCTCGGCGAGAATGCCGGCATCGCGATACGCCCGCAACGCGGTGTCGCCATGACGCTTGGAGAGCTTCTTGCCATCGGGCCCGTTGAGCAGCGCGAGATGCGCGTACACCGCCGGAAGGCCGCCCATGGCCAACGTGAGCAGGATGTGCTTCGGCGTCGACGAGAGGATGTCTTCGCCGCGGACGACGTGGGTAATGCCGTAGTCGACGTCATCGACGGTGCTCGCCAGGTGGTAGGTCGGGGTTCCGTCGGAGCGAAGGATCACAAAGTCGTCGACATTGGCATGGTCGAAGCGCAGTTCGCCACGCACGAGGTCTTCGAACACCGTCTCGCCTGGCCGGGGCACCGCGAACCGGATCGGGAGGGCCTCACCAGACCGCGACGCGACCTCCTCCGACGTGGCGCGGTGTGTGCCCGCATATACCGGTGACCGTCCTTCGGCCTCGGCCGATGCCCGCAACGCTTCGAGTTGCTCGGACGTGGCCACGTCGTAGTACGCCGCCCCTGAGGCGACCAGGGCAGCTGCAACCTCCTGGTATCGCCCGAGCCGGGCGCTCTGCCGGTACGAGCCGTGTGGACCGCCCACCTCGATCCCCTCGTCCCAGTCGAGCCCGAGCCAGTTCAGTCCGTCGAGGATGTCCTGCTGATACTCGGCTGTGCTCCGCTCGGCGTCCGTGTCGTCGGACCGGAGGATGAACACTCCGCCGTTGTGGCGGGCGAACAGCCAGTTGTAGAGGGCCGTTCGACCCCCCCCGACATGGAGGAATCCCGTCGGCGACGGTGCGAACCTGACCCGGACGGTCACGACCCGGCCACCACCGGGTTGATCAGGCTGCCGATCCTCTCGATGTTCACCTCGACCCTATCCCCCGGCTTGAGTGGCCCGACACCCGAGGGCGTGCCCGTCAGAATCACGTCACCTGGGAGCAGGGTCATCACCCTCGTGACGAAGGCAAAGATCTCCGCGGGGCCGAACACCATGTCGTCGGTCGATCCATCCTGGCGCAGCTCGCCGTTCACGAGGCATGCAACCCGCAAACCCGCTGGATCCAGTTCGGTCTCGATCGCCGGGCCGAGCGGGCAGAACGAGTCGAACGACTTGGACCGGGTCCACTGGCCGTCCCTTGCCTGCAGGTCCCGCGCGCTGACGTCGTTTGCAGCGGTGTAGCCCAGGATGTGGGCCGATGCGTCCTCGGCGGCAACTTTGCGACTCACGGTGCCGACGACGATCGCCAGCTCGGCCTCGTGATGCACCTCCGACGACTCGGAAGGAAGCACGATCGCCGCTCCCGGCCCGATCACCGACGTCGCCGGTTTGAGGAATATGACGGGCTCCTCGGTCACCGGCCTATCACGCTCGGCGGCGTGCTCGGGGTAGTTGTGGCCGATGCCGACCACTTTCGTCGGAAATACCGGGGCGAGGAGATGAGCCTTGTCGTACGGGATCATCGCGTCCGTGGGCTCCCATGCGACGAACGGAGTCCCGCGGTACACCTGCACCCCATCGGCTTCTGCGACCCCGTAGGCGATCTCGCCTCCGTGGATACTGACGCGGACGATCTTCATCGAGCCAAAGGCCGTTCTGCCATGAGACGCTCGCCGGCCGCGACCCTGCGCTGCACCGCTTCGAGTGGCGCCACGAGAGCGTCGGCGTCCACGGCGCCGACTAGGTCGTGCAGGGCGTGACGGTCGTGGGCGAGGCCTCGAATCCAGGCGACTCCCCACGATGCATCCGGCGTGCCGACCCCGAGCAAAGCTTCGGCCACCTCGGCATCGGCCACCATGGGAGCGCGGCCGTAGTGTGATGCCCGAGCTGCCATGAGGGCCGCCACGGCGGCGACCAGATCCGCTCGGGTCTCCCCCTCGACCAACGGAAGGTTCCTGCCCTCGGCGATCTTCAGGGCGTATCCGGTGTCCGGTCCCGGGGTGCCGAAGGCGCCACCCCACGGGACCGACTCGGGACCCAACAGGTCGCCCGGCCGGTCCGGCGCCCAGCGACCCGCCGCCCCTGGCTTGGCCGTCGACCGTGGCAGATCCGCGATTCCGATACGAATATTCGGTTGTTGGCCCACCCGTGCTCCTATGCGAACTCAAGCCAGTGGCGATACTGCTCGAGGCGTCCGGTGACCGTCGCCGCGAACAGCTCCTGTGCCCGCCGGGTCACGGCTCCGACGGCGCCCGAGCCGACGACCCGATCGTCGATCTCGCGAATTGGAGTTACCTCGGCGGCAGTGCCCGTGAAGAATGACTCGTCGGCGTAGTAGAGGTCCGCCCGCGTCATAGGCGTCTCAGCGACATCGAGCCCGTCATCGGCGAGGAGTGTCATGACGGTGTCCCGGGTGATGCCGGCCAGGGCACCCATGCTCGTCGCCGGCGTGCGGACCACCCCGTCGCGCACGAGAAAGAGGTTCTCGCCCGATCCCTCGACAACGTAACCAGCGGTGTTGAGGAGGATGGCCTCGTCGTATCCTGCTGTGATCGCCTCCTGTTTGGCCATGACGCTGTTGACGTACTGGCCCGTTCCCTTGGCATTGGGAACCATCGCCTCGTGGCCGACACGCCTCCAGGACGAGACACGGACCCTGATGCCCTTGTCGATACCCTCGGCGCCCAGGTATGCGCCCCACACCCAAGATCCGATCGCGGCGTGGACGCCGGCTCCGGTCGGGTTGAGGCCGAGCGAACCTGTTCCCAGGAATACGATCGGACGCAGGTATACCGCCGGCAGCCCGTTGGCACGGACGAGTTCGAGTGCCGCCTCGGTCAGCTGATCGAGGGTCCATTTCAGCGGGATGCGGAACGCCTTGGCCGACCCGACAAGGCGCTTCATGTGGTCGGTCAGGCGAAACGCGGCGGACCCGTCGGGCGTGTCGTACACCCTGATGCCTTCGAAGACCCCGGTGCCGTAGTGGAGCCCATGGGATAGCACGTGCACGGTCGCCTGGTCCCAGGGAACCATCTCACCGTCGAACCAAATGAACTTGGTGGGCTCCATGTGTGTCACCCTTTCAGTTTGTCATATCGAGGTGGCGACGGTGCCAGTCGATGATTGCGTCGAACCGCTCGCGGCGGTACTTGGGTTTGCCGGACCGAGACAGCTCGTGACTACTGCCCGGGAAACGAAGCATCTCGGCCTCCACGCCGTTGTCGAGCAGCACCGACAGAAGCTGCTCACCCTGTTCGATCGGACAGCGGTAATCGTTCTCCGAGTGGACGATCAGACACGGCGTGGTGATGTGATGGGCTCGGGACAGCGGACTCGCCTCCCACAGCGCGGACCAGTCGTCATACCCCCATTGCCCGAGGTACATCCGCGGGAAGCGGAACCCGATGTCCGAGGTGCCGGCGAATGACGTGAATGAATACAGGCCGCGCTCGGGCACCGCACTCCTCCAGCGATGGTCGACCGGGAGAATCCGGGCAGTGAGGAATCCGCCGTACGAGCCTCCCATGATCGCCATCCGCTCACGGTCGAGGCGGGAATACCGCTCGGCCGCCTCGTCGACGACGGCGAGGACGTCCTCGAGGTCGGGAGGGCGCTCCTCACCCCAGCGGCCCACCGGCACCCTCACGAAATCAGTGCCTCGGCCGCTCGAGCCGCGGGGGTTGCATGCAACCACGCCGAAACCGGCAGAGGCGTACATCTGAAACTCGTCGAAGAACGACCACCCGTATCTGGTGGCCGGGCCGCCGTGGATGTTGAGGAGGAGCGGCACCTTCCCTTCGCCAGGCGGCAAGACCACCCACGCATCGAGGTCGACTCCGTCGTTGGTGACCACAAAGTGCTCCGGTTCGATCAGGCTCCCCCGGAATCCGTCGTTCAGCGAGGTCAGCGTGCGCTCCTCGCCGCCCTCCCACCACCGCAGCTCGCCGGGATCGGTGGGTGACGTCGACACCAGGGCCATGGCCGAACCGTCGGCCCGTGTGGTCATTCCGGTGACCGATCGGTCCCCGGGACCGGTGCCCTCCCAGGACCCGTCCGGCTTGACCGTGACCACGCGATTCACCGTCCGGTCTTCGATCACGCACCGGAACGAGCCCTCGGCGAGCCATTGCAGCCCGCCCGGGGTCACGGCCGGGCTGGGAGGGGTGAAGCTGCGATCAAGATCGGCGGCCACAGGCACCGTACGCTCGCCTTCGACGCGGTGGACGCCGAACACGCCGGGATAGGTCCAGAGGTCGGGCATGCCGATCAGATAGCGTCCACCGTCGGGTGCAAAGTGGAGCGAGTCCCAGTGCCCGACTCCGACGACAGCTACCGCATCACCCCCGCCGATCGCCACCTCCCACGCCTGGCTGCCCGGATCGATGTGCGCCCGGGGGTGGCGGGCGCTCATGAAGCCGACCGCACCGCCGTCCGGACGCCATACGACGCCACCGTCGCGGAACCCGGAGGTGAGCCGCCTCGGGTCACCTCCCGCTGGATCGACCAGATACACCGAGCGGTGTCGGTCTGCCAGCCAGCCCTGGGTGTCGAAACGGAACCCGGCAGACGTGACGCGCCTGGCTCGCCTCTTACGTTCGTCTTCGTCGAGCCCGGACCATCCCTCTGCCCATTCGGCGCCCACTACGGCGAGCGTCGAGCCATCGGGCGACCACTCCGCCTCGGTGGCACCCACGGCGAACGAGGTGAGCACCCTTGCCTCGCCACCTGCCGCCGCCATCACGGCCACCTGCGCATGCTCCCCCTCCTTCCCCGAAGCCCTCAGGAAGGCGAGGGACGCACCATCGGGAGACCAACGCGGGCGGGTATCGGAGGGGCCGTGGGTGAACGCCCTGGTGCTGGATCCGTCCCAGAGCCAGACTTGACGATCGTCGCGGTCATCGGCGAAGTTCATGCGTGACACCACGAAGGCCACGTGGGTTCCGTCGGGGTGGATCTGCGGATCCGAGAGCGTGGCAAAGCCGGTGAGGTCGTCGGGGCGCATCGGCTTCAGGCTACCGGTCGGAGGGCGCGTCGGCCGCCCTACCCTCTCGACGATGCGACGGCTCATCGCCTCGTCACTGGGCCTCGGTCTCATCCCGCGCCGGTTGTGGCATTCCGATGCGGGCGCGGGGACGTTCGGTGCCGTGCTCGGCGCGGGTATCGGTGCCGTTCTCCTGGCCGCCGACGCATCGTGGTGGGTATCGGCGGCTGTCGCCGCCGGAGTCGTGCTCGCGTCGCTCTGGGCGACGGCCCCGTTCGCGGCCGGGCACGCCGATCCCGGCTGGGTGTGCATCGACGAGACCGCCGGCACGCTGATCGCGTTGGTCGGGTTGGGGGGCATCCCGTGGGTGGTCGCACTCGTGATCGCTCGCGCAGCCGACGTCTTCAAGATGTTGCCGGGCATTCGAGCCGCCGAACGCCTCCCCGGTGCGCTGGGAGTCACCACCGACGATGTCCTCGCCGGGCTCTACGGGCTGAGCGTGGGGTGGATTCTCACCGGGCTACTGCCGTAGCCCGGTGGCCGTTGCCGGCTCCCCGTTGCCGGATGCCTCCTGAAGGTCGAAGCTCGAAGATCGACACCAGCCGTACTCAACGCGCTCCGTCCACCTGCCAATATCGCCACCGCTACCGGATATTGAAATACCAATACCACGCACCCGCGCTCAATAGACCGCCGACGATCGCCGCCTTGAAGGCCTGCTTGGCGATCCCGAATAGGAAGATGGCCGCGGTGATGACGCCGATTCCGATCAGCATCGCCAGGAGAACCGGATTGGCCTTGACCTCATCGACGATCTGAGCGGCTCGTTCCGGAAGCTCGTCGGGAATCTGAGCGAGAAGACTGACCATCCGGTCAGGTTAGGCCGGGGACCGCTCGCCGACACAGAATCCATGCACTCGGCAGCGTCGTATCCTGGCTTCGATGCCCAACGCCGCGCCGGCCCCTCGCGCCGCCCGGGGACGGCGTGTTCCCCGCCCTCTCGTCGCCGCATTCCTCTCGGGGATCATCCCCGGGGCGGGCCACTTGTACGGAGGCTGGCGGCGTCGCGGCTGGGTGTTCATCACCATCACGGCGGCCCTCGTCGTGCCCGCTGCCCTGCTCCTCTTCTTCGTCATCTACGGGAACACGCTCAGCCTGGCCCTCACCCTCTCCAAGCCGTTCTTCCAGCACCCCGCCCTGTTCCTCGTCCTCCTCGCCGCCAACGCGATCCTGCTCGCCTTCCGGATCGCGGTGGTCGTAGACGCCTATCTGGTGTGCCGGCCTATGACCCGGCACGGGGTGACCGCCCCCACCGGGGTCGTCGCCGGCCTGGCACTGGCGGTGATCCTGGCCGGCACCGCCGTCCCGCACGTGTACGTCGGACGGAGGAACCTGCTCCTGTACGACGCAGTCACCTTCGACTACGTGAGCGACCCCGGTCAGTCGACGACTCTCGGCACCTCCACCACCCGCGGAGACGGGGCGACCGGGACGACCCGCAACGACACACCGTCGAGCACCGCGCCGTCGACCACGATCCTCCTCCCCGACACGTTCACCGACGGCACCCGGGTGAACATCCTCCTCCTCGGAGGGGACGCCGGAGTTGGCCGAAGGAACATCAGGACCGATTCGATGATCGTGGTGTCGATCGACCCAGAGACCGGGTGGACCGCGATGTTCGGCATCCCCCGCAACCTCATCCACGTCCCGATCCCCGAGAGCAGCCCCGCCCACGGTGTATGGGACTGCCCGGGGGGGTGCTACCCGAAAATCGCCAACGAGATCTACCAGTCCGGCCTCGACTACCCCGACCTGTTCCCGGGTGGCCCGAACTCGGGGGGCAACGCGACCAAGCTGCTCTTGGGCAACCTGCTCGGAATCGAGATCGACTACTTCGCCCTCGTCGACCTCGTGGGATTCGTGGACATGATCGACGCCGTCGGAGGCGTCGACATCAACGTCCTCGACCGCATCTACGACGAGACCTACCCGAATACCGACGGAACCCTCACCACGATCGTCATCGAGCCTGGGATCCAGCACATGGACGGCGAGCGTGCCCTGCAGTACGCCCGCTCGCGCCACGGGGTCGAGGGGAGTGACTTCGGGCGGATGAGCCACCAGCGCTGTGTGCTCGAGGCCCTGGCCACTCAGACCGACCCCCTCACCCTGTTCCAGGAGCTTCCGACCTTCGTTCCCGCGATTCAGGAGAGCGTGACGACCGACATCCCGATCGCGGAGCTTCCCGCCTTCATCGAATTGGCAGCCAAAGCCGACCTCGAGCACATCGTGACGACGCGCTTCATGCCCAACGCCCCCGAGTTCGAGGGCACCCCCACCTCGTACATCGCCGAATACACCGCCGATCGCTATCCGGTGCCCGATCGCGACTTCATCGCCGAGACCGTCGCCATCGCCCTGACCCTGCCCCCCATGGAGGCGATCGAGCGACTCAACTTCCAACCGCTGGAGGACGCCTGCGGCCCCTAGTGGTCCGTCGCCCAAATGATGACGCACCCCCTACGACACACCACTAGTCGTAGACGCGAGCCCGGGCGAGCCGGACCCCGAGAACCATGAGCACGGCAGCCAGGGCTGCTCCGGCTACGGCGAACGCACCCGGCCCGACCCTGATCAGTGATGCTGCCCCCGCCGCCCCCAGCCCAACCAGCCACAGCGAACCGACGGTCTGCCATTCGCTCATTCCCATGGCCACCATCCGATGCGAGGTGTGATCGGTTCCGCCCACCGTCACCCGCCGCCCGTGTCGCAGGCGCTCGACCACAACCAGGCAGGTGTCGAAGAGGGGAACGGCGAGGAGCACGACGGGAACAAACACGCTCGCCCATGCCCCGGGCAAAGTGCCACCAGCGGACCCTCCGTCCAGGAGCGTGAGGCCGGCGAGCATCGCCCCCATCCAGTGCGATCCCCCATTGCCCATGAACATGCGAGCCGCCGGCAGGTTCAAGGGAAGGAACCCGGCGACAGCCCCGACGAACACGGCAGCCAAAGGAGCGGGTGCATTCCACAGCCACAGGGTGACCCCGGCGATCATGCCGATGCCGCCGGCAAGCCCGTCCATGCCGTCGAGGAGATTCACGGCGTTCGTCACCAGGACGAACCATGCGACGGCGGCGATCACTCCGACCGCGGCCCCACCTGGCAGATCGGGGTGGACACCGAATGTCGCCAGGATCACCCCTCCGACGACGTGTCCCGCGAGCTTCACGATCGGTGGCAGCGGATGCAGATCGTCGACCACCCCCATCACCAGCAGGAGTGTCGACGCGGCAACGATCGCTCCGAGTCCCCGCGCGCCGCGCGCTGCCATTGCCGCGGCCACGAGAAACCCGATGGCCATCGCGATTCCCCCCGACACCGGAACCGCATCCGCCCGCCACCGCGGTCCGGTGGCGGCCCTCGTCAATGGGGCGCGCAGCGCCGGCACGGTCACCAGGATTGCCGCGATGGCCGCCGACACACCGAAGGCGACGAGTGGAGCGGTCATCGAACCGCGCGCCGCGGCTGATCAGGCGTTTCGGGCATGCCCCAACGCTACCGGTCGGGTAGCCGATCCCTACCGCCACCAGCGACGATGGCAAGGAGTGCGGCTGCCTCCCCGATGACGAAGGCTCGTGCGACCCGCACGTCCGCCGTCCCGACAACCGGGATCACCGCGGCGATGGCGACGACGAAGCCGATACCCCATGCTGCCGCGAGGCGGAGCGTCTTGCCCTGGGCTACCAGCACCTGCCCGGCCAGCAGCGACGCGGTCGCGATCACGACCCCGGCGGCAGCGTACGCCGCCGTCGCCGCCCCCGGCTCGAATTCGGCCCCGAAAAGGAGCCTGACGGCCAGCGGGCCGAGGAGCCAGCCCGCGGTGGCGGCGACCGGGGCCGCCACCGCGGCGGCCCAGCCGAACCGAAGACCCCATGCCCTCAGCT
>Ga0209640_10006120_pt1 | contig 10532 bp, 12 predicted proteins | sample RifCSP10_1_FD_184018 | JGI IMG/M metagenome (GOLD analysis project Ga0209640, IMG submission 184018) | Soil microbial communities from Rifle, Colorado - Rifle CSP2_sed 10_1 (SPAdes) (version 2) | ecosystem: Environmental > Terrestrial > Deep subsurface > Rock core/Sediment | place: Rifle...
AATAGCATGAACGGGTTAATATTATATGAAGATTAATAAAAGTAACCGGAAAAAGAGAGACTCTAAAAAAATATATTAGACATAGTGGTTATCCTGGTGGGCAGAAGATAACTTCGTATCGCGAAATCATGGATAGTAAACCAGAATTTATAGTTGAAATGGCAGTAAAAAGAATGTTGCCCAAAAGCAAACTTGGTAGGAAGCTTATAAAGAAACTTAAAGTTTACAGTGGTGAAACTCATCCTCATTCTGCACAAAAACCAGAATCACTTAAGTTGATGGAGAATTAATGGTTGACAAAATTTTTATAGGAAGAAGAAAAACATCTGTTGCAAGAGTTATATTAAGAAACGGCAGCGGAAAAATTAGTATTAATGGTAAAGAGTTAGAAAGAGCATTCCCTCTTTTAGTGAACAGGGAAGATATTCTAAGTCCGTTTCGTGCAACAGAAACTTTTGGCAGTTATGATGTTAAAGTGAAAGTGCAGGGAGGCGGAGTTACCGGACAAGCACAGGCAATAAAACTTGGAATTGCAAGAGCTCTTGTTGATATCAATCCGGATTTCAGGAAATCACTTAAAGTAGATAGTGCACTAACACGCGATCCTAGGATGGTTGAAAGAAAAAAATACGGAAGACCAAAAGCACGGAAAAGATTTCAGTTTTCTAAAAGATAATTTATTTAATCACACATACTTCCTGATTTACCTCCTGTGTCCGGCAGTTACCGGATTAAAGGTAAAGCTGACGGGAGTAGAAGCTAAACAGGAGCAATATGAATAAAGTTGATTTAACTCAGCTTATTGAAGCTGGTGCACACTTCGGACATTTAACCCGCCGATGGAATCCCAAAATGAAGCCGTATATTTTTATGGAAAAAAACGGGATCCACATCATCGATCTTAAAAAAACACAATCACTTCTTGAATCTTCCGCAGAAGCACTTGCAAAAATGGTTTCTGACGGAAAGACGGTTTTATTCGTAGGTACAAAAAAACAGGCAAAAAATATTATTGAGTCCGAAGCAAAACGATGCGGTATGAATTGGGTAAGTGAGCGCTGGCTTGGAGGTATGCTCACAAATTTTGCAACGATTCGTAAAAGTGTTAAACGTTTACAGAATATTGAGAAACAGGAAACCGATGGAACCTTTGATAAGATTACAAAAAAAGAAAGACTGTTTTTATCAAGAGAAAGAGATAAACTTAAAAAAGTTCTGGAAGGTGTTGAATCTATGTCAAAACTTCCGGGAGCTGTTTTTGTTGTTGATATCAAAAAAGAATCCATCTCTGTTAAAGAATCAAAAAGATTAGGAATCCCGGTTTTCGCAATAGTTGATACGAACTGTGACCCGGATGAAATTGATTACCTGATTCCTGCTAACGATGATGCCGTAAAAACAATTGAGCTTATTGTTAAAAAAATGGCTGATACCGTAATCGAAGGCAATGCAAAGCTTAAGGAACGAAAAGCCGAAGAGGTTGCTGAAAAAGAAAGAATCAAAAAAGAAAAAGAACACGAAAAAGAAGAAGCGAAACAACATGCAGAAACTGTTAAGGAAGATGAAAAAAAAGAATTCAGGAAAAGAAAAGAATTAAAAAAGCCATCTGAAATAAAAGAGGTTGATGGTGAAGGGGAAATTATTTCTGCTGAAAATTAATCTAATGGAGAATTTAAAATGACGATTACTGCTGCTCAGGTTAATGAGCTACGGAAAAAAACCGGTGCCGGAATGATGGATTGTAAAAACGCATTGGTTGAAGCTGATGGAGATATGACCAAAGCAATCGAAATTCTAAGAAAAAAGGGAACCTCTGTTGCTGCAAAAAGAGCTGACAGAACAGCCAATGAAGGGATGGTCCTTACAAAAATTTCTGATGATAAAAAGAGAGGCTCTATTCTCGAACTTAATTGTGAAACTGATTTTGTCGCAAAAAGTGAAGACTTCGTTAAACTGGCTAACAAAGCCATCAAAACAGCATTTGAAAAAAGGGATGACTCTGTAACAAACTTGCTTGAAAAAAATCAAGACCTGAATGACATGCTGCATGATGTTCTTGGAAAAGTCGGGGAAAAAATCGAAATCTCCAGGTTGGCTAATGAAGAAGCTGCAAATGGAATTCTGGTTGATTATGTTCACCCCGGATCAAAACTTGGTGTGCTGGTAAAATTCGATAACGTGAAGAATAATTACGATGAATTGGTTGAGCTGGGAAAAGATGTGGCAATGCAGGTTGCTGCGATGAATCCTCTTTGTGTTACAAGGGAAGAAGTTGCAAAAGAAACGATCGAGAAGGAAATTGAAATCTATAAAGAAGTATCCCGCAAAGAAGGTAAGCCGGAACAAATACTTGAAAAAATAGCTCTTGGAAAATTGAATAAATTTTACCAGGAAAATATTTTGCTCGAACAGGCTTTCATCAAAGATAACTCTAAAACTGTCGGTGATCTGATTAAAGAGTATAATCTTAAACACAAATCCGATTCGAAGATCGGATTGTTTCATCGGTTTCATCTTGGTGATGAAAAAAAATAATTTCTAAAGAAGGTCTTAAATATTTTAAGACCTTTTTTTATATTTCTGAAAGAATTATTTAATCTTAATAAAATTGCAACGTAATCCGTGAGTAAGTTAAAATATAAAAGAGTTCTGCTCAAGCTAAGCGGTGAATCACTCATGGGTTCGCAGGGTTTTGGAATTGATAATAATGTGCTCGATTTCTTTTCAGCTGAAATAAAAAAAATTTATGATGAGGGTGTTGAACTGGGACTGGTTATCGGAGGCGGAAATATTTACAGAGGATTGAGTGCTACATCACAGGGCATTGACAGGGCGATGGGGGATCAGATGGGAATGCTGGCTACAGTTATAAATGCTCTCGCACTACAAAATGCAATTGAGAAGAGAGGAATTTTTACAAGGCTGATGAGTGCAATTAAAATGGAAGAGATTGCCGAACCTTATATAAGAAGACGTGCCATCAGGCACCTGGAAAAAAGGAGAGTCGTAATTTTTGGTGCCGGTACAGGACATCCATTTTTTAGCACAGATACAGCAGCATCACTCCGGGCCGTGGAAATTAATGCTGACGTAATAGTTAAAGGAACACGTGTTGAAGGCGTCTTTGACAGTGATCCTGAAAAAAATCCTGAAGCATTTAAGTTTGATAATATTTCATATATGGATGTGTTGAAGAAAAATTTAAGAATTATGGATTTGACAGCAATCAGTCTTTGCCAGGAGAATGATCTTCCAATGATTGTATTTAATATGGATGTTCCTGATAATTTATTAAGACTTGTTAGAGGTGAAGAAGTAGGAACTTTAATAACTCACCAACAAAAAATAGTTTAAATAGTTAAATAAATTGCTGAGGTAACAATGAATACAATAATCAAAGATGCAAAAAACAGGATGGATAAATCCATTGAAGCGCTCAGACACGAACTTTCAGGCATCAGGTCAGGAAAAGCCACCACTGCACTTTTAGACGGAGTTAAGGTTGATTATTATGGAAACTTGGTACCGCTGAACCAGGTTGGAAATGTTTCTGTCTTGGATCCGCAAACACTATCAATAACACCCTGGGAAAAAACAATGGTTCAGGTTGTTGAAAAAGCTATCCTTGAAGCGAATATTGGTTTCAATCCGGTTAGCGACGGAACAAATTTGAAAATACCCGTTCCACCATTAAATGAAGAGAGAAGAAGAGACCTCGTTAAGCTTGTAAAAAAATTTGGTGAGGATTATAAAATCGCAGTAAGAAACGTCAGACGAGATGCAAATGATCATCTTAAAAAAGAACAAAAAGATAAAAAATTGTCCGAGGATCAGCTGAAAGATGCCGAAGCCGAAGTTCAGAAATTAACAGATGCTCATATTAAATTGATAGAAGATACCCTTAAGCACAAAGAAAAAGAAATTTTAGAAATTTAATCAGAACTTTATCGCTTCAAATAATTTAAAGTGATTTACTTTTTTCTGAGATTCAAAAAGAATTCATTAATATTTACTAAACTTCTTAACCCATCTTAATCCCAACATATTTCATAATTCATTCTTTCTTATTTTTTTTCGGTGATTCGAAAGATTTATTTCAGATAATGCATTATAATTCTGATTCACCGATAATAATGATATTAGAGATTCTTACTTTAAGTTTGCAATATGAAACCCAATCTTCTTTTCTTAAACTCGATTTCAATTTTTGGCGGCGGTGAGATATGGGCTGTAAATACAATAAGAGAGTTTGTACTTAGAGGATATAATGTTTCATTAGTTTGTAATAAAAAATCGACAATTGTCAATAAAGTCAATGAAACCGGTGCAGCCATATTTCCGATAAACATATCCGGTGATCTTAATCCATTCACAATTCTTAAACTTATCCGGATTTTCAGGAAAAGAAATATTAATGTCGTAATTGCAAACGCAGGAAAGGATATTCGTCTTAGCGGATTAGCATCAAAATTTATAAAGAATGTCAAAGTAATAGCAAGGCAAGGAATTGATTATCCGCTAAAAAATAATTTAAGATACAGGTTCACTTATAACAATCTTGCATCCGGAATTATTGCGAACTCTGAAGCAACAAAAAAAACAATGTTGAAGAATGTTCCCTGGCTTGATCCCGACAGGGTGAAAGTAATTTACAATGGTATTAATCCTGATTTATATCTTGCAAGCAGTACGAAAGATTTGCGAAAAGAAATTGGATTAACTGAAAATGATTTTGTTATAGGTTTTGTCGGAAGATTCTCTGTTCAGAAAGGTATTCAATATGCGCTTGAAGCATTTAAAATCATCAATGAAAAATTCAAGAACGTTCATTTACTTCTTTGTGGAGAAGGTGAACTTAAACAGGATATTGAAAATTTTATCGGAGATAATTTTCTTCAGAACAAAATTCATCTTCTTGGGTTCAGAAAGGATATCCCCGACATAATGAGAACAATTAATGTTCTCTTAACTCCTTCGCTTTGGGAAGGATTCGGACTTGTTCTTATTGAGGCAATGGCATCGGGTAAGCCCTGTGTGGCTTCACGAACAAGCAGCATCCCTGAAATTATTAATGATGAGGAGAACGGCATTCTTGTTCAGCCTCAAAATTCAGAATCAATTGTTGAAGCACTTGATAGATTGATTTCAAATCCTGGATTGGCCCAGGAGTTGGGAGAAAACGGGTTAAAAATTTTTCATGAAAAATTCACTATCGATAGGATGATAAAGAAGTATGAAGAACTTTTATGAGAAATTATTCTTGCAACTACACAGCTCCTGATTTAATGATAACAACGTATTTCCAATATATATGGTGCTTATCTTCTTTCAGCAAAAAAGTTAAACGTTTTTTAATTAAATTTTACCTTTCTAAAACCTGATTTTTAATATATTTATCCATCTGACAGTCATTGAAAAAGATCTCTGAGCTGAAGTCTCTAACAATTGGACCTATCAAGGTTTCCAACTACCTGAACAGCATAGTTGCCAGGAATATTATTTATATGACTTTCGCAATTATTTTGTTTTTCTTTGGAGTGATTATTTATGGAATTGTTCTGAATCTTCGCCAGGTTTCATTGTCCGAGGCAATGGAACAAAATGGTTTAGGTGAGCTAAAAAATATTTCACTTGTTATTGAGCGGAAAACTTACACTCTTAGCATTTATGAAGATGAGATTTTGGTCAAATCATACAGGGCAAGTTTTGGCAGATTAATAACCAGGCCAAAAGTAAAAGCTGGCGACGGTGCAACTCCGGTTGGCGAATACAGAATTTGTAACATCGATACATTAGGTACGTATTACAAGTTTTTTAAAATAAATTATCCTAACCTTGATGACGCAGTTGAAGCACTTAAAAAAGGATGGATATCTCAAAGGGAGTTTAATGATATCAAATTCCAGTACTATTATGAAAACTGTACTCGGTATCATAGAATTCTTGGCGGTAACATCGGGATTCATGGCATCGGAAGGTTTAATTATATTCTGAAGAATTTACCTTTCGTATTTAACTGGACTGACGGCTCAATTGCATTGAGTGATGAAGATATTGATGAATTAAATTCAATAATAAAAATAGGTACCAAAGTTGTTATCAAATAAATATTCTTTTCTTATACTGTTAATATTATTGCTGACGGTTTTTATTTCCTGTAAAAAAGAGGTTGAACCACCACCACACAAATTATTCGAAGATCAGAGAATGGTTTTAAAAACTGCCGGCGAAGTTCTTAATCAAAAAGTTTCTTTTTCAAATTCCGGTTACTTCGATTCCGATACTCTTAAATCAATTGCTGCCGGTGTTGAGTTTAACGAAAAGAAACAAACGGGAGTCCAGTTTTATTTAATAAACTGGGTTGAAGATTCATTTGTTAAAACTTACAGCACGGCGATATTAGAAGGATCATTCAGTAAATGTACTGTTGATAAAATAAAATTTGCTGCTTTTAAAAATGAACTGATTTACTTCAACTCTGAAGACTATTTTATGGGCACTGCTGGCGGTGAAGTTTTTGCTTACATAATTGATCTAAAAGATAAAAAAACATATTCGGCACATCTGACTGTTGCATCAAAAGGGCTGGTGATCCTTGAACTATCTGAAAACATTCAGAATAAAATGATGAAGAATTTTTTTGTCGGCTATTTTAAGCGAGACTATCCTAACCTTAATATAATGCAGGCAGAGAAATAACCTGCATCAGAGATCTCATCTTTCATTTAAATAGAAAATGGGTTGAACGTGTTCGCAGAAAATTATTATTCCGAACTGACCAAAACCATCTCAACTATTTCAGCCGGGGAGTAAACTTAATTTCATTAATTTTGAATGCGACAAAGTATTAAATTTAGATAATGAAAATCACCGGAATATTAATTTTTCTTTTTACTAATACGTTTTACACAAGCATAGAAACGCTGGCTCAGGTTTCTGAAAATTACGAACTTGTTTCAATAGATTTTGAGGGGAACAATAATTTTTCAAAAAGTGAATTGCTAAGTGTTATTCAAAGCCAGGAAAATCCATTCTGGCTTTGGAGATTTCTCAACTCATTTACCCCACTTGGGTCCGGTCCGGTTTACTTTGATTCAACTTCACTCCCTATAGATTTAATTTCGTTGACTTCATATTATGCTGTTAACGGGTTTTTCCAAACCGATCTTCGATATAGTTATGATTCGGATCAGTCAACTAAAGAGGTCAGACTCACTTACATTATTAGTGAAGGTGATTATCATACTTACGGAAAAATTTCGACTCAGGGACTGGAAGCTCTTGATGAATTCATGAATTCAAAAATCAGTCCTTACCTACAATTCGATTCACTTGGCAGATATATTCAGGTAAATGTTGAAGAAAAGATGAATGACCTTGTAACTGAACTCAAGAACGATGGCTATATGCTTGTAACTTTTGACAGCTCCAGGATTAGTATTGACACTCTCCAGAATAAAACAAATTTAATTTCATACTTTACCTTGGGAAACTATTACAGGTATAATGAAATCAGAATAGTAAAAGAAGGAGTTGGAAAAGATCTTGTCAGTGATGAACTTATCGAATACGTAACAAATATTAAAATCGGTGATCCGTATAAAGAAGAGGTACTTGCAAAAAGCAGGCTCCGGCTTGCCCGAACATCATTGTTTACATCTGTAAATGTTAACGGAGTTGAAGGCGACACAACCGGCTCTTATGTACCGCTTCTTGTTCGTGGAACTATAGGTCCGCTTAACGAATTATCTCCAGAGGTTTTTGCAGATAATGAATTGAATACATTCAATGTTGGTATAGGTCTTAGTTATATCAGAAAAAATTTTTTGGGAGATGCACGAAAGCTCACTCTACGTACTAGGCTCAGAGCAGATGACATTACTAATTTAAATTTTTCGTCTTCACAATTTAAAGAATCATTGCAAGGTGAAGTTGATTTTACAATGATTCTTGAACAGCCGTTTTTATTCAGCCGGACTGTTTCAGGCAGGTTGGAAACATTCGCCAAATCCTACCGGATTTCAACAGTCGATTATCAAAATTTCGGAGCAGTGTTTACATCCAGTTTTGATATGCCGTCATACACTTTCATTAATTTAGTCAACCCATATTTCAGATTAGATCGTCTTGTGTATGAGTTCCCGGCTGCTGTTCCTGAAGTCCCTGATACATTTATTGTAAATACGAGAACTTTTACAACTTCTTTGGGACTTGAAACCGGCTCAACAAAAACCGATGATTTATTTTATCCAACTAAAGGAGAAACAATTTCGCTGATAACAGAGGTTGCATCATCGGATGTACTTTGGGAAAGTGATGAGCAGCTTGTAAATGACGCCTTACGTCTGATAAGTGATACCGGATATTATTATAAATTACAGCTCACTTTCGGAATGTACCGGGCTGTCTCAAAAGATAAAAACACAGTAGTTGGTATTAAAGCCAAGTCAGGTTACATTCAAATGATTGATGGTGGTCAGGAGCTGATATCTCCGAATCAGACTTTCTTCGCCGGCGGCAGCAATTCCGTGCGCGGTTGGAGGGCACGCGAACTTATACCACTTGAGCAAGTTGAATACATTGGAGCACCAGATATTAATGAGGAATTAAAAATCCGCGGTGGAACATTTTTGATCGAAGGATCTTTTGAGTACAGAAGAAGATTTGAAACTGATCTCGGATTTGCATTGTTTGTCGATTACGGCAATACCTGGAACAGCTATAAAGAAGTGAGATGGAATAACATAGCCTGGGCAATTGGTACTGGAATCAGGTATTATTCTCCTATTGCGCCATTTAGAATCGATTTTGGATTTAAATTGTATGATCCTGAAAATGGAAAATTTATTACTGAACAAAAAGTTTTTGATACTTTGGAATTCCACTTCGGGATTGGCGAGGCATTTTAATAAAGATTGTACGTAGTCGTAAACCAGAATGCAACGGTTATTATATTTTTTGAAGACTACAGTTAAAATAATTATTTTTGAACTCTTTTATTTAACAGGATTAAAATGATATACAGCATGACGGGTTATGGCAAAGGGGTTGGAGCCGGAAAAAATATGTCGGTCGAAGTTGAAATAAAAAGTATAAACAGCAGATACCTTGAATTATACTTTAAACTTCCTCCTTCACTTGCGACATATGAATTTGAAATTCGAGAATTACTGCGGACAAAATTTAAGCGGGGAAAGATTAACGTGGTTATTCAATTAAAGAAAGATGGGTTGGTTAACGGCCAGGCATTAATCGATAAATCCAGGCTGAATAATTATCTGAAAGTTTTAAATGAAATAAAAAAATCTGCTAAGATTAAAGACCCGATAAAAATTGAACACATAATAACTAACCGGGACATTCTTTCATCAGGCGACAACCTGTTCAGTCCATCGGATTTTAATCTTGTAAAATCAGCCATTGAAAATGCTGTTAAAAATCTCTTTAAGATGAAGGCAAAAGAAGGCGGAGAACTTCTTAAAGATTTGTCAAAACGAATTAAAAGTATCGAGTCTAAGCTGACATTTGTTGAAAAAGAATATAAAGGAAGCATCAATAATTATTATTCAAACTTGAGAGAAAGAGTAAAAGAATTAATCTCGGATTCAAATCTGGATGAAGACAGGCTGACAAATGAACTCGCATTAATAGCAGACAAAGCCGATATTACTGAAGAATGTGTAAGATTAAGAAGTCATCTTAAATTTTTCCTTGAAAGTCTGAAGGATGAAGACGAACCCGGAAGGAAGCTAAATTTTCTCTGCCAGGAAATGAACCGGGAGGCAAATACAATTTCATCAAAATCTGTATCGACATCTATCATCCATAAAGTTGTTCTCATAAAAGAAGAAATAGAAAAGATCAGGGAACAAATTCAAAATATCGAGTAAGAATTGAGCAAATCAAAAAAAGGAGAAATCATTGCCGTTTCTGCTCCAAGCGGAGGCGGTAAAACAACTATTGTTAAGCAAATTCTTAAGAAGTTTCCTGAAATTATTTTTTCTGTATCAGCCACTACCCGTCCAAAGAGAGAATCTGAAAAAAATGGAGTTGAATATTATTTTATCACCGAAGCAGAATTCAAACAGAAAATTAATAATGATGAGTTCGTTGAGTGGGAGAAATTTTACGATTATTACTACGGTACTTTTAAATCAGTTATAGAAGAAAATATAAAAAAGGGAAAATCAGTTCTACTTGAAGTTGATGTAAAAGGCGCTATTTCTCTCAAAAGGATTTATCCTGAGGCCCGTTTGATATATATTACGCCTCCAAGTTTTGAAGAACTCGTTAAAAGACTGAGAGAAAGGCGTACCGAGAGTGAAACAGATATTAAAAAGAGAATTGAGAGAGCAAATATGGAATTGAGTGTTAAGGATAAATTTGACTATTTTATAGATAACAAAGATTTAAATAAAGCAATTAAAGACACTTCGGAATTAATTAATAAAATCTTACACAAGGAGAAGTAAATAATGGAAATAAGTCCCATTGACTTAAGACAGATTGATTTAAAAGCGGAAAACGTTTAT
>Ga0209640_10006121_pt1 | contig 10531 bp, 7 predicted proteins | sample RifCSP10_1_FD_184018 | JGI IMG/M metagenome (GOLD analysis project Ga0209640, IMG submission 184018) | Soil microbial communities from Rifle, Colorado - Rifle CSP2_sed 10_1 (SPAdes) (version 2) | ecosystem: Environmental > Terrestrial > Deep subsurface > Rock core/Sediment | place: Rifle...
ATGAAAGCGTGAAGGAGCAGGCTCGTAAGACGGTCTGCTCCTTCATTGCTTTCCCAAGGAAACAGCTCTAGCTAACCATCCATGCAAGCCTCAATCGAATCGACAGGGACGTCGCAGCAGCGGGCTCACGGCTGGCTCACGGATCAGGCCCTCCTGACCGCCACCACCGTTGTCTTGCTCGTTATCCTCTGCCTGCCTGTCTTCGCCGCCAATCGCTCGCCTCTCAACTCAGACCAATCGCTCTATCTCGCAGAGGCCCTCAACATCGCCGATGGCGAAGGCCTTACCTACCCCACCGGCAAACCGATAACCCATCGTGCGCCTCTCTACCCGGCGCTACTGGCCGGGGCCTTTAAGCTCGATGGCGCCACGCTTGATGCCGCCTACGTGGTCCCGCGGCTCTCGGTTGTCGCCAACGTGCTGCTCTTGTTCTTCCTGGGACGCGCGCTGTTCGGCGCCTGGGGTGGAGCCGTCGCCGGGATAACGGCCGCTGCATCCCTGTACCTACGTGGCCTCGGCACCACGCTCTTCCTCGATAGCACTCAGGTCACGTTTCTGCTGGCCGCGCTGCTCGTCTACTGCCGCGCCGGCTCCAGCGTGCCGCGCATGGCCTGCGCCGGCGCGCTCCTGGGCGCCTCATTCCTGATCAAGGAAGCATCTGTCCTTTTCCTGCCGCTGCCGGTGGTCGTTTCGCTGCTCTATGGCTTCGACGCAGGCTGGAAAAAGACGCTGCCTGCCTGGTATGCTGGCTTCGCCGCAGCCACCGCATGGTGGTTCGTCTGGGTCTTCATCCACACCGGCGATCCGGCGGAATTCTACAAGCCGATGGACTACCAGAACGAGCGCTGGCTCGAGCTGGCTCTTTTCCCGGGTCGCCGAATTCCGGAAGGGCAGGTTCCGCGGTTCGATTCGCTGATGGCGGAGCGGGACAACCTGTTCCGGCGTCACCCGAAGACGACATTCGTGGCCGCCCACCTCGGATGGCAGGCGAACGACCTGGCGACCCTCGGGAAGCTGCTGGACCTGCCTAACGTGTACACGGAAGTCGGCGCCGTGCTCTACGACATCGGCCGGCAACCGCGGGCAGCGCGCGATTTCTTCATCAAGTACCAGGACCGCATCCTGTTCGGGAAGGACTCGTTCCAGCCCCAGGAATACCCGTACTACTGGCGGGTTTTCGAGACGCGCGACGACTACTTCGATTACTACCGCGACTATCACGCGTTCTGGAAGCTGTACGGCATCGACCTCCCCGATGAAGTCCTGAAGAAGGTGTATTACCAGAACGCGCTGAAGATCGTGAAGGGGCTTCCGCGGGAAGGCTGGCCGAGGTAGCGCAGAGGGCAAAGGGCGAGCGTAACAGCGTCAGCCCTTTGCTCTTTCTCTTCTAACGCCCAGCGAGGCGTCTGATGAGGAGAGGCGTGCCTCCCGGCCGCTCGCGGGGCGACCCGGCATGTGCCAGCCAGGCGGCAGACCGAACGCCGTGAAAACCTAACGTCGACGCGGCCATGCGCTCGCCGAGCGTTCGACAGGCGGCGCGGCGCGAAAGGGGCTGGCTGCGCTGGCTCCTCATGCGGGAAACCCAGCGTCCCGGCCAGCTTCGTTAGCAGGTCGCCTCTGGCGCTCGCGCGCCGCGCGCATACGATGGAACCTCGTCAATTCCTTCCCGAGTGACTGCCGAGCGCGCTCCAACATACCGGATACGGGCCATCATGCTGGTTGCCATGATGGTCGCGTTGCTCGTTTTGGCGTTGTCCGATCCGGTACATCGCGCCGTTCTGCAGGTCTTCGAGGAAGCAAAGGGCATCATGGCGGATCATCCCCTGCTGGGACCCGCGCTCTTCATGGTCCTCTCGGCGTTGTCGGCCATGTTCGCGTTCTTCTCGAGCGTTGTGCTCGTGCCGCCAGCGGTGTATGCGTGGGGTCCGGTCGCCTGTGCCGCCCTGCTCTGGGCGGGATGGATGCTGGGCGGCCTCGCCTCGTACGGGCTTGCCTGGCGGTTCGGGCGCCCAGTCATGCGATGGCTCGCGCCCGGCCGGTCGGTTGCGCGCTATCAGCGGCGGCTCCGCCGGGAAGCGTCGTTCGGCTTCATCCTGCTGTTCCAGCTCGCGCTGCCCTCCGAGATCCCCGGCCTGGTGCTTGGGCTGGCCCGCTTTCCGCTCGAGCGGTACCTGGTGGCGCTCGCACTGGCCGAACTGCCGTACGCCGTTGGGACGACGCTGCTGGGGGCCAGCTTTGTCTCCCGGCGGTTCGGCCTGCTCCTGTCGTTAGGCGCGGTGGCGGCGTTGACCGCGGTCCTGCTGGGCCGCGCCTTTCGGCGTCGCCTCGGCAGCGCCCCTCGCCGACCGGCATAACCAGCGCGGCGCGCCGTGGAAAGCGGCCGTCACGGCATGTAGAATAGCCCCGGCTTCGTCCCCCCGATCCCGGACGCCATGGGCACCCTCCAACTCGCTCCCGCCACTGTATCGGACTACCGCCGGCTCGCGGAGTCGCGCCTGCCGCGCCAGTTGTTCGATTACATCGACGGCGGCGCGGTGGACGAGCGGACGCTGGCCGCCAATCGGGACGACTTCGCACACTTCCATCTGAGGCAGCGCGTCCTGCGCGACGTGTCGGGCGTCGACACTGGTGTCGTGCTTTTCGGCACGCGCGCCGCTATGCCGGTGGTACTCGCCCCGGTTGGCCTGGCGGGGCTCATGCGCCGACGTGGTGAGGTGCAGGCGGCGCGGGCCGCCGAAGCGGCCGGTGTTCCATTCTGCCTTTCCACGGTGGGACTGTGCTCGCTGGAGGAAGTGCGCGCCGCCACGAAGGCTCCGTTCTGGTTCCAGTTGTACATGATGCGCGATCGCGGGTACGTGCGCGAACTGCTGCAGCGCGCGCGGTCGGTGGGAGTGGACACACTCGTCTTCACCGTCGACCTGGCGGTCGTCGGCTCGCGCTACCGTGACACGCGAAACGGAATGGGCGGAGGACTGTCGGCGGGGGCAAGGCTGCGCAGTGCGCTCAACTTCGCGGCGCACCCCCTCTGGCTGCTCGACGTGGCGTTAGGCGGCCGGCCGCTCGTCTTCGGGAACCTGGCATCGTACGTCGCCAGCGCGAAGAACATCCAGCAGTTCCGCTCGTGGATCGACTCGCAATTCGACCCCTCGGTGACGTGGAAGGACATCGAATGGCTCCGGCGGGAGTGGCCGGGCACGCTGATCATCAAGGGGATCCTCGAACCCGAGGATGCGCGTGCCGCAGCCGACGCCGGCGCGCAGGGGATCGTGGTGTCCAACCACGGTGGCCGGCAGCTCGATTCGGCACCGTCGTCGGTCTCCGCGCTTCCGCGCGTGGTCGAGGCCGTCACCGATCGGCTGGAGATCCTGATGGACGGAGGCGTGCATACCGGCCCGGACGTCGTCAAGGCCGTGGCACTCGGTGCGCGGGCGGTGATGATCGGCCGGGCGTGGATCTACGCGCTCGCCGCGCGCGGCGAAGCCGGCGTGCGTCACATGCTCTCACAGATGCAGCGCGAGGTCACCGTTACCCTCGCGCTGACCGGGCTCACCAGTACGCGGTCGGTGGGCCCGGACATTCTTCTCCCACGAGCGAACGCCGGACCATGAGCCTCCGGCGCCCGGACGGCCGCAACGTTCGGGCGACTACCGCCTTGCTGCCCTTCCCTGCCGCGCGCGGCGGGTCTTCGACGCCCGGGCTTTCCGCACCACCTTCTTCGGGCGGGACTTCGACGCCCTGGCTTTCCGCACCATCTTCTTCGGCCGGGCCTTTGCCTTTGCTCGCGAAGCCGGCTTCCGCTTCGGCGCCGCCTTCCGCGCTTTCGGCTTGCCCTTTGCCTTTGGTCGCGCTGATGCCTTGGCGCGCTTCTTCGTCGCCTTCTTGACGGCCGTCTTCACTGTATCCCTCACTGCCGTCACGGCCTTGGCGACCCGCGTCGCAACTTTCTTTGCCGCCTTCTTCACTGCCTTCTTCACCACGGCGCTTGGCGCCGGCTGTGCCGGCGCAGCCAGGGTGTTCGTGTCGTGCAGGGCAAAGCCTGCGCCCTGTGGATCGCCGAGTATCGCGATCGTGCCGCCGGGGATTTCCATGCGCTCGCGCTGCACGGACGCACCGGCCTTCGTGGCCGTCTCGACCGCCTTCCCCACGTCCTTCACATGGATGTAGACGAGCCAGAACGGATGCATCCCGGCCATCTCGGGAGGCGCCGTGAATATGCCGCCATACATCGCGTCACCCTTTCCATACGTGAGGTACATGGACCCGCCACCCATGTCCATCTCGCCGTTCTTCTCCCAGCCGAAGAGCGCGCGGTAGAACTCGAACGCCTTCCGGTAGTCCGTGGTCATGAGCTCATGCCAGGAGAAGCGGCCCACCACCGGTGAGCCGTCCCATCCACCGGACGCGACACTCGACTTGTAGACGCCAAACGTGGCGCCCTGCGGATCCTGGAGTACGGCGAAGCGGCCCGTGCCGGGGATGTCGGCCGGGCTGACCACGACGGTTCCGCCTAACGATGCTGCCTTCCGCGTCGTTTCGTCGACGTTGTCCGACTCGACATACGGCATCCAGTTGGGCGGAATGCCCTGCTGGCGCAAATCGTCGGTGAGGCGGAAGATGCCCGCGAACGGCACGCCACCGGTCGTCCACATCGTGTAGTCGTTGTCGAACGCCTGCGTCGCCCAGCCGGTGAAGCGCGGGTAGAACTTCTTCGAGGCGTCGATATCAGGCGTGGTGAGCTCGTACCAGCAGAATTGCCCGTGCATCGGGAAGCGGGATAGGGTGGACGGAGAAAACGGATGTCAGAGAACGGTACGGCTCTGCAGGCCCGGAAGCGAGATCAGGGACGTCGCTGGCCAGCACGCCTCTCAGGCAGGTACTTTCGCCCCCCGGGTTCCTCGTCCCCTCGCCACCATACGACCCTACCCCCGTCCCCGATGCGACAAACCCACGGCTTCCTGACGCTCATGACGATACTGCTCGCCGCGTGCACCCCGCGCGCGGGAGTCTCGACCTCGGCGAGGGCCGCCGGCGACTTCGACGTCGTTATCGAGAACGGGCGCATCGTGGACGGCACTGGCGCCGCCTGGTACTACGGCGACGTCGCGATCCGGGGCGACCGCATCGCCGCGATGGGGCCACACGGTGCATTCCGGACGGCTGGTGCGCGAACGCGCATCGACGCGATCGGCCACGTTGTTGCGCCCGGTTTCATCGACATCCAGGCGCACTCGATCGGTCATTACATGACGGGTGATGGAAAGGCGATCTCCATGATCACCCAGGGCATCACGACTGCCATCCACGGCGAGGGCTCGTCGCTGGGTCCGATCAACGACAAGCTGCTCACCGCTGAGACCGACACCGCCGCAAAGCGGGTGTTGGCGGGCTTTGCCGGTCCGAATGGGTTTGCGAAGTGGCTGGAGTACATGGTGGGTCGCGGCACCGCGCAGAACGTCGGTTCGTTCATCGGGGACGGCACAGTTCGCGTCTACGCCAAGGGCACGGAGCAGGGCCCGCTGACGCCGGCGGAGCTCGACACGATGCGGGCGATGGTCGGCCGCTCGATGCGCGACGGCGCCTTCGGCATCGCCAGCGCGCTCATCTACCCACCTAACACGTATGCCAGCACCGAAGAGCTGGTCGAGGCCGCGAAGGCCATGGCACCGTACGGAGGTGTGTACATCACGCACATGCGCTCGGAGGGTGACAAGTTCCTCGAGGCGATCGACGAAGCCCTGCGGATCGGGCGGGAAGGCGGCGTGCCGGTGGAGATCTTCCACCTCAAGGCAAGCGGTCCGCGCAACTGGCCGAAGATGCCGCTGGCGATCGCGAAGATCGATTCGGCGCGCGCCGCCGGTCAGGACGTGCAGGCGAACATGTACCTGTATCCGGCGGGCGGGAACTCGTTCGCCTCGTGCGTTCCGCCGAAGTACGCCGCTGGAGGGCGGCTGATGGAGAACCTGAAGAACCCTGCCCTCCGCGCGACGATGGTCGCCGAGATGCACGCACGCGACGCGGGTTACGAAAACCTCTGCGAGATCGCGACATCCGAGAACGTGATGGTCGTCGGGTTCCGCAAGGAGGCCAACAAGCGCTTCGAGGGAAGGCGTCTCTCGGAGATCGCGACCGCGCTTGGCAAGGATTGGGCCGAAGTGATCATCGACCTCAACGTCGACGAGGAGCTGCAGCTGGGGGAGCTGCTGTTCCTGATGAGCGAGGAGAATATCCGGCTGCAGCTCCAGCAGCCCTGGATCAAGTTCGGCACCGATGCCGGTTCGGTGGACCCCGCCACCGCCCGGGGGATGGTCCATCCACGCACCTACGGCAACTTCCCGCGGCTCTTCGCTCGTTATGTGCGCGAGCAGCACGTCATCCCGCTGGAGGACGCGGTGCGCAAGGCGAGTTCCGCCGTCGCGACCCGGCTCTCGCTCACCGATCGCGGCGTGCTCAAGGCCGGGCTCAAGGCCGACGTAATTGTCTTCGATCCGGCGACGATCACCGACCTCGCCACCTTCGAGCGGCCGCACCAGCTCTCGACGGGCGTGCGGGACGTCTTCGTGAACGGCGTGGCAGTGCTGCGGAACGGACTGCACACGGGAGCCAAGCCAGGTGTGGTCGTGAGGGGACCTGGCTATCGACGCTGACACGGGGTGACCAGCACCCTGGTCGGGCACCGCGCCGTGGGCGGGTCCGCCTTACCAAGCTGCTGTCCGGCGGCGACGATAAGCGCGCCGCAGCGCCACGCGGGCAGCGAATCAAGACAACCCTAACAGCCACGCCCGCATGGCCATCAAGCAGCTGTCCGAAGTGGAGGTCGCGACCTGGAGCCGCCTGCAGAAGGACCAGTGGTGGTTCGACAACGTGTACCGCGGCGACATGCCGCAGCTCACCGTCCGCTCCGCGATCACCGGCTTCCTCCTCGGCGGCGTGCTCTCCGCCACCGCCCTTTACATCGGCGGGAAGACCGGGATCACGATCGGGGTCGGGCTCACGTCCGTGATCCTCGCTTTCGCGATGTTCCGGATCATGTCGCGCTCAGGCCTGATCGACGACTTCACGATTCTGGAGAACAACTGCACGCAGTCGATCGCCACCGCGGCCGGCTACATGGTCACGCCGATCGTATCGGGCCTGGCTGCCTACATGATGGTCACGGGAACCATCGTGCCGTGGTGGCAGTTGATGATCTTCAACGTGGTCGTGTCCAGCATAGGGGTGCTGGTCGCGTTTCCCATGAAGCGGCGTTTCATCAATGAGGACCAGCTTCCTTTCCCCGAAGGACGCGCCGCTGGCGTGGTGCTCGATGCGCTGTATACGGGTGAAGCGGCCGCGGGAATGTTCAGGGCCAGGCTGCTCGCGATCACCGCCGGTTTTACCGGTCTCTATCAGTTCATTTCCAGCGACGGCTGGATGCGACTGCTGCAGTTCAAGCTCCTCCGCATGGACAAGTGGACGGGGATGACCCAGCCGTGGAACTGGCAGGAGCGCTTCGACACGTACTACTACAACGCCGCGGCTCGACTGAACCTGTGGATTCCGAAGATTCTTGGCACGGACATCCGCCAGCTCGGGTTGCGCCTCACGCTGGATGCCGCGATGCTCGGCGTCGGCGGGCTCATGGGCATTCGCGTCGCGACGAGCGTCTTGTTAGGCGCACTGGTTAATTTCGTCATACTGGCACCGATCATGATTCAACGGGGCGACATCGCCTCGTACACGGCGCCCAGCGGCGCTGTGGTCGCGATCTCCCGCGCCGAGATCGTGAATCAGTGGTCACTGTGGTGGGGCGTCGCGATGATGGTTGTTGGCGCGCTGGTCGGCCTGTTCGCCAAGCCCGAGATCTTCACCAAGGCGTTCGGGACGCTCACCGCGAAGAAGTCTCCATCGACGCCGGAAAACGACCCGCTGGGTCATATCGAAGTCCCGCTCTGGCTTTCGTTCATCGGCGTGCCGCTCCTCAGCATCCTGGGCGCGTATATCACGCACGAGTTCTTCGGCGTGCGCTGGCTTCTCTCTTTCATCTCGCTGCCGCTGATCTTCATCCTCACGATCATCTCGACCAACTCGATGGCGCTGACGTCGTGGACGCCGACCGGCGCGCTCTCGAAGATCACGCAGTTCACGCTCGGCGCCATCGACCGCGTGAATCCCGCCTCGAACCTGCTCCCGGCCACCATGACCGCCGAGATCTCGTCGAATGCGTCGAACCTGCTTTCGGACATCAAGCCCGGCTACATGCTGGGCGCAAAGCCACGGCAGCAGGCCATCGGGCACGTCATCGGGATATTCGCCGGCACCCTGGCGACCGTGCCACTCTTCTTCCTGCTCTTCCTGACACCGAATGCGGAGGGCGTTCGTTCGACGTCCACCATCGTCTCGGAGCAGTTCGCGATGCCGGCCGCCGTGCAGTGGAAGGGCGTGGCGGACCTGATCACCAACGGGTTGAGCCAGCTCGCGACATCCGCCGTGATCTCGATGATCGTGGCCGCGGTGCTCGCGCTGGTATTCGAGATTCTCCGTATCCGGACCAAGGGCGCATTTCCACTCTCCGCGGTTTCGATCGGGCTCGGTGTGATCCTGCCGCCCGAGTCGTGCATCGCCATGTGGGTGGGCGCGATGATCTTCTGGTGGCAGGGCCGGAAGAAGCCCGCTCCCGGCACGCGGGCTCACGCGATCTGGGTTGACGGCTATGAGGCGATCTGCGCGGGACTGATTTCGGGCGCGGCGCTGGTGGGGATCGGGAACGCGATTGTGAACGTGTTGATTGGATAGCGAGCAGCGACAAGCGACAAGCGACAAGCGACAGGCGGCTGATCGCTGATCGCTGATCCCTAGAGATACCTCCGCGGCGGCACCAGGACACTCCCGAACAACAGCCCCGCCATCAACGCCACCAGCGCGCTCAACACCGCGACGCCGGTCTCCATACCTAACGTATAGTCGCGCTCCATCAGCGACGCGAGACCGCGGAAACCGACGCTTCCCGGAACGAGCAGCATGATCGACGGCAGTCGCACGAGGGTTCCCGGCCGCCGGGCGACACGTCCGTAGAGGTTGGCCAGCGCCGCCATGACCAGACTGGAGAAGAACACGGCCCCCGCGAAGTTCACGCCCTGCGATGGGGCGAACCAGCCGCTGGCGAACCGCGTGATCACGTAGCCCATGACCGCGCTCACCATCACCAGTGGCACATCGCGGCGCGACGCGCGGAACAGGATCGCAAACGAGAATGCGGCGGCAATCGTGGCGATGACCTCGATGACCGCGGGGAGCGCCAGGACTTGCGCCGTTTGCGGAACCCAGTCAAGCGCGCTCACGATCTGAGCACCGGCTACGCTGCCGAACGTGAGCTTGAACAGGACCACCATCGCCCCCGCAAAGCGCGCGGTCCCCGTGACCAGCTGACCGGATGCGAGCTCGGTCACCGCCGTGGTGAGCGACAATCCGGGCATGAGAACGATCAGCGACGCGATCACCACGGTCTGAACCGACAGGGGCGCGATGAAGTGCGCGAATCCCGCGGCCAGCACGGTCGCCACGATCGCCGCAATCGCTTCCGACGCCGCGGCCAGGTGCGGACGCGTTCGCGACGCGACCGCGATGGCACCGATGATCAGCCCTAACGCGCCAGCGACGCCAATATCAGTCCAGCTCGTGCGCAGCAGGCCTGCGACGGCCGCCGCAGCAAGGCCGAATGCCACCACGGTCCACGTGCGCTGCTTTGAGTCCGCAGGCCGATCCAGAGCGCGGAGACGCGTCGAGGCCTCGACGACGTCCAATCGCCCGGCGATCACCTGCTCAGCGATCTCGTCGAGTGCGATGAGGTCGGACAGGTTTGGTTCCGCCGGCTCAAGACGCAGCACACGCGTCTGCTGGCTCGCTCCAGCGTCGCCACCCTCTCCCAGTGAAAGGAGGATCCCGGTCGGGCTCGACCAGATTTCGCACTCGACTCCGATTGACTTCGCGGTCGACTGAACGGCCCCCTCCAGGCGCGCCGCCGAAACGCCGGCGAGGTGCAGGCGCCTGGCGAAATCGGTTACGAACCGCGCGCGTTCTTCGAGCGTGGGCACGCCGTTCCGTCAGGAAGGGTGGCTGCGGCGTCGAGTCGTCAGCGGTCGGAAAGCACCAGCCGCCGGGCCATTCCCGGATGTCGGCCGAGCAGGTACGCGCCCGCCACCACCACAGCGAGCACGTTCGCGAGGACTACCGACCACCAGGGCAGCAGCGCCTTGATCGGGCTCGACACCATGCCGATGCCGAAAATCGTGACGAAGAAGCCGGCAACGATCACGAGAACGGCGAGCCGTGTCTGGGCCGGCGGCCCCTCGAGCTGCGCAGCCAACCAGGCGACGACCAGTCCGATGATCAACGCGACCACCAGGTGGAGGATCGTGTACAGCACGACGGCGGTGAGGTCGATGGCCATCGGTGTCTGCAGCACACTCGGGTCGCGCAGACCGTAGAACACCGCCTGCCCAAGCAGGTTTACGGTGAAGAGGAAGCCGCGGGCGGCCAGGAAATCGAACGCCGC
>Ga0209640_10006122_pt1 | contig 10531 bp, 8 predicted proteins | sample RifCSP10_1_FD_184018 | JGI IMG/M metagenome (GOLD analysis project Ga0209640, IMG submission 184018) | Soil microbial communities from Rifle, Colorado - Rifle CSP2_sed 10_1 (SPAdes) (version 2) | ecosystem: Environmental > Terrestrial > Deep subsurface > Rock core/Sediment | place: Rifle...
CCGGTGCCCGAGTTCCTCACCTACGACGGCCACCGGCTGCCCTTCCCGGACGCGAGCCTGGACCGGATCGCCTGCTTCGACGCTCTTCACCACGTCCCCAATCCGGAGCCGCTCCTGGTCGAGATGGCCCGCGTGCTGCGGGAGGACGGCATCGCAGGCTTCGCCGAACCCGGCCCCGAGCATTCGCGCGGCCTGGACGCGCAGGCGGAGATGGAGACCCACGGCGTGCTCGAGAACGACATCGTCATGGAGGACGTCGAGACCTGGGCGGAGCGCGCGGGCTTCAAGCGCCTGGAGCTGTCGGCGCTGAGCGCCGAGCCCGTCCGGATGGGCCTCGAAGATTACGAGCGCTTCGTCCTCGGCCCCACGGCCCTGGACGCGCCGGTGCTGGACTCCGTGCGCCACCAGGCGCGCACCACGCGGACGTTCTTCCTCGGGAAGGAGGCCGAGGCGACGTTGGACAGCCGCAGCGGCCGCCATCTGGTGGCCGAGCTCGCGGTCGCGCTGAAGAGCGGGGGCGCGGCCTACGCCGCCGGAGGCTCGATCGAGGTCTCGGTACGGGTCAAGAACACGAGCCCGGCGGTCTGGCTCCCGCGATCCGCGAAGGTCGGGGGCGTGGGCCTCGGGGTTCAGCTGCGGGCGGCGCGGGGTGCGCCGCAGGACCATTTTCGGATCTCGCTCACGCCGGGTGACGGCGTTCCCCTGAAACCCGGCGACGTGGTGTCCTTCGACGCACGAGTTCCCTGTCCTCCGCCCGGCGTTCACGAGCTGGAGTTCGATCTCGTCAGCGAGCACGTCCTCTGGTTCAAGGTCAACGGCTCGCAGACGTGCCGCTTCCCCATCGAGGTGACGTAGGCATGGGGACGCAACGGCTTTTCGGACTATTCATGAGGAAGGCCAGTACGGCCTCATGAATAGTCCGGGCTACTCCGAACGGAGCGAAGCGACGGGATCGACCCGGGTCGCGCGACGGGCCGGGATGAAGCTCGCGAGCAGGGCTACGCCCGTGAGCATGATCGGGACGAGGGCAAACGTGAGCGGATCGTGGGGGCGGACGTCGTGAAGCAGGCCCCCCAGGCCGCGAGCCAGTCCCAGCGCCGCGACGGTGCCGAGGCCCACGCCCACCACCGACATCCGGAGGCCCTGGCCCAGCACGAGTCGGAGGACCTGGCGGGGCTCGGCCCCGATGGCCATGCGGATGCCGATCTCCGGGGTCCGCTGGGCCACGACGTGGGCGAGAACGCCGTAGATGCCCACCGCGGAGAGGAGCAGCGCCACCGCCGCGAAGAGGCCGAGGAGAGAGCCCGCCAGACGCGGCGTGGCCATCGAGTCCGCGACGATCTCGCTCATCGGCCGCACCGCCGAGATCGGCAGGCCGGGGTCGATTTCCCCGATGGCCGTCCGGAGTGGCCCGGTGAGGGCCAGGGGATCGCCCGCCGTCTTCACCACCAGGCTCATGGACGTGGGCGCGAAGCCGGTGGAGCGGTGGAACTGCGCGTGCGGCCGGTAGAACTTCTCCTTGATGGGCACGGTTACGCCGTTGTGGCGCACGTCCGCTACGATGCCCACCACCGTGACCCAGGGCCGCGTCTCGCGCGAGCCCATGCGGAAGCGCCCGCCGATCGGATCTCGGTCCGGCCAGTAGGCGCGGGCCATGGTCTCGTTGACGAGCCCGACTTGTTCCGTGTCCGCCGTGTCGCGCGCGTCGAACGTCCGCCCGCGCACGAGCCGCTCGCCGAGCGCCTCGATCGCCCCGTCGGACACGACCTGCCAGTCGCCCTTGGCATTGCGGCCCGGCGTCTCCACGAAACCGTCCACGTCCAGGCCCCAGTCGCCGATCTGCGCGCCGAGAGGCAGCGACCTGACGAGGCCTGCGTACTGGACACCGGGCAAGGCCCGGGCGCGCTCGAGCACTTGTCGGTAGAAGGCCACCACCCTCTCCGGCTCGGGGTCTCCGGCTTGCGACACCGATAACCTGGCCGTGAGCACGCCCTTCGGCGAGAAGCCGACGTCGAGGTGCTGGAGCGCCCAGAGACTGCGGAGCATCAGGCCGGCGCCCAGCAGGAGGACGACGCACAGTCCCATCTCGGCGACGACGAGCAGGCCCCGGAGCCACTGGCGCCGGCCGCTCACCGTGGTGCTCGGTCCCGCCTCGCGCAGGGACTCCGAGAGGCTCAGGCGCAGGCCGCGGAAGACCGGGGCCAGGCCGGAGAGGAGGGTGGCCACGAGAGCCGCGGCGGCCGTGAAAGCGAGCACACGCCCGTCGATCGTCACGGAATCGGCGCGGGGAATCGAGGAGGCCGCCGTGGCCGCGAAGAGCTTCAAGCCCAGGGAGGCGAGAAGGAGCCCTCCGAGCGCTCCCGGAATCGCGAGCACGAGGACCTCGGCCGCGAGCTGGAGCGCGAGCCGCCTCCGCCCCGCCCCGAGAGCGGAGCGCACCGCGAGCTCGCGCTGCCGCGTCTCGGCCCGCACCAGGAGCAGGTTCGCGACGTTGGCGCACGCGATCAGGAGGATGAAGGCCACGGCCCCGAGGAGAAGGCGGAGGGCGGGCCGAACCGTGCCCAGGATCTCATCCCCCACCGGCACCGCGAAGGCGGAGAAGCGCATGGCCTCGGGGTAGAGGCCCTCGCGCGTGAGCCGCGCCGCCAGGTCACGCAGCTCCGCGGTGGCGGACGAAGCACTCGCCCCGGGCCGCAGCTCGGCCGCGCCGTAGAGCCCATGGTTGCCGCGCTCTTCTCCCGTCATGGCCAGGGGGACCCACAGCTCGGTGGGCTCGGCCGCGTCTTCGCCGAAGTCGGTGGGGAGGCGGAACCCCGCCGGCATCACGCCCACGACGCGCCGGCTCGTCCCGTCCACCAGCAGCTTCCGCCCGAGGACGCCCGGGTCCTTTCCGTAGCGCCGCTGCCAGAGACCGTGGCTGATCACCACCACGGGCTCGCCGCCGGTCCGGTCTTCCTCGTCGGTGAAGGTCCGTCCGAGAAGAGGTGTGGCACCCAGGGTAGCGAACGCGTTGGCCGTGACCTGGGCCAGGCCCACACGCACCGGCTCGCCGTCCCCCGTGAGGTTGGCGCGGTCGCTCGCCCAGGCGGCCACTTGTCGGAGGCTCGGGCAGTGGCGGCGGTAGTCGGCGACCTCCGCCTCCGACAGCCACGTCTTGTCGAAGCCGGCCCACCGGCTCCAGATCATGACCCGGCTCTCGGGCCGGGCGTAGGGCAGCGGGGCCAGGAGGACGGTGCTCACCACGCTGAACATCGCGGCGTTCGCGCCGATGCCGAGGGCCAGGGTCGAGACCGCCGCGGCGGCGAAGCCGGGGGAGCGGCCCAGGGCCCGCACGGCGTGGACGACGTCGGCCTTGGCCCACTCGAGCATGCGCATGGGAAGACCCTCTTTCTGGGGCTTGAGACGCCCGTCCGGAAGAAAAGGTTGAGGGCCTCCGTCTCGCAGTTACACTCTTGGCGCGATGGGTGATGAGCCGGCTCCGGGCGGCATCGACTATCCGGGCCTCGTCACCGCGGCCCTCAAGAGCGTGCTGCGGGACGTGCTGCGGCGGGCCGCGGAGGAAGGCTTCCCCGGCGACCATCACCTCTTCATCTCCTTCCTCACCGGCGCTGCGGGGGTGAGCGTGCCCCCCCGACTGCGCAAGCAGTTCCCCGAGGAGATGACGATCGTGCTCCAGCACCAGTTCTGGGGCCTCATCGTCGACGAGGACGCCTTCTCGGTGCAGCTTCGCTTCGGCGGCGTCCTCGAGCGGCTCACCATCCCGTGGGACGCGCTCGTCGCCTTCGCCGACCCGTCGGTTCCGTTCGGCCTGAGGTTCGCGGCGACCGGCGATCCCGACGCGTCGGGCGAGGCGGCCAAGGACGCGGACGCCGCCCCGTCGAAGCCGGCCCGAGCGAGGACCGAGGGCGAGGCCAAGGTCGTCGCCTTCCGGCCCTCGCGGAAGGAGGCTCCCGCAAGACCAAGAAAGCCGCGACGCTAGAAGCGCAGGAAGTGCGTCAAGCCCGATTCACGCGCAGTCTTGTCGCTTCGATCCGGCTTCGGGACCGATGCGGGGCCTCGCGACGGCCGGCGTTGGACTGAGCCACCCCGATCTCGTCCGGCACGCAGTTCGCAGGTGAGGGCCCGGGGCGGCTGTCCGCTGCCCTGCTTCGGGAGGAGTGCGATGCGCGGCGACCTCGTCATCGGAATGGCCGGTTCGGGCGGCGACGGCATCGTGTCCGCCGGCGAGTCGCTGATCGCGGCCGCGGCCGCCGAGGGCTACCACGCCGTCATGACCAAGAGCTTCGGCTCGCAGATTCGCGGGGGCGAGTCGTCCTGCCGCGTCCGCGTCGCGACCAGCGAGGTGCTGAACCCAGGCGGGGCCCTCGACGTAGCGGTGGCGCTCAACTGGGACGACTTCCTGATGTTCGGGGCCGAGTTGCCCGTCAGCGGCGCCACGGTGGTCCTCTACGACGCCAAGACCGGGGTGGCGCCCGACAAGCTGCCGCTCGTCGGCGTCACGCCCCGAGAGGCGCTCGCGGTCCCCTTCGCGAACCTGGCCCGAGAGCACGCGGGAACGGAACGCGCGAAGAGCAGCGTGATCCTGGGCCTCATCGCCGGCTACTTCGAGGTTGCCAGGGAAGCCCTCCTCCACGGCATGCGCCGGAAGCTCGCGAAGAAGGGCGAATCGGTGGTCGAGTCCGCGGAGCGCGCCTTCGCGGCGGGCGAGGGGTGGGCGGCCGCCCACCCGTTGCGGGAGCCGATGCCGCTGGCCCGGCCGGCGGAACCCGTCCCCGGCAAGCTGCTGGCCGATGGCAACGAGATCTGCGCCGCCGCCGCCATCTTCGCCGGCTGCCGCTTCTTCGGCGGCTACCCCATCACGCCTTCGACCGAGATCATGCAGTTCCTGAGCCGCGAGATCTGGAAGTACGGGGGCGCCGTGCTGCAGGCCGAAGACGAGATCGCGGGCATCGGCGCGGCGGTGGGCGCGTCCTTCGCCGGCGCCAAGGCCATGACCGCGACCTCGGGCCCGGGCATGTCGCTGAAGAGCGAGATCATGGGACTCGCCACCATCGCGGAGCTGCCTCTCGTCGTCGTGAACGTGCAGCGCGGCGGCCCGTCGACCGGGATCCCGACCAAGCCCGAGCAGGCCGACCTCTTCCAGGCCGCGTTCTCCGCCCACGGCGACGCGGTGCGACCAGTGCTGGCCCCCACCTCGGTCGCCGACACCTTCTGGACCACCGTCCAGGCCTTCAACATCGCCGAGCGCTACCAGACGCCCGTGGTCTTGCTCTCCGACCAGGAGATCGCGCAGCGCAAGGAGACGATCGAACCCATCGACACCAGCACCATCGCGGTGGAGGAGCGGCGGCGGCCGGGCGAGGGCGAGACCCAGGACTACGTGCGCTTCCGGACGACCGCCTCGGGGGTGAGCCCCATCAGCGAGCCGGGCATGCGCGGCGGGAACTACCTCGCCTCGGGCATCGAGCACAACGAGCGCGGCGCCCCCACCGCCAGCGGCGCCGTCCATGCCCGCATGAACGAGAAGCGCATCGGCAAGCTGGAGCCGCTGAAACGCCGGCGCGACCTCTTCCGCGTCTTCGGCAACGACGGGGCTCCGCTGGGCCTCGTGAGCTGGGGCTCGAGCGCGGGCGTGTGCCGCGAGGCGCTGGCGATCGCCCAGGGGATGGGGCTCAGGGCCAAGCTGCTCGTGCCCTGCCTCGTCTACCCGGTGGCCGAGGAGATGTACCGCGAGTTCTTCGCCTCGGTCCGCGCGGGCCTGGTGGTGGAGCAGTCGCACCAGGGCCAGCTCTACCGCGTGCTGCGCATGTTCCTGGACCTGCCGAAGGGGGTGCGTTCGTTCGCCAAGAGCGGCGCCAACCCCTTCTTGCCCACCGAAGTTGCCGAGCACCTGCGGACGGCCGCCCTCGCGCTGCAGCGCGAGGCGGAAGATGCGCGCGAGCCACAGGAGTGACGACATGAGCACGACCGCGACCGCGCCGACCCGCGCCACGGAGCCGAAGGAGTTCAGGAGCGACCTCAAGCCGATCTGGTGCCCCGGCTGTGGCGACTTCGGAGTGCTGCAGGCGCTCTACCGGGCCCTGGCGAGCGTGGGGAGGCCGCCCCACGAGATCGCGTTCGTGTCGGGCATCGGCTGCTCGAGCCGGATCCCCGGATACACCACCGCCTACGGATTCAACAGCGTCCACGGCCGCGCCCTGCCCATCGCCCAGGGCATCAAGATCGCGAACCCCGACCTGCTGGTCATCGTGGCCGGCGGCGATGGCGACGGCTTCTCGATCGGGGGGGGCCATCTCCCCCACGCCGTGCGGCGCAACCTGGACCTCACCTACCTGGTCATGGACAACCAGATCTACGGGCTCACGAAGGGCCAGCTCTCCCCCACCTCGCCCCGCGGGCTGCAGACGGTCACCTCCGGCTACGGCTCCATCGAGGACCCGGTGAACCCGCTGCTGTACGTGCTCGCCTACGGCGCGGGTTTCGTGGCCCAGGGCACGCCCGCCGACATGCCGGGGCTGACGGCGGTGATCGAGGAGGCTCTCCGCTTCCCCGGCTTCGCCTTCGTCAACGTTCAGTCGCCCTGCGTGACCTTCGGCGAGGAGGAACAGCAGCTCCGGGCGCACAAGGCGAACATGCAGTCGCTCGCCGGTCTCGGCCACGATCCTGCCGACCGGCTGCGCGCGATGGCGCTCGCCTCCGACTACGGCCGGGAGCTCCACACCGGCGTCTTCTATCGGAACCCGGAACCGGCGCCGACGTACGACGCGCTCGTCCGGCAGCGGCAGGCGGACCTGAGCCCGGGGGTGGTGCCCCGCGAGCGGGTGCTCGACCGGTTCCGCCAGGACGGAGGCCGGTGATGGCGACCCCGAAGGTCGATCTCAGCCGGCTCTCCCTGAAGGACGCGCTCGACCTGGCGACCCTGATCGAGGAAGAGGCCCACGAGCGCTACCTCGAGCTGGCCGACCAGATGGACAAGCACCGCACGCCCGGGGCCGCGAAGTTCTTCCGGTTCATGGCGGAGAACGAAGCCAAGCACGGGGCGGCGCTCTCGGCCCAGCGGCGGGCCCGCTTCGCCGACGCGCCTCGGGACGTCACGCGCGCGATGCTCTTCGACGTGGAAGCCCCCGAGTACGACGCGGCCCGCGCGTTCATGACGGCGCGCCAGGCCCTGGGCGTCGCCCTGCGCTGCGAGGAGAAAGCGTACGCCTTCTTCACCGAAGCCCTGGCCCACGTGAACGACCCGCAGGTGAAGACCCTCTTCGACGAGCTGGGGGCCGAGGAGGTCTCTCACCAGGACCTCGTCCGCCGCGAGCTTGCGCACCTGCCGCCCGGCGAGGACCGCAACGGCGAGGCGTTCGTCGACGATCCGAACGCCCAGTAGGGCGCGTGCCGGAAGGGCCATCAGGCGTCGGGCCAGTGCCGGCGGATCTTCTCGCGAAGAAACGCGGCGCTACGCCGCATCTGGTCCATCCCCTCGACCCCGTCCTCGATGCTGATCCACCCGTCGAAGCCCGCCGCCCGCAGTTCGGTGAAGATGGCGTCGTAGTCGTTCAGCCCCTTTCCGATCTCGCCGTGGCGCAGGCGGCGGGCGTAGCCCACGGAGCTTTCCTCTCGACGCAGTTCCTCGAGCGAGCCCGTGGCGAGGTAGCGGTCCGACGCGTGCATGGTGACCACCCGCTGGCGCACGCGGCGCAGCAGCTCGAGCGGGTCCTCGCCGGCGAGAAGGGTGTTGCTCGGGTCGTAGTTCACCCCGAAGTACGGGGAGTCGATCCGCTCGACGAGCTCGCAGAAGACGTCCATCGCCTGGGCGAACTCCGGATACTGCCAGTAGTCGTCCTTGTAGTGGTTCTCGATCACGAGCGTGATCCCGGCCGCCGCGGCGTGGGGCAGGCACTCCCGGATGCCGTCAGCCGCGTAGCGAAGGCCGTCTTCCCGCGACAGCTCGGGGCGGCGCTGACCGGAGAGGACCCGGCAAGTGCCGCAGCCCAGGGCCGCCGCCATGTCGATCCAGCCTTTCTCCTTGTCCACCTCGGCGCGCCGGAACGCGGGGTCCGGGTGGGTGAAGTCGGGCGAGCAGCAGAGCATGGGGATGCACCGTCCCTGGTCCTCGACCAGGCGGCGGTAGCGGCTCCAGTCGGCGGGGTGCCGCAGGCCCAGAAACCCGCTGTAGAACTCGAGCCCGTCGAGGTCCAGCTCGCTCGCCATCTCGATCCAGCGCTCGAGAGGCAACGAGCCGTCGACGCAGAGCCCCGGCATCCATGCCTTGGGGAAGGCCGCGAGCTTGGGCATGTCAGCGGGTCACACCCTCGGCAGGTTGCGGCCGATGATCGGAAACTGCGACAGCTCCACGACGCTTCCGCTGATGGGCCGGCTTTCGTCCGCGATCCAGTAGACCGCGGCCGACGCGATCTCCTCGGGGAGGATGAGCCGGCCCGAGGGTGCGAAGATCCTGGGGACCTTCTCGTACCAGTCCGGGGGGTTCCCCTGCCTCGCCTGGACGTGCTTCTCGCCCTCGGTGAGCACCCAGTCGGGGTTGATCTGGTTCACCCGCACGCCTTGCTCGCGGTGGAGGGTGTCGCCGAGGTTGCGGGTGAGGGTCATGAGCGCGCCCTTGCTCGCGCTGTAGGCGACGAACGTCGGCTCCCCGCAGTAGGCGTTGATGCTTCCCACGTTGAGCACCGCGCCCCGCGTGCGCGCCAGCTCCGGGAGCGCGGCCCGGATCAGGAGCAGGGGGGCGCGCGCGTTGACCGCCATGACCCGGTCGAAGGCCGCGGCGTCCGTGGTCTCGACGGTGCCGCGCTCCACCCGGCCGGCGTTGTTGACGAGGGCGTCGATCCTTCCGAAGGCGAGGAGCGCGGCCCCGACCACCCGGGCCGCCGCTTCGGGGTCCGCGAGATCGTCGACGTGGAGCGCGGCCGCCTCCCCCAGCGAGCCGGCCACGGCTTCTCCAAGGTCGCGCTCGAGACCGTGGACGAGGACCCGCGCGCCCTCCGCCACGCAGCGGCGGGCGATGGCCTCACCGATGCCGCTCGTGCTGCCGGTGACGACGACGACCTTGTCCTCCAGCCTCATGGCCCGGCTTCTTCTTCGAGCGCGCGCACCCGGGTGACGACGTCGCGCAGGATCTCCTCGAACTCGTCCCCGGTGGCGAAGCGATCGGCCTTTATGGCGAGCGGCGCCCCGATCACGACCGAGCGCGCCCCGCGGCGAACGGTCTCCAGGGCCTGCTCGATCGACAGCCCGCCCACGGCTTGGACCGGCAGGTCGACCGCGGCGACCACGGCGTCTAGGTCGTCGAGCGGCGAGACCCCAGGGACGTAGCGGCGCTCGTCGAAGCCGGTGTGCACGATGACCCAGTCGACCCCCAGGTCGTGCATCGCCCTCGCGTCCGCGGCCTTGTCCGCGGCGCCGAGGACGTCGGCCATCACCTCGCCGCCCATGCCGTGGGCCACCTTGACCATCTCCTTCACCGACGCCCAGTGGGCGCGGCTCATGACGACGACGTGCGTCGCGCCCGCGCCGATCATCATCCGGGCCTCGAGCCCGGCCCCGTCCATCGTCTTGAGGTCGGCCACGATGGGGACGCCGGCGAACTCGTCCCGCAACGCCCGCACCGCGTGAAGGCCCTCGCCGAGGAGGAGGGGAGTCCCGGCCTCCAGCCAGTCGATGCCCGCCCGCCGCGCTCCCCGGGCGAGCGCGAGTGCCTCGGCGATCGTGGTGACGTCGAGGGAGACCTGGGTCGTCACCCGACTGGGCACCGCTCAGCCCTCCCGGGTCTTCAGGACGGCCTCGAGAGCGGCCCCGTGTCGGCTCTCGGTCCGAGTCACATGTCTCCGGTGCATCCCAGCGGTCGACAGCCTACACCCGGATCGCCTCGAAAAGGGACCTGCCGCTCGCTCAAGGAATGAGCGGCAGCTCCTCGAGGCCGCGCAGAGGCAGCATCCTGCGCCAGCGCAACGATTCCGGCGGAACCGCGAGCCGAAGCCCGGGAAATCGGCGGAAGAGCGTGGTGAGCGCGATTCGCGCCTCCATCCGCGCCAGGCTCGCCCCGAGGCAAAAATGGCTGCCCTGCCCCAAGGCGACGTGTCGGTTCGGAGTGCGCGCCAGGTCCAGAACATCGGGATCCGCGAACTGCGATTCGTCCCGGTTCGCCGATCCCAGGACCGCGGCCACGAACTCGCCGGGGGGGATAGTCGCGGAGCCGATGGTCACCTCGACCCGGGTCACCCGCGGCGGCGTGATCTCCACGGGGGAGGTGTACCGCAGCAGCTCCTCGATGGCTGATTCGGCGAGGTCGAGCTGCCGCGTGAACCGTTCTCGTTCGGCAGGTTGCTCCAGGAGGGCCAGGGTCCCGCTCGCGATCAGGTTGACGGTGGTCTCGTAGCCCGCCAGGAGGAGCAGGATGGCCGTGCCCAGGAGCTCGTCTTCGTTCAGCCGGTCGCCCGCCTCTTCGGCCTGAACGAGGGCGGTGATGAGGTCGTCGCGGGGGCGGGCGCGGCGCTCGTCGAACAGCTTCCGGAAGAAGCGTGTG
>Ga0209640_10006123_pt1 | contig 10529 bp, 7 predicted proteins | sample RifCSP10_1_FD_184018 | JGI IMG/M metagenome (GOLD analysis project Ga0209640, IMG submission 184018) | Soil microbial communities from Rifle, Colorado - Rifle CSP2_sed 10_1 (SPAdes) (version 2) | ecosystem: Environmental > Terrestrial > Deep subsurface > Rock core/Sediment | place: Rifle...
TTGTAGCCCCGGCTGTCCCGCACGGGCAGGCGCCAACCGACGAGCTCGGCCACCAGCCTTCGGCGCGCCTCGCGGGTGAGACGGCCGAGGCGCGTGTCCGCTTCGGTTCCCGCCCTCGCCAGGAGCGCCCCCGCCAGCGACGCCGGCAGGCGTTCGGCCAGCCGGCTGCGGAGCATTTGCGAGGGGTCCTTTCGCGCCGCCTCGATGAGCCAGGCCTCGGCGCCCCCGAAGTCGAAGCCCGGGAAAAAGCTCGCGAGGATCTCGCACGAGGTGCCGTCGACGCGAGCCTGGCACCAGTACCGGGACGCGTCCAGGACCGCGGGTCCGCTCACGCCGAAGTGGGTGAAGAGAAGGGGGCCCGACACGAGAACCGGCCTTCGCCCGGGGCGGCGCACGCTCAGCTCCACCTCGACCGCCACTCCCGAGAGGCCGCGCTCGAGCCCAGGGTCGAGCACGAGGGGCACGAGCGCCGGCGACTGCGGATTCAGACGATGACCGAGCGACGTCGCGAGCGCGTATCCTCCGCCGTCGCTGCCCGTCTTGGGGAGGGAGCGTCCGCCGGTGGCGAGAACGACGCGGCGCGCCATGAGCGTCCCCCGGCCCGAGTGCAGGAGGAACCCCTTTTCGGTCGGCTCGATCCCTGACACTCGGCAAGCCGTGCGGACCTCGACCCCGGCGCGCCGGGTTTCGTCGAGCAAGGCGTCGAGCACGCTCCGAGCGCGCCCTGACCGCGGAAACAGCTTTCCACCTTCTTCCTCCCGGAGCGACACGCCAATCTCGCGGAAGAAGGACACGGTGGCCTCGACGTCGAAGCCGTTCAGGACGCGGCGCACCGCGGCGGGGCTGCCTCCGTGGAAATCGCGGGCGGTCACTACCCGGTTCGTGACGTTGCAGCGGCCGCCGCCGCTGACCAGGATCTTCGCCCCCAAGGTGCGCGCGCCGTCGAGGACCACGACGTCCCCCGTCACTCCCCGGCGACGGGCGAAGATGGCGGTCGCCAAGCCGGCCGCCCCGGCCCCGACCACGGCGATCAGGCGGCGGCCTCGGCCCTACCGGGCCCCGGCCACGCTGCCCGGCGGATAGGCCCTCGGCTCCGTGGACACCTTCAGCGGCATCGGCCGGCCCGACTCCCAGTAGGCCCGCAGGCAGCGGATCGCCTCGCCGGTGTTGGCGGGGGCCACGACCGTCGCCGTCAGCTCGCCGGAGTCGACGAGCTTGCGGCCAAAGTCGGGGCAGCCGTCCACCCCCAGGAGCCGCGCCTTGAGGAGCATCTCGCGGTGAGCCGTGTTCGTGACCGCGCGGCAGGCGTTCCGCACTCCGATGGCCAGCTCGTCGCTCTGGGCGGCGATGACGTCGATGGCGATACTCCGGGTCTTGTAGAGGGAGTACCAGCTGTCGAAGGCCACGATGGCGTCGGACTGCGTCCACTGCCCGGACTCCGTGTCGTAGACCACGAACTCCGGCCCCAGCCCAGCCCTCATGGCCTGGAGGCGTTCCACCGCGGCGGACGCCCGTTGGGGGCCGGTCACGCAGAGGACCTGCCCTCCATTGGGGATGAGCGCCGCTACCTGTTCGCCCTGGATCGCGCCGATACGGACGTGGTCGGTGCCCACGGTTCCAAAGGGATGCGCCGAGCCCCAGTCCACGGCGAAGCTCTCGACCTCCGGCGTCCAGACATTCAAGAGAACGAGCCCGGCCTTGCCCTTCAGCTCTTTCAGGATGAGTCCGGTGGACGCGAAGCTGGCCGGCTCCACGATCACCGCATCGGGCGGCGGCGCGGCCGGATCGCTGAGCCGCTTACGGATCACGCGCAAGTGGTCGAAGCCCGGGGCGAACACGATCTCGGCGGTGAACTTCGCCTTCTGGGCCTCGGACACCGCCTCCTGCTCCTGGAGAAGCTGAAAGTGGTCCACCTGACCGGTTTCCTTGCGACCGATCAGAACGACGAGCAGCGTCTTGGCCAAGGTCCCTCCTGGCGGCCGCCATCATAGACCCAATTGACCCGGCTCATGGCTCGGCGGTGCGGTCCGAATGGCCGCCCTCAGGAAGCCGGCACCCGCGGCGAGGCGAGGTCGGCGTCGACGTCGGCTCCGAGCCAGATCACATCCTCGGTGATGGCGAGAGCGCCCACTCGCATCCCCAGGTTGAGGACCCTTCCCCGGATGCTCACGGACGGCTCGATGCCCACGGGCACCGCCATCGGTTTCAGCTTGTCCGTCGGCAAGCGCACGTTGAAGCCCTTGTCCACGATCCGCTGCACCGCATCCAGGATGTTCACCCGGCCGAGCACGAACCCGCACACCCCCTCTTTGTCCGCGATGACCTTCTGGACCGCAGCCCAGGACTCCGCCGAGGGAACGACCTTGAGATTGACGGTGATCACGGGAAACCGCGGCGTCACCACGATCTGCTCGGCCGTGGACGAGAGGACCAGGGTGCCGCTCACCCCGTAGCGATCGGGCTTCACTCCCCCCGAGACCTCGCGGGTGATGTCGAGATCACCGCACACCGCCCCCGCCACGCTGCGGCCGTCCCATTTGAAGCGGATGGTGGCGCTTCCCGATCCCGAGGCCACCGAGATCGGCAGCGCCATCTTCACCCGGTTGCCTCCGAACTCCACGGTGGGAGCGCCCGTGCGCAGGTGCCCCACCACGCGGTCGATGGTCACGTCGAGGTCGTACTCTCCGAGGCTCACGACCTTCCGGATCGTGCCCCCCTTCCGCACCCGGAGTCCCTCGAGGACCAGCGTCACCTGGTCCACGAGACCGGCGGTCACGCGCTCGATGAGGTCCCGGGTGAGAGAGGTCGGAATCCCGATTCGCAGCGTGGTCGTGGGCATGCCCTGCAGGTACTTGTCCTTGGGTACGAGCTCGTCCAGCCTCCGCTGCAGGAGGTCCCGTTCCCCTTCCAGGGCCGAGACCTCCACCCGCAGCCGCTCCAGGTTCGCCGCCGCCAGAACGCGCCTCCTCCAGCCGACCGCCGCCGCGAGGAGGATCGCCAGGGCGACGACCACGGCCAGGGCCACCCAGGTTCGCTTCGTCATCGGCGCGCCGCGGGGGTCGCATCGGCCTTCACGAAGGCGCCGGCCTGCACGTGCACCGCCACCCAGAGCCTGCCCCCCACCGCGAGGACTTGCGACACGCCGACCTCGAGCGGCATGGAGGCGGCGGCGATGCGGACCGGCCCGCTGGTCATGCCCGGCAGCTCGATCCGCTGCTGCACCTTCACCGGGATGGTCAGGGCGGGCAGTCGGCCCGCCAGCTCCCTGCGCAGGTCGCGCGCCAGGTCGTCGAGGGTGGCCCCGCTCATGAAGCCTTCCAGCCCGGCCAGTTTCTTGAGGTCGATGTGGTCCACCGCGATCCTAGCCCGCAGCGTGCCGCTGGCGGCGTCGATCGCGATCTGGTCGAGGGCCCCGAGCAGCCGGACTTCGCCTTCGAGATCGGCGCGTTCCCTCAGGCAGACGTGCCCTTCGAGCGTCACGAGGGGGCTTCCCCGAAAGACCACCTGGGCCTTCTCCAGCCGGACGTGATACCGGTCCACGTCGAGCTCGAGGGGGAGCTCTGCGTCGAGGAGGTCGCGCAGCAATCGGTCTTCGACCGCGATCATGACGTCCCCTGGAGGCAGCCCCGGCTCTCCGCGCTCGAGGCGGGCGACCATCCGACGAAGACCCATCACCTCTCGTTCCAGGGTGACTGTCCGCGCGTGCACCTCGGCTCCGCTCGGCCCCTGGCAGCCCACCCACAAGAGGGCCAGGCCGAGCAGCCAAAGGACGCGCGCGCCCCACGGCCTCGAGGTGCGCCTCATGTCCGCCGGGTCCTCCGGAACCTGCGTTCGCACACTCAGGACGGCTCGTTCGAATCCACGGCCTGGCCTGTGAGCAGCGCACGGGCTTCCTGAAGCTCCTTCCGCTGGGCATCGCCGACCCTCGGAAACCGCAGCTTCAGGTCTTCGAGGGCGTCGATCGCCGCCGAAGCCACGACCAGGCGCGTGAACCACTTGTTGTCCGCGGGAACCACGTACCAGGGCGCGTGGGGCGCGGCCGTGCGCCGGATGGCGTCCTCGTAAGCCCTCATGTACTCGTCCCAGTGCCCCCGCTCCTTGACGTCCTGGGCCGAGAACTTCCAGTTCTTCTCCGGCAGGTCGAGACGCTCGAGGAAGCGCTCCTTCTGCTCCTTCTTCGAGACGTGGAGGAAGAACTTCAAGAGCACGAATCCCTGCCGGGTGAGGTACCGCTCGAAGGCGGCGATGTCTTCACATCGCTCTTTCCAGATGCCCTTCCGCACCAAGGACGGCGGCAGCTTCTGGCCTTCCAGGAACTGGGGATGCACGCGGACGACCAGGACCTCCTCGTAGTAGGAGCGGTTGAAGATCCCGATTCGTCCCCGCTCGGGGAGGCTCTTGGAGGTGCGCCAGAGGAAGTCGTGGTCGAGCTCTTCGCTCGAAGGGGCCTTGAAGGAGAACACTTGCACGCCCTGCGGGTTCACGCCCGACATCACGTGCTCGATCGCGCCGTCCTTGCCCGCCGCGTCCATCGCCTGGAAGAGGAGCAGGACGCCCCACCGGTCCTGGGCGTAGAGCTTCTCCTGGAGGTCGCAAAGGGCGCGGATGCCCTTCTTCAGCCACTTCTGGGCCTTCTCCTTGTCTTCGAGCCCGCCCGTGTCGCGAGGATCGACGTCCTTCAGGCGGAAGCTCCTGCCGTTCGTCACCCGGTATTTCTTCGCGAAATCGCCCCGCTTGCCCATCTCGCCTCCCAGCCCGGACTATTCATGAGGCCCGTCCGACCCTCCTCATGAATAGTCCGAAAGCCGTTGTGTCCCCACGCCTTCGAGGTGCTGACCGTCCGACTCTCCCGATTTCACTCAATCGCCATCCTGTCGTCTGCTGTTCAGACCGTCAACGCAGCGGATCATTCGCGCGGATGCTGGTGCGGGGCGCGAACGATCCGACCTACCTCCCGCGCTCGACCCCGGCCACGAGGGGCCCTCCCCCGGTCCTGAGGAAGACGTCGACTGGTTTCCGCCACGCCTCGAGGCCGTCCGCCAGGGTCCGGATCCGCACCATGAGATAGGCCGGCCTCTCCGGCGGAAGCGGCAGGGCCCGCGACGTCGTCCGGGCCGCAGGACCGAGCGGCTCGGCCATCCCGCGGTCGTTGTCGAAGCTGAACCATTGGTGCTCGTAGGCTTCGACCGTGGATAGTCCCGCGTCCTCTCCGGAGTGGACGAACCGCAAGGTGGCCCGCCCGGCCTCGTCGGCGACGGCGAACTCCGCCATCGGGTTCGAGGCGCGAAGGTAGCGGCCGGCCACCTTGTCCCGCCGTTCGATGAGGACGCGGGCGAGGTGCCCTTCGGCTTCCGGCGCCTGGAAGTCGCCTTCGTGCACGATCGCGCGGATCGCCGCGTCCGTGAACTTCGAGACGATGCGGGCGGCCCAGAAGGCGTCCTCGGGCTGCATCCGTTCGAACGCGGGGTTCGGGTACTCGGGCTTCCAGAGGTCCGGGTCGAACCGCTTCGACTCGATTCGGCCCACTTGCGGAAAGACCTCGTACTCGATCCCGTGCCACGGACGCTGCCAGATCCCGAGCGTGAGGGCCGTCTTGACGGCGGGGCCCAACTCCAGGATGTACTCGTTTCCGGCGCGCGGGTTCTGCGGCGCTATGCGGTGGCGCCAGTCGGACCCGCTGCCCAGGCTGGAGGAGAAGTCCTGCATGTAGTGGACGAGGTGCGAGCCCCGCTCGCCCTCCACGTAGGCGTTGATCGAGTTCATGCTCCGTGAATCGTCGTGGTTCAGCCAGGCGCTGAAGACCCGGTATCCACGCAGCTCCCGCCGGTGCTCGTGGGGGATGACGTCGTTGGGGTCGTCCGGCCGCGTCCCGTGGTACTTGTGCGGCCCCACCACCCTGCCCGGCACCGCCCGGCTGGCCACGCAGCGGATCCTCCCGTCCGGCCAGCGGGCCACGTTGGCGAGCGCCTGGTCGAGGTCCGCCGCGACCATCTGCCGCGGTTTGCCTCCCCGCACCCGCACCTTGGCCCCCGGTGCGATCTGCAGGAGGTCGGGCGAGAAGTAGACGATCCAGTTGGTCGGTACGAAGTAGCCGAAGGCGTGGAAGAACTTGCTCGCCACCACGTCGGCGCCGGTAGACAGGCCGAAGTGGGATTCGGGGTCGAACTTGAGGAAGTAGACGTCGCCCCGGCCGTCCTGGATCGTGAAGCCGGGCGTGATCCCTCCCGATTTGCCACGGATGACCGTCCATGGCCGGGTCAGGTCGGGGCCATCGCCGTCGTTCGGGCCGCGGACCAGCTCCTCGATCGACATCGGCCGCACTCCGATGCGGTTCGTCCACCAGCTCGAGTCGGGGACCTCGCCCAGGGTGTTGACGTTCTGCGCCGCGGGAACGGGGCTCTTGCCGGGCCGATGGTGGAAGCTATGCTCGATGACGTCGTAGCTCGTGGCCAGCTCGATCTCCGCGGGGGGCGGGATGGGCAGGTCGTCACGGTCGCGCAGGACGGGGTCGTCGGGAAGGAACCTCTGCGCAGAGGCAGGGCTCGGGCAGAGACACCCGCCGATCGCGAGGATCACGCCCAACCCGCAGCTCCAGGCTCGGCTCGACGCGCTCATTCTCATCAATAGGAGGGGCTGAAGCGGAGGAGGAGCTTGAAACCCTCGTCGCCCCAGGCGAAGTCGAGGCGGAGCGCCGTCGCCTCGTGGCTCTTGAACCGCAGGCCGAAGCCGGCGTCGGTCAGCCACTTTCCGAGTTCGTCCCCGGCCCGCGTGGCGACGGCGCCTGCGTCCAGGAAGGCGGCCAGCTCGATGGCGGGCGAGGCCTCCCAACGGTACTCGGCCTGGAGGAGGGCCAGCTTCTCCCCCCGGAAGCGCTGGCTGTCGAAGGCCCGCAGGGTGTGGCTGCTGCCCAGGAAGCGCAGCAGGTAGAAGGGCACGCGCCCCCCCGGCTCGTCGGGCTCGTCCCGGGAGCCGTACGCCCGCAACGCGAGCACCCTCTGCGGATGGCCGATGGAGACGTAGAGCCGGAGGTCGGCGGCCAGGCGATCGAAGCTCGCAGCGTCGCCGCGCCGCGCGTCGTGGCGCTGCCACTCTCCGGCCAACACCACCCCCCGATGGGGATTGTCCGAGACGTCGCGCGTGTCGAGGATGGCCGAGGCGCCGTAGCGGAGGAACCCGGGCGGCCGGCCCTCGAGGCCGGGTATCACCTCGGGCGGGAACGCGTCCGCGATGTCGGGCAAGTCCGTGTCGCGGCCTCGCCCGACCGCGACCTCGTAGTAGCCGGCCCTCCCGGCAACCGTGAGATTTCGCCCGACCCGGCGTCCGACCACGACCTCGTAGAGCGAGTCCCGCAAGAGAAAGTCCGCGTGGTCCTCTCTCCTCGAATCGGGTCCGATCCCGAAAAAGTCGTACTTCGGTGCGTAGCGGTGGGTGAACGAGCCGTAGAGCATGTAGGGCACGGCCATGTCCCAGCGTACGTTCGGCAGCTCGAACACCTCGTCCGTCTTCGGTGCGAACAGGGGAAAAGACCGGTCCTTGTGGGGGATGAGGCCGGCCTGTGCCTCGAAGTAGCGGAAGCCCTGAAGCGACCAGAAGGCATTCCCCGCCAGATCGAGGCGCGAGCTCCCGAGGTCGGGCCTCCACAGGCGGAGCCCTAGAGCGGTCTGCGACCGGTGGTCGACGGCCTGGATCCGGGGATAGAGCCCCAAGAGGTTCAGCTCCGTGATCGCGGGCCGCTCCGCTTTCTCGAACCCGAGGATCTGGCGCTCGAGGAACGAGCCGCGGTAGGGCTTCAGGCCCGCGCACTTGGCCTTCCGCTTCTCGAGCCATGCGGACAACCGGGGGCCCGCCTCCACGCCCTCCGTCGATCCGCACGGGACCGCAGGCGCCGGTTGCGGCCCCGCGCTTTGGGCCCAACCGGGCCCCGTCCCGGCGGCCGCCGCCAGCACCAGGACGGCGAGACGCCGCCGGGGCGACGCCCGTCGCTCGCCCTCGGCCATCCGTGGCCGCGTCATTCGCCGCGTGCCTCGGCCATCCGACGCCGGTTCTCGGGCGCGATGCGCCCCACCACGACCATCCAGACCGCGGCGAGGGCCACGTTGACCGCGGCGAACACCGGCATGGCCAGGGACAGCGTCTCCCCCACCAAGACCACCCCGGCCGCGATCACGTCGCCGGCGCGCATGAAGAACGAGTCCACCGCCTGCTTGGCCTTGTACTTCGCCTCACGGCTCGTGGGCAGCCAGAGAGCCTGCTTGACGGTGTTGCCGAGCGAGTAGTCGGTCGAGTTGTCGAGGACCTTGACCGCTCGCACGAGCTGGAGCGTGGGGGCGAACATCATCGAAAGATAGCCCAGGAACGCGACGGTCGGATGGATGAAGAGGGCGCCGGCCACGCCCATGTGTCTCATGATCCGGGAGACCGCGAGCATCTGGATGAGGAAGCCCGTCAGGTTCACGTAGCTGAAGAAGCTGCCGTAGAAGCCCCCCACGAACTTCTCCCGCGCCTCGACCGCGGCGGGGTCCGACCCGAAGCGGGCCAGGGACTCCGCCACCACCACCTTGCTCAGCAGGTACTCGCCAGTGGTGTTCACCACGTTCAGGACCACGAAGAGCGCGGCGATCATCAGGAGGTACTTGTCCTCGAAGATCAGCTCGAAGGCCCCGGCCTGGCCGAGGGGCTTCTCGGCCGCGGCGGCCGCCTTGGGCGCGCGCGCCCCCTGCTTCGCGTGGATCGCCTGCGTGACGATCATGCACAGGGTCAGGACCCCCCCGGAGACGAGGGCCAGGGCATACGGCCCGACCGCCCGGATGAAGGCGCCGGCGTAGGCCGAGCCCACCCAGGCTCCTACGCTGCTGCCGAGCCCGACGATCGCGAAGAGCCGGCGACCCTGCTCTGGATCGAAGACCTCGTTGGCGTAGGCCCAGTACTGCGAGATCACCATGACGTTGAAGATCCCGACCCACAGGAAGAAGGCGATCCCGATGTGGAACCCCAGGCGCCCCAGGACGAAGAAGACGAGGATGTTCGTCACGAAGAAGAGGGTCACGACACGCAGGAACCGCATGCGGTCGACACGCGACGCCAGGGCCGCATAGGCCGGAACCAGGACCAGGAGGAGGAGGGCTTGGCCGGCCGACGAGTACGTCTTCACCGCCGCCCCGCCCTGGGTCAGTATCAGCGCCTCCCGCACCGTCTTCAGCATGTAATAGGCCGACAGGACGAGGAAGAGGTCGAGCGCCATGAGGAGGACGATCGCGCCCTCGCCGGCCCGGACCTCGGCGAACAGGCTCAGGAGGCGATCGAGCGGGGACCGGCGCGGGCCCTCGGGAAGAACGGCCTCAATCGACACGTGGAGGCTCCGGCCCTGACCCGGGCCTCAAAACGTGAAGCCACCCTTGAAGTAGAAGAGGTCGTCCTCCCTGCTGTGGGCGACGCCGGCGGAGAAGACGCTGCGGTCGTTGAGCAGCGAAAACCACACACCACCCCCGGCCCCGGTGTGCCAGGCGTCGGAGTCTTCTCCCTTCAGCCAGACGCGGCCGCTATCCACGAAGGCGAAGAGGCCCCACTGGCCGGGCAGCACCAGGGTGAGCCGCGAGACCCGCAGGCGGAGATCGGCGGCGCCGTGAAGGGACGAATCCCCAAGGAACCGCCAGGACCGGAAGCCGCGGACCGTGTAGTCGGGCTCCTGCCAGGATCCGGCGCCGAGGCCGCCGCCACCGATCGCGGCCGCTTCGAAGTAGGGATAGTCGCCGAAGACCCTCTTGCCGCCGGCGCGCAGGGCGAGGGTCACGCGATCCCCGCCGGAAAGGTAGGCGGCGGCACTCGCGTTCGCCTCCCCGAAGGTCTGCTGCACGTCCCAGGCCTTCGGGAACCAGGTCCCGCGCGCGGCCAGCACGAGACCACGCCGTGGGAACATCCGACTGTCCCTTCCGTCGAAGAGCAGCCCCCCGTGCAGGGCCAGCTCCCCGAACGAGCCGGCGCCGTAGGGCTTCACCTGGTTGACGAGCTCGGCCGCGTCCTCGTCGTTCGTCGTGTACTTGAGCGCGGGGCCGAAGGTGATCGACGTTCGCTTGCCCAGGGGGAACGAGAAGGTCGGGTGGACCAGGATCTGGTCGGCGCTCACCCGGTTGAAGTTCCGGCTCCCCAACGCCCGGGTCTCGTTCCCGAAGCCGTAGAAGCGCAGCGTTTCGGCTCCTGAAGCGTAGGCGCGGATGCCGAAGAAGGAGCCCCGGTTCTCGCGGCGAAACTCGGCCTCGTAGTCCGCCTTGACGCTCTTCTCCCCGAACGAGTACCCGGCGCGGAAGACCTGATGGCTGGCGTAGGGGTGCTTGCGGAAGCCGTAGCGCACCGCTTCGATCCCCGCGCCGAGGAACAGGCCCAAGTCGGCGCCGTAGCCGATCCAGGGGATGCTCCAGGTCTCGTGGGACCAGTCCCGCGGCGGGATCCAGGGCGCGTTCTTGGGGGGCGGGTGGGAGGTGTACGTCCGTCGATCGTATCCAGCGTCGAGGGCCTCGTTGCGGCCGCTCGAA
>Ga0209640_10006124_pt1 | contig 10527 bp, 10 predicted proteins | sample RifCSP10_1_FD_184018 | JGI IMG/M metagenome (GOLD analysis project Ga0209640, IMG submission 184018) | Soil microbial communities from Rifle, Colorado - Rifle CSP2_sed 10_1 (SPAdes) (version 2) | ecosystem: Environmental > Terrestrial > Deep subsurface > Rock core/Sediment | place: Rifle...
ATCGAATCTCTGAAGCGGGTCGAGGCTTTGGATTTCGAGATCGTTGATCCGGGGCATGGCCCGCTAGGGAAAAAAGAACATGTCCGTGAACTGCGCGGTTACATGGAGGAGCTCAGGGCGGAGGTATTGAAGTACGCGCGGCAGGGCAAATCGCTGGAGGAAATCAAGGAGCTCGTCAAGATGGAGAAGTACAGCCAATGGGCGCAATACAAAAATTTTCTGCCGCTGAATATCGAAGGGATGTACCGACACGTCCAGCTTCATCGCTGACCGAATTAATTTAAGATGGGAGGATTCACATGGCACAGGCGAAATACACCAAGGTCTTTTGTCCAATAAGCAAAGTCAAAGAAAAAGAGTTTCTCGCCCGTCCCATGGGTTGTAAGGGCGTGGGGTTCAGTTTGGTTAGGTACAAGCCGGGTCAGGGCGCCACATATGTCCACCGCCATCGGGTTCAGGAAGAGGTTTTTATGACCCTGAAAGGCACGGGGACCATCATCCTGGACGGTCGGCGTATCTCGATCCCCGAGGGAACTGTCGTCAGGGTTTCGCCGCGGGTTTATCGGGCGATCGGCAACGATTCCAGACGGGGTGTTGTCTTTCTGATCATGGGAGGTATCCCGCCGAAGAAATTTCCCCTCGGACAAAGGACCCTCTTTGGTGACGGCATTCCCAACCGGAAGAGAGTGCCGCGCTGGAAAAAGGGATAGACGAACACGGGCGGATTGACCGAGCAGGAAAGGTCTTGATATGAACGCGTTTTCAGATCGGGAAACGGAGAGGTCTAGACTCTACGCCTATGTGTTGCAGGCTTCATACCGCTTTGACTTGACAACGGTGATCGCGACGTAATATCACCGGTCTAAAAGATAAAAGCGCCGTTCACGAAAGGCTTTCATCGCGCAGCAAGACCAAACTGCGCAAAGGAGATAGAAAATGGAACTACCGCGAATTCAAAATTTCTCGGGCAGGCTCTGGTTGTGGCTTGCGCTGCTCCTTGCGGTTGCGACACTGAGCTTTTTCCCTGGATCGAGTCCAGCAGCGGACAGTAAGAGCCTTCCCCGTTCTGCCGTGATCGCCACCCATGCGGTGGGTACTGGTTTTCATTCGGATGGCAGTGTTGTGGCCAAGGTGGTTTCAGAGCACTTGCCCATGACGATGGTGGTTCGGCCTCACCCGGGCCCCCCTGCCTGGTTGCCGGCCATGAACAATGGGGAAATTGAGTTTGGGATTCTCACGGGGCCCGATGGGGCAGCCGCCTATCGAGGAGCCGCTGCTTACCGTAAGGCTTTTCCCAATATCAGGCTTTTCATGATCGGAGCGCCACTATACGTTGGGTTTTGGGTGCCAATGGATTCTCCCATCCGGACGGTGGCGGATTTGCGCGGCAAACGAGCTCCTGCCGGCTGGAAGGGGCTGCCGATGATTTATTACAACGTTGGAGCAAACCTGGCCACCGCTGGTCTCGCCTGGGATGATGTGGTGCAGGTGCCGGTAGCGGAGTTGGGTGAGAATCTTCGCGCATTCATGGAAGGACGCACCGACGTTCTTTGGCACTCGGCGGGAACTCCGGCGATTCAGGAAGCCAACGCCCGCATGCGGGGTGGTGTCCGGCTGGTGCCCGTTGGCACTTCCCCTGAGGGCCTCAAGCGGATGGGAGAGGTCAACCCGGGAAGCTATATGATGCAGCTCAAGAAGGGTGCATTCCTGGGCGTGATGGAGGATGTGCCGGCACAGACTAATGACGAATACGTCGTGGCCCCTCAGCAGTTGCCGGAGGAAATCGCCTACGCGGCCCTAAAGATCCTCTGGGATAATAACGACGAGCTGCGAAGAGTGACCGCCCGTATGCGAGACTGGACCCGGGAGCGCATGGTCTCGGGGCAGGCAGCCGTTCCCTACCACCCGGGAGCGATCAAGTTCTATCACGAGAAGGGTGTGTGGGGCGGAGAAATGGAGAAGCTCCAGCAACAACTCCTCAAGCGTTAGGACTCCCGCGCTATCCTCTCGGCGACACGAGGATCTCGTCGCGCGGCCAGTGGTCAATCAGCTCCGCGCCGGTTTCTGTCACGACCACGGCATCCTCGAGCCGCACGCCGATTCCGGGTTCGCCTTCCCGACTCTCGACAGCAATGGTCATGCCCGCTTCGAAGACCTGCGGGTGCTCGAGCGACCACTGGCGGTTGATGATCGGGTAGCCGTAGTGATACATGCCGATGCCATGGCCGATCTCCATCGTGAGCACCTCCGCCTCATCCTTGTAACCCCATTTCGAGGCGGGCGGGAAGTGTTTGGCCGCGTCGGCGGTCGTGGCTCCGGGCTTGATGGCTTCGATGACGCCGTCCAGGCGCTCGACTATCTGTTTGTACCAATCCTTGACCTTGCGGTCCGGTTCCTTGCCGACGGAAAAGGTCCGGTAGTAGCAGGTGTTGTAGCCGTTGTAGCCCACACCGCAGAAGGCGGCGTAAGCCAGATCGCCGAATTGCACGATGCGCCCCGTGTGATCTATTCCTCGCTCAAAGTTGGTGGGTCCGGTGTGCATGTGGCCGCGCGGCACCGTGTCCGCTCCAGCGTCGTAGGCGGCGAGCATGGCCTGATGTGAGACCCACACCTCATCGGCACCGGGCTTAAGTATCTCCCAAACCTTATTCCACGCGTTGTCGGTGATCGCGTACGCCATCTTGAGACAATTGATCTCATCGACCGTTTTGGTTTTCGTGGCTTCGAGCATCAGGGGCCATCCTTTGACGGTCTTTAGTCCCTTCGCCGTAAGCGCCTGGTTGGCGGTTGCTTCGAAGCCCACGACGGCCAGCTTCTCGCCCAGAAGTTTGCGCTCCGCCAGTTCCTGATAAATCCCGTCGGCAAGTAGCGCCGCCTCCTTTTCCGTCGCTTCGGGGCCGCAGCCCTCGATCACCCAGTTGCGCGCAAGCCGCCAGTGTTTGATCCAGGGAGCTTCCTGGGGGTAGTTGTGATACCAGCCGGCGTGTAGGAAGGCGACCGGGTCGTGCTCCGCAAAGAAGAGAACGTACCAGAGTTGGGGAAGGAACTCCGCCCCGCGCAGGCCCGTGAGGTAACGGGTGTTGGGCGCCCCCGCCGCGAGGATCGCCGCCACGCCGTGCTTCTTCATCACCTGGCGCGCTTTTTCCTGGCGCTCCCGCCTCATCCGTTCTACGTTGATGCGCTCCTGCCAGTCCGCAATGCCCGTGCCGAACGTGAGCTTAGATGCCATCTTGACCATTTTGGGTCCTCCTTGTTGGTGAACGACTTAAGTCAATGGGCTCTTTCTATTCCAGGCAACGGCTAGCCGTCAAGAGGCCAGAATTGGCAAAAATTTAAGGTCAGTCGATGGAGGAAGGTTTCGTAACCGTGTCGGGTGATCTATCTGAGGGCAGGAAGAATTTCGTCGGCCAAGAGGTTGATGGCCTCTTCATAGTCGGGGCCGAGCTTGGCGAAGGCGACCTGGTCGAAACCGAGGTTAGCTGCGGCGTGGGCTAGCTCCAGAATCTGCTCTCCGACCTCTTCCGGTCTGCCTGCCGCATAATTGGCGCGCACCATCTCCTCGTTGACGAGGGAGGCGGCTTCCTCGATCGTCGCTCCAGCCACGAACTTTGCTTTTAGCGAGAGGACTTCTTTTCGGTCCACTTTCAGAGCCGAGTATTCTTCCGGGGTAAAACCGAGCGCTTCCAATTGCAGGATGGAATGAGCCACTTGCCGCTTGGGGAAGTCGATTGCCTGCTGGCGGTTGCGCGAGATCGAGACGTTTAACTCGCAGATCTTACGCAGGCGCTTTCCGGGCCGGGCCTCCCGCGCCGCTTCATCGGCTTGCGCCAGCATTTGTGGCAGGCGCCCGGACCGGAGCATGGGGATGAATGTCCCCGAGAAGATCAATCCATCCATGGTGCGGCCGCACATGCGTAGAGCCTGAGGTCCGTTGCCGCCGCCATAAACACGGAAGCTGGAACGAGGCGCGAAGGCAAGACGGAATTTCCCTTTAGGGTTGAGGCGGTAATAGTGGCGCAGGAGAGGATAGTCCGCGTACGCCACCTCATCGCCGGAGAGCGCCCGGCGGAGAAACTCGGCGGTTTCGCGGACCATCGCGATTGGTTTTAAGATTTCCACGTGCTGGGGCGACTGACCCAGGTCTCCGCGCGCGAGGCCCACGCCGATTTCCCGGCCGTCGCAGAGTTCCGAGAGGGAGGCCAGGCCATCCGCGACGTCCATGGGGTTATGGAAGTAGGGAACGAGGATGGCTGTCCCGATGCGGATGGGAACGCGCGCCGCAATCGCGGTGAGGACCACGATCTGGCTTCGGTAGCGGAGGTTGTCATTGACCCAGATCTGCTCGAAGCCTTTGTCGCACGCAAGGGCGGCGAAGCGCACTAAATCCGGCAGCGTGTGCTGGTTGGCGAGGTGGGTGACGAACTGAAGACCGATCTCTGCCCGGAAAACTGCCATCGACCTTAGGCCGACTTTCGCTGCAGGAGCTGCCGTAACACGTACTCGAGGATGCCGCCATGACGGTAGTAGTCGAGCTCCGCAGGCGTTTCGATGCGACAGGTGACCTTGAATTCCTTGGTTTTTCCGTCGTCGCTCCTGGCTTTCACGGTTAAGTCTTTCCTCAACGCGAGTCCATCGGAGATTCCCGTAATTTCGTACGTCTCAAATCCGGTGAGGCCGAGAGACTGCAAGCTCTCGCCGGCTTTGAACTGCAGGGGAGCGATTCCCATACCGATCAAATTGCTCCTGTGGATGCGCTCGTAGCTTTCCGCAATGGCCGCTTTGACTCCCAGGAGTCTCGGTCCCTTGGCGGCCCAATCGCGCGATGAGCCGGAGCCGTATTCCTTCCCGGCGACCACGATCAGGGGAATGCCCTCTTTCTGATACTGCATAGCGGCGTCGTAGATGAACATCTGCTTTTTGTCCGGCAGATGAACGGTCCAACCCCCTTCAGTGCCGGGCGCGAGTTGATTCTTGAGTCGTATGTTGGCGAACGTCCCGCGCATCATTACTTCATGGTTGCCGCGCCGCGCGCCGTACTGGTTGAAATCCTTTGGCTGGACGCCGTGCTCCGTGAGATAACGGGCAGCAGGACCGTTCTTTTCGATCGAGCCCGCTGGCGAGATATGGTCGGTTGTGATCGAGTCTCCCAGGACTGCCAGGACTCTGGCTCCGGTGATGTCCTTCGGCGCCGATGGCGTCCTGGCCATGTCTTTGAAGTATGGCGCCTCGCGCACGTAGGTCGAATTAGGATCCCACGCGAAGAGTTCCCCTTCGGGAGTCGGCATCTTTTTCCACCGCCTGTCCCCTTCAAAGACCTCGCCGTATTCCTTTTTGAACATGTAGGCCTTGACCGACTTGCGGATCTCGTCGCGGACTTCCTTGGGCGTCGGCCAGATGTCTTTCAGATAGACGGGATTTCCCTTCCGGTCGTTGCCCAGCGGCTCGCTGGTGATGTCCATGTCCATACGGCCCGCAAGCGCGTAAGCGACGACCAGGGGAGGCGAGGCGAGATAGTTGGCTCTCACCTGGGGATGAATGCGCCCCTCGAAGTTTCGATTGCCGGAGAGAACCGCTGCGACCACCAGATCTCCTTCCTGAATTCCGGCGGAAATCGGCTCCGGCAGAGGTCCGGTGTTGCCGATGCAGGTCGTGCAGCCGTAGCCGACGAGATAGAAGCCGAGCTTCTCCAGATGGGGCAAGAGACCGCTCTTCTTTAAATAATCCGTTACCACCTTCGAACCGGGGGCCAGGCTCGTCTTTACCCACGGCTTGGCCTTGAGCCCCTTGGCGACCGCTTTTTTTGCCAGCAGCCCCGCGCCCACCATGACCGAGGGATTGGAGGTGTTCGTGCAGCTTGTGATCGCCGAGATCACGACCGAACCGTGGCTGAGCTGAAAGCGATCGCCGTTGAGCTGCACGGAAACGGCCCGACCTGCGTCGCCGCTTTTGAGCAAGGAGGGGAGCGCCTGTTGGAATAGCGGCTTGGCCTGCTTCAGTGGCACGCGGTCCTGCGGCCGGCGCGGACCGGCCAGGCTCGGCTCGACAGTGGAAAGATCGAGCTCCAGAGTGTCGGTGAAAATCGGATCCGGGGAGGAATCGGTGCGGAAAAGCCCTTGCTTCTTGCAGTAGGCTTCCACCAGCTTGATCAGTTTGGGGCTTCGTCCTGTAAGCCTAAGATATCTGAGGGTTTCGTCATCTACAGGAAAGAAGCCGATGGTCGCGCCATACTCCGGCGACATATTGCCGATAGTCGCCCGGTCGGCGACGCTGAGACTCGACAGGCCCGGGCCGTAGAACTCGACGAATTTTTCCACTACCCCTTTCTTCCGCAGCATTTGTGTGACGGTGAGGACGAGGTCCGTGGACGTTGCGCCCTCGGGTAGTTTCCCGTGAAGTTTGAAACCGATGACATCGGGAATCAGCATGATCAAAGGCTGGCCGAGCAAAGCCGCTTCGGCCTCGATCCCGCCCACGCCCCAGCCGACCACTCCGAGCCCGTTGATCATCGGCGTGTGCGAATCCATGCCGACGAGCGTGTCCGGGAAGGCGAGTGTTCCGCCGTTCTCCTTGGCGCGGAAAACCACCTGGCCCAGGTATTCGAGATTCACCTGATGGCAGATGCCAGTGTCGGGAGGGACGACTCTAAAATTGCGGAAGACTTTTTGTCCCCAGCGCAGAAAGGCGTAGCGCTCGACATTGCGCTCATATTCGATTTGGGAGTTGAGATGGAAGGCCTCCGAAGATCCGAAGCGGTCGACCTGAACTGAGTGGTCGATGACGAGATCGCACGGCGCGAGCGGGTTGATCTTTTTCGGATCGCCTCCCATTCGCTTGATCGCTTCCCGCATCGCCGCGAGATCCACCACCGCCGGCACGCCGGTGAGATCCTGCGTCAACACCCGCGCCGGCATGAAGGCGATCTCCTTCTCTTTTTTCGCCTTTGGATTCCAACCTGCGAGCGTCTCGACGTCCGCCTTTGTCACCAGGCGGTTGTCCTCGTGCCGCAAGAGATTTTCCAAAAGGATCTTCAACGACACGGGGAGCTGCGAAACAGTTTTAAACCCGGCCTTCTCCAGCCGGTCCAATCGGTAAATCGCGTAGGATTGCTTGCCGACCTTAAGGGTCGAGCGGGTTTTGAAACTATCCAGGGATTTCTGTGCCATTTGAGTCTCTCCTTAATTCCTCATAGGTTACCCTATTTTGTAGCGTAGGCCAAAGGCATAAAGCAACAGGGGTGACGGTCGCGCAACGGCGTATGGTGAAAGACCTTGACAACTCCCGGAAACGGTATGACGATTGAGCAGAAACTATGTTGATGGACAATCCTCCCCATCCCGGCGAAGTCCTCAGAAAGCTGTGCTTGGAGCCTTTAGGTTCAGTATGCTCTCTGAGAGGAAAACGTGGCCCTTGTCGTTGAAACATATTCTGCGAAACGGTTGGACTCTACGGTATCGGTCCTCGCCGATGCGTTCGTAACCAATCCCCTCCATGTATCCGCCTTCGGGCCACAACGAATCGACCAGAATCGGTTGTTCTTCCGCATCGGTCTACAACACATGTTCGTCGGCCACGCCTTTGTCGCGCTGGTGGACGGCACGGTCGGCGGATATATGCATTTTAACGCGTCGCCATACTGCCTCCCGCCGCCGGAGCAGATTCCGGCCGCGGCAGCAACTCTGTTGAAACCTCTTGGCGAGGCAATTCCACGGGTCGTGAAGTGGTTCTCTACATGGTGTCGTCTCGATCCGAAGGAGCCTCACGCGCATCTCGGACCCATCGGCGTTTCTCCCGAGGCTCAGGGCAAAGGAGTCGGCACGGCATTGATGAATCGCTACATCGAGTATCTCAAGCAGGAAGCAACCGCCGGCTACCTGGAGACCGACAGGCCGGAGAATGTGGAGTTCTACAAAAAGTTCGGCTTCGTCGTTCAGCACGAAGAGCAACTCATCGGCACGCCGACCTGGTACCTGTGGCGGCCGCGGGACAAGTAATCCTGTTGCCTACCCTGGCCTTCCCCAACCGGTCCAGTCGGAAAATTATATAGGATGGATTGCCGACTTTAAGGGTCGAACAGCTCCCGAAACTATCCAGAGGCTTCTGTGCCATTGCGCCCTCTTTGTTTCTTCACGGTTTATGCCTATTTCCTGGTGTAGACCACAGGCATAAAGCAACAGGGGTGGCGGCCGCGGCCAAAGCGACATGATGGTGGCCGGTGCTTGTCAGGAGCGGCGCGCGGAGTCTGCTGCAAGCCGCTCCCTTGGCTTGAGATATGGCAAAAGTTATGGTATATTCGGTACCATGAAAGCGACCATCGATAGCGCGGGAAGGCTGGTTATTCCCAAGGAGATTCGGCGGGAGGCCGGATTGAAGCCGGGACTGCCGCTGGACGTACGCTGGGAAAATGGAAGGATCGCGATTACACCTGCCCCCTTGTCCGTCAAGCTGGAGCGGAGGGGCCGTCTGCTGGTTGCCGTTCCGCGAAAAACTGTCGCGCCTCTCAAGACGGAAACGGTAGAACGAATCCGTAAGACGCTGCGGCAGGAGCGCTCTTCACGGTCTTAAAGGCGGTGCAAGCTTTTCTGCCTGATACAAGCTGCATGATTGCGGCCGTCTGCTCCTGGCATGAACATCACAGCCAGGCGACCGGCGAAATTCAGCAGCGGCTTCAGCGGCGGGAAAGGATGATCACCGCAGCCCCAGCCCTCGTGGAAGCCTATGCCGTGCTCACCCGCCTTCCTCCGCCGCACCGGCTTTCACCTGAAGACAGTCTGGTCTTACTTGAGGCGAATTTCATAAAGGGCGCAAGAACGATTGCCCTGCAAGCCGGATCTTACCAGGACCTGCTGCGTCAGGCCCCCAAGAATGGCGTGGCAGGAGGCCAAACCTACGACGCGGTCATCGCCATGTGCGCAATCAAGGCTAAGGCTTCCGCGCTGCTCACCTTCAACCCAAGCGACTTCCTGTTTGCGGCAAAGCAAATCGACATCATCGTTCCCGGAACCAGCTAGCTACGCTCTACGCTATCATCAATCTCCAAAAACCTTGACAAGGGCTTTTAACGGCCCGACAATCGGGGCAGTTATTCAAGCTGCGGTATTTGGACTCAAGCCATGAAAACGAGTAAACGTTCTGCGGCCCGTTTTGCTATCTGCGTGGATAACTCAGAATATCCGGCCTCATTGGAGTTGCACAAGCTTTATCGTGTGATCCCGGATGAGGACGCTAAGAAGGACGGGGATTTGCGTATTATCGATGAGAGCGGAGAAGACTACCTCTATCCGGCGGATTACTTCCTGTTGGTGGACGTGCCGCGCGGGATAGCACGGGCTCTACGCGAGTCGTTTGCCCGAAGGGCGCAACACGCTGGCTAACGCGGCACTTCAGACCGACCACTCAACACTGACGGCAAAGCTGAAACTATCCAGGGACTTCTGTGCCATTGGGCTTTCCTTAATTCTTCAACGTAAAAAATTCCGGGGACACTATACTGATTGTTTCTTTGACTCCCGGCGTGGCTGTGAAGAGGAATCATGCTTCAGGAGGAACTGATCGTGAACTCCAAGACTGTCGCACTGCTGCATCCAGGTAATACTTAGCACTCTGTCGTAAAGGGAGTTCGATGCGATACCATTTCTTCCTCTTGGCTCTCGTCGTAGGTTTGGTGGGCTGTGCGGAATCGATTAACCACGATGAAGTCTTAGCCGGAAGGAGGGCCGTAGAGTTCGCGCAGGTTGCATTTGTGAAGCATGATATTGAGAAAGGCTATGCACTGCTCTCTGCTAGTGCAAAACGCTATGTCTCTCTTGAGAAATTCAAAGAGGTCGTGTCCCGATTGCATCCGAGAGCCTTCCCAACGAGCGTCACAGCAACCGAATACGAACCGATGCCGGGGGAAAAGGCAATCTATATCTTCTTAACCGGAGAAAACTCCGGCGAGCACTTCTACTATAGGTTAACGATGGAAGGTACCGCAGCAACTGACTACAGAGTCTCAATACTCGATCGCGGGAGTAGTCCCTATCCCTCGTCTAATGAAAAGCAAAAAATTAGCCAATCACCTAGCGAACAATCCTAAGATTGCCCTAAGACTGCGTGGTCAAATGAAACTGAATCCGCAAGAGCTGGAAAAAATCGCCAATCTCACGCTGGAACATTATGACCAGCATGCTGAAGAATTTTGGGAAGGCACTCGGGATCACGACGTCAGCCAGAACATCGAGGCCCTATTGCAACATATCGAGGGCGAGCCGCCTTTCACTATACTCGATTTCGGCTGCGGGCCGGGGCGCGACCTCAAGGTGTTTTCCAAGCTCGGTCACGTCGCGGTAGGTTTGGAAGGCTCGGCACGCTTGGCCGCAATGGCGCGCGCGTACAGCGGCTGTGAAGTGTGGGAGCAGGATTTCCTCAAGCTCGATCTGCCGACCAGCCGTTTCGACGGCGTCTTTGCGAATGCCGCGCTATTCCATGTGCCCGGCCAGGAATTGCCGCGCGTGTTGCGCGAGCTGCACGCAACCCTGAAGCCGGGCG
>Ga0209640_10006125_pt1 | contig 10527 bp, 7 predicted proteins | sample RifCSP10_1_FD_184018 | JGI IMG/M metagenome (GOLD analysis project Ga0209640, IMG submission 184018) | Soil microbial communities from Rifle, Colorado - Rifle CSP2_sed 10_1 (SPAdes) (version 2) | ecosystem: Environmental > Terrestrial > Deep subsurface > Rock core/Sediment | place: Rifle...
CTCTTTGATGTCGTCCAGGTCGTAGTGGTCCTCGTCGAGCACCTCGCGCGCGCGGTTCAGGTCGAGAGAATCGTCCGTCGATAATCTCCACGGCAGGTCGAGAATCCACTCCAGATAAGTCCGGATCACATGATAGTCGGGAGCGGCAGACGGCAGCCGTTCGAGCCGGTGAAGCTCGCGGTCGGCTTCGGCGCGTACCTCGTCGGGGAGATCGGCCTTTTCGATGCGCTCGCGGAGCATTACGGCTTCGGCCTGTTCAGGCTCGGTCTCGCCCAGCTCCTTCTGAATCTGCTTCATCTGCTCGCGCAGAATGTAGTCACGCTGCGCTTTGCCGAGTTCTTCCTGAGCCTGATTGGCGATCTTGTTGCGTATCTCGAGCACCTCGACCTCCCGGCCGAGGTACGAATGCATGAGCCGGAGAAGCTCGCCCTCGGTAGAGGCATTGAGGAGCGCCTGCTCTTGAGTCAGCTCGAGTTCCAGCACCGAGCCAAGGAAGTACGCGAGCCGCACCGAGTCGTCGGCGGCGACGATGATGCTGCGCACTTCGTTGGGGACATTCGGCAAGAGCGCGAGCGCCTTCTGGATCAGATTGTTGATATTGCGGCGCAACGCCTCGACCTCGGGGGTCTCTTCGCGCGCGGGCTCGGGCAGGATTTCGACGCGCGCCTTAAGATACGGGGTGTGCTCGGTGAACTCGATGACGCGAAAGCGCTCCTGACCCTGCACGATCAGATGAAGCACGTCCTCGGTGCCCGGCGAGCGCATCATTCTGTTAATGACGACGAGCGTCCCTATCTCGTACAGGTTCCCGGGCGTGGGTTCGGCTTCGTTGTCCTCGCGCTGAGCGACGACCCCGAGCAGCTTCTCTTCAGTCAACAGCGCCGCCTCGGCCGCCTTCAACGACATCGGCCGCCCAACAGTGAGCGGAGAAATGCCGGCCGGGAAAATGACCGTGTTCCTCAGCGGCAGAATTGGCAACTCCAAGATCCGATTGTCTGTCATCGTTTCAACCCCTCGTGGCGGGATTCATGGCGCCTGCGGCGTGCACGAATCCCAATGCCGGCTCAACCTCCTCGTTCTCGCTCCGCCGCAGTCCTACGCGCAGTCGATGTGCAACAGAAGCCATCCGTCGACCGCCTCGGTTCTCACTTCGGCGCGCGACAAATCACACGGTATTTTCATGACGCGCTCGAAGCGGCTGTAGGTGATCTCCAGTTGATGGTAGCTCCACCCTTCGCTCATCACCCAATCGCGACGGACGCCTCGAATGATGAGCTTGTCACCCGATATCAGGATCTCGACGTCTTCCGGTTTGACGCCCGCAAGATCGAACTTGATCTTGAATCCTTCGGGACAGCGATACACATCCGCCGCCGGTTGCCAGAGCGGACCCGATGGGCGCCGATACGGCGTATCGTCGCTCATTCGCTCGATGAAAATCTTTCTCGTCCTGGACATCTTACTTTCGCTCCACTGCTCAGACTTGACGATCGCGTGTTCGCTACCTCGAGGCTACTCAACCCCTCTTCCTGGGACGTGTAATTCAAAACCTCAACACTGCTCCGATCTTCGCGTCTCCCAGCTTCTGGGCCGCCAGCCCGGCGACCAGTTGGACTTTTCCGCCCTGCTCGATCACCTTATGCGACACGCGATTGATCAGGTCGGGAGCCGGTTCGAGCCTGCCGCCGCAGAACGCGCAATCCGCGGACTCGTCGGCGACCAGGACCTTGCACGCGGAGCACTGTTTGCCTTCAGCTCTGTAATCCCTCGCGACGACCAGGCAGTAGACGCGGCCCTGCTCGACGGCGGAAAGCGCATCCGCAAGTCCGAGAACAGCCCGGTCTCCTTTGTGCGCGGAGGTGATCATCGACTCGACCAGCTTAACCTCGCTTTCGAGCTCGGCCTTTTCCTGCACCGATTTCAACTCGGCGGCGAGGCGTTCGTGACCGGAATCTATCGGCGCCGATATCGTCCCGATTATCATTTGCTGCACTCGCTTGGGCAGCTCGGCCACAAACATCGAAGTTGCTTCGACAGGCCCGCCGATCACGATCCTTGCGATCTTCATCCGGTCGATTATTGCCTCAAGCTCATCGGAGACGCGCCTGGCGTGCCACTTGATGTGCTTGGTGTGATCCCGGTCCATCTGGCCTTGCGACCAGATGTGGTCGGTGCCGGTCGTCGAGTGCTTGTTAGGCACGTCGGAGAAGACTTCCGCCTGCTGGACAAGCCCCGTCGCGTCCACGGTCAGGATTCTCGCGTGCTGTTTGTCGATCAGCACGACGCCGAAGTGGTCGTGAGCTTCGAGGACCTCCAGCAACGGCCGGACCCACGGGCTGGGTGACCAGCGCACCTCGGTAGGCAACTCAACCTGAAGGTCCCGCTGCCACCAAAAACTCTTGCTCGAGTCGCTGAAGATCACGAGCCCCCTGCCATGAGGCGTGTAGTCCTTCAAGAAGCGTAGCACCCGGCTGCATTCAACTTCGAAGCGATGTCTGCTGGCGGCTTCCGCCTGATTCTCCCCCAACTGCCGAAAGAGATGCGTCACGGCGGTCTCGAATCCGCGATTGAGATTCGCCGCCCTCGATTGATCGACGTTGACGTACAAACTCATGATGAAGGAATCCGGTCCTGATGGGTACTGCTGCAACTGACGCAGGTCGTCGTAAGAGATCATACCCGCCCTCCTTGTTTATGACGTTCTCATGAATGCGCTTGGCTCTCCGGTTGGCACGAAAGCAGGTTGCAATCAAACGCCCACCGATACAGGCGCGACCGAGTCTTCCGGGAGCATTGCCTCAATCGGGATCGGCGTGCCCTCTTCAAGCGAGGCGCCGGGGTCGTCTTCGGACAGAAGGAAGAACTCCGGCACTGCTCCCTTGATGTGTTTCAACAACGAGCGGTCCAGCCGGACTGGGAAGTAGATCAGGAGTTCATAATTCCGCAACTTGTACCGTTCCGCAGCTTCGCGGCTCGACCAGACGGGCACTCGAAGCCGGCCTTCTATCTCCTCTGCTAGAAGGTCGCCATTTGCCCGTCTCATCACGAATCGCTCGCCCATAACCGTGGCCCCCTATTCGATTGTCAACCATCAGTGAAGCCATGATAGCACAAGCGAGAGTGCCGGGAACGATGAATTGCCGCGACGGCCTGCCGGGTTTCATCGCTCGCCGCAGTCGATTGTGCTATCGTCCGGCTTCGGCTTCCGCGGCCGCCGGCTGCGAAGAAAACGTTATCTCGACGCCCGCCATCGAGGCTCGCACGACCGAGTTATCTTTGACATCGCCCTTGAGAATCAGTCTCGACAACGGCGTCTCGATCTCGCGCTGTATCGCTCGCTTCAACGGGCGGGCGCCATAGACCGGGTCGTACCCGGCCCGCGCGAGATGCGACTTCGCGTCGTCGCTGATGTCCAGCGTGATCCTGCGTTCATCCAACCTCGCCCGAAGCCGTTCAAGCTGAATATCGACGATCTTCTTCAGATCGTCCTCCGAGAGAGCGTGGAAGACGATCGTCTCGTCTACCCGGTTCAGGAATTCCGGCCTGAAGTGGCTCCGCATCGCATCGAGCACGGCCTCCTTCATCTTTTCGTACTGCTCGCCTTCCATCCGGCCGCGGTACTCGAGGATCAAGTGGCTTCCCAGATTCGAGGTCATGATGACGATCGTGTTCTTGAAGTTGACGACGCGGCCTTGCCCGTCAGTTAGCCGCCCGTCGTCGAGTATTTGAAGCAAGACGTTGAACACGTCGTGATGCGCTTTTTCGATCTCGTCGAACAAGACGACGGAGTAGGGTCTGCGTCGCACGGCCTCGGTCAACTGGCCGCCTTCCTCGTACCCGACGTAACCGGGCGGCGCGCCGATCAGCCGCGCTACGGTGTGTTTCTCCTGGTACTCCGACATGTCGATTCTGATCATGGCGTGCTCATCGTCGAAGAGAAACTGGGCGAGGGCGCGAGCCAACTCGGTCTTGCCGACGCCGGTTGGTCCGAGAAAGATGAATGAGCCGATAGGCCGGTTGGGGTCCTTCAATCCTGATCGCGCGCGAATCACGGCGTCGGAGACCGCGCTGACTGCTTCGTCCTGTCCGATGACCCGGCGGTGCAGGTGCTCTTCGAGCGAAAGCAGTTTTTGGAGCTCGCCTTCAAGCAGCTTGGAAACGGGCACGCCGGTCCAGCGGCTGACGACTTGGGCGATGTCCTCTTCGTCGACCTCCTCCTTGAGCAGCCGCCCTCGCGCCTGCTGCTCATCGAGGCCCTCCTCGTGCTCGCGAAGCTGTCTTTCGATCTGGGTGAGCTTTCCATACCGAAGCTCGGCCGCGCGATTGAGGTCGTACTCTCGCTCGGCCTGCTCGATCGCCACCTTGGTCTGCTCGATCTCCTCGCGTATGGCGCGGATTCGCTGTACGGACTCCTTTTCGGTTTGCCATTGGGCCTTGAGCTGGTCGGCGCTTGCCTTGAGATCGGCCAGTTCCCGCTCAAGACGCGTGAGCCGCTCCCTTGACGCCGCGTCGGTCTCCTTCTTCAACGCCTCTCGTTCGATTTCGAGCTGCATGACCCGTCGCAGGATCTCATCAAGCTCGGCCGGCATCGAGTCAATCTCGGTGCGCAGCTTGGCGGCCGCCTCGTCGACCAGGTCGATCGCCTTGTCGGGCAAAAACCTGTCAGATATGTATCGGTGCGACAACATTGCCGCCGAGACCAGCGCCGAGTCCTTGATCCGCACGCCGTGGTGGACTTCGTAGCGTTCTTTCAGGCCGCGGAGTATCGAGATGGTGTCCTCAACCGTGGGCTGGTCGACCTGAACGGGCTGGAAGCGCCGTTCGAGGGCGGCGTCCTTTTCCACGTGCTTGCGGTGTTCGTCGAGCGTCGTAGCCCCGATGCAGTGCAGCTCGCCGCGAGCCAGCATCGGCTTGAGCAGGTTCGAGGCGTCGACCGCTCCTTCTGCCGCGCCCGCTCCGACTATCGTGTGCATCTCGTCGATGAACAGAATGATCTCGCCGGCCGCCTCCAGAATCTCCTTCAATACCGCCTTGAGCCGCTCCTCGAACTCGCCGCGATACTTCGCGCCGGCAACCAATGCGCCCATGTCGAGAGCGACGATTCGTTTGTTCTTCAGGCTCTCAGGGACATCGCCCCGGATGATTCTCTGCGCGAGACCTTCGACTATCGCGGTCTTTCCAACACCCGGCTCGCCGATGAGCACGGGGTTGTTCTTCGTCCTACGCGAGAGGACTTGGACCACCCGCCTGATCTCATCGTCGCGACCAATGACCGGATCGAGTTTTCCCTGGGCGGCCATCTTCGTGAGATCGCGGCCATAGCGGTCAAGCGCTTCGTAGGTTGCTTCAGGGTTTTGTGAAGTGACGCGCTGGTGCCCGCGCACTTGCACCAGGGCCTGCATCACGCGGTCTCGCAAGGCGCCGGCAAGCTTGAGTGCCCGCGCCGCCGGACCCCCTTCGTCTATCGCAGCCAGCAACAAGTGCTCGACGCTGATGAAATCGTCCTTCAGTTTTTTCGCTTCGTCCTCGGCGGCGACGAACAGCTTGTTCAGGCGGCCCGTTATGTACACCTGATCTACGGGACCGGACGGGCCGGTGACTTTGGGGAACTTCCTGACCTCGTTCTCTATCGCCTGCTTCAGAGGTTCGACAGCAACTCCCGCTTTGGTGAGGACTGAACTGACGAGTCCCCCCTCTTGTTCCAGCAGCGCGAGCAACAGGTGCTCGACGTCGATTTGTTGATTGCCGTAGCGCGCGGCGAGCGTCTGCGCGGACCGGACAGCCTCTTGCGCCTTCTCCGTCAAACGGTTGATGTCCATTTTCTCTCCTGCCCCCTCCGCAGCCTACTTGAGGCTCTTGAATGTAACCGCTCAAATCTAAGATGACCGCATCATAAAATATGAGTAGTCTGCTGTCAAGTTATGAAGTGTACGGTGTGCCAGAGTCCGATGTGAGCATGACGCGGGCGAGGTGCCGACGATCTCTTCGATATCGCCGACGAGTTGCCTCAAGCCACTTAATGACATGGTGACAGGGCGGATCAACTCGGCGGCGGAACACCCAACAGTTGGTAGTCGCGATGGAGTCTCGGCTCGGCGTAAGCGAGCGGTCCAAGTGAACTCAGGTGCAGCGAACTCAAGCGCAAGCGAACTCAGTTGTCGGTTTACGATTCTTGCGCTATTCTTCTGCCTTGGTGAGAGCGCGGCGTCTCGCGGCGCAAGTGCTAATACGACTTCGTGGAGGTGGTACTATTCCGAAAGACGATATGATCCCTGTCGAGGGAGTTGTGACTGAATCCCTACCTAACGCGACGTTCAAAGTACAGATAGGAGAGGGCCACCTCATACTGGCGCATCTCTCCGGCAAGATGCGCAAGAACTTCATCAAGGTACTGCCGGGTGACAAAGTGACCGTGGAACTCTCACCCTACGATCTGACCAAGGGCCGTATAACCTACAGGCATCGGAGCTAAAACGAGCGACGCCTCTTTCGACCTTTTGAGTTCCCGCCGCCGCTAGCGCAGGGCGATCTTGCGCACCAGAAAGTTCTCGTAATCGCAAACGAAGAGGAGACCGCGCGCGCGGTCTATAGCCAATCCGATAGGATTCCTGAACGTCGCGCGGACGCCGGGTCCGTCGTGAAACCGAACTCCGCCCGTTCCCGCCAGCGTGCTGACGTTGCCGGCCGTATCGACGCGCCGGATGAGGCTCCCCGTGAATTCGCTCACGTAGATCGTCCCGTCGGAATCGACCGCGACGCCGACCGGTCGGTTGAAACTCGCCAAGCTTCGCGGGCCGTCGTCGCTGACGGCCGCACCTGAGCCGGCGACCGACCTCACCTGCAACGTCACGAGATCGAGCTGCCGGACACGGTGATTGAACGTATCGGCCACGTAGAGAATAGACTCGTCAGGCGAGAGGGCAAGTCCGGTTGGCGTATTGAACCTGGCGTTCCTGGCCTCCCCGTCGGCAAACCCCGGGACTCCAGTTCCGGCGATGGTCTCCACCATCAACCGACCATCAACACTCCTGATCCTCCGGATCGCGTGATTGTTCGGATCGCACGCATAGATCGAACCATCTGATGCAACGACCATATCATCGGGAAGCCGGAAGGCGGCCGACATCGACTCGCCATCTCTGAAGCCATCGATCCCCTCAAGCGTGCTCTTCAATCGTTCCTGTCGCGCGGGATTGGTAATGGGATGTGTAGTTCCCGCAAACGTATCAATGGTGACCGCACCGCCGGCTCCTCTTACGAGGCGCCGTATCACATTGTTGCCGTTTTCGCTCACCAGGATCGTTCCGTCCGCGGCGACTGCGATACCGTTGGGAAACGAGAATGAAGGCTCATAACCAGCGGCGTTCCCAGAATCGTTATAGCCCATCTCGCCGGTGCCAGCGATGGTGCATACCTCACCCGTCGTGGTGTCTACGGTGCGAATGACATGATTCTGCTGATCCGTGAGATACAACAACCCGTCGGGGCCGAAGCTGATCCGCCTCGGACGCCGAAACCGCACATCGTCGGCGGCGGCGCACGGCTCCGGATTGAATCCGTCGCGGGTGCCCGATAGCGTACTCACCGTGACGTCCGCGGCGACCTCGAATTCGGCAACGTTCGAGACCGCCCCGTCCTTCTCCTCCACGACCTGGACCATGTGCATTCCGGGCGTGGACAGCAGCTCCTTTGAAATCGATACGGTCAAACGTCTGGGGTTTTCATCCTTGATGTTTGCCTCTTGCCCGTCGATCAACGCGCGAATCTTCCCGCGGAAGTTGGTCCCGATGATCGTCAGCGTCTCCTTGCCTTCCTTCTGGCGGAATCTCGCGGGCGAGATGGTGAAGATGAAAGGATCTTCGGTCGGAGAGACGTCTATGATTGCATCGGCGGATTGGATGCCGTCCTGTTCAACGCGAATGGCGACCTGTCCCGGCTCCGACCGCAGCGCGGCCGGCAATACGGCTTCAATCTTGCCTTCCCTTTGCTTGGTGATCTCGAGTTCGATTACGTCGCCGTCTATCGGCTGGGCGACAACCTTAGCCGACGGTTTGAAGTTCTCGCCAAACACCGTGATATCTTCATCCTCTGTCCCGACTTCGAGTGAGTTGGGGTTGACTTCCGAGAGCAAAGCCGGCGCCGGTATCACAAAGAATATGTCCGCATTCGAGAACTTGCCGCCCTTGTTGCGGACGAAGACCGGTATTCGCGCCGGATCGGTCGTGAAACTCTGTGGAATCTCAAGGGCGAGTTCGTCCTCTGAAATGAACGTCGTCGTCGGCGAGCCCTTGCCCCACAGCAGGCCTTTGGAGGATTTTTTGAAGCCGTCGCCGATCAGCCGCACCTCAAAGTCAGTTGCCAGGTCTTCCTGAAGCGCGTTTCCCTGGAGGCGCATGTTCAAGTCGGGGTCTTTTGCGACGACCGTCAGTGTCAGGGTACTGGTGGTCATCCCGTCCGGGTTCAGTGCGTGGACCGCGTGGGTCCCTGGACTCGCGACGACCTCACGGGCGACCTCAGCAAGCAACACCTTCCCTTTAGACGTGACCCTCGATGAGCCCAACTCGACGCCGTCAAGTACCACCCTGGCGTCATCCGCAAACCGCCTGCCTTCGAGCCGGATTGTGAACGTATCGGTGCCGGCGGGCATCGTGGAAGGAAACAGCTTATCCAGCTCCGGCGGTTTCTGCTGGGCGATCACCGCTGCCGGCCCCCACTGAATCATCAACGCCGCCGGTGACAGGCTCAGGATCACTGCCAGTAATCTCGCGACCACTTTCCTCATCCTTGCGATCTCCTCAGACAATCATCCCCAACCTAAACGCACTGCAAACCCAGCGCTAATGAATAGAATTCTCGCCAGGCGTCGGCTTGCACAAAAGCTCCGCGTGATTCTGTGGCCGGGATGAATCTCCTCTCCAATTGCGCAACACGGGCTGGTAGAGCGAGGGGAGAGTATAACCATCGGCCAGTCGGTTTCACAAGTTCAAGCCTAGCCGTGTAGTGGGGCCGGGTGTGATGAAGAGTGGCACTTGAGGCGTATGAACGCTTTTTCCTTCGCATTAACACCTACACCTCAATTTAGGTTGACAGCAAGCTACTGCGGGCTGACGCCAGCAGCATTCAGGGGCGCTCGCGCCGCGTGGTTTTTAGGTTGACAGCAAGCTACTGCGGGCTGACGCCCCGCAGCATTGACTGTCTTCTTTCCACTGTGCATTGCGCAATCCGAGTCGGGTAACTATGCTATCGGCCGAACGGAGGCAAGAACACCCGCGATGAAAGACAAGCTCGATCAGTTGGAAGAAGCGAAGGAGAGCATCACCCCGACCGCGCCCTATTCAGTTTCTCAGCGCTACACACTCTCCCACCACATGGTGACGACGGCATTTACGCTCGACGGGTTCAGGATCGTCCGGACACTCGGCGTCGTGCGAGGCATAACGGTCCGCTCCCGCTCCATCTTTGGGACGCTCGGCGGCACGCTCCACACAATCGTCGGCGGCAACATCACGGCGTTCACGAAGCTGTGCGAAGTGGCGCGAGCCGAAGCATTCGAGATCATGATCCAGCACGCCAGCGAGATCGGCGCGAACGCGCTGATCGGAATTCGATACGATGCGAACGAAATAATGAACGGGGTAACCGAGGTGCTGGCTTACGGTACGGCCGTCGTCGTGGAACCGATCGACTGATGCAGCAGTCGTTGAGAGTACCGACTTTAGTCGGGCTTTTCCCCCTCGACCCATTACACCTACCGAAGAAAAACCCGACTGAAGTCGGTACTCTATAAACGCCTTCTACGTGAGGATCGCCACCACTTCGCGCTGGGGCTCACCCCCGGTCACGCGGGCTTCACTTTCGCTGACGTACACATCGATCTCGCTTCTAACGCCGAAGCGGCCTTCAAGATAGATTCCCGGCTCGATTGAAAAGCACGTTCGAGGTATCAACGCCCGCTCGTCTTTGGTCTCGAGGTTATCGATGTTCGCGCCGTTGCCGTGGACTTCGGTGTGGATGTTGTGCCCGGTGCGATGGATGAAGTACTCACCGTAGCCCGCGTCTTTTATGACTGCGCGGCAAACGTCGTCGACCTGCCAGCCGAAGATGCTCTTGCCGGACGCGAACGCATTCTTGACGAAGTCGGTTGCGGCGTCGCGCGCGTCTCTCACGACGTTGAAGACCTTGGTGATTTCTTCCGGCACGCTGTGGCCGACGAATGAAGTCCAGGTGATGTCGGCGTAGACGCCGCCGGGCCGATCCGGTTTCGCCCACAGGTCGATCAGCACGAAGTCGCCGGGTTTGATCGCGGAGTGCTTCGCTTCGGTCGGCCCGTAATGAGGCATCGCGCTGTTGGCGTTGACGGCCACGATCGGCGGATCGCGAGTGATAAGCCCGCGCACTCCGAACCGGCCGAGGATAAACTGCTGAATGTCGTACTCGGTCGTTGGAACGCCCCCTTTGATCCGGGTGGCGATCTCCTGAAACGCGTTGTGGACAATATCGTAGAGCGCGCGCGCCGCTTCCTCATGC
>Ga0209640_10006126_pt1 | contig 10521 bp, 5 predicted proteins | sample RifCSP10_1_FD_184018 | JGI IMG/M metagenome (GOLD analysis project Ga0209640, IMG submission 184018) | Soil microbial communities from Rifle, Colorado - Rifle CSP2_sed 10_1 (SPAdes) (version 2) | ecosystem: Environmental > Terrestrial > Deep subsurface > Rock core/Sediment | place: Rifle...
ACAAGGACGGCAAGCCGAACCACAGCATGGTGGCGGCGTACGCGGCGCTGACCGGCAAGACGGTCAACATCGCCGACGCGTACGTCGCGGACGGCTTCGACTTCTCGGGGACGCGCGCCTTCGATTCCAAGACCGGCTACCGCTCGAAGTCCTTCCTCACGGTACCGATGCGCAACCACGAACGCGAGATCATCGGCGTGCTGCAGCTGATCAACGCCCAGGACCCGCAGAGCGGCGAGATCGTGGCGTTCTCGGCTTCCGACCAGCGGCTGGCGGAGTCGCTCGCCTCGCAGGCCGCGATCGCGCTCACCAACCGGATGCTGATCATCCAGCTCGAGCAGCTGTTCGAGTCCTTCATCAACCTGATCAACAGCGCGATCGACGAAAAATCGCCCTACACCGGCGGCCATTGCCAGCGCGTGCCGGTGCTGACCATGCTGCTCGCGGAGGCGGTCAACGAGACCCGTGATGGACCGCTCTCGGACTTCAGCATGAGCGAGAAGGACCGCTACGAGCTGAAGATCGCGGGCCTGCTGCACGATTGCGGCAAGGTCACCACGCCGGTCCACGTGGTCGACAAGGCCACCAAGCTCGAGGCGATCTACGACCGCATCCAGCTCATCGATACGCGCTTCGAGGTGCTGAAGCGCGACCTCGAGCTGGACCTGTCGAAGAAGAAGATTGACGCGAAGCAGCTGCACGATCGTCTGCGCGGGCTCGAGGACGATCGCAGGTTCCTGCACGCCTGCAACATCGGCGGCGAGCGCATGCGCGACGAGGACGTCGAGCGGGTGCAGCGCATCGGACAGTACCGCTGGCGCGACGTCTCCGGCCATAAGGCCAATTTTCTGACCGATGACGAGGTGAAGAATCTCACCATCCGCGCCGGCACCCTGACCGGGGATGAGCGCCAGATCATCAATCACCACATCGTGGCCACCATCAAGATGCTGGAGGCGCTGCCCTGGCCCAAGCACCTCACCAAGGTGCCCGAGTACGCCGGTGGCCACCACGAGCGCATGGACGGCAAGGGCTATCCCAAGGGCCTCAGCCGCGAGCAGATGTCGGTGCAGGCGCGCTGCATGGGCATCGCCGACATCTTCGAGGCGTTGACGGCGAAGGACCGGCCCTACAAGAAGGGCAAGACGCTGTCGGAGTCGCTCGAGATCCTCGGCCGTATGAGGCTCAACAATCATGTAGACCCCGACCTGTTCGACATTTTCGTGCGCCGCAAGGTGTACCGGCGCTACGCCGAGATGTTCCTCGACCGCGAGCAGATCGACGACGTCGACGAGAGCAAGATCCCGGGATACAGCCTCTAGCGGGGCGCGACGCGCGCGAGAAAGTCTTCCAGCCCGCGGATCGGCGCGAGGTCGCCGAACAGGGCGCCGCCGCCTTCGCGCATGCGCTCCTCGATGTGCTCGCAGTATTCACGGTCGCGGACCAGGCGGACGGCGAGGTCCAGGTAGTCCTGCTCCGAGGCCGCGACCAGTTCCTGCAGCCCGATGCGCTTCAACGGACCGCTCGCCAGCCTGCCACGCAGGAAGCGGCCTTCGCGCGTGACGATGGGCAGCGCACGCTGAATTGCCTGCAGCGCGGTGTTGAATCCCGAGAACCCGATGGTGTCGAGGAACACGTCGGCGCATGCGAGCCAGCCGTGAAAGGCCGCATTGGTCTGCCACGGCAGGAAGGTCACGAAGCGGTCGAAATCCAGCTTGCGCGCGGCGAACGCACCGCGCAGCCTGCTCTGCAGCTTCTCCGACAGCCCATGCGCGCCGTATGCGAAGAACACCAGCCGGCACTGGCCGAGCCGCGCCGCGATTTCCGGGAAGATCCAGTCGTGCTGCGGCGCGTACTTGAACGGCACCCCGGGACAGACGAGCAGGGGGACGCCGGCATCGATGCCGAAGCTGCCGAACGCCGCAGACTCGGGTTGCACGCCCCGGGATTGGACGCAGCCGCCCAGATGCGGCAGCGCGACGAGGTTCTCGGAATAGTGCTCCTGCGCGCCGGGCGGCTCCATGTCCTCGGCCGACAGGAAATGGTCGAGCGTCGGCAGGCCGCTCGTTTCCGGGTGTCCCCAGGCCGTCGCCTGCACCGGTGCAAGGCGCAGGCTCGCCAGCTTCAGCGCCATCGGGTCCATGCCGATCTCCGGATAGATCAGCACGTCGGGCGCGCCGCGCTGGATCGTCTCCACCCATTGATGCAGGCTGCGCAGGCCGTGCTCGAAATGTGCCGCACGCGACCGGGCGAATGCGGTTTCGGCGTCCTCGCTCGAGCCGAGGTAGTAGGCGTCGAGCGCGAAGCGTTCGCGGTCGAGGTGCTGGAACCATCCCTTGACCACCGCGTGCCACACCGAGTGGTTGCGGAAATGCCCGGACACGACGCCCACGCGGAGCGGGCCGCCGCCGCTGCGCGCGGGCCGCGCGGGAAAACCCTGCGCCGCGTGCCAGTCGGCCATCAGTCGGCTGCACAGGCGGCCATAGCGCTCCAGCAGCGGCCGGTTGGGCTGCTCGGTGTAGGCGAGGCTGAACGGCTGCATGACGCCGACCACGGCGGAAGGATCCGCCAGGCGGTGCTCGCCCAGCCAGCGCTCGAGCTCGCCCAGCTCCGCGGCGAACGCCGCGCGGAACTGCATCGGGTCCTCGCCGCCGGCATACACCTGCGGAATCTGCGCCATGGCGAGCGACCAGCGCGCCTCGGCATAGTCGGGGCGCAGGGCCAGCGCGCGACGGAAGCGGACCGCGGCGTCCGCGAGCAGGTCCGCGTCGCGGAACATGTGCCCGAGGCTGTACTGGGCATCGGCGAAGTCCGGGTGCAGCTCGCTGAGCTTCTCGAAGCACGCCAGCGCTTCGTCGCGCCTGCCCAGGTCCCGGTACGCGATGCCCAGGTTGAAGCGGGCTACGCGGGATGCCGGATCGAGCTGCAAGGCCTGAAGATAGGAGGCGAGCGCGTCGTCCAGCCGGCCCTGGCTGCGCAGCGCGTTTCCGAGGTCGCAGTGCGCCGCCGCGAAGTCGGGCTTGAGCGCGATCACCCGCTGATACGTAACGATGGCGTCGCCCACCTCGCCCATGCTGAGCTGTATTCCCGCCAGCTTGATGAGCGCCTCGTAGTTGTCGGGGGCGATTTGCGCCGACGCCCGAAAGCAGCGGGCGGCCTCGGCGAGTTTCCCCTGGGCCTGGAAGACGCGTCCCAGGTTGTAGTGCGCGTGGAGGTTGCCCGGGTGCAGCTCGAGCGAGCGGCCGATCAGCCCGGCCGCGCGCTCGTGGGAACCCTGCTGGAACGACAGGAAGCCGAGGAAGTGCAGCGCATCGACGTGCTCCGGCTCGGCCTCGAGCACGCGCCGATAGATGGCTTCGGCCTCAGCCAGCCGGCCGGCCTCGTGATGCGCAATGGCGGCGGGCATCGACTGTGAAGGAATGCCGCTTCTCGATTTGAAGAACCGTTCGAGCATGGGAGAGGCGCGACGATTGTACTGGCATAATCGCGCATTCCCATGCAATCGGGCTGGTTCAACACGAAGGAGCTGGACGAATTCGCCGACTCGCTGGTCGCCGAGCTGGTGGAGCGTTTTCCGCCGGCAGGCGGCGTTGCCGGCAAGAAGGCGTTCGACAAGCTGCGCAGGACCTTCGGCGCGACCTTCGAGCGCATCGATGCCTTTGCCCGGTCCCATGAGCTGAACGTCTACAAGAAGGCGCATTTCGCGAACCACGTCCGCTGGGCGCTGCAGGAGGCGGGCTATCCGTCGGATTTCGTCAAGACCATGACGCAGGAGCTGGTGGCGCACGTCGCCATCGAGTCGCGCGGGAAGAAGAACGCCTAGATGTCCCTGGAACGGCTGAAGCAGCGGGCTTTCCTGCCCGCGATCCTGCTGCTGTTCACCGCGTCGGGCTTCGCCGGCCTGATCTACGAATCGATCTGGAGCCACTACCTCAAGCTGTTCCTCGGCCACGCCGCCTACGCGCAGACGCTGGTGCTCGCGATTTACATGGGCGGCATGGCGCTCGGCGCCTGGCTGGCGAGCCGGCTGTCGGCGCGGCTAACCGACCTGCTTCTCGCCTATGCCCTGATCGAGGCGCTGATTGGCATCGCCGCGCTCGGTTTCCACCGCCTGTTCCTCGAGGCGACGGGCTTCGCCTTCGAGCAGGCGATTCCCATGCTCGGATCGCCGGCGGCGGTGCAGCTCTTCAAATGGACCCTCGCCGCGCTCCTGATCCTGCCCCAGTCGGTGCTGCTCGGCATGACCTTCCCGCTGATGACCGGCGGCGTGCTGCGCGTGCGCCCCGAGCGCTCGGGCTACGCGGTGGCGATGCTGTATTTCACCAACAGCCTCGGCGCGGCCGTCGGCGTGCTCGCGAGCGGGTTCTTTTTCATCGGCGAGGTCGGGCTGCCCGGGACGCTGATCGCCGCCGCCATCGTCAACCTGGCGGTCGGGGCGCTGGTCCTGCTGCTGCGCCCGGCGGAGGGCGCGTCGCGCCCCGCGGCGCCCGTGGAAGCCGCGGCGGCGGTGCCGGGGCTGCGCCTGCTGCTCGCCGTGGCCTGCCTCACCGGCCTGTCGTCCTTCATGTACGAGATCGGCTGGATACGCATGCTGTCGCTGGTGCTGGGCAGCTCGACCCACGCCTTCGAGCTGATGCTCTCCGCGTTCATCTTCGGCATCGCGTTCGGCGGCCTGTGGATCCGGCGGCGCATCGACGCCCAGCGCGAGCCGGTCCTGCTGCTCGGCGTGGTGCAGGTGGCGATGGGGATCGCCGCCGTCGCCACGCTGCCGGTCTACGGCTCGACCTTCCGCGGCATGGAAATAGCGATGCAGACGCTCGCCAAGACCGAAGGCGGTTACCTGGCGTTCAACTTCGTCAGCCATGCCATCGCCCTGGCGGTCATGTTCCCGGCGGCCTTCTTCGCCGGCATGACGCTGCCGCTGATCACCGCGGCCCTGCTGAAGCGCGGCGCCGGGGAGCGCGCGATCGGGCAGGTGTACGCCGCGAATACCGCCGGGGGAATCGCCGGCGTGGCGGCCGCGGTGCATTTCGGCCTGCCCTGGCTCGGGCTGAAGGGGCTGATCGTCGCGGCGGCGGCGATCGATCTCGCGCTCGGCGTCGTGCTCCTGGCGATGGCGGGCGGGCGCTGGCCCCGGGCCATGGCGGCAGGGGCGGCCGCGGCCTCGGCCGGCGTGATCCTGTTCGCGGCGTTCGGCCTGCAGCTCGATGCGCATCGCATGGCCTCCGGCGTCTTTCGCCTGGGCACGCTGCCATCCCAGGCGCAGCAGAAGGTCGAACTGCAGGTGGACGGCAAGACCGCCACGGTCAGCGTGGTGCGCAACGACAACGCGCTCGCGCTGCTGACCAACGGCAAGTCCGATGGGGCGATCGCGGTGGCGGGCGCCGAGCCGACCTCCGACGAGATCATGATGACGCTGCTCGGCGCGCTTCCCCAGCTGCTCGCGCCCGAGGCGCGGCGCGTCGCGAACATCGGTTTCGGCACGGGCATGACCACGCATGTCCTGCTCGCCTCCGAGCGCATCGAGTCGGTCGACACCGTGGAGATCGAGCCGGCCATGGTGCGCGCGGCGCCGCTGTTCCGCCCGTTCAACGCCCGCGCGCTGGACGATCCACGCAGCCGCATCCACTACGAGGACGCCAAGACCTATTTCTCCTCCCGCCAGGCGCGCTACGACGTGATCGTCTCGGAGCCATCCAATCCCTGGGTGAGCGGCGTCTCGAGCCTGTTCTCGGTGGAGTTCTACCGCGACGTGCGCCGCTTCCTGAACGACGGGGGGTTGCTGCTGCAGTGGGTCCAGTCCTACGAAATGACGCCCGCGCTGCTGGCCAGCATCATGCGCTCGCTCGAGGCGAGCTTCCCCGAATACGAGCTGTGGATGCCGAGCCATGGCGACCTGATCATCGTCGCGGCGAAGAACGGCCCGGTGCCGCGCGCCGACCCGCGCGCCTTTGCCAACCCGAAACTGCGCGCCGAGCTGGAGCGCTTCCAGATCCGCAATGTCGATGACCTGCATCTGCACCGTCTCGGCGGCAGTGTGGCGCTGGCGGCCTACTTTTCGACCTTCGGGGTGCCGACGAACTCGGATTTCCATCCCTACCTGGACCTCAAGGCGCCGCAAGCCCGCTTCCTGCGCGCGCAGGTGGACGATCTGGCCTATCTCGTGGAAGCGGGGCTGCCGTTGCTGGAGAAGTTCGACGCGGAAGGAGCGCTCCCCGACCCGCGCAGGATGACCCAGGGGGCGCGTCCCTGGCTGAGGCGCGCCGCCTATGCGGAGCAGGCGCGGGCGGTCGCGGGTTTCCTGCGCAACGGCGAGACGAGGGGCCTCGAGCCGCTGTCGGCGGCGTTGTCGAACGACGTGATCGTGGTGCGCGCGGCACTGGTGGATTGCCGCCTGACGCTGACTCCGCCGGTCGCGCGCGATGCGCTGGCGAGCATCGCCTGGCTGGTCAACCAGCACCTCGCGCTCAAGGAGCGTGAGGCCGTTTGGGCCCTGCTGGAAAACACCCGGTGCGGGAAGCCGGGCGCATCGGAAAGGCAATGGCTGCGGCTGCACGCCGCAGTGGGGGCCGCAGACCCGGCCGCGATGGCCGATGCGGCGGGCGCCGTGCTTGACGGCCCTGGCAAGCTGCCGCAGGAACTGCTCGTGCGCGCGCTTGCGGCGCGCGCGGCCGGATTGATCCTGACCGACCAGGCCCCGCTGGCGCAGCGCGAAATGGTCAAGTACCGCGGACGCCTCGGAAACAGTGTTGCCACCCAGGCATTGTTCCGCTTGCTGCTCGGGCACGCGGATCAGGGCGTGCGCAGCTCCCCGATTATTGTCCCTGCCGAAAGGTGACGAAATTTGGCGATCAAATGACACGGGAGGGCATATCTCCCGGCTTTTATTGGGGAATTTCTCACGAAATCGAGGAAGATTTGCATGGCATGGGTATTGCAAGTAAGGTGGCGGTCGGGGCAATACTTCGATCGCCCGCTAATCCACAAGGAGTATTTGAATGAAACATCTGCAGAAGGGCTTCACCCTCATCGAACTGATGATCGTTGTGGCCATCATCGGCATTCTGGCTGCGGTCGCGTTGCCTGCGTACCAGGACTACACGGTCCGCGCCAAGATGTCGGAGGTGATTCTCGCCATGAGCGCGTGCCGCACATCCATCACCGAGGTGTATCAGACCGGCGGCACCCCGCCGGCGGCGAATGGCTGGGGCTGCGAACAAGGCGTAACGTCGAAGTACGTGAAGATGATTTCGACGGACGCCAACGGCTCGGTCACCGCGACTATCCAGAACATCAGTGTCGACGTGAACGACTCGACGGTCACGCTGTTCCCGCTGAATTCGACGGGCGCACCGGCCGATACCACGAAAGACATGGGCACTGGTATCTCCGGCTGGACCTGCGGCGGAACCGGCACCAGCGTCAACAAGAAATACCTGCCCGGCTCCTGCCGCGGCACGTAAGAGTAGAGTAGCTTCGCTTCAAGAAAAGGTGCCCTTCGGGGCACCTTTTTTTTTGACCCTACAATCCGTTCACGCCGATGCCCGAGTTGACCGTAGTCGTCCCGGCTTTCCGTGAACGCGAGAACGTTCCGGCGATGCTCGCCGCGCTCGACCAGGCGCTGGCCGGGCTCGACTGGGAGGTCATCGTGGTGGTGGACGACGCGCTCGACGGCACCGAGGACTTCTTGCGCGAACGCGCGCAACGCGATCGCCGCGTGCGCCTGGTGCAGCGCATCGGCCGGCGCGGACTCGCGTCGGCCTGCATAGAGGGCATGCTCGCAAGCTCAGCGCCGCATCTCGCGGTGATCGATGCCGACCTCCAGCACGACGAGAAGCTGCTGCCGGAGATGCTCGCCGCGGCCCGCGAGGGCGGCGCCGACCTGGTGGTGGCGAGCCGCTACATGGAGGGCGCGAGCACCGGAGACCTGCCGCCCGAGCGCGTGCGCATGAGCCGGATCGCGAGCCGGCTGGGCGCGCTGCTGTATCGCGGCCTCACCGATCCGATGAGCGGATTCTTCATCGTGCGCCGCTCGTTCCTCGACCGGGTGGTGCGCAGGCTCTACGGCAGGGGCTTCAAGGTGCTGCTCGACCTGGTCGCCGCGGCCCGCGGCGAAGTGACCATCGTCGAGCGGCCTTACCGCATGCGCAGCCGCCTGCGCGGCGAGAGCAAGCTCGGCGCCCGGGTGATCGCGGAATTCCTGATGCTGATCCTGTACCACCTGACCGGAAGGCTGCTGCCGGCGCGTTTCTTCCTGTTCGGCGCCGTCGGCCTGACCGGGGTGGCGGTGCATTTCGCCGTGCTGTGGGCGACATTCGCAGTTTCAGGGGCCGGTTTCATGGCGAGCCAGCTGCTCGCGACCTGGGTTGCCATGACCAGCAACTTTTTCCTCAACAACGCATTTACCTACGGCGATCAGCGCCTGCGCGGCCGTGGAATCTGGCGCGGCCTCGCGAGCTTCTATGCCGCCTGCAGCATCGGCGCGTTCATCAACGTGGCCATGGCCGAGTGGCTCTACCTGCAATCGGTGGACTTTCGCATCGCCGGATTGACCGGCGCGTCGATCGCCGCGGTGTGGAACTTCTTCACCACCGCATCGCTCACCTGGGGCGGCAGCACGGCCGACAAGCCCTGATGCGCTCGAGCTGGCTGCATGCCGGAATCGTCGCCGCCGCGCTGTTCGCGGTGTATGCGGCGAGCGCGCCGCGTACGGTGATGATGGAGGACGACGGGTTCTTCATCCTGGCGAGCTATTTCATGGGCGTGGCGCACCCGCCGGGCTACCCGCTGCACTCGATGCTCGGCAAGCTGTTCACGCTGCTGCCGTTCGGTTCGGTGGCCTACCGCGTGCACCTGCTGAGCGCGGCTTTCGGTGCGCTCGGTTGCGCCGCCCTGTGGCTGTGCGCGCGCACTCTGGTCGAGAGCCGGCTGGCGGCCGGCCTGGCGGCGCTGGCCCTGGGCCTGTCGCCGGCGTTCTGGTCGCAGGCGATCATCGCCGAGGTCTACACGCTGAACGCGTTCTTTCTGTTCACGCTGCTCGCCCTTGCGCTGCGCGGCGGGTCGCTCGCGGCGATGGCGCTGTTGTTCGGCTTGAGCCTGGCGAACCACTGGCCGCTGATGCTGCTGGTGGCGCCGGCGCTTGCGCTGCTGCTGTGGCCCCGGCGGCAGGAGATTGTTTCGAGAATGCCGATGCTTTTCCTGCTGTTCATTGCGGGCCTGCTGCCCTACGTGTGGATGGTGTGGCGCTCCTGGTATTCGCCGATCGCCTTCTACGGCCCGATCGACTTCCTGCACGAGATCTGGTTCGTCATCAGCCGGCAGGGCTACTCGCGGGCCGACGTTTCGGCGACCGCGGGCTGGTTCGACCGCGTCCAGTTCATGGGTTTCATGGGCCGGGAGCTGCTGCTGCAATTCGCGCTGGTCGGAACCGCCCTAGCGGCGGCGGGCTTCTGGCTGCAGTGGCGTCTCTGGGGGAGGTTGCGCGCCGCGGCGCTGACGGTCGCCTTCGTGATGCCGAGCTTCGGGCTGCTCCTGCTGCTCGGCTTCGACTACGACGCGTTCAACAAGCAGGTATTCAACGTCTACCCGCTGCCCGCGTACGGCATCGCGGCGTTGTGGCTGGCGCTCGGTTTCTCCACGGTCGCGGGCCGGCTCGAATGGAGCCGCCGCGCTCGCCTAGCGGCAGGGGGGGTCATCGTCTTCCTGGTCGCCGCGGTCGGCGCGCGCGGCAACCTGCTTTCGGGCTATTCCTGGGTCGAGCGCTATGCCCTCGCGGTGCTCGACGCGCTGCCCAGGGACTCGATCGTGCTGCTCAAGGGAGTCGACATCGGGCCTTTGGGGTACATGCACATCGTGCAGGGGGTGCGCCCGGACGTCACCCTGGTTCACCCGCCGGGCCTGGTGCTCGGCAGCCGTTTGTACCATCCCATCAGGACCGATAATGCGACGAAGGAAGCCGTGCTGCGCGCGATGATCGAGCGCTCGACCGAGCCCGTCGCCATCACCGACGCGCCGTTGCCCGATTTCGCCTGGCGCGATCGCTGGCTGTTCGCCACGCTCGACAGGACCGCGGCCCGCCCCGGCATCAGCGTCGAGATCCCGCCGGCCCTCGCGCGCTTCTTCGAGCAGGACCTGCGCGAGATCCCGGAGAGAAACCCGTTCATCGCGTTCTACCAGGGGGGGTTGCGGCGCAGGTATGCCGCACTCCTCGCGCAGGGCGGCGAGATCCGCCAGCTCGAGCCCTTCGCCGGGGATTTCTACATCGCCCTCGGCGCGGTCGAGGGCTTGGTGGCGAGCGGGCAGGGCTATCCGGTGAGGCAGGCGATACGCTTTCTCGACGCCGCAGGGAAGAGCATGCCCACGGATGCCAGCAAGCAGCAGCGCGCGCGCTATCTCGAGCTTCGCGCCCATGTGCGCCTCGAACTCGGCGACCGGCGCGGCGCTGTCGAGGACTTCGAGGCCGCGTGGTCCACCTGGCCGGTCGCGGCCAACGGCGCGGGCGCGATGCTGAAGCGCGTGCGG